>Ga0308160_10006367_pt1 | contig 12042 bp, 9 predicted proteins | sample PhyFR1_FD_201036 | JGI IMG/M metagenome (GOLD analysis project Ga0308160, IMG submission 201036) | Phyllosphere microbial communities from UC Gill Tract Community Farm, Albany, California, United States - DLSLF.R1 | ecosystem: Host-associated > Plants > Phyllosphere > Unclassified | place: USA... | reverse complement strand
CTCCCTCGCCCGCCGCATCCTCGTCGACCGCCGCCGAGCCGCCGAGCCTGAGCCCCGCCGCGCGCGAGCACCTCGTCAACCTGTCCGAGCACGCCAACAAGGCCGTGCGCGCCGCCGACGACAAGCACGGCCTCGCCGTCACGCTGTACGAGATGGTGCGTCGGCTCTCTCTCTGCTTGCACGCCGTCCTCGCTCCCTCCGATGCTGACTCCGGTCCGCTCCCCCGCGCAGGTCGACCGCCACATCCGCCGCCTCGACGCCGACCTCGCCAAGTACGAGGACTCGCTCGTGATCGGCCTGCGCGACGGCACCCTCCCCTCGCACGACGCGCCCGCCGCCGGGCTCAAGTCGCCCCCGGGCGCGACCACGTCGCTCGGCGCGATCGCGCTCGGCGAGCACGAGGCGTACGACGCCGAAGGCGGTGGGGAAGGCGCGGGAGAGGGATCTGGGGCGGGAGGCAGGACGAGGGCGCGCAAGGGTGGGCTGAGCGCGGCCGAGCGGGAGAAGGAGCGCGAGTGGAAGAGGAGCCGCGAGCTGCAGAAGCGCGAGCGCGCGCTCAAGAAGAAAGAGGCCGAGTCGGGCATGCCGAGTGCGTCCCTTTCTCCCTCTCTCTTGTGCTTGTTGGCGTGCGTGTGCTGGCGCTCACCTCGTCGTCGTCGCAGTCGACCCGAACGAGCCGACGTACTGCTACTGCGACCGTGTCTCTTTCGGCGAGGTGCGCACTCTCCCTCTCTCTCTCCTGCACCTCTGGTGCCTGACTGACGAGCCGCTGACGTGCACGCAGATGATTGCGTGCGAGAACGACGACTGCAGCCGAGAATGGGTGCGTGCTCCACCTCCACCTCTTGCTCTCCCGCCGTGCCCTTCCTGACGCCCTCGCCCGCTCGCGCGCAGTTCCACCTCGGCTGCGTCGGTCTCGAGCATGCGCCCGAGGGCAAGTGGTACTGCGACGACTGCGTGCGCGACCTGGGCATCGACCTGGCGACGATGCGGCGCAAGTGAGGTCGGGGCGGGTGTACGCGCTTGGAGGGTAGTCTCTGTTGTTGCTGCAAGTACGAGCCTGTTCTCGAAGAGCTGCTGCAGAGAGAGAGAGCTCGCCGATGTCAATTGAGCCGGGCAAGGAGGTCGTCTCGGTGCGGCGCGTCGCTCCTCCTCCTCCTCCACCCTCACGGGCTCCTCGCCTCCGTCCTCGCGCGCCGCCGCACCAGGACCGCCCTCTCGACCTTCGCAGCCGCAGTCCACCACCCCTCACCCACCCCCGCCCAACCGCCGACCCCAATCCAGCGCACAAACACCCCGCCGCTCGCCGCGTCGCCCCCAGCCGAGCTCCACTGCGAGCTATCGGCGCTCTAACCCTAAGATGCACGATTCCGCCACCACGACCCTTGGCCCACCCGGGCTCGACTCCCGGGCACGCCCACGCCGAGCGAGACGCGCGTCGCCGAGTTCCTGTCGAGGAGGGTTCACGGTCGAGCGGGAGCGGGTTGAGCGACTCGGTGCGCCGGCCTCGTCCTCTCTCTTTCTTGCGGCTCTGGGCTGCCTCTGCGAACGAGGGCGCCTGTGTGCGGGAGGAACGGGCCTCGATCTGAGCGGCGGGCTCGGTGCAGGACGCTCTCGCGGGCTTGTGGGGCTTCGAGGACGACGAGGAGCGAGGGACGAGGAGCGCGCCTCAAGGGCCTGCTCACGGTCCCTCCGGAAGTCGGGCGGGCTCGTCGGCGAGGCAGGGTGCTCGGCTGGCTGGCGGCGCCGGGGCAGTCGTGCTCGACGAGCGTCTGGCGGGGCGAGGAGCGGGTCCGGCTCGCCCTGTGCGTCGGCTCGAGGGTACAGGCCCGCACCGGAAGGGGCGGTCGGCTCGTGCTCGTTCTCGTCGGCGACTCGGACGGTGCGGTGCTCGGTGTGCGTCGAAGGGCGGGCGCTCGAGCTCTCGAGGGGCGGGTCCGTGCGATGAGGGACCTGCGCCAAGGAGGGCGGGCAGGGCGCGTTCTTCTCTCTCTTCCTCTCTCTCGGTGGCTCTCAGGTCCACTCAGCGAGGCGCTCCGTCACGTGCCGGGCGCGCTCTCTCGAGCTCGGGACCGCTACCGACAGACCAGCCGTGACGCGGCCTGGTCGAGGCGCACAAGCTCAGGGCGAGGAGGAGGGACGAGCGGCGGCTCGTCGGCGTTCAGCTCGCGCTTGCCGATCGGCTCGACTCAAGGTCGAGCTCGTGCGCAGCGTCGAGAGCGGAGCGAGGGCGTGCAGGGCAGGGAGGAGGCGGAAGGGTCGTCGCTCTCGGCTGCGGTCCCTCTGGGCGTCGTCGCACCTCTCGAGGGCGGCGGCGGCAGTGGAGCTCAGTCCTCGGGCACGACCCTCCCTCGACTCGCACGGCGACTCGCACACGGCGCGCCCTTCCTGCGGGTCGGCGCGCGCACCGCTCGTCGTCGGCGAGGACCCCGGCGCTTTTCGCGATCCGCATTCTTCGCGCCGGCCCAGCTCGGCGTTGCCGAGCGGGACAAGCCCGTCTGCTGCCGTGAGGTACGCGGTCAGCGAGCAGAAAATCGGTCCTGCACGCCGAGCGCGCGGCGGTGTTTCCCTTTGTCCCCGAAGGCGGTCGGGCAGGTCAGCAGCACAGGGAGGCGGTCTTTCCTTGGCGGTCGCACGAGATGGGAGGACGTTCGAGGAGATGGAGCAGTCGGTGATGCAGGATGGCCGTCTCACCAGATGGGTGCGCCGTCGTCGAGTCGTCGCTCTCGAGCGGCCTCCTCGCCTCCTCACTTTTCCCCTCTTTGCCCGCTTCGCCCGCCCTCGCAGATCCCGACGTCGCACCTCTCTCCCTCTTTGCGCTACGAGGACGTCTCGCTGCGCCTCGGCAAAGCGTGACCGAGTCGCGCGCCCTTCCTCGCCGACGCACCGACCCTCGCCCGTCACCGCCTACCCTCCTCGAGCCCGACCTTCCTCATCTCGCCTACCGTCGTCCCTCCACCTCGAGGCTCTCTCGCCAGCGCACCGTCGCCACCTCGTCCTCATGCCGACGCACACTTCAAGCCCTCGTCCCTCCGCCCGCTCGAGTTCTCGAGCCCGCGCCGCCCAGCCTCCCAGGGCACGCCCTCGCCCGCCCAAGCCCTCCCTGCTCCCGTCGAGAGCGCAGCTCCTCCGGGCACCCGCACCATGCGGGGAGGCTCGCACTGCAGCGCCCTGCACCGGTCCCCGCCGCGCTCGAGCTCGTCCTCGCGACGCACCACCGGCCGTCGCCGCGGTGCCGCAGCTCGAGCCGGCGCACGGGCGCGCGCCGCCCCTTTTCCCACTCTGCGCTCGGAGACGTGGCTCTCTCCTCGTGAGGGGCTCGTCCGGGAGCAGAGAGGGGCGGCCGCTGCGCCCTCGAGGAGCGCTCCGGCGCTCCCTCGGGACCGGGTCTCGCGAGCCTCGCTGCGCTAGAGCCATGCGCTCGCGCGTGTCTTCCCCGCTCCGCCGAGCCGGGTCGAGGACGCACTCGGCGGGAGCACAGGGCTCCTCGTCGGCGGCGACGGGCGTGCGCGGCGCGCTCTGCGGCTCCTCGAGCGCGCGCGACGCGGGACGACGGGCGTGCGGCGGTGCAAGGTCGAGGCGCCGCAGGCCATGTGCCCGTGCGAGATGGGCTAGGCGCGCGCTCGCTCTCGGGCTTGCGTGCGCCGTTCGAGGCGCTCGGGTCGAGGTTGGGCGGCGAGGAGGGGAGGACGGCCCGAGAGGCGGCGGCGTCGGGGCGGCTGTTGAGGGCGCGGCGGCAGGGCGGGCTCCTCTCTCTCTTGCGCGCGAGCGTAGGCGAGAGGAGGAGGGCGAGGGCGTGTCGGCGGCGGCGGTCGTGGGCGTTGGTGCACTGGCGGGCGAGGGGTCCGAGGTCGGCGGAGGGCCGTGAGAGGCGGCGAGGGCGCGGCGCGTTGTACCCGGACGAGGCCTTTTCTGAGACTGTCTTCCCTCGCTTGCATTGCACTCACTGCGACGATCCGGTACTCGTTGCTGCAAACAGAGAGCGAGACTTGGGCTCGAGCGAGAGCGTGTGCGGGCCGGTCGCGACGAGGCGAGCCAAGCACCTCGAGCTCCCTCCGCACTCGACGCTCGCTCGCACAGCTACCATGGCCGACACTCCTCGCACCGCCACCCCGCCTGCGCGCATCCCCGGCGCAACCGGCCCTCAGATGCGGTGCGTCCCCCCTCCCCCCCTCGTCGTCGTCCTCATCTCGCCCGCCCTCTCGAGGCTGACCCACCCCTCTGCCTGCCTGCCCGACCCTCTCACCCTACTCTACTACCACCTCGGACTCGACTGCGCCCAGCCGCCGCGCAGCAGCGCTCGCCGTCGCCGGCAAGAAGGACGACGCGCCCAACTCGGCACGGGCGGCCGGTCACGGCGGCAGCAGCAACACGATGATGCGCCTGTACACCGACGAGGCTCCTGGGCTCAAGATGTGCGTCCCCTCTACTCACTCGATCCTGCTCGGGCGGGGTGGGAGCGAGGCGAGGTCGCCCTCGTGGAGGGCGCCACGACGCAGATGGGCCGCGAGCTGGAGGGCTACAGGGAAGGAGGAGGAACACGATCGACGTGGAGCTGTGCTTCGAGGCTCCTAGCAGCCCGGCCGAAGACCCTGTACTGACCCAGACCTGCCTCGTCCCTCCCCCTCGCCCCACCTTCGCCCGGCCGCCGCCGCATGTCGACCCGCCGCCGCCGCCCTCTCCGCCCTCGCGAACTGCGTCGCCTGCGCCGTGGTTCCGGTCACAGTGACCCGGTCATCGTCCTGTCGCTCGCCGTCGTCTTCATCTTCTCGGTCGTCAGCCTGCACCTCCTCAGCAAGGGTGCGTTCCTGCTTCCCTCCCTCTCTCCCTCCCGCTTCCCTCCGCCTCGCCGCCCAACGCTGACGCTCACTTGTGTGCTACAGCTGTCCGCGTCTTTACCAAGTAGAGCGGCGCGCGCTCGGCTCTCGCACCCCTCGTCGCCGTCCGCCATCCGCATCGCACCCGTCGTCGTCGTCCCTCCTTCGAAAATGCCTCGCGCCTCTGCTTCTCTCGACGAGGAGTACGAGCGAGGTGGTTGCGGCCTTCTCAGCAGTTCTTCCCTCTGTGTAACAACCCTGTTCTTGCGGTTCCTCGACATCCTCGCTGCGGAGAGAGGTCGAGAGAGGGAGTCGCCGCTTCAGGGCTGCTCCTGTCTGCGCCGGTGACCTGCAGGAGGATGCTACAGCTGTCGCACGGAGAGCAGGCGCTGGAGAGAGAAGGTTGACGCAGAATTACCTCGAGGCGACCCCCTTATTGCGACTCCGCCGCGGCGAGCGACTCGTCGGTCGGCCAGGCTCTCGTCCCGCACCCGCTCACGGCTCACAGCACCACCAGGGGCCGTGCCCAAGCTCGCTCGTCGTCGCCCTGTGGATGCATTCGCTCGCGTCGCGCCTAGGCTCGCCCCCGTCGTTCCACCTCGACCTGACCCCGGGTCCTCCCTCGTCGACCCTCTCGCACGCCTCGACCTCGTCCGCGACAGCCACGAGCGGGTCGACCCCGACGCGCGCCATGTCGCCCCTCCCGCCCGTCCTCGACTCGCCCAGCTACGACCCGGCCCTCTCGTCCACCTCGTCCGCCTCGTCGTCCTACAGCGTCCACCACCCGGACGACCACGACCCCTCGGCCCTCCCCGGCCCGCCCCGGGCTGCCAGGATCGGCTCGGGTAGGGCCAAGGGTCCGCCCATGCGCAGCAGCACGATGCAGGACGACTACTACGCCGGCCCGGGAGAGCCCAGCGCCTTGACGAGGGGCAAGGCACCCGCTCAGCACCTCAACGGCCAGTTTGGCGCAATCGGTCAGGGTGCGTTCTTGCTCTCTCTCGTGCACGTCCTGTAGCGCATGCGGGCGGGTCCGAGCAGCGCGAGCTCGTCGGCCTCGTCGTCCTCCTCTCGCTCGACCTCGCGCTGACTCGCTCTCGCTACTCCTGCAGGCTATCCGGCACCTCGGCCGCCAGGCGGGCTCTACAGCCAGGGCAACCACTCGTCGCCGTCGCTCGCGCTCGGCGCCCCCCTCCCCGAGGACGTCCCGCCCATCCCATCCTCGTCGTCGACCTTCTCCCCCTTCGACGTGCCCGACCTCCCACCGATCCCGGCCGTCGACGACCTCAACATCGGCCTCGAGAACATGCGCTTCGAGCAGCGCCGCCCGACCTCGCTTGAGCACCCGCTCCCGCACCGCCCGACCCCGCAGGGCGGCGGCCGCCGGTACAGCCCCAACGCCGCCGTGCTCGGCAGCGGCGGGTACGGCTCGGTCGGCCAGGACGGCGCGATGGAGATTCGCCGCGCAGGAGACGACCTCGCGAGCGTCTACTCGGTCGACAGCGCCGGTCCCGGACCGGCGCAAGGCGGAGGCGGCGGCGGCGGGACCTGGGTCACGCACTCGGGCGGCCCAAGCGGGACGCACACGCGCACGACGTCGACGTCGAGCAGCCCGTACAGCGCCGGGCACGCCTCGTCGTCGTCGGACGCGCAGCTCGCGTACAAGCGCGACTCGCTCTCGACGGCGAGCATCATCGACGGGTACGGCGACGTCGAGCCGCCGCCGCCGCATGCGCACGCGCACGGCCCGCGCCCGTCGAGCGTCGCCAGCTTCCTTCCTTACGACGACCCGTACGGCGGCATGCAGCAGTCGCAGCACCAGCAGCACGCGCAGCAGCAGCAGCACCAGCACCAGCCGTACGCCGGGCCGGGCGCCGACTACTTCGGCGGCGCGCAGCAAGCCGCGCCCGGGCCCTCGACGGGCTACTACCCTCCCGGCGGCGAGTCGGCCTACTTCTCGGGCGGCGCGCCGCAGCACGGCGGCGGCGGCGGCTACCCGGGCGGCGTCCCTGCGCACCTCGGCGGGAGCGGCGTCGGCGCGCACGGCTCGGCGGCCGCGGCGTACGCGCAGCAGCAGCAGCAGCAGTACGGGCAGCCGCAGGCGATGCACGGCGGCGGCGGCGGGTGGGGCGGAGGCGGCCCCGGCGGCGGCGGGTTCGACTACCAGCAGGCGGCGGCGGCGCGCAACCCGTACTACGCCGCCGCGACGGGCCAGCTCGGCCTCGACCCGGTCATCGGCGGCGCCGGTGCGGCGTACCCGGGCTCGCTGCACCGCGGCGTGTCGAGCGCGTCGTCCATGTCGATGGGCGGCGCGAGCCTCGCTCCGCCCTCGGTCGCCAACTCGCTCGCGCGGTCCCAGTCGTCGCTGCACGTGCCCGGCGGGCCGATGCGGCGCAAGCCGACGAGCGGCTCGACGGCGACGGTCAACTCGATGGCGAGCGGCGCGTCGGCGTCGTCGTCGGGCCCGCCCATCACCAAGGCGTCGGTCGACGACTACCGCCAGCGCATCAAGGCCGACCCGGACCCCGAGGCCCAGTTCAACTTTGCCAAGTACTTGATCGAGGCGGCCAAGAAGATCAACTCGTCCGCCGCCGCCGACGAGAAATCGGCCAAGAAGTACCGCGACGCGCTCCTCGCCGAGTCGCTCAAGCTCATCAAGCGGCTCGCGACCCAGGGCAGCGGCCTCGGCAAGCCCGCCTACGCCGACGCCCAGTTCTTCCTCGCCAACTGCCTCGGCAACGGCTCGCTCGGCCTCCAGATCGACCACGAGAAGGCCTACAACCTCTACGTCCAGGCGTCCAAGCAGAACCACTCGGCGGCGACGTACCGCACGGCCGTCTGCAACGAGGTCGGCGCCGGCACCCGGCGCGACCACGCCCGCGCCGTCCTGTTCTACCGCAAGGCGTCGGCGCTCGGCGACACGGCGGGCATGTACAAGCTCGGCATGATCCTCCTGCACGGCCTCCTCGGGCAGCAGCGCAACCCGAAGGAGGGCCTCGCGTGGCTGCGCCGGGCGGCGAGCCAGGCCGACGACGAGAACCCGCACGCCCTGCACGAGCTCGGCCTCTTGCACGAGAAGCCGCCGCCGCTCTTGAGCGCGGCCGCCGCGACGCTCAACGCCAAGGCGCAGGCGGCCGCCGGTGCGGCGCCGTCGTCGGCGCAGGCGGCCAACCCGACGCTCGTCGCGTACGACCCGGCGCAGGCGCGCGAGTTCTTCACGCAGGCGGCGCAGCTCGGGTACCCGGCGTCGCAGTTCAAGCTCGGCGCGTGCTACGAGTACGGCACCCTGACGTGCCCGATCGACCCGCGGCGGTCGATCGCGTGGTACACGCGCGCCGCCGAGCGAGGCGACCCGGACGCCGAGCTCGCGCTGAGCGGGTGGTACCTGACGGGGAGCGAGGGCGTCCTCAAGCAGTCGGACAGCGAGGCGTACCTGTGGGCGCGCCGCGCCGCCAACAAGGGCTTGCCCAAGGCCGAGTACGCCGTCGGGTACTACTCGGAGGTCGGCATCGGCGTCAAGGCGGACCTCGAGGAGGCCAAGCGGTGGTACATGCGGGCTGCAGGTGCGCCTCCTCTCTCTCTCTCTTCCGCCTCCCCGCTTCCTCCTCACCTCGAGCATGCTCCTGACTGCGACATCCTCCTCGCTCGCAGCCCAGGGCAACAAGCGCGCCATGCAGCGCCTCACCGAGCTGAAGAAGCTCGGCGCCGACAAGCGCGGCGCGGCCGGCGGCAAGAAGCGGCCGACGCGCAAGGACGCAGAGACCGAGTGCGTCGTCATGTAGGCGTCGCCGACTCGAGCGCGCGCCGTCGTCGTCGTCGTCGTCTCCTCTCGACTCTCGAGCCTTCCCCTCCTCCCTCTCCTCCTCGTCGCCCTCCTCACCCTCCCTCCCTCTTCTACCTGTCTATAGAGTCGACCCTACCTCACACACGCCTAATCGTTCGTCTCATGCCCATCTCTCGCTCTCTCTCACCCGCACGTCGTCGTCACGCACCTCTCGTCGCAACCTTCTCGCACGGCCCTCTCGTTGTTCCTCTCTCTCTCTGTCTCTCCTCGTCCCCTCGTCTTTGTTATCGTGTCCCTCTGCGTGGGCTGTACCTCTTTCCTCAAGCGCAAAAGCAGTGCGCCTGTCATTGAGCGAGAGAGCGGAGTTGCGGCAGCTTGCCGTCCGAGAGCGAGCGGATTTCGCGAGAGGCAGCACAGCGTCACTCGAGAGACGGTACCGAGCTGCACGCCGCAGAGTGGCTCGAGCGCGCGCACAGGCTGCGGGCGGACCGACGAGCTCTCGCACCGCCTCGTCGTCGCCCGCCCTCTCGCCTTCGCCGAGCCCCAAGTCGCTCAACCCTCTCTCGCTCGCTCGCTCGCTCTCGCTCAGCACCAGCACCGCCAGCGCACACCCAGGGCTCAGCACAGCCCACGCCATGAACTTCTTCAAGAGCAGCAGCAGCTCAAAGACCAAGGCCCCGCCCGACCTCGTCCGCGCACTGAGGGACAACGTCGCCAAGCTCGACTCGGCCTCGACGGGACCCGAGCAGCGCAAGAAGGCGCGTCCTGGTTCCTCTTTCCTATGCTCTCGAGCGCTCTGAATGCTCGCACCGGGCTCAGGAGGGGGTGGGAAGGGTCGGCGGGGCTGGAGATGTGCGCGAGGTGGGGGTGGGAGCGGGAGGGGCTCGCCATCGTGCGCCTGGCCAGACTGAGGGACCGATCAAGTAGCTATGCGCTTCCAGGACGCCGCGCTGACCATCCTCGCCCGATCGTGCGCGCAGGCGAGGGAGGACGTGTCCAAGTACCTCTTCCAGATGAAGGTCCTCCTCTACGGCGACGGCGGTGCGTCCTTTGCGCTTCTCTCGACCACGACGAGCCTCTACTGATGCTCCCGCTTGCCCGCAGAGAACGACCCGCAGCCCGAGATCATCGCCCAGCTCGCGCAAGAGGTCTACGCCAACGACCTCTTGCACCTCCTCGTCCTCCACATCTGGCGCTTCGAGTTCGAGGTGCGCCCCTCTATCTCCTACGATGCCTCTCCGACTACTCGAGCGACGAGCTGACGAGCGGCGAGCGCGCGCAGGCAAGGAAAGACGTGTCGCAGATCTTCAACAACCTCCTGCGGCGTCAGATCGGCTCGAGGTGGCCGACCGTCGAGCACTTGAGCGCGAAGGAGGACACCATCTTCGCCGCATTGACAGGGTGCGTTCCCTTTCTCTCCTCCTCGACGCGCCGAGCACGGAGCGCGAGCTGACGAGCCGACGAGCGCAGGTACGAGAACGCCGACGTCGCGCTCAACACGGGCATGATCCTGCGCGCCATGCTGCGGCACGAGCCTCTTGCGCGGATACTGCTCTACTCGGACAAGTGCGTCTTAGCCTTTCGCTCGGTCGACCCGAGGCGTTGCTGCGGCGCCTCGACCCGTCTTTCGTGCACGCGCCCTGACCTCTCGTCCTCGAACCCGCCGCTCGCAGGTTCTACAACTTCATCGACTACATCGAGCAGACGACGTTCGGCATCGCGTGCGACGCGCAGGCCAACTTCCGGGTGCGTCTCGCCGTCCCTCCCTCGCCTCTCCAGGGAGGAAGCTTCTGACGAGGTGTCCTCTTGAGCGACAGGAAACGCTCACTCGGCATAAGCCCATGGTCGCCGAGTACCTCGACGAAAACTACGACCGAGTGCGCTTTCCCTTCGTCGGCCTCGTCGACAACTGCGCAGCCCAGCTGACCTCGCCGCCTTCCGCCGACGTTCGCACGCGCGCAGTTCTTCTCGCACTACTCGCTCCTCGTCCAGTCGTCCAACTACGTCACCAAGCGCCAGTCGCTCAAGCTCCTGAGCGAGATCCTGCTCGACCGGGTCAACTTCAAGGTCATGACGCGCTACATCGCCAACGAGGACAACCTCAAGGTCGTCATGAACCTGCTCAAGGACCGCAGCAAGAACATCCAGTTCGAGGCGTTCCAGGTGTTCAAGGTGCGTCCCTCGTCCTCTCGGCCTCGCTCGTTGCTCTCGTGCTCGGCCGGCTGACCTCGTCGCTCCTCATCTCCTCCTCCTCCCCCTCCTTCGCCTCGCCCTCGTCGCGCACCCTCCTCGTGCACCTTCACCTCGGCACGACGACGACTCGCAGGTCTTCGTCGCCAACCCAAAGAAGCCGCCGCAGATCGAGGCGATCCTGCGCCGCAACCGCGACAAGCTCCTCGTCTTCCTGCGCAACTTTCACAACGACCGCGACGACGAGCAGTTCAGCGTGCGTCCCTCTTTCTCTCTCACACTGTCGAGACGCTCTCGAGGACGACGATGCTGATGCTCTGCTGTCGCCCGCAGGACGAGAAGGCGTTCCTCATCCAGCAGATCGAGTCGCTCTGAGCGCACGAGCCGCTCGTCGCCCTCTCTCTCCTCCGCCGCTCGACTCGCACGGCGCCTCCGCTCCTCTTCGCCCTCGACGCTCGCCCAGCACCCTCTCGCAGACCTCGCCCTGGACGCGCGCCCCTCACCGTCAGCCCTGTACCACCTCCCGCCTCGCTCCTCGCCCTCGCCGTCGGCCTCGGTCGACCTTATTCCCCACCGCCTCTCGCCCGCTCTGGAAGTGCGCGCCCATACCCCTCAGCTCTCGCCCACTCGTTCGTAGCCCCCCCCTGTCCTCGCTCCCCTTGCGCTCGAGCCCATACCTCGGACGAGGCGTTCGCCATTTGGTCTTCCTCCCCTCGTCGTCGTCGACGGCTCGCCCGAGCTCGTAACACTTCTTCATGTCGTCCCTGCGCCTGCTCTCTGGGTCTCTCGAGCTGCACGAGGTCGGCGGAGAAGAGAAAGCGCGAGCGAGCAGTCTGGGTCGGGGAGGGACAACAAGGGCTCGGCGTTGCACGAGGCGAGGCGGGGAGGGACGGCTACAACACGGTGGACGACAAGAGCAGGTACTGCATACGAGGACGAGGCGAGGGAGGGAGGAAGAGCAGGCGGGCGCGCTCAGAGCGCGTCGGCGCCGACGATGGCGACGAGCTGGTCCTGGAGCGCGCGCAGCTCGCGCTCGTCGATGTTGTCGAGCGCCTCGAGGGACTGTGTGCGGTCTCGATTCAGCTCTGGGCTCACTGTCGCTTTGAGACGAGGACGAAGAGGGAGAGAGAGCGGGACGCACGGCGGCAAAGTGGGCGAGGATGGCCGCGTTCTGCTGCTCAAGGGTCGTGGCGCTCGTCGAGAGGGCCTCGAGGCGGGCGTAAGTGGCGGCGTTGCGGGCGGCGAGCTGTG
>Ga0308160_10006366_pt1 | contig 12042 bp, 19 predicted proteins | sample PhyFR1_FD_201036 | JGI IMG/M metagenome (GOLD analysis project Ga0308160, IMG submission 201036) | Phyllosphere microbial communities from UC Gill Tract Community Farm, Albany, California, United States - DLSLF.R1 | ecosystem: Host-associated > Plants > Phyllosphere > Unclassified | place: USA... | reverse complement strand
CTCGAATTGAATCACGCTTCTTGATGTAACAACGCTGAGATTGCTATCAACCTGAGCGTTCGTTAGACAGCCTCTTCGGGAGACGGCGAGCCCTCGTTAGGACCCTAGGCAGAATAAGAGGGTAAACAAAACTTTATTTCGTTACAAGGTAGAGTATGTATAAGGGTAAAAACAGCAACACATCGTTTATGTATATAATAACTGCTTGCGAGACTCGTCTAGATGCACAGTTTACTCTCGGCCTGCGACAGCAGACTGAGGTAGACGAATGCCCTATTCGCTCAGGCGATTCGGGAAGATCCGACGCTACGAAAAGGGGAAACGAGTAAGCTCTCGTCCGAAGGTGAGCGGGAGGGAGGATAGCTCACTTGGCGTCAACAGCGGCATCTACGAGCTTGTCAGCCTCCTCATCAGCCTTGGTGAAGTCTGATCCTCGAGTTGATCGCTCTCCCTCAATAATGTTATCCTTGCTGACTCCATCGAACTCGTCGTTCTTGAACTCGCCTACACATTGGAAACCTATCAGCTACAGCGAAAGAGCGCAGGAAGTATAGCGAAAGGATAGCTCACCTTCGGAGATTTTGTTCTCGGAAACAGACTCAACGTCTCCCTCAGGAGCGTTGATCTTTGAGTCCTCGAGAGGCTCATCAGATCCGGCGAGAACACCTTGCGCGTTGGCGTCGACGTCATCAGCGACCTAAGAGAGTGGAAGTCGTAGAGTTAGCTCGAGGCAATCGAAAAGTGGGGGGATCTAAAGAGGAAGACGGGAGGGTAACGTACGATAGCGTCGTCTTGTTGGAACTTGTCAGAGTTGGACATATTGTAGGATAGAGTTTAGAGTGTTGAGGTGAGAGTTGATAGTTGAGAGCGAAGTGAAGTGAAGGGGAAAGAAGAGGAAAAGAAGCTGTTTCTTCTGCCAAAGCAAGGTCAATCGCGCTTGCAGGAAATCTTGAGATCGCTTTATCGACGTCAAGTAACGAGTTTTGAGTTGGAAATCGAGACCAGTCAAGAAGGTCTTCGACGTATGCGAACTTTTCGCGAGGATCGGTCGATGCTGAAATCGTAACCGCACGCCATTCTTCGCACACCTCTCAAACACTCGATGCGGATACATCGAAAGCGACTGGGAAGCTGAACGACGAGTAGCGAAGAAACGGATAAAGAACGAGAGCAAAAAGTCACTGGTCCTTGCGGAAAAAGCATCGCAAACCAGCAAAAAATGCACTCGCCGGGAATTGAACCCGGGGCCAGGCAATGGCAATGCCCGATTTTACCACTAAACCACAAGTGCTGATGCAGATGAGAGCTGCAGTAGCGTATATGTACTTTCAAGATACACTTGACAAGTGTACTCACTCGACTTGACTCTCTTTTCGAAACGCTGTCGATGCTACGTGGATATTCAAGTACTCCCATAACCTCTGCGAGGCTAGAGATCGATCGATTTGAAAAAGTCCGAGGAGTGTTTCGGAGGAGATTGAAAAATTCTTCACTCTCGCTCCCTTCGAGTTCCCTCTCTCTTCCCAACTCCTCATCTCGAACTCAGCAAAGTCAGCAATCTTCTGGATTCTCGCCGGATCATCACGTAAGCTCACTCTTGATCGATCAAATTCAGGTTCGTCCTTTCTACTAGCTATTCTCGGGCGTCGTCCTTTTCGCTAAGTATAGCTGATCTCATTGCTGAAGGCTGACAGACTATATCACAATCTCGCCTATCGTTTGGAACCTGAATACCGTCTAAGCAGAGTCGGTACTCCTCGCTCTGACTAGCGTCGACACTCCAGGCTCGCTCTCACATCCTTAACCAACCCTCTCCATCTCGTGAGATCAGCCAATCCCAAACAGCGGCTCAGACTGATGAAAAGGTATGCAGTCAACAGAGCCCACGGATTCGTCAGAAAAAACCGCTCTGATTCGAAACTCATTCGTGCTCAAATGGTCGAATCCAGTAGGAGCATTTCTTATCTTATGCGAGATGGATCTTGACAATTCTCCATTTTACAGGCCGTACTACTCAAGGTCTACCTAGCCTGCCGGTCGATATCCTCCGAAAGGTTCTTACCAATCTTTGGGGGAAGGATCTTGCAATTTGCTGCCTCGTCTCGCGTGATCTCCTTGACCATGCACGCGTACAACTCTATCGCTACATCACGGTAGAGTGCGTGGAGGACTTTGCGGAGGAATACGAGTACACGACGAATTCATTCCGAGTTCTGTGCACTCTTTTTGCTCATCCACACCTCGCCAGACTTGTCAGATTCCTCGAGTTTGGAACCGTCGAGGAGTGCCGCCCTGAAGGACCCTCTCGAGTCTCGACAACTCCGAAAGACGTCGTTCAAACCTTTACCTCCCTCTCTCCTGGGGTCCTCTCGCTCGAATTTCGTTTTCACGAATGGCCCGTAATTGAAAGCCTGCCAGCTCTTGGCGGCGTGGCTCCACAACTTCAGGAGCTGACCGTCCTTCGATTGAACCGGATCGTCTGCGAAGCTCTCGACCGCTCGTCAAAACTTCGCTTTCTGGAGGTGGACTCAATCGCAAAGGATATACCAGAATCCCTCTTGGTCGCCCTCTCTTCTTCCCTGGTGCATCTCTTAGTGCATCGGCCCGCTGAAAGTTTTCCGATTCTCGTGAACGCAGCCGCTGGAACTCTTCGCACGGTGGATCTCCCGATGATAAGCATTCCGATACTCTTCCAAACCAAACTGCCTGCCCTGGAGGAGCTTAAAATCCACATGGAAGACCTCTCCTTCCTTGAGCACTACCCTACCTTCTCCTACTCGGCGCCATGGTGGACGAACTACCAAAAGGCGGAATCGCTCAAAATTGTCACCTTACAGTTCGACCGTGATTCCCACTTCGCGCCCCACTCGGAGCGATTCCTATTAAATCGTGGCGAAGGTTTGTTCCGACGACAGCTCAAGAGAATCAACTTTTTCTGGCGACTTCCTCTGGAACGTCTTGTCGAAAGCTTCTCCTTGCTTCCAGCTACTCCACCTGTTCAAGAGCTCGAATGGGTTTATTGTGATGAGAGTGCGACAGAAATGCAGTTTGAGATCATCCGGTGTTTGTGTAAATCGGCTGGTGTTGAATTTTACCCGTCAGAATTCTGAGCAACATCTACACTGTGAGTCCGACACCCTCAGATATTCCTCTTAGCCTGCGCCATTACTTCTAGCTGACATCGGATCGATAACTTGGTTTCTATTGCAGTGAAGCGTTGATGTATCTCGAACTTTCGCATCTGAATGTACCTGTAATAGCTTCTACCACAGCATGCGAGCTTGATACCATCGTTCAGCAGTCAGTACAAGAGAAAGCGAGCGCGAGAGAGAGAGAGAGAGAGAGAGAGAGAAAGCGAGGAAGGGGAGCCACTGCATTGGTTTCGCGACAAGCTTGGATCTATCTCTCTTCTCTATTTCTTTGCACGATTGATTATATACACACTCGAGCGGGCCTGCTCCTCGCGTACAGCGTCTCTGTTGTGCAATGGCATAGTCATACTTTTTTGTGGGATGCGTCTTGCACGAACTGGCGTTCGAAACTCAGGCTTCGCGAGGATTACAAAGAATTTATTACTTCAGAGTCAATCACTGCTGACAGAACACGTTCAAATTAACCATCTTTCGGGAATGAGCGAAGCTACTCTTTTGCTTCAGGTAGGCAGGGGACTTAGGGTGCGAAACAAACGGAGGAAGGAAGGCGAAAGAGTGCAAGAATGAAAGTTCCGTTTCTTTCTTGCACTTCACCACTCAACTTCGATCGAACAGGAAAAGGACAAGCAAGACACTCGGCAGTAGATAGGACAGCTCAGTATGCCCAAATCAGCGAAACACAAGAAGGAGAGGGCGGCAGATTTCAAGGTAAGCAGATCTCATTTCAACTTAGCGAGGGAGCTGCAGAGGGAGATGAGACTGGCAGGGGAATAGGGAAAAGCTATTGGGAGATCTGTGGAACTAGTCGAGAGCCATTAGAGAGCTGTGACGGAGCGGGAGAGCTAGAAAAAGATGAAGGAATGGATCAACATTGGGAATTGGCAAACAGAACCGCTACGAGCGAGAGAGCCTCACTAGATGATCTAGGAGCTACAGATACAGCTCTACTAGCTACCCCTCTCCCTCGCTGCCTCGATTGAAACAACCTCCTTTCTCCCTCTCCTCGACAAAGCTGACTTTCTCTCCCCTCTACAGAAAGCGAAACTTAAGCTAGGAAAGGGTAAACAGATCGCAAACAATGCCACAAATACATCCTTCTCCGCCAAGAGTGCGTTATATTTTCGTTGTTTCATAAATTCCGCTTCGTGAACTGATACTCTCATTTCTAGCTATCGCACTCCCTAACCAGTCCCTACACGAAGCGCCAAAGGATGTACCGACGTCACGGCGAAATCTCACTCTCCCAGAGCTACTCGTTCAGTCGAGACATTACAGCACGCCTGTCAAAAGAGAGGCTTTGACCGAAATCCTCCAACTCCTTACTGCTCACCCTTATCTCCTCAATCAGAATCTCCTTCCCTTGATCACTTCGATCGCTCATCTCATCGCCGATGCCTCTCCCTCTGTCCGAGCAGTCAGCCTAAACCTCCTTCGACACATCTCCGATTCTCTCCCTCCCCAATCCCTCGTCAGTGTCAGTCAAGGTCTCGTCCTCTTCACCCTCTCGGCTCTTTCCAACCTCGACGAAGCGATCAGGATCGATGCGTTGAAAGTATTGGACTTGTTGATCGAGAAGATTCCAGAGGAAATCGTTCGAGGATGGGATGGAGCAGCAGACGTCAATGTACAGCTTGGGAGGAGCGCAGAGGAGAAAGGAACTGGGTCGAAAGTGGTCGAGGGCTTACTGGGAATGCTGAAGATCAGGAATCCGGCATTGTCAGCTGCTCAAGGCAATTTCACAAGCGCCTCCAGCAGTGATCTGTCGCCCTCCGTAAGCTAGCTCTACGTCTCTTGTACTCAGAACGAGATCTGATCAATGTTCACAGGCTCGACTCGCTGTTCTTACGACCCTCTCCGCTTTCCTTCGAACATCACTCTCCCCCGTCGCGTCAACTTCGACCGCTCCTCCCCCTTGGTACCTCGCATCGTCCTTCGAATCTCCACGAGCATATTCGAGCTTCGTCGGATCATTCGGATCCACCTCATCTTCCCCCGTCATTGACACTGAAAGAAGTCTTTCAGCTCCCATCGAATCGTTTGCTTTCGCCCTAGCCGATCCTTCGCACGACCTCAGTCTCTCCTCATGCGGCTTGTTCGCTCTACCGACTACTTCAGAGCCCGTCGCATCGACTTCTACCGCTCCAGCTCAAACTCTTCTCTCCCTCCTCAATCCTACTCTTCTCTCCTCCTTCCTCGATGCCGCTCCTTCCGCCTTCTCCCCTACGCCCGTCATCGGTCAATCCAGTCAAGCAGCATCCGCTGAACTTCGCACCATCACTGCAGTACTTCGGGTAGCTCGAGAACTATTCTATCGAGACCTAGGAGGAAACGCATCTTCGACTCTAGACGAGAGCTCGTCGTCTACACCGAATTCAAAGTCGCGGCCTCAAGCACGCAAATTGCTCTTCTCACTTCTCAGTCACGCTGCACCTTACTTCCCATTCGGAGCCGATGAACTTCAAGAACGAACTTCAGCAGAAGAACAACAACTCCTCCAACTGAACCTGACCTTTGCCGAACTCGTCTCCCTCCTCGTCCTGTCCGAAGAAGAAGAAACCTTATCCCAATCTCGAGCCTCCGGTGGTTCAGACAAGAAGAATTCAAAGAAGGCATCGAAAGCTCAATCGGATTCCTCTAAATTATCGCACATCCTATCGACTGTTCAGACCTGGGTCATCGCAGCATTGAACTGTACCTTGACGAGCTCGACGCATCCTCTTGGCTTACCGCCTTTGTCAGTAGACGCGTTCATGGCCCTCGAACCGACTCTATGGAGTTTGTTGAATCAGAGGGATGCGGAAGGAGTCGAGAACGTTTGGAGTGCTGTTTTGACCGGGTGGGGGAAGATGACAAGGGAAGGTGAAGCTAGGAGAAGGGTGTTTGAATTCATCGCGAGAGCTGTACTCGTGAGACAAGTTCCTCTTTTCTGTTATCTCGAAAGTTATGATTGACATTGTGGTCACGAGCGAACAGATTCAATCGGACCCGGCGTACACTGATCGATTCGATCTTGATACACCGGTGCTAGCGAAGAAGACTCAACAGTGGGTCTTGGGTCTGCCGAAATGGTTATGGGAATTGGCAGCGAAACAACTCGATACGACTGAAGTAAGCTACAAGACTGCTGACTTCACTTACGCCTGAGCTGACGTTGACGCCTCTTGTCGGCAGCTCGTCGTTGTCTTCTTGCTCAAACTGGCACAACAAGCAGATAAAGGAGTTCTACCAGATTCTGTTCATGCCCTCGTTTCTTTCCTTTCGTAACTTCAGCTAACCCTCATCTATTGTGTAGACACTCGCATCGTTATCTCCGGTTCTCGTTCCATTCTTCCACCTATCGCACCCTTCGCGAGGATCGATGCCAGGTCCATTCACTCGATTGCCTCCGACGATCCAAGCGAAATGTCTCGATCTCGCTTCGTACCTCGTCAAGGAAGGGGAAGGGGAAAAGGAGAATGAAGTGGAAGGTAGACGGAAGTTGAGAGAGAGTGTAGAGAGAGCGGTTGAGAGCAAAGGGGTTGATGAGAGCGCGAAGAGGAGATGGGAAGGATTCGCGTAATTGATAGATGTCCGTCGCATTAGAGTAGATGCTTGTTCAAGTATTAAGTATTGAGAAGTCCAGAAGAGAACGAGAGAGCGAGAAAGAGAGCGAAAGATCGATGCGAAATTTCACAAGTCAAGATAGCCGGTGAGCGCATCTAGTCTGCTCTCTACTTCAACTCGCTCCTTCTTCACTCGGCATGACTTCGATCTCATCTTATTCTACTCGTGCTCGCCCACCGAACCCTCTAGCTGCCGATCCAGTTTGGGTTCACAGGTGAATCTTTCCTCCCTCTCGAATCCCCACTTATCCTCGAGCTGACCACCTCCTCTGAGTACTTAGACGATTCGAGAGAGCAGTGGATATCATTCAGAGGTATGCTGCATCCTCCGCTCACTGAAGAGAGCTCGTTGTTGACTCTCTCCCCACGAACCGGAATCAACTCTCCCTCCTGCAACAGTCTACCCAAGAGCGGTCCAATACAGACCAATTACGATGATAAGCTATTACTATACGCGTACGTCTCACTTTGGGAAGCTAGGGTCGAGCGAAATGAAGCTGATTTCGCTCGTTTGTTTGTCGGATTCGCAATCAATGTTTAGTGTTTACAAACAAGGTAAGCTTCTGCTCTTCTCGAGGCTAGATGAGGACTGAGCTGACTGTGCGCTCGACATAGCTACCGAAGGAAACATCAGAACGACGAGACCGGGAATGTTTGATGTACTCGGAAGAGCGAAATGGTGCGTTCTCGAGTCATCTTAGGGAGTTCTTGAGCCCTAGGCTGAATCCGTCACTCCGCACAGGGACGCATGGAACAAGCGAAAAGGTTTGAGTCAGCAGGATGCGGAAAGGATGTATGTCGAGGCATTGATTCGAGTACGTTTGAATTTTCCTTGAGTCCTATCGCTGTCGACTCAACCTGGAATCCATCGTACAGATCCTACGAGGCTACTCTGATCGAACCCAAGCTGTCGAACTCATGCGGGAACTCGAAAACTTCTCGCTCGAACCAAGAGGAGGAGGAATGGGAGCCAAAGTCGCAACCGGTTCTTTCGCACCGTCTCGTACTCAAACTCGCTCTTCTTCCGGTTCTTCCTCCTCTTCGACCACTGCTTCTTACGATGATCGACCACCGTACTCTTCTTCGAGATCAAGATCGAATTTGACCCCTCAAGCAGATCGAAGATCGCAACATTCACGACAACATCGAAATCGAGTTCAACCACCTCCTGCTGACCTCGTCGCCCCACCTTTACCCGGATACGGACCTCCTCGAACAACAACAGATAGTGTTAGGAGGGATGATCGATCTCGAGGAGGAGGAGGGGGGAGACGCTCAGAAGCTGTCCCCGTTCACGATGAAGAGGACAGTGAGAATTACTCATCAGACGAAGATGGAGCGACTGGACCATACGCTTCCGTGCCTCCTACTGCTCCTCCTTCCGTCGCTCTCCGCCCACTTCCACCAGGTCAATCAACTTATGCGCAATCTCAATCTGGTCGACTCTTACCTAATCCTCATGCCGCTCCTCCACCTACTTCAACCCGACACTACCCACCCGCATCCCTCCGATCTCTAGTGGGCAACTCTCCTGCTCCTTCGATCCACTCAATGGCTCCTCATTCAGCTTATCAACAAACAGCAATCGCTTATCCACCGGGATTTATCGCACCTTCTCCCATCCCTTTAACCTCTTCTAATCTCCTCCAACGCACCTCGACCTCCGCTACTCTCCCCGCAACTCCCATCGCCCAACCTCCAGCGATCCCAGCTCTAGATGCCGCACTAGATCGAATCCAAACCTCTCTCACTGCTCTCCACGAACGACTCTCAATCCTCGAATCAACTCCCACTTCTCGATCCTCCTCCTCTGGCTCTCCTTCAGCCGTTTCCCAGCTGTTCAAACAAACCCTCTTACAATTCCTCACCCTCTTCAAATTACGCTCGAATCCTTCGGCTCAAACACCTTCGCTTCGATCCTTACTTCCTAGACTACTATTGGCGCTGCTGAAGACGGCGAGGAAATTGGCGGGTGACGCTGTCGTGTTCTTTGCGGTTATTGTCATTCTCGGAAGGATTCGAGGAGTCGATCTTACCCAGCTAGTAGGGAATTGGTTGGCGAGGTATCTGGTTGCTAGGAGTGGAGGAGGGAAGGGAGGAAAGAAGCTTATCAAGGAAACCTGAGAGTAGTTTGAAGAAGGGAAGGGATTGTATGGTTTAAAGTGTCGTAAAAGCTTGTTGTTTCAATCTCATCTCAAGTCAATCTCGACTCTCGAGGAGCTCTCGCTCGATATGAAGCTGCCGTTCTCTCAGACTCTGAGACAGAACGAGGACTAGCTCGACAGCGAACGACTGAGGGTGAGAAAAGCGTTAAATAATCGAGATTTGTTCAAGAAATGTACAAAAGGAGAACACAAAGCGAGAGGGCGACTGACTCATCAAAGAAAGACGAGAGTGAGTGATTAGTGAAAGTAAAGGTGAAAGGGTATAAGCAAAGAAACGGCAAGAGAGAAAAGACGTAAAACCAAGAAGGATTCAAAAGTGAGTGAAGTATAGAGACAAGTTGAAGATCGAAGAGAAGACAGAGAGAGAGGGTATATGTATATCGATGATATGCCGAGGCAATGTGAGTGAGAGAGAGTCGCGATGAGACGGAGGTGAGGTGAAAGAAAGGTTCGAATCTGTCCTCCTTTTCGTTCTCCGTCGATTCTAACCAGCTTGAACGAAATCCTGACTCCCCATCGAACTTCTCCTCCTCCTCACATTCCTACCCTTCGCACCACCTCCCAATTTATCCAACGCACCTTTCAAACTGAACCCACTCGCACCACTCTCCTTCCCTTCCTTCCCAGCGTGACTCGGATCGAATCCACCACTCTGATGTGTCGGTGAAGGGGGTGGTTGACGTTTCGCTGGAATTCGAGTCGGGAGTTTCGAAGGTGAATTGGGAGCTACTGGATTAGTCGAAGTTGTCGAAGAAGAGGGATTGGGAGAAGTTCGACCACCACCGGTATTTCGGAGTGGGTAACGAGAAGAGGATCGAGTTGTCGTGGTGGTTGTGGTTGTTGAAGAGGGTTCTTTGTTATCTTGTTCGTGAGCTTCGAAAACGTTTGCCAAGTTCTTTGCACCTCGACTTCGGGCGATCGCTTGTTGTTGAGCTGCAGTCGTTGTCGAGTTTCCGGAAGAACGAGTGGAAGGGTTCGTTCGTAGTCGATCTACTATACGATTGTCGGTAATGGCGGATAAAGCTCTTTGATGTGTTTGAGCCGGATTTGAGGGAACGGCGGCGGAACGAGCGATACGAGTCGGTCGAGAAGTGTTCGAAGTGGAAGTGGAAGTGGAAGGAGTCTTCGGTCGGTTGTTTGAAGTGGAAGCGAGTGGTTGTGTAGTTGCGGAAGGTTGCAAGTCGAGTTTCTTCGGACTCGGCATCATGGTTGACGGATCCTCTTCGTCCTCTTTATCGTTATCGTCTGCAACCAACTGTAAACTCTTCCTTGGTGAAGCCCTCGTTTTCTCCGCCGAGAGACTAGTCCTCTTCTTCCTCGGACTCGAAGTCAATATGACACCCTCCATCTCTTCTTCCTCTCTCAACACTTTCTCCTCCTCGTCCTCCTCGACTAGCTCGTCTTCCTGCATCTTCTCCTCTCCACCTTCCTCGACGGGTGCGTCAACGTTAGCAGGTGAATCCTTCTCCTCGGGTGCAGCAACTCCATGTTTTGATCTTCCCGGAGTTTTGCGTGGCTGACCAGGAACGATCTGTCTCCTTGGAGTAACCGGTGCGTTTCCAAGCTGATGATGAGGAGTAGTCGATCGGTTCCTTGCGAGTTCGACCTCGTTCGGAGGGGTGATCGGTCTCGGAGGTTGAGCAGAACAACTCCTAGATCTTTCCCGCTCCTTCTCTTGCTCTGAGATTTCTTGGGATTGAGGTTGAGGTTCGGAAGTCTTGAGTTCTCGAAGGAGTTCGTCTCGTGCTGACCATTTCACCCATTCGAGTTGGTTCTCATAGAGGAAATGTTGTTGAGGTCCGACGCAACTACCAGGTCTCATCAATCTCATGAACCCGATAGCTGTGAACACGTCTCAACCATCGATCAGCTCCGGTAATCCTGAGAGGGGGTCGCGAAAGAGAGGAAGCGCACCTTCATCAGCGGTGAATCCATGTTTGTAAATCAGATAAGCACCAATCAAAGTTCCAGTCCTCCCTAATCCAGCTTTACAATGAACCGCTACCGAACCTATTCGACTCATACGACACATACATGAGCCTTTCCCTCCAAAGTGAGAGAGAACAGATGAGAGAGCTCACCTCCTGCAGAAATGATTTTATCACTCAAATCGATAAACTCCCTACACATTTCCATAGTCGGATTCGTCCCATCATCAAAGTACACTAAAATTCTCCCAAAAAAAATCCTATCAGCTTTCCTCTCCATCATCTTTCGCCCAAAAAAAATCCAAAAGAGAGATAAAGATAAAATGTGTGCTCACTTTCAATATGTTCTATCCCCCTCTCCAAGAAATGATTCCTATCATACAATTTCTTATTCAACCTAACGACAACCCTAACTCCCTTCTCCTCAAACTCTTCCAAAACGTTTCTAAAACTTCTCGTCAACCTCCCTCTCCCACCTCCTACCCCAGTTTGAGGGTTCCAACCCGCTTCGACTGGGGAAGCGAACGCGATGAATCCAGGAGTGATCCAATTCCAATCCCCTTCTTCTACTTTCTCTGCTTTCTCGTATGCGGCCAAATCGAACGTCGAGAGGTCGAGTAATTGATGAGATAATGCTCGAGATAAACCGTACAGGATTTGTTGTGGGTGGAGATGATAATCTGAACGGGAATAACCGGCGTCTCGATAGGGTTGCTAAGGCAAAGTAAAAAAGGGAGGCGTTAGTGAGGGGAGAAAAATGGAGAGAGAAGGGAGGAAATTTGTTTACGAGTTCGAGACATGAAATTGGATGTAAAACGTCTGCTACACTCCATCTCATTACTACCATCTGTCAATTCCCTCATCTCCTCATCAGTACAGTTTCTAAGCAGTTAGGGAAGAGTAAGGATGATTTGAAACCTACAGCGTATAAACTCATGAGTAAAGCAGCATTCACTTTCTTATCGGGTTCATCCGACGAGTACAAGAAGATTCTTTGGTGTTTGTGTTGAGGATCTTCTAGGAGGTTGTGAAGGTGTAAACAGAAGCGACTGAAGCCGAAAGTGGGGATAGTCGACGAAGAAGAGAGAGAGAAGGGATAGAGAAGAGAGCGAGTCGGTCAGTGAGAGAGTCAGAGAGAGTAGTAAAGGAAGAGAGAGAGGTGTAGTGACTGACTATAGACATCCAATGTTTAGTG
>Ga0308160_10006365_pt1 | contig 12043 bp, 19 predicted proteins | sample PhyFR1_FD_201036 | JGI IMG/M metagenome (GOLD analysis project Ga0308160, IMG submission 201036) | Phyllosphere microbial communities from UC Gill Tract Community Farm, Albany, California, United States - DLSLF.R1 | ecosystem: Host-associated > Plants > Phyllosphere > Unclassified | place: USA... | reverse complement strand
GACATTGTGAAACGACGCGGATGAGCCGAGGTGCTCTCCAGTGAGTGCTCGAGCCGCCAGGGATGTATGAAGAATGAAGAGCACAGCATCTCCACTACCGTTGCAAGGGTTATAGGTTGTTGTTGCCGGCGGTGAAGGAATCATCGTACCAAGTCAGAATATCATTCCCGCTTAAAGAGGGTACCGAATAAAGTCAGGTACGAATTTTGACAATTCATGAATCAATTGCACTCAAGTCGACACCTATACCTCACCTTACCTACCTAGACACAACAGAATCAGCAACAATGCACTTGATGTACACTCTTGACGAGCGGGGAAACAGGTCAGTTGAACCTCTTTCATAGTCTGAGGAGTAGAGCTGATATAACAGGATTTACACCCTTAAAGTACGCTCATACCCGCGGAAAGGAGTACATACTGATAATCTAGAAATTGACTTCAGGAGGAAAGGTCTCCAAGTCCGCTCACCCTGGTATGTTTCTCTTATACCTCTAGATGTGAGCTGACAAGATAGCTCGATTCTCACCTGATGATAAATTCTCTAGACACCGTGTTACCATCAAGAAGAGGTACGCAAATCCCATCCATCTCATTTTGGTGCTGATAGTAGATTCGGTATCCTCTTGACTCAGCTACCTAGCAAGCCTCTCTAAGCTAGCAGTGATCCTGGAGTAGGATATGGATGAGGAGATAGAACGAGGAGGATGACGTTTAGACGTCTTTGGAGATTGGAGTCTTGGATCTTAGGGATTCTGGAGAGGGCATAGATCTTGTTGTATAGGTATGAATCCTGGATACATCTTAATCGGAACAGGAAGACACATGGCTGCGGACGAAGTGGATCACATTCCTCCATAAATCAGACCGGAGAACACAATTACAACACTTGATCATACGACACAAGAACTTCCTACTGCTACTACCACCAAATACTGTACTTCATTTCCAACCTCTCACTACCGTCCAAGACCGGCAACAGTTACCCTCTCAACAACATCAATCTTGGCATCATTCCTCCTCTCCTCCTCGACCGCACTCTGTACAGGATGACCTTGGACTTGTGAAAGCTCGTAGGCTATTGTCAGCTCCATCCACCAAGTCAAGACTTACGATCAATCTGATACTTCTTGAATTTCCTAGCGGGGACTTGCTTTGAGAATAGGAAATCAAGTTCTGCAAAGGTACGATTCTGAGGAATCAGCAAGTTCTCAGTAGACTTTTTTTTTCTCTTTTTCCTGATGGACTCACTCTAGTCTCTGCTAATCGGAAGTACTGATACACGAATAGCACGACGTCGCAGCCAAGGAAAAAGTACCCAGCCTGACTTTTCCAATTCCAAGCGGTCGGATTGATCATCCTCGGAATAAGCTGATCGACAGCGAGGCCGCCAGCGACGTAGCAAATTCTACCCAAAACGATCGTTTGTGCCCTCACTCTACCCGACGGGATCTCGCCGACAATCGTGAACCCGATTGGACCTAATGCGATCTTGAAGGTGAAGTTGGCTAGGAGGAGCATGACTGCTATTCCTATGGCAGTCGTTTCTTCCGATACGGGTACCGAACCCATTATACCGAGTGTTAACATCCAAACCGCTTGCAGGCCTAGGGCGGTGATGTACATGAGTCGTCGGTCTAGTCGTCCGACCACTGCTTGTCAGCGCAGTCCCTCCATGCAGAAGTGACTTACGATAGATGGCGATACCGGTTGCGATGATGTTGGTGGAGCTCTGCTCGTCAGTAACGTGTTTGTATGACAGGTGAATGTCGTACAATTCCCACTATATCGTCAGAGTGTGCCTTCTGGTATTGGATATGACTTACTATTATAGTTGAAAGCCATGGTTTCGGCCATCCCGGCGATTCGCAAACTACCATCAGCACTGCCCTCGACGTTCAGGACATGAAACTCACAAGAGGATAGCATAACTCGACATATGACTCCCATTGAACAGTTGAGTAGTCCAAGCCATACCAACAATCTCCGTTCTTCGCCTATTGGACCCTTTGAAACATTCAGCATAAGATCCATTCTTAGCTTCAATCTTCTCTTGTTCGTTCGTGTGAGTCATCAGTGCGATTTGTTGCTTGATCATTAGATCCGAATAATGGCCAGGGCGGGCTAGGCGATGGAGTGTTTTCTCGACTTCATCGGTTCGACCTGCTCGAACTAGGTAATAGGGACCTAGGCTCAGCTTCATCTTAAAGGCGAGAGGAGGCGGGACGCACTCTCAGGGGCGAACCACCCGACGAGGAAGAGTGGAACAGGCCAAACCCATTGAAGCATGTATGCAAGCCTCCATGCCCAATTCCCTTCGATTGTCAATGTCGCCCTGAGGATAATGGAAGCGAGGAATCCGCCGATACCCCAGCACATTGATACCCATGCTGTTAGGTATCCCTGATGATCAGCTCATACCTCAGCTGAGAACATACTCGCATGTTTGGAGGGACGATCTCGGCTGCGTAGGCCGTTGTGAGGGTTTGGAAGATACCCCAGGGGATACCGCAGATGCTAAGATAAGTATCAAGTCTTGTTCTTTGATTGTAGGACCCACATGTTTCCAACCAGGAGCATAGGTAAGTTGACAGCGAATACCAAGATGAAGACTTTCATCAGCTCCAAACCTATCTGCTTCACGTGAGGAAGGACGTACTGGTCAAAGTCATGACCACCATCCCGACCATATAAGTCTTCCTAGACCCATATTTACTCTGAGCCCAACCATTAATCAACAATCCAAAGATCTGTCCACCTTTCGAAGCATTATTGATTCCAGCCTGCCAGTCTGCAGAGATATACTTGCTTCCATCGGCAGCTGTATAGCCAAAATGGTTGATATAAGCGTCCAATCCGAAGAAGTTGTTGATCTATCATCAGCCTTTTACAACCTCATCGATGTGTAACCACTTACCAGGCCAATATCCATACCCTCCATTACCAATGCCACCGATAATGACATTGACCAAATAGCAGCTGGATAATAGATCTTCCATAGGCCTACAAAACCCATTTTCGATTCTGCCTCTGAAGAGTCTATGGCTCCTCGGATCAGGTTCTCGTAGATGTAAGGGTCGGAGAAGATCTCTTTATCGATATCACCTTCTTCATGCTGAATATCTGCTTTCTCGAGCTCGTTCGGGTGGGACATGGTGCGTGAGTACACCTTTCTTCAGTCGGGTTGAAGTGTGAAGGGGTTAGTGTCAATGAAGAGACAAGGTGCGGAGCATGACCTTTATACCTTTGTGAACATCCACCTTGATCCATCTTATGAATCTCCAGAACAAGCAACCCCCATGGGACCTCAACAAAGCCCCATGGTGGATCCTCATTCCTTTCTCTCCATTCTCTCTATAACACGAGTGGGTATGGGTGGGTAGCAATTAAGCATGTCTTTAGACGTCGTTGCAGGGCCCAGGCTGAAGATCAGAGTACAAAATGCGGCTTTTTGTAATGCCAAGACGAAGTGCATTATCGCGACACGGCCCGGACAACACCGTGTCCGGGCCGTGTGATGATGTACTTCTTCTTCTTTAATCCCGCTTGGGGCTCTACCGCGGAGACTGCTCTGGCACGAGATGTGGAGTGCTCGTACTGCTGGAACTAGCGCTCATCGCTGTAATGGATTCGCGGCGGGCCGGCCGGGGAACTGGGCTGTCCACTTGCTATCCACCTACGCCACATGGCCATGTATCTCCAGAATGGATTTCATTGCTCGACTATCAACCCTAAGGCCCGACTGAGTTCACCCTTCGTCACTCGACGGTTGATTTCTCATTTGACTTTGCGACATGACTCAAACCATCAAATCCGATCCGAACGATCAATCCCTCTTTTCAAACAAAGGTGTGAAAGAGCTCATCCCGCCATTCAATTTCGATTATAAAACCCACGAAATCGAGGTTGAAGAGGTGGAAGATGTAATTCAGAGGGTCACTGACTGTATGGTCAATCTCAGTGCTTCTGATCCTAGGTTTCTGTATACCCGTAAGTACTGCTCCCTAGTCTTTCTGATGGTAGTGGCGGATGGGAGGGTCATCGATTCGACAAAATGGGAGTTTTGGGAATGGCCTCAGGCTATTGGGTTGAATGGTCTCCTTGATGTATGTCTATTTGATCAATGATGGGCCGACGGATAGTATTACATTCATACATCGTCCATCGATCCAAGCAGTCCGACAGCACTGAGCACCCTAGAACTCATCAAGGGATGGTACACTTCCAGAGCGAAAGAGGGTCTACCGACAAAGAACATCAATTCCGTATCGGTAATGTATTCTGTAGCTTGCCTACTGGAGCTGGATGAACAGCGAGACAAGACGATCTTCGATGACGACGAGAGGGCGATATATGGTGGATGGATCGATGAATGGGCCGAGTGGGTCATGAATGATCTACCGAGTGAGTGTACCCTTAAGACATATGTCGAGACTGATGATAGGAACTGTATGCGGTGGCTTTCAGCACAGTGAGCCTGCCAGCTCTGGGGTGTGCTGATATCAGTAACGTTCCGCCTGGAAAACAAGAATCAGATTTGGGATGATACCCTCATGATGACGGGTTAGTACGGTCAAAGACTTGAGCTGATTCCAGTAATCCCCTTGACCAAGATCGGACTCCTCCTAAACCGGCCAAAGTATATTGAAGAAGGTAATTCCCAGTTCTGGCGGAGCTGACGAACAGCAAAGTTTCAGTTCCTAGTTCATATCCAGTACCTCATGGACCCGGTCACTGGTCTCTGGATTCACGGGTGGGAATTTGATAGCGAGAGATCAGGACATGGGTTTGCAAGAGCACTTTGGGGGAGGGGAAACTGTTGGGTCAGCTTCTGTCCCATAATTTGAGATGATAGGCTGACTTACAGATCACTTTAGCTATCCCCATGTTTCTCGAACTAATCCAGCTTCCGACCACTGATCCGGTGTATCGAGTCCTCATATCCACCCTCACTCGTCAAGCTGATGCTCTCCTACCCCTCCAAGATCCCGAGTCCGGTCTGTGGCGTACGTTATTGGTCGATCCAACTTCATACGTCGAAGTCTCTGCGACGGCCGGCTTCGTAGGTGGGATCCTGAAAGCTATCCGAGCTGTAAGTCCGCCCTACTATATCTCCTGACGTATAGGGGTTATTGCCGAAGGAAAAGTACTTGCAGCCCGCGCTTGATGGATTGAAAGGGTGCCTTGCTGTCGTACAACCCAACGGGGCTGTTGCGCATGTTAGTAAAGGAACGCCGGTTGGCCGGAGTCTTGATTTCTACAAGCACATTCCGAGGTATCCAGTCCCGTATGGGCAGAGTTTGGTGATTGTAGCTTTGGTAGAGTGGTTGAGGCATGCTTCGAGCTAGCAGTGTTTAACAGACTGATGTATACTAGATGATTGTTCGATCGCTCGTCGATCAGTTGCATGGATGCTTGAGCTGGAATTGATAAACAACAAACAACACAACTCCGTATTAAGCCACCGCCACGCCGCTCATCCGGACGCCATGCCGTGACCCCTTGCTCATCCAATTGATCGTTTCGTAAAGCTTCCGTAACCCCTTTCTCAGGAATGATGAGTCAGATCTAAGAACAACGTGGATACATCAGGGGTAATAACCGAGCGCGGGTAATCGCCGTTCCCGCTATCCCTGACCCAGATTTAGGGGAGACTGAATTTCATTGTTGATGATACATTTCACCCCGAACCCTATTTTCTGGCTGCGGTGCATCCAGGCGGTGTTGATGGAGATGACGCTTTTCATAAGCATGCCGACAAGATCTACCCACCCCTGATGTATCACGAGGTCATCGGCTGTTGATTGTCGAGGCGAGGATAATGGTAATTTCGGTGACGTTCATGTTTTACTTTGCTTCTCAACTTCTTTTTGCTGTGCTCCCCCTCTCTCTTTCTCATCTACTGTATATAACCTTCAAGTATCTTCACGACTCTCACAACGAATACAACGACCGACAATGCTATTCTCATTACTTTCAGCCTCTTTGCTTGCTATCTCGGCCTTCGCTCTTCCCCCACGATACCCTGCCATCCGCTCCCTTGGTGCACCCGTCAGCTGGGTTACTGCGCCCGAAGTCATACCTGCTGATACCGACCTTCGTCTAGAATGGCAGGGAGGAGATGGATACGGTTGGCAGGTATACTATATCCCCCAGTGGCCCTCGCAGTCGGTATACCACGTAAGCTACCTTGTGTCTACTTTGCTCAATGCTGATCAAGTAGCCTGTAGACATTGCTCAGAATACAACTTCGACCGAGATGATCTGGCATACGCCCAAGAAGGATGCTTATCCTGAAGGAACTACTTTGTAAGTCCCCCTCTACCACCTTAGCCGTAGCTGATCAACAGTATCCTCGGAGTCAATGACGGATCTCATTCAGTAAATGTCGGATGGTACGATGTATCAGGAATGATCCCTTTCGTGGACCAGGGCAAGACAGAGGCTCCAGGAGCGAGACGAGGATGGGTTTGGACCATCTAGTAATGTGTGATGTGTGACATGGACAATAATGGACAATGAGCTTTGCTCTTATAACGTATATATAGTAGACTGGCTGTACAGCCCAGATGTAACATAATGCCTAGAAACCTACAAACTCATGCATATCTCTCTACCTAGAGTATAGAAAAGATCGCGAACTACAAATCATCTAAACATCCGCCCGCTGTGAATCTACGTCAGTCGATCGTAGTTCTCTAGATGTACGAAAGTAAGCCCATTCCTCCACACATCTGCCATGGTGAAATTATCGGTCCGACCCCATACATTCCGAGTATGAACCATCTTGGCATTTGTTGTTGCGTTGTAATAAGTGGAAATGATCGGGTATACATGATCTTCCTTTATTGGTGGGTCGGTGACTGTAAGATTCGCGAGGTCGACAGAAGTGAACATCATTGGCGTATAGATGGATTGCTCGAGATATGCGTACAACGCATCCGAGCTATTGAAATCGCTGAACTTGTTCTCCCAGGCGGGTTTACCAGTAAGGATGGAAAGTGTGGTGTCGAGTTTCGGACCATATCCCTCTACACCCTCGTCAAGTTCATTCGTAGAGTAATTATATCCATGTAGCCCATATCTCGCACTAAGTTTCCGCATAGCTTGAGTCATTGCGTCAGGCCAAAAGACACCAAGTAATGGACCCTTGTCGTCGTATAAATCACGGTCCAGGATATCGGCATCAAAGTACTCGGGTTGATATGTGAATGGATTGTAAAGTTGGACCTGAGGATTGGGTGCGAAAAGGGCATCACCCGTTTGATCGGCGTAGGAACGTTTAGTGATTGGATGGAAAAAGAAGTTCATGATTCGGTTCTTGGCATGGTGCGTGACGGCAACTTGGACTGCTTTCCACCAACAATCATTCTGGTGGACTGTTGGTTAGTATAGCTTGAAATCGCGAGTTTAGAAAAGACGTACCTTGCCGAACGTCCAAAATATCGGGTCCCGTCTCATTCCAGAGTCTAGAGTTGCAGGTTTGATTGTGACAGTCCACCGTCGATATCGGAGGTTCCCAGGCGGCTGACGATGTTGAAGTGGTGTAGACTGATGACGTTGATGCTGAAGTCACGTAGAAGGCCGCCGTCGATGGTGAAGATGCTGAGACAGGTACGGTGGATGCTGAAGACAAAGAAGCGGGTGCAGTCGACGGCGAAGCCACTAAGCCAGGAAATGTCGATGCTGAAGGTAGATAGACTGGTACCGACGATGTTAGTTGGGCAGAAATAGGTCCACCAGAGCCTACCGTCAGTCAAAACCTCCACAGGGCGACTTACAGAGGTTAACAAACAAGAGTGAGACGAAGAGGACTATAGAATGAGTAAACATGGTAAAGAGTGTGTGACGCCGCAAAAGGCAGAATAAGCAAAGTAATTGGTGAATAAGTAAGTAAGTAAAGATCATAGATGGGGTACGAAGCATTTCTTGATCAATCCCGAGTGCCTTCAAGGGGTGGACTGAGGAGATGGGAATGAAAGGTCGGGGAAGAAACGTATATTGGGTGAAAGGAGTTGTAATCCTGGACAGTTTTGATATTTTGTTAGTTTAAAGGACGTTTCGGGGGCCTGGATGATGTGCATTGGTAGAGATTACAAGGGGAGATCGAGAGGCGGTGACTTCCCACTTGGAGAGAAGCAGGACCTTTGTGGATGATGATGATGATCGGCGGCAAGCTGTATCCCTTCCATAGTATTTCTGTCTCAGTCGTGACGCCATAGATAGGCCCAGATCCCTTGGCCACCATCCTTTCCGAGCTGCGCCTATTCCTGAGGTTCCCGAACCTCCAGCACCGACTTGACTTCTGCCCCATCAACCCATCCCCTCCAATCTCCATCCCAATTCTCAGATGCCCATCTCGGTAAAGGCGTCTCCCAAGCACCAAGTCCAACAGTCTCATACTTCCAGGCATGTAGATAAATGAACAAAGTCTCGGGGTCAGGATCATCCGGCAGGGGGACGAAACATTGTTGGCAGAATCCTTCGGGGATATGGGCCGGGCGACGGAGTGGTGAGACGGTAGAGTCCGGGAGGGGGTCATCGATGTAATGCCGACCTTGGGCTTTTCGTTCCGCTTGGACTTGTCTCGCGTGGGGTACTTTGACTTTGGGAGCGGGTTTCGAGCTCGATGGTTCGGATTCTACAGGGGCGGGAGTTGGCTTTTCGAGATCATTCTGAGCTTCTTTCGTAGTGAAGATTACTTCGTTCCACCTATGTGACAATCAGCTTCCACTTGTATGAGCAAAGGAGGACTCACTTGACCCAATCCTCGGCCTCATCTTTCATCTGCCTCAATTTGTAGATAATCTCCTTAGCCTGCTTACTAAGTCGAATAGGACTCGAAACATCAATATCCGCCATATCCCTCTCCGACCTAGGAGGCTGTATTGGCTGAACAGCATTTCTGGAACTTTCATCCGCCTCTACCACACGTTTTGCGATAGCGGCAGCTTGTGATGTTTCTGCGTTTTGGGCTGCGAGATCTACTCCGCCCTGACCCAAATTTGAGCCCCAAACGTTTTCGAGAGAGTAGAGTGGGTCGTTTGCTATCGGATATCCGAGGTATTGGAGGTGAACACGGAGCTGGTGCGCTGGAGGTCAGCTTTGCTGGGGGTTCAGGACCTACTTCTCCCTGTTTGCGGTCTACCTGTAGCTATCAGCCTTGCACGTCATAGAAATGAGGGAGACGTACAGTGTACAACACTCTGATCGCGCTCTGCATCGTAACTCATACGTGTGAATACCGTCTCAGCGGGTTTCCCCTCCGGCGCAACAATCACTAAACCCATCTGTCGATCCACCGATATCAGTGGTTGATTCACAAGGATGTCTCCACTGGCATGTCAGCTTCCTACGACCTGCTTCTTTTGGTTAGATGGGACGTACTCTGGGAACCTCCCCTTGACCCTTGCGACATATTGTTTCTTGACGGTCCCCTCTCTAAACTCCTCCGCTAATTTGCCAGACGCTTTCCCCGTCAAACCCATAATCATCAATCCGGATGTTAATCGATCAAGTCGATTGACAGCATAACATTTAACACCGTAATCCGATTCCATGACTTCCAGGACTGTATGTCGGAAATACCTTCCAGTTGCATGAACGGGCTGTTTCATTAGTATGCCTTCCTGGAGCCTGGGGAGAACTTACCATGCTACCAGGTTTTGAAATTACGATAAACTCCCTCTCTCGGTCTATGTGGAGGACGAGGATTGAGCCGACTGTGATGGGCGGTTCATGTCTATGTACGGTGTTGCTGGCTATCAGTGTTGAGTCGATATCAGCTGTCGCATCACTTACTCTAGCCTATCGCCATCCTTCAGGATGAGCCCGGGCCATGCCGTGACGCCATTCACTCTGGTCACTCCAGACTCTAAGGCATGTTTCTTGAATCAGCTCAAGTCACACTCAGACTGCCGACTCACATAGTATTCAACCGACCTGTCTCTGAACTCGGTACTGATGACCTCGAGCAGCTCCCTTCCAATCCATCTAATCATCAGAGCTGCAATCAATCGTTCATCGCGATATCATACCTCTGCTTGACAAAAGTCTTGTACGCCCACCAATACGGTTTCTTATACCTCAATTTCGGATTGTCCCCTCTAGCATATTTGGGCGTCTCTGTAAATTTCCCTGATTCCTCAAGTTTAGTATCGGCCAATTTCTGTTCGATCTCCTCTGCGCCGACTGGCGTAGGTTCGGTCGATGGTCCAGCTTCTTGACTCATTTTGATAAGATATGGTATATCTCAATTCAAAATTCCAGAATTCCAGATGATCGAATTTACCACGTGGCTTAGGCCGATTAGCCGACTCTTACCGGGCCTCCTCCACCCCATACACCGTCATCAGTCACCTTATCTGTCGCCATACCTAGCATCATCACTAGATATGTTGACAGCTCGCCCAATCGCTACAGTACTCAGATCAAGTAGGATGATGGCTTCCAGAAGCATGTCCGCCAAAGTACCCCTTCTCCTCTCTCCTGCCGAGTTCAAGGAGCTGCCTCAGGTATGTCCATCGGCTATGTCGGATGCTGATGATAGTCCACAACGATCCCCGTTGATTGTTCTTGGCATATGCCAAATTCCACTCGATCTGCTGTTGCTGAATACCTATCCGGACCTCGTATACCGAATGCCCGTCGATTCGATCTCGACGAAGTTGCCGAGCTTGCTCCCGAGACGAATCCGTTGAGTCTGAGCCATATGATGCCGACCGTGGAGAGGTTTGCCGAAGAGTGCAGTAAGCTTCACACCTTCTTGGCGTATGACACACTGAACAGAAAGGGAAATTGGGTATCAATGAAGAAGATCATGTAGTTCTGTATGATACCGTGGGCGTATTCTCGTCCCCAAGAGGACTGTTCACTTTCAAAGGTGATTCCACTTGCGAATCATGTCCGTTAGATGCTGATGAATTACAGCATTTGGTCATGAGAAAGTATCGATATTGAATGGGGGGCTGCCAAGGTGGATCGACGAGGGTAATGAAGTGGAGATGGGAGAGCTGCAGGATGTAGGACAGAGCGAGTATAAGGGCAAGCCACTGGATGCTGCTAAGCTACGTTGTAAGTCCTCATGGCTGTGTGTGTCAATTGAGCTGACGAGTTAGCATACGAGGAAATGGTCAAGAACTCGCAGCAACAGAAGGGAGAAGGCGAGACCGTCCTCGACCACCGACCGCTAGCCCGGTGCGTCTATGCCACGCCTAGACCGAAGGTCATTGCTGACCATCAGATTCACGGGCGAAGCACCAGAACCCAGACCAGGAATGCCATCAGGTCATATCCCTAACTCCCTACCACTCCCATTCTCCTCCTACCTAGAACCTCATAAGGATAAACAACCTTACTCGACCTACAAAACCATTCCCGAGCTCAAGTCAACATTAGCGCAAGCAGTGGGCGGGGAGAGCAAGTTCGCAGAGCTGGAGGATAAGCCGATTGTGTTTACTTGTGGAAGCGGGATGACCGCTGCTGTTGGGTGGTTGGCTGATACGGTCGTCAGGGAGAGTGAGGGCAAGGAACCTAGGGGTGTGCTTTACGATGAGGTGAGCTCCTTGAGAGGTTGAATGTGAGGGAACATGTGCTAACGCGACAGAGCTGGACCGGATGGGCTAGTAGGAAAGAAAGCAAGATTGAGCGAGGACAGCCAAAGTAGGAATAGCATGCAGTCAATATGAATCAAACTCCAATGCATTATGTACAATACTGCAACCTGACTGCTTACTCCGCTCCGAACTCGCCTCTTAGCTAGCATGAGCCATGGAGATGCTCAGGCTGTCGCATATTACCCAGGAGCAGGAGGAGGACGGAAGCAAATCGATGACGGCTGAAATCTTGAAATTCGTGTTCAGTAGTCACTCCATTAGCTATCTATCATATTCACTCATATCCAACAATGTCTTTCTTATTCGGCGGTGGTAGTGAGTTGACTCATCCACCAATTACATGTGTAGCAGAACTGACAGATCAGAATCTGACCCAGGAGCGGTCGACCCTATGAAGATCGAGATGGCAACTGCCGAGCTCGACATGA
>Ga0308160_10006364_pt1 | contig 12044 bp, 12 predicted proteins | sample PhyFR1_FD_201036 | JGI IMG/M metagenome (GOLD analysis project Ga0308160, IMG submission 201036) | Phyllosphere microbial communities from UC Gill Tract Community Farm, Albany, California, United States - DLSLF.R1 | ecosystem: Host-associated > Plants > Phyllosphere > Unclassified | place: USA... | reverse complement strand
AGGGTTTGGTTAGAAAGGTGTGAATATCGTTGGCTCATCTGGGACGTCGAGTGCCCCAGTGCCTTTTGAACAACAAACAAACTAGCACCCGAGTTCACGAGTATAGAGGCGTGAGTATGCCGAAGGTCATGCAATCTCACATTCTCCTCAATTCCTGCATGTTCTAATAACCGGGTAAAGCATTTTCGTGGATTGTTGAGCGGTTTATTTTCGTTGCGGTGTCCTGGGAACACAAAGGGTCCCTTGCCGCGCACAATGCTTGTGAGTAGTTCCCTCGCTGCGGCGTTAAGCTGCACATAGCGGGAGCCAGTCTTACTATCCGGCAGGAACAACGTCCCTGATTCAATGGAGACATCTTCCCATTTGAGTTTCAGGATTTCTTCCCTTCGGCATCCAGTGAGTAAAAGCAGTTTGAGGGCATTAACCGCCACCTTGTTGTCCTCGGCTTCCATGGCCTGATACAGCCTGCCGATTTCGTCGGCACTCAAGAAACGCTGCTTCTGGTTGTCTTCCTTGAACTTCTTGACGCCCTTAGTAGGAGAGCGTTCGAGTATGTCCCACTGGATCGCCACGCTAAACATCATCGACAGTAGCGCAAGATGGCGGTTCGCGGTGCTTTGCGACAGCTTCTTGGCGATCATCATGTGGTAGACCTGAATGTCGCGGGTCGTTATGTCGCACAGGCGGCGATCGCCGAAATAATCATTCAGGTAAAGGCGCAGCTTGCTTTCGTCCGCGTTGGCAGACCGCTTGTAGCCCCTCACGAATGCAAGGAAGGCACGGGCGTGCTCTCGGAAATTGGGCATCCCCTTGATGCGGTCCATGGTGTCCTGCGGATCGATATTGACGTCCAGCTTGCCCTTGTTTTCTTGTACGCGCTGGCGGGCATCCAGAACCGTAGTTCCTGGATACGCGCCGATGCGCATTGCGCGCTTCTTACCGCCGAAAACGTAGCGGTGATAGAACACGATTTCCCGCGATTTCGATACCAAGGCCTTGAGGCCTGGAATCTCCAGGTCGGAGTATTCGGTTGCCTTCGATGCGGAACTGGCAGGGCATGGTTGCAGCGCGTTGAGTGAGCGGTTGGTAAAGTGGAATTTGCGCGTAACCATTTTTTGTTTTCCTTATCAGAAATGGCCACGCCAACGGCACGTGTGAGACTTAGCGCCGGTGGATAGGCCATGCCCGTACGGAGCCACATGCACACCGTGCACGCGGTAGTACAGGTCTAAATTTTTAAAGAGCTGAAGGCATGCGCGGTTGTCGCGTCAGCCGGACTGGTGCTACGGTTTTGGGTTGGGGATTTTTTCTTCGATGCCTCTGACGAGGCCTCTAGCGACTTTTTTTGAAAGGTAGGTAATCGCGACCATCAACATTGAAGGCGTTGGGCCTTGTTGCAAATTGAAAAGTCCAATTCACAACGGCACCGATTGTTCCACGGGGCGGTGCGCCCTGTCAATTAAATTCTCTCAAAAAGTCACCCGCTCTGGCGCTCGTCTTTAAAATCCCAAGGTCAGGGTGGCTGCATACAGTGCACTACCGCATAAACCCTCGCGCTGGCTTGGCCCATGCAGTAGGCAGGGGGCGGAGCTGCCTACCCAGTCGCGGCCTCCGGTCCATCTCCGGTGTTTCTGGCGGAAACCGACTGCCTTGCTCGACCGGTGGCAGCGGCGCGGTCAGCAATACCGTCGCCGTGTTCATTGCATGGGGGCGCTATGGCGTAGCCGCGAGTCCGGGACTGTGCACCGGCTGCTCCACCTTCCCAATTGTCCATTCGTCCGTTTCTTCGTTGTGCTTTCCATTGAAGGTTGAAGACGTTAGCACGGGCAGGCCGGACAGGACGACGTTGCTGGAAGCGTCCCGGAGGAAGTAGCACGCGGCTGGTTTGCTCAGGACCCGCCTGGCAGAAGGATATAGGGAGGAGATGCAGGGTGCGGCGTTGGTCGGGTGGACGGATCGGTCATTGGTAGCCTTTCATGTAACGCAGTCGGCACCGACCGGGCGGTCGGAGCTGACTGGCGGCCGTGGTCAGTAATAGAACCCGTAATCGAGTTCTTCGTAGCGCAGGATGTCGATGTAGATATGCTGCGGGTCGGGTGAGCGTCTTATGTCTGCCACTCGCAGGAAGATTCGTTCAGCACGCGCCGAGGTCACGTCGTAGGGCTTCTCAGCGAGGAAGCCGCCGTTGTCCAGCCCGAGCAGGTCGTCATCGATAGGCAGCGCGACGGAGACGAAATCGTCGTCCGCAGTATCGACAAGTAGCGCGCCTAAACCGGCGATGGACACCACGACGCCTTCGGAAAGAAGGGCGTCGATAAGCGGTGTGCTGTCCCTCCTGCCGATTAACTCTGGACAGGCTTCCAACGCTGTGAGGGACACTTCGTAGCGCTGTGCGGGGCATTGGTAGTACACGGCACAGTCCGAGTTCGCGTTGATCGGTGAACCAGACCAATACGCGATGATGCGCTGGTAGTCGGGCGGCAGGTGCGGCGCGCGCTCGAATATGCAGCCGCGTAGCTCGGTCGGGAACGTCACTTCGGCAGCGCCGGCGTCGAGCCGCAAGGCGATGTGCGCGGCGGCGGGCAGGACCGAAACGGGCAGGAATGAAAGGTCCTTGAGGTAGTATCCTTCCCTGTGGGTCGGATCGGTTGCGGGGTCGTCCGAGAGGGTGCAGCGGTCGTAGTAGTCGAGCGGGGCGATCAAGAGCATTGTGGCGAGGGACGCCGGGGTAACGTAAATGGTGGCGGGCAAGGTGGTTCCTGTTTTGTTGTCTTGGTTGAGGAAATCAGTCGATCACGGTGTACCCCTTGCGTCGCAGGCGTACCTCGTAGTGATGCTCGATCTGCGGCCGGTTTTTTGAGAAGAGGGTCATGTCGCGCGTGCCATGGACGCGGGTCGCGCGCTTTGCTCGGATCGCGTTGCAGAGCGCGCCGACGTCAAAATTTGGATCATAGAAAATGTGATGGTTCGACAGGGCGAGGCGATCGATATCCAGCTGGTTGTTCATGACATATCGCATCGCTTGCTCATGCGAGCGAAACAAGGCGAGGTGAACGATCTTGGCGTCTCCGTGTCCTGCCTTTCCGATGAAGTAGGGTATGCGGGTAATGGTCGTGTTCACCCGCCTGAAGACGATACCGAACCGTTCGGTCATGGCCTCCATGACCTTGGTGTCGAGCGCGATCACGTCCATGTCACCCAGGGGGACGGCGGACGCCGGATCGATGATCCTCTTGAGCAGCCCCCCGTAAATGTAGAGGTCGTGGACGCCGATCATCCAGTGCAGCAGCCCTTGCGGCAGCCCCTCGGAAGCGGCCAGCGCGGCAAGATGCGGCGCTGCAATCATCGCGCCGCTGGTCATTATTGGGGCCTTTTGGCAGTGATTTCGAGCGTTTTCTTTTGTCCCTTATGATCTGGTACGGCATCGCTTTCGACCAGCTTTTCGTCGCCAATTTCGGCTGGTAACTCGATGCGCGTGCCCAACTCACCAAGCATGGTCTTCTCCCAGTGTGGCCAGTTGCCGATAATGACGTGCTGAGTCTTAGCTTCCCGGGCCGCAGCAAGCAGGCCGAGTGCACGCAGCACCGCACACAGGAAACCTGCATTGTTCGCCGACTTGGATATGAAGACGTTCTTAAGTACCTTCGACACGAAAGGCGCGTCTGACTTGTACTTTTCGAGGCATGCCACGATCGTACGGAAGGGAATGCGTTCACGACTGAAGTAGCCGCCGCCTTCGTTTCGTGTAACTGCAATGAGTAGGCCAAGTCGGTTGTTGTCCGCGAGGACGTGATAATTGAGAATGCCGACGCTGTGCTGGCCTAGCTTCTTGGCCGTCCCGGCATTGAGAAGCCAGAATGCAGTAAGGGCCGCCTCAACGCACCCACTTGCAGCGGCAGGTTGGGGGGCGTCGGGCAGCGTAATTGCGGGCGTGTTCTTGCTCATTTTGCTCTCCAGTTGTTCGAATTTAGTCAATACGAATAAGAAAAGGCTTATGACACAGAGATGTCATAAGCCTTCTGTGGTTGAGACTGTGCGCGCGCCAGCGGAGCGGCACTTTCAGCAGTAGAAAATGATATTAAGCCTAACTAGCGGCGATACTTCAGAGAGAAGTTCAGCTCAAGGCTGCGTGGCATGAGTGCTTGCTTGATAGGTGAAGTGCCTAGGCTGCTGGTTTGCGCACTGGGCGAACGTGGCAGTGGGTTCTTGCCTGCCCATTGCCAGGATGGTTTTGCAGTTATGCTGATCATTAGCTTGATCCCTTTTGATAGAATGTAACGAAGTCCAGGAGCTTAACAATTAGGCCCCTGGCTGGATTCAACCATTAAAATCATATATGTCCGAATTTGCTCCGCATTCGGGACCGGGATGCGCATGTGCTATCTTTCTGGGGGAATAGAAAAAAACCTACTCCTAGATCACTTACCTGATCATCGACATGGCCTACGCTCGTGTAGATTAGATACTCTCATACACGATGATCTTTATCGTTAGGAAACAGTTGCAACTTAGAAACAAATCCGGTGGGGCGACGCGTCTGGATCGGAATTATAATTATTTCTGCATGGTCACGGAAACCCCAGTCTGTTAGACTGAAGCATCTTTACTATTCGAATAGACGCAAGCCGTTGAATGCGTTGTAAAGCACTTCCCAGATTCATTAGCAGTTCATGTAAAAGCTGTGGATATGAATTCACATGCAGGTGATCAAGAGGGTAAGCGAGCGAGCCAAAATGATTTTAAATACTGACCTAATTTGGATGCATTATTCTTTTACTTTGCAGACTGCTGCCACAGATGACCTAATATATCCTAAGTAGTCACCCAAAATTTATCGTGAATTTGCTGCCGAATCCGTTCATCAAGGACTGAATCTCGTCGAGAAGGTCTGCGCCGTTCTTGGCAACGAAGCGGCGCCAGAAGTGCTTGGCGTGTTTCCACAGGATTTCGATGCGATTGAGCTCAGGGCTATAGGGTGGCAGATAGTACAGATACAGCCCCTGTTTGGCCCATTGCCGCCGCTTCTTGTCCACCGGGTTCCCCTTGTGTATACCGGCGTTATCGATCAGGACGACTCGTGGCACCTCGTGCGGCTGAGCCGCAATCTGATCAAAGAACGCAATCACATCATCGCGTGTTGTCGGGCGCTGCTGAGTAGTCCAGGTCAACAGGCCGTCGTGGCGCAATGCCCCGAGCACGTTCACGCGTTGCCGGTGCGCGAGCGGTTCGACGGCTCGGGTCTGGCCGATTTTCCCCCATCCGTACTGCACTGGCGGATTCGGACTGAAGCCCGATTCGTCGAAATACAGTAGCTCGCACTGCTGTTCGTGGTCGAGCCTGGAAAGCGCGTCAATCACTTTGCTGGCGTGCTCGAACGCTTCTTGATTTCGCTTTTTTTTAAACTGTACCGATAGCGCTTATACGTGAAATCCATCTCCTTGAGGTAGCGCTTGGCCGTGTTTTCGCTGATCGGCACTTGGCCCTGATTCTGCTCGATCTGGCGCAGCAATGCACTCACACTCCCGCCTTCGGAAACCGCCAACTCACCAAAAGCCTGCTGCTGCTGGGCAGTCCACTTTCTCCGTCGACCGGTATGGCGTCCTTCGTACAACCCGGCCAGGCCAAGCTTGCTCCACCGTTGCCGCCACTGCTCGACGCTGTTCAGATGGACGCCGAATTCATCAGCAGTTTTCTGAAGGGTTAGGCCTTGACTCAGGCGCAAAATCCCTTGGGCTCGCATCCTCGTCCTCGGATGCGGATGAAAAACGCCCATCTCACGCAGCGTACGCTGCTCGATCTCGGTCAACTCCATATGCTTCATCGCTCAACCCCTGCTGCATTGCCAATCTGACTTTGACAGCAAAAAATGGGCGACTACTTAGAGCAATTTGGCGGGTCATATTTTGAGCCAGCGTCTACGCTTTTTGCTCGATACGAATATCCTGATTCCGCTTCAGGACAGCATGCTCGTGCTTGAGCCTAGCCTCGCCAACTTCGTCCGCCTAGCGGGAGTAGGAGGACATCAGCTCCTTTACCATCCGGCATCAAAAATTGATATCGAGCGTGACAAAGATATTGAACGTCGCAACCGTACCCTGGTGAGAATTTCGCAATATACAATGCTGGAAGGGGCACCTTCGAGTCCATGCAACACATCTCAGACGTCACCGAATGATGAATGCGACAACGATATCCTTCATGCTCTTGAATGCTCGGCAGTTCACGCTCTTGTAACCGAAGACAAGGAAATTCACGCTAAGGCACGCAAAGCCGGCTTTAGTCATCGGATCTATAATATTCAGACGGCTGAGGATTGGCTCCGACGATTACACGAGCCTTCGGCAGTCCATCTTCCAAATATTGAAGATGTGCATATGTACAGCCTGACTAGTCAGTTGAGTTCACCACTTTTCGATAGTCTGCGGGCCAGTTATGACACGCCGCAGCGGAGTTTCAATACGTGGTTTCATATTAAGGCTCAAACCGGACGGAAGGCGTGGATTGCTAGAGCCGATCTTGGGAATATTGAGGCGATTTGCATTTATGCGATGCAAACCGATGAAATCATTAACGATGAAAAAGACTGTCTTGAAGGTCTATCGTTGAAGCTGTGTACGTTTAAAGTTGGCGAGCAGATGCGAGGAAGAAAGATCGGAGAGCTTTTCTTAAAAGCGGCTTTTCGATTTGCTACTGAAAACCGTTGTGAGAATATTTTTGTTCATACAAGCCCTGAACAAGTTTATCTGCTAAAGCTTCTTAAGGATTTCGGATTTCAGCAGCGCGGAACATATGGAGCCGACATTATGTTGGTTAAGGATCATCCTAGTTTGCCACCCGCGGCAGGACCGAATGCCCTCGACTATGCCAGACTATACTTTCCACATTTCCGTACTGACATCACTGTTCAGAAGTTTTTGGTTCCTATAAAACCCCAATATCATCAAGTACTTTTCCCGGAGCTGGCCTATCAAGCCCAGCTTTTTGGAGGTGGCTCGACTGCAGGGAATGCCATCAAGCAAGCATATTTGTGTAAAGCTCAAACAACAAAAGTACAGCCAGGTGACGTTGTACTTTTTTACCGAACAGAGGATCAGCAATCTGTAACTACTATTGGTGTAGTCGAGTGTTACGAAGTTCATGATAATGCTGCAAGCATCATGCAACTCGTAAGTCGAAGGACCGTTTATAGTCAAAAAGATATTGAGGCTATGGCGTCTAAGCCGACGAAGGTGATGTTGTTTCGTCTGGTCGGCCATTTTCCTTCTGCAATTTCTTACGCAAGCCTGATCCGAGAAAGAATTGTTTCAGGGCCAATTCAGTCAATTACAAAGATTTCCGATGATGCTTTTTCCAGAATATTTGAACTCTCAGGATGGTAGCGCGATTGTACTGTCCGTGAAGCCTAGGTTTGCAAACCTTATCGTGGCTGGAAGTAAGCGTGTTGAGTTTCGTCGCGCAGTTCCTGCGCGGCCAGTCAGAACTATCGCACTATATTCGTCCTCGCCGGTTCAGGCGATAATAGCACTAGTCGACGTTAAAAAAACGATTGAAGCTAATACGGCGGGACTTTGGGAGCTAGCTAAAGAAAATGGTGGTGGGTTAACCAGGGCTGAATTGCGCTCTTACTTCACATCTAAGACAACAGGATTTGCCTTTATGCTGGGAAACGTCAGGGTATTTAAACAACCAGTAGATCCATCAGAGTTTTTTGATGTATTTACTCCGCCGCAATCATTTAAATATCTAACAGATGACGAGCTGCGAGAGCTAAAAAATATCCAAGAGTGAGGCCGTTTAAATGAAGACAATATTCCTAGCAGGTGTGCACGGAGTAGGCAAAGGACACCTGGGCGCTTTAGTTGCCGCTTCACTGGACATAGTTCACTGTACTGCCAGCCAGCTTATTCGAGACGAAAAAGGTCGGGCGACTTGGGGGCAGGACAAGGCGGTCGTAGATGTAGACGACAACCAAGTTGCATTAATTTCAGCGGTCAGTCGGTTGCGTAAGACGAATCCAAATATCTTATTAGATGGGCATTTTGTACTTCGTGGTAGAGCAGGTGACTTGATTCGTCTCTCCGCAGATGTATTTTCGAGGCTTGACCTCTCAGGTGTCATCCTCTTATGTGACGACCCGAAAATTATCGCTCGCCGTCTAACGAATAGAGATGGAGTGCCCGCTACTGCTGAGTCAATTGCCGAATTGGCTGTCGAGGAGGCTGCGCATGCTCAAAGCATTTGCGCATTGCTTGAAATTCCGTTAACCGTTATCGATACTCCGACAGAAATGCAGATTATGGATGCGGTAGCACGAATGCTGGCGGGCGCGCGTATCAGTGGATAGCTAATTCTGGATTTTCAACATCGAACGAAAAATAAATAGAGTAGGCATCGCGGAAGCAGGAACATGAAAAGCTGAGTCACGACCGGAAGTGAACAGGACACGTCTGAGCGAGTATTCCGAATGTGGAGCATCAACGACCAGCGACGGCATTGCGTGAGAGAGTTGACCACAGCAGCCAGAACCAAAATCGCATACTTACACTACGCTTCACGAAAAAGGCGCTGTTATATACTAGGTCGAACCGAATTGGTTAATGTCCGTCAGCGTTGCTCGGTATTTTTAGCGCAGACATGCAGGTTATGCTCGGGTTGGCATTGACTCATCGTAAGTGCACGTGCCGGGTCTGTAGGTAATGTACACAGCAATTTTATTATATGAATTATTGTCGACGCCTTGCAAAAATTTCCGTTTTACGGCATTGTGCTATGAACATACCCAAATTCAGTTATTGAAAGTGTGGATCGATGGAAATTGTTGCCCATCATTTGCAAGGTGTTGCCAGCACGCGCTCTGATCTGATTGAGCGAGATCTGTTTGGTCGAAGTGCCTTCAATCGCTACTACTATGCTACATATTTGGATGTGAAGGAAGTACTGGGTTCGTTAAAAGCGGAATGGGGAAAAATTTCGCACGGGGGTGTTCCCGACATGCTTACAGGTCCCGTCAAAAAGGCGCTCGTAAAGGGAAGGGAGCGTGCTCAACGGGCTTCAGATTTCGAAACCGCAGACCTTTGTAGCCGTGCGGTAAACGCCATACATATTCTTGCGGAAATGATGACAGATGGGTACGCGACCAGAGTCGCGGCGGACTACTATCCAGAAGTCAAGATTGATTTCGAAGATGCTTATAATTTTAAGCTGAACTTGGTTCGAGTGAAGGACGCCGCAGAATGGCCAATTAAGGCACGTGGATTATTGCGAACGATTAACGCTGCATGGAGGCAAGTGCATGACTAAATCGGTAGACGTTTTGTCAACTCTTCAGCGTGAAGGGATACCGGTGTCAGGTACGGTAATTCGAGATAGCGGTAACGGCGATCACTGCTTTGTTTACATTCCGGTAGAGCGGAACGCGGAAGGGCATCAAGTTCCTTCGAATCGCTCTTTGCACCGGGTGCGCGGCTTGCTTAAGGAGCAAGGGGTCAATGTCGAATTCATCTTGTCTGATGCTCACTCCCAAGATATAGAAGCCGGAGTTCGAGCAACCTTGCTGCATGCATATGGCGAAGAGCTTAGAAACGTATTCCTTTCAATTAAAAATAAAAGCGCGGTTGTTTGGGTTGAACAGAAAAAAACAATTGACGCATCAGTAAGGGGCGCCATTGCCAAAAAGTCGACTGTATTCCTCCATGAGGTTGGATTGACGCTAGATTCGCTTTTATTGACCGTTGATGAAAACTTGCCCGGGAAACTTGCATTTTTAAATGCAATTAGGCAGATTGCTCCTGCGGACATGAAGTCGATAAAAAATGAATTTCTAACTAGAGGTTTTTCTGTCCCATCAGATGATTGGCTTAATCGAAAGCTTGACGCGCTGCGAAAGGCTGAAGCGATCGTTCGATTAGCTACTGGTCAGTATGTTGTCTCAGCGCGAACTCTTGATGTATTGGGCACAGTTAGGGCTGGGCGCAGCCCTGATGTGTCGAGACTGCTTGCGTTAGCCCAAAAGTGCCGGTAAGCTGTAGTCAGCGGGAGCTTCGGCGCGAGTGTGTATCATGCTCATATGCCAAGACCACGGAAAGAAGGAAGCCAGTGGAACGTCTGCGGCTCCTTCGAATCCTTGCCATTCCACTGGCTTCTTTACGAAAGTTATCTTTGCTAAATGAGGCTCCCGCTCCCTCTTCTACAATCGCTATTTTTTCAGTTATCCACTCGGGACGAACTAGTTAAAGCACTCGGTGATTCTGTCGATATGGCGGAGATTGAGGAAATAGATCAGGCTGTCGCACAAAAGATCCCTCCTGTTACATCTCGAACCGTGTTGGCAACAATGTTTGGTGTTCATCCGGGCCTTATATGGTCTTTTGAGAATCGCCAGCACACTCATTACCGTTCCTTTGTTATTCCGAAAGGAAAAAACAAAGCTGGCCGTCGAATTGATGCGCCAAGGGTAGCATTGAAAATTGTGCAGAAATGGCTTTCTGTCCAATTGCAGGAAGTATTCGAGCCTGCGGATCATGTATATGGATTTGTGTCTGGCCGGTCGCACCTCGATGCTGCAATAGTACACGCCAACGCTCGATGGCTTTTTTCTGTGGACATTGAGAACTTCTTCTCAACTACTCCTGAGCCACTCGTCGCAAGCAGCTTGCAGCATGCTGGATTTAGTGCCAAAGGTGCAGCGCTGATTGCGAGACTCGCGTGTTTTCGGGGGGCGTTAGCTCAGGGTTCGCCGTCCAGTCCTGTGTTGTCTAACCTCTGTTTCCAGGAAATGGATGCGCTGCTCTCGCAGCTTGCGTCTACTTACGGCGTTCGATTTACCAGATATGCTGACGACATTGTTTTTTCGGGAATCGATTCCGACAGTTGTCCTCCGCAGTTAATTAACGACATTAAGAACTTATTTTCAATGAGCGTGTGGCAGCTGGCCGAACACAAAACTAGCGTTGTGTCTCTGCCATCTCGCTTAAAAGTTCACGGATTGTTAGTGCATGGCGAAAAGCCTCGGCTAACAAAAGGATATCGGAACAAGCTTAGGGCGTTCCGGCACCTACTCGCCGCAAATTTTGTGCGGGAAGCAGACCTAAAGAGACTTCGCGGGCATGTGACCTATGGAGACATGGTCGAGCGACAAACGAACGGCGATAAGCCTGTTTTATAAGTCCGTAATTCGGTGAATCAGATAATGTATGGCAGTATCAGTACGCGCCAATCCAATCTGAAAATGAAAATAAAACGCCAACCTCCACGGTTGGCATTTTATTTGGCAACCTCGGTCCCTGATATGCTTGGACGACCTTGTGTACAGCTAGGCCACTGGACAATTGACCTTCCCAATGTCGCTCAATTAAAATTTACGTGCTTGGCTCAACATTATTCGTGTAGATGAGAATTTGGCACGATGATTTGTTGAGCCTAATCTCGCGCAACGCTGGCGAAGAGCTTTTGACGCACTGTATCGAAACTGCCGCTTTCGACGATTGCGTTAGCTTCGCGTCGTTCGTCGTCAGTAACCTCTTTCATCTCATACAAGTGGACTGCCTTTTGAATACAGGCGTCCAACGTGCCTATGATGAAAAATAGATTTGCGACATAGCGATTTCGCGAACCAGGAACAGGTATATCGACTGCGGAGCGCAATTCTGAACATCTGCCGGCAATTGCAGCACTCTCGAAAGTCAGCTCTTCGGCCACATGTCCAAACTCATTGCGAATTTTTCGCATCAAGTGTAAGTCCCGGTGCGTGCTCAACGGGTAGAGCCCCAACAGATATCCAACATCGATTCGAGCACTAAAGGTAGCAAGCGGACCAGATTGCCCGAGCACCTTCGAGCTGACGTCTTTATTGTCGACAAAATGTTTCCCGATTGCTTCGGCTAAGCGATTATCAATAGCTGCAGCTGCAATGAGAGCGCAGCCACGATCTGACTCTTTGCTGAGCATTTGAAGAAATTTGCCGGTGTCATGGTAGGACTCGATTTTCATTATGAGCTGAATATAGTGGTGGAGCTTCGACTATCTTCACTATAGCTGAAAAACCA
>Ga0308160_10006363_pt1 | contig 12045 bp, 12 predicted proteins | sample PhyFR1_FD_201036 | JGI IMG/M metagenome (GOLD analysis project Ga0308160, IMG submission 201036) | Phyllosphere microbial communities from UC Gill Tract Community Farm, Albany, California, United States - DLSLF.R1 | ecosystem: Host-associated > Plants > Phyllosphere > Unclassified | place: USA... | reverse complement strand
GTCGGCTTTGGCCGGTACCTCTTCGTCCGATTATTGTCCGGCTGATTGCACCCTTCAAACTTCTTACGCTCTGTCTTCCCACCAGACTGACCGCGCTCTCGCACTCGATTGTCGGGTCAGTGTGTACAGAGGAGACGGAAACCGCACATCAATCTCTCGAATTCGCGCGACTGAACTGGCACTCCTCTTCTGTTCGATCAAACGGATCTATCATATCTGTCGCTTGTCCTGTTCGTCTGTCTACGTACGACGGATCGAAGCTCTTTCATCCACCGAGATAACCTATCATGCTTCACAAAAATCCACACTGGCGATGCGAAGTCATATGGGACGGGACAGACTTCACCTCGTGTGCTAGAGATAAGTAAGTTTACATCGAAATGAATCGCTAAGCCGGCAGATACCTCTCGAACATTTCTATCGCGATTATTGTGATCTCAACACTTGTGATCGCTATCAAATGGCTCCAGCGTTCGAAATCGGAGTCTGCAGCAAAGACGAAAATCTCCCCGTCCGATTTGATCTCGCCAGCAGTAGACCTGAACCTCGCCAAGCTTGAATCCGATGTGATACTGTCTTCGCTGGCAGCGAATCTGCTCCCTCCCCACCTCGAGACGACAGTACCCGAACAGCCGGTACACTCTAGTGAAGCTGGCCGAATAATCGACGACTACAAGGAGAAGCCGCTCGAAGTGAAAAGGTGGACGAGGGTCAGGAGAGGAGTATTAGTGGGCGGAAGTGCTGTCTGGCTGGGAGCCGAGATTGGGCGGGCGGTCCTCCAAGGCGGATTGAAGGGCATTGCCTTTCCCGTGAGTCTGCCAGCAGATGTGGAACAAAGCTGATGTCAGGCTTTCGTCTTCCTTTTGACCTTCGTGCCCCACGCACCAATCGAAATACTCTTAACGGCGCACATCATTCCTGCGATCATACTCTTCCGAAGCACCGTCATTCAGCCTCACACTTCCGCCCTGGCCCTTGCGCCAACCATCATCGAGCTCATCTTTTGGTCAGCTTTGATAAGCATACCTTATGGTGATGGATTGACCCGGCTTCTAGCTGGATCTGTGTCGAAAGGCGGTGGAAGTGCTGGAAGCTACGGGAAAGAACTCCCGAAACATATAGAAGAGCCTACATGTGAGTCTTCAGTGACTATCAGCACCTCTAGGTCGGCCCGCTGACTCTCGCAGCCATCTTCGGACGAGCCACATATAGCTTCATGCTTCCGCTCCTCTTCAAGCATTACTTCACGCCTATTCAATTGCACGACATCCCAGCCATCCGCGAGGATGATGGCTCCGCAGCCAGTCTTGGCGCATTCCGAGCGTACCAAGCGAAGAAGGACAAAGTTTATGCTGAGAAGCACAACGGCGAGAAGCGGAAGAGAGATTTAGGATTGGACCTCTTGCGATTATTTTCACCGGAAATCGTCGTACAAGCTGTAAGTCCTCTCATGTCTCGAACAAACCCCTTTCTAAAGATCAGACTTGGGCCACCATCTTCATCTGCTTGCAGTATCTTCCCCCTGTCGGTCTTCGCCTTCTACTTCAGTACATCGGCAACCGAGGCACGCCCGACGAACAACCCGTCCATGTCGCATGGGTCTACGTCACGATGATGGCAGTCGGACAAGTCGTCGGTGTGGTCGCTATGGGTCAATCGCTTTACATCGGTCGCCGACTCTGTATCCGTCTACGAGCCGTGATCATCGCCGAGGTCTTCGCCAAGGCGCTCCGCCGACAAGACCTCGCAGGAAGCGTCAAGAAGACTACAACGGACAAAGACGGCAAGCCTGTGGTTGACAACGAGACTGCAGCTTCCGAGGGAAAGATCGCAAATCTCGTATCTGTGGACGCCTTCCAAGTGTCCGAGATTTGCAGCTACATCTTCTACATGTGGTCTTGCCCATTCGCAGTAGTTGTCAACTCGGCTCTTCTCTACAACACTCTCGGACTCGCTTCTTTCGCCGGTATCGCCGTTCTCGTCTTGATTATGCCTATTCAAGCGCTCATCGGACGCATGTTCACGGTCATCCAGCGCAAATTTATGGCCGCAACGGACGCTAGGTTGGAATCGGTAACGGAGCTTTTGCAGAGCGTCAAGCTAGTCAAGTTCAACGCGTGGGAATCGAAATTCCTAGAGCGTATGGCAATCACCAGGAAGCACGAGTTAGCGGTCCTGTCCCGCCGGTTCGCCTTGACCGTCCTCGCCAATATCGTGATTTGGGGTACTCCAGTCCTTGTCACCGCCAGTGCCTTTGCTACGCACTCGCTTCTGCTCAAAAGGCCCTTGACGGCCGACCGAGCTTTCTCCTCTTTGATCTTGTTCAACATGCTTCGAGACCCGATGGCTTTGTTCCAGGATACGCTCACACGACTACTGCAAGCCTATACTTCTTGCACTCGTGTACAAGCCTTCCTGGACGAGCCAGACACTCTCAAATACCGACAGCTTTCGCGACCTGGACCGGCTGATCCGGCTGTCGGCTTCGATGACGCGGTCGTAGGCTATTCGAGCCATGAAGAGATCAAAGAGGCAGAACACGAGCCTTTTAGGCTGGGACCTCTCGACTTGTCTTTCCCAGTCGGACAGCTTAGCGTTATCGCCGGCCCTGTAGGATGCGGCAAGACCACATTGATCACCTCGCTTCTGGGAGAAACGACTCTCCTCGAGGGCAAGATCTTCATGCCGGATGACCGGGCCAACCGAGATGTCTGCCCAATCGACCCTGCCTCCGGGCTATCGGATACGGTTGCGTACTGTTCTCAGACTCCGTGGCTCGTTGGAGCCTCTATCCGCGAGAACATTGTCTTCGGCTCTCGATGGGACAAACACCGATACGACGCAGTTGTCGATGCTTGTGCTCTTCGACGCGATTTTGAGATCTTCGATCTGGGAGACGAGACCGAAGTTGGTGAAAAGGGAACTACGTGTTCTGGAGGACAAAAAGCTCGAATTGCCATGGCTCGAGCAGTGTACTCTACAGCAAAGACGGTCATCCTGGACGATGTGCTATCAGCTGTCGACGCGCAGACAGCCAGACATCTTCACACCCGCGTGCTTCTTGGTCCACTGATGCGAAACAGGACGTGCATTCTCGTTTCACACGCTATCAACCTCGTCGCGTCATCTGCCGCCTATCTTGTCATGCTCGATGCGGGTGTAGTGACTGCATCCGGCTCGCCCGCTGAACTTGCCGCATCTGGGGCTCTCGATCTGGCCGAAGACGAGACGTCCGACTCTAGCTCTGGCAAAGGTGATTTGATCGACCATTCCGACCCGGTAGACGCCGTTCGAGGTGCAGAGAGCGACACTACTGCGACTTCGCAACTGCTCATGGAAGACGACCTGGAGGGTCTCGAGGGAGAAAGACTGGAGACCGCCAAACCTTTCACGACAGACACCTCCGCCGAACCGAAGGTTTCCAAACAGCTCGTCCAAGTCGAATCGCAGGAACAAGGCTCAGTCGGTTTCGGTACCTATCTTCTCTACTTCAAGTCGCAGGGCGGCATTATCTACTGGATGGTAGTGATCGTGGCATTTGCTTTGGCGCAACTTTCGCAAGTTGGCACAAACAATTGGATTAAGGATTGGGCGAATTCCAACGACCGGAAAGCATCGATTGTCGCTTGGGCGACCAAGGAACGGTCCACGCAGTACTACTTGGGCGTCTATTGCGCCATCGCCGGACTCTACCTGCTTTCGATCGCGATGCGAGTAGGAGTCAATTTCTACGGGAGCTTGAGCGCTAGTCGAACAATTTGGGATCGATTGCTGAAACGGATCCTTGGGGCTAAGATGCGGTAAGTCGCTTCTTGCGCCCTGGTTACGTACCTGACATCCAGATTCTTCGACTCCACTCCCTCGTGAGTTGGCTCTGGGGAACTTTGGACGAACTGCTAATGTTCAGAGGCCGTATCATGAACAGGCTCAGTAAAGACATCGCGTCCGTGGATACCGAAGCTGCGGAAAGTGCGTATAGCTGGGGTGGTGTGCGGTATAGGGCTGACAGCAGTCTTGGCCATCTTCGCTCAATGCGTCTTTTCAGTCGTGACGGTATTGGTTGTCGTCGTGTTCTCCACGCCAGCCTTCATGTTCGCTCTCATCGTTATCAGCGTCCTCTACTGGATCGTCGGCGCGCTGTACGTCGAGACAAGCCGGGAGATCAAGCGTATCGACGTGAGCCTAAGTCAGAGGCGTAGAGTCAAGGCTAATCCCCAGAGTGTCACTCGTTCGCCGATCTTCATCAGTTTCTCGGAAGTACTTGTCGGCATGTCAACTATCCGATCGTACGGTGATTCCGCGAGATTCATGCGCAAGCTCTTCCACGAATTGGATCAGAACACGTGAGTCCTTCAAATCATCAGATCGGCTCCTGTGTTGCGGCGTCTGGCATCCAGTCTGCGCCCGGACACTTCAGACGGCGCTGATATTCAGGCGTTGCTTCTGGTACTTGTGGCAAGCTAATCGAGTCCTCAACAACTGGAGTAATTTCGTCGGCTCCCTCGTCACAATCTTCGCCTGTATCTTCGCGCTGCGAAACCCTGATTTAGACGCAGGAGACGTCGGTTTCTCAATCACTTATGCCTGTAAGTAACTTACGAGTCCCATGCGCGTAGAGTCCCTTTGACTGATATCAGTGTCATTCACTGAATATGTACTTTGGGTGGTTCGGCTATACGCGGCGAGTCAGATGAACATGAACAGTATCGAGCGTGTATCTGAGTGTGAGTCGATGGAGTGGTGCAACGAGTCCACACTAATCGTCAGATCTCGATCTCGAAGTTGAGGAAGAAGACAACGCCAAGGGAGTCGAGCCGCCAGCGTATTGGCCATCCCGAGGGGGATCCGTGGTGGTTGAGAACTTGACCTGCCGTTATGCGCCTCAGGTAAGCGATGATCCGGATCAGCAAGCTCCAGCATGCTGACACATAGCTCGACCCCGTTCTACGCAAGGTGTCTTTCACTATAGCTCCAAAGGAAAAGATCGGTATCTGCGGAAGGACGGGTTCGGGCAAGTCTACTTTGGCGTTGTCGTTCTTCCGTTTCCTGCATCAGGAAAGCGGGAGCATTGTCATCGATGGGCTTGATATTGCGAAATTGAGCTTATCGACTCTTCGATCTAGACTCACGATCCTACCGCAAGGTGCGTACTTGTCCGGCTCTGTCACCGAAGTCCTGCAGTGGAGGGCCGATGCTGACATTTGCAGAGGCGCAACTCTTCTCCGGCACGATTCGAGACAACCTCGATCCGTTCAATCAGCACGAAGATGCCGAAATTTGGGACGCTCTCCGCCAAGTGCGTCTGTCCGGCAAGACACCTACGGCCAGTCGAGTCGGTAGTCGATTTGGCTCTGCTGTCGACCTGAAAGCCCAGGCGGCGAGAGCCGTTGACTTGCGAAAACACTCTCTCAAGAATCTTCAAGCCGAGGCTCTCAAGCCGACACCCACGGAACAAGAGCTCGAGGATGAGGATGGAGAGGATGTTGTTGAGCGTATCATGATTAGAAGCCTCGACGAGAAGGTCGCCGTCGGAGGCAAGAACTTCAGTGCGTTTGACTCTCGTTCAACCAAGTATGAAAGCTGACAGATCAGGTCAGGGTCAGAGACAATTGTTGGCGCTTGCACGAGGGCTACTGAAGCTCCGAAATTCGAACTTCCTCATCATGGATGAGTCGACGGCGAATCTCGACCACGCGACGGATATGACCATCCAAAACGTCCTCCGCACGACGCTGGGAGATACTCAAATGCTAGTCATCGCTCATCGACTACTTACGGTGGCTGGGCTGGATAAGATCTTGGTGCTGGATCACGGGAAAGTGGTGGAGTTCGGAACCCCTTGGGAGCTGTTGCAGAACGACTCTGGAGTGTTCCGAGATCTCGCAAGGCAGAGTGGGGAGGAGTCGCAGTTGTTCGAGGTGAGTCGCGACGCGATCGAGGCGGGAAGAGGTGTAGTCTTGGTCGACAGCACTGACGATAGATGGCAAAGCTTGTCAATGACAAGAAGGCGGAGAACGGTGCGACGGTATAGTCGTTTTTTGCGGAAAGAGGGGGGTGGAGGCAGGCATCATTGCAATAGACAATCTTCCACATGCATCGCAATATAGACAACTTCGATCGAGGACGACCCCCTCAGTCTTTCGACTCGGCGCGGTTGCTTCCAACACCCTCCTCATGTTTCGTGAGGCACTCCCCTTCAGAACTGGTGCAGCAAGAGATTGTCGGCGAACACCCTTCCTCACTCAGACACTTAAGTCCGGCGTCGGTGATTTCGGCAAGCGGAACCCTGTTGTACCTGCGCTCGCCCTATTATGCTATCAGTATTTGACTCGGCCCATCGGGCCAAAGACTTACATGGATGCAAACACTCTCCCCTGTCCCCTCGCGAGACATGACGAAGTGAAACTTGTACGGCCTCGTAATCGCGGTGCCGTCCGGCTGATCTGTCCTCACAGTGCACTTCAGTCAATCTCGAAGCAAATTGTTTCATTTGTCCAGGATGTCAGTCAAGATGGCGACTTACAGTGACATCTTCACCATCCGCGTTGACAGTGGTACGTTCCATACAGAAAGCATTCTCTCCAGCACAGGTATTGATGGTGTCACCCGTCGGAAAGGTCATCCGGCACTTGCCCCAATCTTGCCAGTCCGACTTGGCTTGGTTCGCATTGTTATACGCGGTCCCGATCAGGACCCCAGCTATTCCCAGACTCATCCACAAAGGAAGGCGTCGGGTGGTATGGGCAGTCTGTGATATCAGCGTCAGAGAGCACACCACGTCACCTGCCACTTTACAGTATGGGTATCGAGTGGCGGGATTGACTGACCGACGTATCCCCAGGCTGGGAGGAAGTTCCGACTTGCTTGTCTGTGTCTTGGGCGGCACCCGTATCATCAGAGCACTGGCTGGTGTTCTCATCGTCGGTGAAGGTTGGCATGATGGAGGAAAGAGGTGGAGCGAGATACCGGGGCGGAATCGTCGATGAAGGCAGACAAACGGTAGGTACTTATACGGCGAGTCTCAGCCACGCAAGATCTCATCGACTTCGCAGATCTTTTGTGAACTTCATACGTGTCGCAGCTATCAGAAGCTTCGAAGCGCCAAAAGTGGTTGCTTCTGTGTCTCTCATGACGCTACATGATGAAGAGCGTCCTTTCAAAAGCGAAGGCGAAACGCCTACTTCTCGCCACACGTACCACGTGCGCCAAGGACCTGGCTCAATACCTCAAATTCGCGCTCTTGACGACACCTCCTGTCTAGAGACGAGAAGTACGTCGACAAGGCTATGACGGAGATGGGATGGCCCGAGGAGTGACAGGATGGATCGTTCATACACTGTCTTATCGCCACCGGCGGCAGACGAGTTAATCGCCACTCCCCAAGCTAGCCAATGCCAAACTGCTCGCATACTGCTGTATCTACAATGTCTAACTGTACATCTGGGTATCATACTTCTCTACCACGCGATGACATCCGCGCCTACTCGCCACGGGAGTCGTGCCACCCATCTTCCCTTCGCACCTCCTTGTTCCCATCTTTACCCTTGTTGTTCTCCTTCGCGTTTTGCCTCTCAGCCTTCATCTCGGTCAACTCGTCGTCCAGTCCCATGTCGTTGCTGGGGTCATCGAGAACCGTGTTCTGACGTTCGAGCAATGGCCTGATGAGGCGGTCGAAGTACGGGTGGGTCTTGGATGGCGGGTTGGACGCTTGCACTTGGGCAAAGTACGACTCGTATACCGATCCGTCCCATTTGCCGAGGGGCGAGTTGACAATGTGGTCACTGAGTGCGAAGGAGTCGATAAGAGGAACTGTCTGTCAGCTGAAAGCTACACATAGGTATATCCAAACTCACCCGCATCGCCGCGGATCTCGAGACAAAGAGCGTCGACCTGCATTTGCACCTTGTCGATCTGCTCGCCAGTGAAGTAGCCGCCTACTGTCAGTGTACTTCCTTACGCTGACACTTCAAAATCTCACACTTGAGGAAGAAGCCCTGCTGCTCCTCGATTTGCCACAAACCGTACAGTCTGCAGACGCTCTCGAGCACCTTCTTCTCCGGGCCTGCTGGCATGTCCGCAAGCGCTTCTCGGAACATGTTGAAGATGTATCCGACGGTGTGCAGCTTGGCCGCAACGAATCGGCTTTGCGAAGTCGCTTCCATCGCAACGTCCTTCGATTTACCCGATTTGAGGTGGTGCAAGTACTCCTCGTTGGCCTTCTTGATGACGTTGGCCGCGGCACATGACCAAGCCGAGTGGATGTCTTCGATCGATAACGATGAGTCAGACTTGAGTTGAAGGACGTTAGGAATGCCGAGATAAGCGACTCCGGGCGCCAGCTTCCTCTTCTTGATAGCAGCTGAACGTCAGCGTCACTCTGGTTGTGGTTCCGCCAAGCTCACCTCCCCAAGCGCCAACAAGAGCTCGTCCGGCCTGCAAACTAAGAATAGTGTTGTCGCCTTCCCAGGTACTGTCATGTTAGATAACTAGTCGAGGACAAGGACTAGGATAGCTTACCACTGCTTGTCAGCTAAAGATCACAACACGAAAGCATTGAACCTACTTGAACAGCAAAGTCTGCGTACATTCCAGGGAAGTTGGAGTAAGCAGAGTAGCCGTGTCCACCACATGTCTGACGGCACTTGTCAATCGTGTCGAGACAAGCCCAGGTGCAGAAGGCCTTGAGACCGGCAGAAGTAGCATGCGTCTCCTTTAGCTTGTCCAGAACTTCCTCCAAGTTGGGCTGAAGTTAGCAAAATCGATCCCCTATGGATGCCGTGTCGACTCACATCAGAAGGCTCAAGGCGGTCGAGAGCAGCGGTCATGTCCTTGGAATTAGCTAGGCGATGGAGCGGTTGTCAAGCACTACGCACCTCGTACATTGCGTCGAGACGCAGACCGGTGAAGCCGATCGCGATAGCTTGCGCGACCAAAGGCTACCAGTCAGCTCATATTTGGGCAGCAAGCAAGCAAAATCACCATGAGTCGTCGCTGATGGATAGGATAATCAAGCAATTGAGTCTCGACCTAGCACGTCAGCTGAGAGGTAACATCGTCGAGCGAGACATACCTCGTTCTTGCCGCTGCTGAATTGTCGTCGGACGGCAGCGTATCGGACTGCGACCGTCAAAGCCTGGTCGTTAGTGACCGAGACATTCTTCGAGTTGAGGACGAACCTTCTTGGCTGAGCTGGAGGAATCGCCGACCATCTGAGTTCGACCGCTCAGCAGAGCTCCGTAGGTCAATTGAGCGAGAGGCTGCTAATTAGCCCCTGTAGTAACGCCGACATTGGGAAACTACTCACTGGCTCAGTGACGACACCCTGGCGCGAGACCTGAGTGTGCTTCATGAGCATGTGAGCTCGCGGAACTCGGACATAGGTGAACTGAATGTAACCATTGTCTAAAAGATCAGCTCGTGCCATCAACAATGGCAAGTATGCTCACCGATACCATCTCGGCCCATCTTCTTTCCGATATCACCGATGCTGATTCCCGGAAGCATTGCAAATGACCTATGTGTAAGGAAAATTCGACTGGAAGCAAGAAACCACTCACTTGGTGTCTCGTAGCTGGGTGACAAATGTCTTCACACCCCTCTTCTTCCCACCAATGATCATCTGCGCGAAGACCGCAGCGTGGGTGGCTGTGCTGGCTGCACCACCGATCCACCACTTGGTAGCGCCGAGGTGCGGGGTGTGGATGACGAACTCGTCGGTCTCTGGGTCGAAGGTCGCGGTCGTCTCGAGCCCAGCGACGTTGGATCCGTGAGCAAGCTCGGTCATGGCGAAACAACCGATGACACCGTTGAGGCCAAGCACACCGCGGTCAATCCAGTAGCCTGCGAGTCAGCAGGGGATCTTGACGTCACATGCCATAGCCGGAGAAGCTGTGAGGGTTTTGAACAGGAGAGACTTACTCAGCTGGTTCGGAGTCGCACCACTTCGGATAGCACCTAGGAAGAGACCATAGGATACACCAAACCTCGTCCAAAACGACGGGTCTGCGATACCGATGAGCTACCGTCAGCCTGATCCTAAACCACCTCCCAAGTCGTGATTCACCTGCATTCGAAGAGAGAACGTCTCAAGTGACTCGGTCGTGACGAAGTGAACCATTGAAGCGAACTATCATCAGCGACATTCCCAGGATGTCCTCAGACTCACCTTCTCCATGGTCCGTTCTCGGAGCTCATCTTTCGACAAGTCGTGGATATCGCTGAGCTTGAAAGCGGGGTGTCGGGCGATCTGACATCAGTACGAGCATTCTCAAGCATATCGACAACAACGCGGAGGATGAGGATATAGTTATGACCACGCGGATCTCAGACCACGCCATACCAAGCCAGCAGGACCGCTATGACCGCTCCGGGGACGGAAAGAGAGGCTAACAGTAGGAGTAAACACTCACTTCCGCCATGAACTTTTCCTTGAGCACCAAGGCCTTCTCTGAGCCGTGCTGCAGGATACTCATCTGACGGATGTTGAACGATGGAGCGGAACGTTCCTGCTATCAGTATGAGTTCGTATGGACGTCTTGGGAGTCCCGAGCTGTCTCCGATCTCGTCCTGAGAACGGATCGTGATTCTCGCCCGACGCGATTCTCAAGTAGGTGCACGAATCAAAGGACCGGGACCAAGTAGTGGAACACTCGACCCACCTTTGCCATCGTTTCCATCTATCGTTAGCCCTGATCGCGAACCAAATTTCCGACTCACAGTGTTGGGTCTGGGTCGTGGGAACGCCATGATGTTGAATGTTATTCAGGTTTATTCGATCTGATTCTGGCAATGTACGCTCCTTGATCAATGGATGGTACGAGCAGAAAGATGAGATACAAGATGAAGATCGATGTGTTGGCGGGTATAATCATCCTTTCTTTTCGCCGGCAACCCAGCCGCTTTCTAACCGGTCACCGATCTTTACCCTGACGCAACTTCCACCCCCGGACATGGTCAATTACCCCCGCCAGCCAGATCCTCCAATGCATCCAGCCGTCTCCACCGCCCCACATGCACGATCGATCCGAGAAGATCGGACACGCATATGAGCAATCATTGTGCATATGACAAAGTAGTCATGTCAAACAAGTCAGAGTCTATGGGCGGGGTGGCGATATTACAGCTGGCTTTACTCCACATAGTCCTCGTCGTCCTCGCCCTCGGCGTCTTCGTCTCCAGCTTCTTCCCACTCTCCATCCGCGTCTTCTTCTCCGTCCGCATCTTCCTCGCCCTCTGCATCTTCGCTCTCTCCTTCTGCATCGTCACTGTGATAGTGCGCCACATTGTACTCTTTCCGATCCACCATTGTCGGTACTCGGGATTGCGCACGTGACTCGACCGTCTCTTCCTCTTCTTCGATCTCCTCCTCTTCCCCATCTGCATCCTGCTCGCCGGGGAAGTTTGGGGCTAGATAGCCAATCTTCAACGGGCTATCCGTACGCAGCGGGACATGCCTCTTCTTGGGTGTGATCAGGCGTAATGGATCATCGCTCTCGTCCCCGTCATCCAACACGTCCAGCACAGCGCCTTTCGGGGCCGCGGCTTGCAGCTCCTTGTGAACCGCCAACACGGTCTTGATGGGGCTTTCGAGATCGTGCTCGCGAGCAGATACGTCGTGTCCATCCACTCTCGCGAAACCCGCGACTCCCATCATCTCGACGTTGTCGTTTCCTTCAAAGGTCGAGGCGCCAAATGATCTCGCTCCACGCGTGCTACGTCGGGTCGGAGTCGTCTTGTCCGCGCTTGACGGATCGCGCGTCCGCAGCCGTCTGACTACTGAACGCGACCTCGAATTGAGCTCGCTAGAGGTCCGGTCTCGGAGACTTCTTGACGGCGACTCGTGCGCGAGAGCTTGGACGAGATCTAAAGTCGCTCGGTCCTCACCATGTCGCACTTCCACCTCATCGACTTGCGTTTCTTCGTCATGCGAAGCAGCTGCCCCGTTCATTTCGGATCCTTCGTGTGCAGTAGACGAATTCGGGTTGTTTGCGACCAATGCCGCTTTCGCGATGACGCCTGGCGGCTTCGCAGGATCACGCGAGACCA
>Ga0308160_10006362_pt1 | contig 12046 bp, 28 predicted proteins | sample PhyFR1_FD_201036 | JGI IMG/M metagenome (GOLD analysis project Ga0308160, IMG submission 201036) | Phyllosphere microbial communities from UC Gill Tract Community Farm, Albany, California, United States - DLSLF.R1 | ecosystem: Host-associated > Plants > Phyllosphere > Unclassified | place: USA... | reverse complement strand
GGAACGCACGAACGCCCCGACTCGATGAGCCGGGGCGTTCGTCCTGCGGTGCACCCCCTCGGACTTGAACCGAGAACCCACTGATTAAGAGTCAGTTGGAAGATGTCCATTCGGACGTTGCGCACGTCCTTTCGGACGTGTAACGTGTCCAATGTGACCGCACGAACCCGTACGGACACGCACCGATGGATACACGAAGCGGATGCACCCCAAATACGCCCGCAGGAGACCGCAGCGGCACGAAACTGCCGCCAGCAGCCCAGCGCACACGCCGCGTCTTCACCCGAAGCTGACGCGTCGAACCACCAGAAAGAGAACGACTTGCACCACCGCAGGAGGAACCAGTGACCGACATCCAGCAGGCCCCCGACGTTCTCGCCACGTGGGCCGATGGCACGACACCACGACCGTGGGCCGTCGAAGAGATCCCCGAGACCGGCGAGTGCCGCATCGTCATGGTGGACGAAGACCTGGACGCGCCGACCATCATCGCCGTCACGAGCGGAGGCATGACGCGCGCTGACGCATCCCTGATCGTCGGCATCGTGGGCAACCCGGAACTGTTCGCCGCGATAAGTCAGATGCTCGAATCGGCCGGGTACTGGGGCGACGCGCAGCCCATGCTTTCCAACTACGCCAACCGCATCGCCGCCGCGATCATCGTCGCCGACCAGCGCATCAACGCCTGATCGAACGAACAACGGGGCTGACCCGCGCTCACGGATCAGCCCCCGCCCCCGCCAGTGAAGTAAGCACCGGAAGGAACAGCAGTGGACAGTACCCCCAACCACCGACGTAGGAGACCCACCTGTCGAGTCTGGGTTGCACACGACAGGAGGACAGGACAGGGCGGAAGCCCAAGAAGGAGGACGACATGACGGAGCAGAAGTACCGGGCCGTGGTCAGGACGGCAGACGGACGACAGATGTACGGGACACTCACCGACATCCAGTCAGCGCGTGAGGAGATCACCGCGACATTCACGGAGGACCACATCGAGCGCCCGGTGCCGACCACCGACGAGCCCAAGACCGGTCCTACGGTGATCGAACTCGCATCCCGGCACTGCGAGTCGACCACGGGGAACCACACGTGCGCCGATGACCCGAGCCGGTCGGCAGACTCACCGTACGGCGCAACGGCGTATTGCTATCCCTGCCTCATCCGCAACGCGCTCTCTCAGCAAGCCACGACCGTTGAGCCGTGCTGTGACCGTCCTGGCGACCTCAACTGGCACACAGCCAACGGAGGGCACGTGGTGCCTCCGGATGTGGAGGAAGACACACCGCTCATCTCCCCGTCCCTGCCGACGCGCGAGCAGATCATCGATGCCATCACCTGCGGTAATCCCTACTCAGTGTGCGACTTCGAAGCCGAGATTGCGGACCGCGTGCTCGCCCTGCTCCAGAAGGGGGCCGACCGTGGCTGAGCCGACCGTGCAGGTGCCCGTGTCGCAGGTGACCCAGTGGCGGAACGACCTCCAAGCGATGCTGCCACCCGGCACCTACGCCATCCTCCGAGAGCTTGACGCCCTGCTCTCGCAGCCGACCCCGAGCGCCGAGGCGATGAGCGCTGACGAGTTCTCCGCGAGGTGGCGGGGTGCTGATACGGCGCTCCGTCGTATGTCCGAACCAGCCGAGCCGCCCCGCATCGAGGACATGGCACCGGGGACGACGTTCACGGCGATTCTGAACGGGGGCAAGCGCCTCAGGACGTACACAGTGACCGAGCGTCGCATCTTGACCGAGAGTGAAGGTGGGGCGTACGCACTGGGAGACATCGACCCGTCCACGATCCGCGACGTTCAGCCGCCAGCAAGAAGGGAAGAGGAATGATGGGGCGATTGAAAGCCTGGCTCATTGGTTACACGCAGCTACGCGAGCTGCTCAACCAGCTGGATGTGGTGGCAGGCCCGTACGCGGATGAAGGCTTGCGTGCAGGCATCGAGTGCGTCAAGAACGCACTGCAGCCCGACGAGGTCCAGGAAGCGACCAATCTCTACCGGCTGGCGGCAGCGTACGACCTGACGCCTGCTGACATCCGGGCTGCAGGAGTGGCCAAGGGGTCTGTCTGATGGGTGCGATTCAGCGTGGTGCTGGTGAGGGTGCCCTGTTCCGTGTCCCGAAGGACCCGACGAAGCCGTTGAAGTACTGGCAGGCCGTCCTCGAGCTGCCCTCCACGACGGGGAAGCGGCGCCGGAAGTTCGTCCGCAACAAGTCGAAAGCCGTCGTCGTCGCGGAGTTGAAGCGGCTGCAGAAAGACCTCGCGGACATTGGGGACATGCCGACCGCGTCGCAGACGCTCACGTCGTGGATCCGGTACTGGTTCGCGCACATCCACTCGAAGAAGATCGCCCCGAAGACGATCGCGTCGTACCGGACCAGCATTGAGCAGTACATCGTGCCGGCGATCGGGAAGACCCGCCTTGACAAGCTGACCCCGCAGCATGTGCGGAAGGTGGAGCAGGCGATCCGCGAGAAGGGGCTCGGGGGTGCTTCCGCGCAGCAGGCGCACCGGGTGCTGTCTCTCGCCCTCCGCGATGCGATGCGCGACGGACGCGTGTCCCGGAACGTTGCCACTCTCGTTGATCAGCCGAAGAAGAAGAAGGTGCAACTCCCCCGCCTCGACGTGGACGGCGGCATCCGTGTCCTCGAGACGGTGCAGCATGAACGCCTCGGTTCCCGCGTCGCAACCGCGCTGTTGGCCGGCGCACGTCAGGGTGAGGTCATCGGCATCGAACTCGACCGGGTAACCGACGAGCTCGACCTATCGTGGCAGTTGAAGCGGTTCTCGTGGTCGCATGGCTGCAACCGGGCAAAGCCGTGGGAACCACCTGTGTGTGGGTGGAAGCAGGGTGCGAAGTGCCCCGAACGGTTCCTGGACGCTCCGGAGGACCGAGAGTACCGGCACCTCGAGGGCGGGCTGTGGTTGTCCCGTCCGAAGTCGGAAGCGGGATGGCGGATCATCCCCCTCGTCGACCCGCTGCGCTCCATCATCGAACGGCGCGTGGAGACGGCAGCGTCGGAACCGAACCCGCACGGGCTGCTGTGGACTTCCGACCCGAAGCAGACGAAAGACGTGCTCGACGGTTCACCGATCGACCCGTCCACCGACACTGCGTACTGGCACGACGTCCTAACCCGTGCCGGCGTGCAGGACACGCAACTCCGTACGGCCCGCAACACGACGGTCGACATGCTGTACGCGGCGAACGTGGACGAGATGACGATCATCGACATCGTCGGCCACTCGACCGTCGTCATGTCCCGCCACTACCGGTCGCGGCAGAACCGTGACGTCCTCCGTGAAGCGTTCACGCGAGCGTACCTGCCGTTGACGCGGCCGGACCGTACCCTTGGAACCACGGACGAAGGAGAAGCAGCATGACCCCGCTTGAGGAGCTGCAGGCCGCGCACAAGCGGATGAGTGAACTGCGTCAGATCACGAACCCGGAGAAGCCCTACCGGGATGCCTGGCATATCGTGGCGGGGCGCGATGGCTTCGTCGAGATCGGCAACTACTACGAAGACATCGTCTCGGCGTGGGGAGATCACTCGAGCCTCCCCGTTGCAGAACGACCGGGTGAGCTCATCGTCACCCTGCACCGCACCATCGACGCGCAGCTCGAGTTTTTGCGGATCGCGCAGTTCCTCTTCGAGTGGGACACCGGCGCCGGCCCGATGCGAGCTGAACTAGCAATCGCGTTGGATCTCGCCCGCGCCATCAACGGGGAGGCGTCACCCAGCCAGGCGATGAGCCAGGAGGAACACCCGAGCTAGGCGTGTGGACACGTCCAGCTCGCGCGCCAACCGCGCGCAGTCAGGCGTCCACTTCATCAACTCCACACACTGGTCCAGGTCGATCAAGTTCTCCGCAGCGAGACGATCGGCCTGGACCTCATGCTTCGGCCGGTCGTCGTGATGGCCGAGCAGTGCGTGAGCGACCTCATGTGCGAGGGCCGAACGGTCGTGTACCCGCCGGAGTCCCTCGCGGATCACGATGAGATTGTGCTGCGGGTACCAGCGACCGTTCTCGGTTCGGATGGGTCGGTGGATCACTGAGATGCCGAGCGCTTCTGCGTGCTCGTATGGGTCGTACATGTCCCCCCAGGTCGGTGGTTAGTCGAACTGCTCGTCCGTCTGCGCTTCCTTGTCGCGGTTCGCGGCGAATTCCTCGCGGTCAAGTTCTTCCAAAGTCATGTCCTCAACTCGACGAGGCGTCAGCTTGGCCACATTCTCAGGTGCAGCCTCCGACATTCGGCGTTCGCGCCACTCAAGTGCACGCCGGGACAGGTAGTAGATGTCCGTGTCCAGCGCCTCCGCGAACGCCTCGATCTGGTCAAGATTGAACTTCTGCTCCCCCTTGAGGAGCCGCTGCACCGTCGCCAGTGACATGCCTGTGCGCTTCACCAGTTCTGCCTGCGTGAGCTCTAGAGCGTTGTACTCGCCGCGGAGGACTGCAGCCATCGATCGGTTGAGCGCGCTCGGCGCCGCGTCGTTCTTGTCGTTTCGCACGACGTCACTTTAGCAGCGCATCACGGCTAAAAAGCGACACTGTGGGGTCGTGCGGGCTTGAACACCTCACTTTTGAGGTGTAGCGTGTCCACTATGACACGTCAGACCGCAGCAACAAGGATCAGGCAGAAGCTGAGCGAGACCGGCCGCACCATCACCGACCTCGCCGATTCCACCGGCATCCCGCTCCACGACCTCACCGCGGAACTCGACGGACGAGTTCCCTTCGACTACGACGACTTCGACGTCATCAGCGTCGAACTCGGTTACCCCGACCACAGTCTGCTGAGGGCAGCAGCATGAGCGGCGCCACCACCGGCGAGCTCAGCGACACTGTCGCCACGCTCATCGCCCAGGCAGGCAACTCCGAAGCACTCGCGCAGCGCATCGCTGAGATCATCCTCCCCACCATCGCCAGGTACATCGCCGTCGCCGAAGACGAGCGCATCGCCTACGACATCAAGACCTTCGCCAAGCTCGTTTGCCTCGGTGAGACAACGATCGACGAGGCAGCGAAGCGCGGCGACCTGATCCGCCGCTACCCGACTCCGGCCGGCGGCAAGCCGCTCATCGCTCGTGAAGACGGACTCAACTGGATCCGGACCCTCCCCACAGAGAGGCCGGAGAAGTGACCCCGCAGGAGCGGTTCGAGAACCGCATCATCGGCGCCTTCCTCACCCTCGTCGGCATCACGCTCGTCGTCGCCGCTGTCGGGATCGCTTGCGGTGGTGCGCTGTGAAGACCGCCGCTGTTCTCCTGTACCTGTCGTTCGTCGCCGCCGTGTTCGCGTCCGGTGTTCCGACCGTGTCGCTGCTGTGGCCGGTCCTCGTGTGGGCTGTCGTGGTCCTGTTCGTCGCAGCGATCCTCCGAGTCCACGCCGTCGTGAACGCGCCGGGGGTGGACCGATGAGCCCCACGATGACCGGCTTCACCGGCCCCACCGACCTGTCCTCCGTGGACCCTCGACCCGAGTTCGTCCTCACCGATGGGGAGAAGCAGGCAGCCCGCCGGCTCGTTCTCAACACGTGCCCCGGCGACCCGGCCGACGTCCTCGCGATGCTGGGGGTGGCCGCATGAACGCGCTCACCACGCATGGCGCTTGCGGGCAGACCTGGAAGCAGCACGGGAACAGGACGGGGCACTGCAGCAACTGCCATCGGACCTTCGAGGGACTTGCCCTGTTCGACTGGCACCAGCGCCTCGACGAATCGGGACAGGTCATCTGCCGTGACCCGGCATCGCCTGAGTGGGCAGACAAGGGATTCCGATTCATCGACGGCTCGTGGCGCGGACGCGAGTGGGCCGCCGACGTCTTCGAGCCCGCCACGTGACCGCCCACGGCGTCCTCTGTGCCTGCGACGCCTGCTGGATTGCCGAAGACCTCGACGACGACCGACTCGGCAAAGCCATCGCCCGTGCCGCCGAACACGACCACACCGACTCCTGCGACTGACGTCGCACCCATCCCAGGGAGACACACCATGACCACCAGAAGGCCCGACTACGCAGCAGCCGCGATCGGCATGCTCGAAGACGCCGCGCAAGCGACCTCGGTCACCGCTCAGCAGACCATGATCTCCTCCGCTCAGGCGTTCGCCACCATCGCCCTCGTCGAAGAGCAGCGCACCGCGAACCTGATCGCCGCGTACAACGGCGACCTGCTGAAGAACCCCTACCCGATCGGCACCCACGAATACGACGTGTGGTGGGCGAAGACCGCCGGCGACCTCACCGAACGAGTCGGGGTGCAGCGATGAGCGCCAACGGTTATCCGCCGTCCTACGGCGAAGTGTCCGCCCGACTCGGGCATGCCCGTGAGTTTCACAGCAAGCAGGACAGGTGGGAGCGTCCCGATGCTGGTGGCTCGTTCGAGTCGAAGGCGGAAGCCGACGAGTGGGACGAGTACGAGGACGGCCTCGAGGCGACCGTGGGCTTCGCCATCTGTGCCGAGTGCGGCCGGATCGAGGCCGAAGCTCACGAGGACGATGACGAATGGGGCTACCGCGAGTCGATCTGGCCGTGCCGTACCGCTCTTGCGCTAGGGGCCATCGCATGACCGCCACGATCTGCACCGGCTGGAACCGTTCCGACCCGTCCGAGTGGGCCACCCTCCCCGGACCGTTCACCCGCTGGCTCATGCTCCGCCAGTGGAAGAAGGAGATGCGCACATGGTGAACGCATGGCATGAGAAACGGCGCCGCTGCGACATCGAAGGGTGCGAGCGCGGTCACCTCGCCCGCGGTCTCTGCAAGCTGCACTACTACCGAGTGGTCAACACCGGCGAAGTGGGGCCAGCGGGGGTGCGCCTCCGCAACACGGACAAGTACCTTACCGCTCCCGAGCGGCTGGCGTTCTACGTCGATCAGACCCAGCCAGCCGACGCGTGCTGGGAGTTCGAAGGCCATCGCAACCGCGACGGCTACGGCTCGTTCTTCGTCAACGGCGAACGTGACCAGGCACATCGCTGGGCATGGCGCGTGGCCAATGGGCCAATAGCCGACGGGCTGCACGTCCGCCACATGTGCGACAACCCTCCCTGCTGCAACCCGAATCACCTCGAGTTGGGCACGCACGCCGACAACATGCGAGACCGCCACGAACGCGGGCACTACGCCCACGGGTATCGGAAGGAGATGGCATCGTGATCTTCGAGAAGATCGACGTCACGCCCGACACCCCGGAGTGGCTGAAGGAACGAGACAAGAGCCTTGGCGCGTCCGACGCGCCGGCGATCCTCAGCCTGAGCCCGTGGTCCACACCTCTCGAGTGCTACCAATCCAAGCTCGGCGCAGGCAAGGCGTTTGACCCAGTGCTCGGCTACATCGGGCACGCGTCGGAACCGACGATCGCCGGATGGGTGGAGCAGTTCTCCGACCTCCGCGGCATCGAGCTCGAATCCGGCTTCATGGCCCGGTCCGTCGAGTACCCGTGGCTTCACGCCACCTTCGACCGAGTCAGCTACGACCCGTCCGGTGCGCTCACCATCTTCCAGTTCAAGACCGGGCACCAGTACACCGCCGAGAAGTGGGCTCATGGCACTCCCCTCGACGTGCAGGCTCAGGTGCAGCAGGAAATCCTCATCGCCGGCACCACCGGTGAGTGGGTCGTCTGCTGGATCGGTGGACGCGAGTTCATCATGCGCTGGGTCGAACGCGACGACACGTTCATCAGCGACATCCTCGTGCCCCGCACGAAGGAGTTCTGGGAAGACCACGTCCTCGCGCACGTTCCCCCGGAGCCGTCCACCCTCGGCGAGCAGGCACTCGTCTGGCCCACCGCACCTGACAGCGCTGTCGAGCTGTCCGAGACGGCATACGAGGCGTTCCAGCGCCGCAACGTGCTCCTGTCCGACATCCGGGCGCAGCAGGCGGAAGCCGACGAACTGCAGAAGGTCCTCGGCTCGTACGTGCAGACCGCCGAAACCCTCACCTACGACGGCCGGCCAGTCGCGACGTACAAGACGCAACGAGGCCGACTCACCCTCGACCACAAGGCCCTCGCCGCCGAACACCCCGACATCGCCGCCCGCTACGAGAGGCGCGGCCAGGACTACAAGGTGCTCCGCACCGTGAAGGAGAAGACGAAGTGAGCGACCTCAGCAGCATGACGAAGGCGGACCTCCTCAAAGAGGTCGGCGCACTCTCCGAAAGGCTCGCCCTCGCGCAGACCGCGACCGCAGTTCCGAGCCCGCCCCGACCGGTTCCCGAAGCCGTCGCACTGGGCGAGTGCATCCGAGCGATCAACTCCCTCGAAGACGCCAGCAAGAACAGATACCGAGACGGCGGCTTCCTCGGTTCGTACGCCACCCACGAAGCGCGCGACACGCGCCCCGTGGCCCGCCTTCTCCGTGCGCTGGCTGACCGGTACGACGTCGACCTGATCACCGTTCAGACCGAGCCCTGCAACCGCACACACGTGGACCAGCTCGACCCGCAGCAGATCAGCATGGCCATCCAGCATGTCTCCGGGGGCGCACGATGAGCGACCTCGTCACCGCCGCTGCCGAGAAGCAGGTGCAGCGCGGCAACCCCACCATGCGCGACCTCGTGCAGGCGCAGCAGTCCGCGATCGAAGTGCAGCTCGCCGGCACCATCAACTCCGGCGCGTTCGTCAGAGCCGCGATCAGCGAGATCTCGAAGACCCCAAAGCTGCAGGAAGCGACACCCCAGTCCGTCCTCGGCAGCATCATGCTCGCCGCGCAGCTGAAGCTCGAGATCGGTTCCGCGCTCGGCCAGTTCTACCTGACCCCTCGGAAGGACGGCGGGCAGCAGATCTGCCTCCCGATCATCGGCTACCAGGGGTTCATCGAGCTCGCGTACCGGTCCGGCCGCATCGACGCGATCGAGACGCTCCTCATCCGTGAGGGCGACGCGTTCAACTACTGGGCCGACTCGACCGGCGGGCTGCAGTTCGACTGGAAGCCCGTCGACCACGACGAGTCCCGCCCCTGGGTCGGTGCGATCGGTGTTGCCCACATCAAGGGCGGCGGGCGTCCCGTGTGGGCGTACCTGCCCCGCGAAAAGGTCCTCGCGCGCCGGCCCCGGTACTGGGAGTCCGGCCCGTGGAAGACCAACGAGGAGGAGATGGCTCGGAAGACCATCGTCCGCGCGATGGCGCCGTACCTCCCCAAGTCGACCGAGTTCGCCCGCGCCGTCGAGGTGACCCGCGAGGTCGAGGAGAACGGAAAGCGCGTCGACTCCATCCAGGGCCTGCAGGACCTCGTCATCCAGGAACCCACACCCGGACCGCAGCAGTAGCTGAACCGGGGCGGCGGATGCGCCAACATCCGCCGCCCCTCCACCCTCGCAACCCCTCCATCCCAGGAAGAGAGACCAGCGTGTTCGACAACTCTGGCACGTACCGGATCCTGAAACTCACGATCCCCGGCCAACCCATCCCGAAGGGCAGGCCCCGCTTCGGCCGAGGCCGCACCTTCACCGACCAGCGCACCCTGTCTGCGGAAGCCGGCATCGCCGCCGAGTTCCACCGCACCCTCGGTGTCCGCCACACCATCGAGACCCCCGTCACCGGGAAGCTCAACGTCCGTCTGCGGTTCTTCCGCAACGACAACCGCCGAGTCGACGCCGACAATCTCGGGAAGCTGTGCCTCGACGCCCTCAACGGGCTCGCGTGGGCCGACGACTCCCAGATCGTGTCGCTGATCATCAGCAAGCACCACGACGCCGACAACCCCCGCACCGAGATCGACGTCTTCACCGCGGCAGGTGCCTGATGGGCGGGAAGCTGATGAACCTGCCCGCGACCACCAAGGAGACCGAGCGGTGGCTCACCCCACGTTGGGTGCTCGACGCTCTTGGCCACTTCGACCTCGACCCCTGCGGAGCGCCCGGCTGGTCGACCGCCGACGAGGTCTACACGCCAGAGACGCACGGCGACGGACTGTCGCTCCCCTGGAACGGCCGTGTGTGGATGAACCCGCCCTACGGCGCAGTCATGGGCGTGTGGCTCGAACGCATGGCACGCCACGGCCACGGCACAGCTCTCATCTTCGCGCGCACCGACACCGCTGCGTTCCAGGACCACGTCTGGCCTCACGCCGACGCGCTCCTCTTCATCCGTGGCCGTCTGACCTTTCTGAAGCCAGACCTGACGGCGCCGGTCGCGAACAGCGGCGCTCCAAGCGTCTTGCTCGCCTACGGAGATGAGGACGTCGAGCTGCTCCGAAACTGCGGCATCGCAGGGCACTTCATCGACCAGCGGACGGCGGTCGCATCATGACCGACGACTTCGACGTTCCCGTCCTCGTGCACATCCCCCGCCACCGCTTCAAAACCCTCAACCGGGAAGCAACCAAGCAGGGCACCGAAGTGTCCACCCTGCTCCGCGCACTCGTCATCAAGGTCATCCCCGAAGCACCCACCAGCACGCCCGCACGAGTGACCCGCGAAGAACGCGACACCATCATCCGCCGCCGCAACAGTGAAGGCGCAACCGACGGGGAAATCGCCCGCGAGCTGGGTCAGGCACGCGGAGCCATCGGAGCACGCCGCGCACGCATGGGCATCCCCGCCGCCCGCGCCGTCGGCGGTCAGCCCATGGAGGACTCATGAGCGGCAGCATCCCGACCGCGGTCAGGAACATCGTCCTGTCGAGGGCCGGTAACAAGTGCGAACGGTGCGGAGCTATCGCCTACGCGCCCCTGCACCTCCACCACCGGAAGTTCCGATCCCGCGGGGGCCGCCACGTCATGTCGAACCTCGTCGCACTGTGCCTCCACTGCCACGAGCACGTCCACAGCCACGGTGAGGAAGCCCGGGCCACCGGTTACGCGATCCCGTCGTGGGTGGAGGAGTCGGAGGAAGTACCGATCCGGGTCCCGTCTCCGTCGGGTTCGAAGCGGTGGGTGCTGTTCACGGAGAACATGAAGCAGGAGTGGGCGCCGGTCCGCACCGAGGACGCGAAGCAGCGTCTGTTCGACCTGGGGATCACGAAGGTGCCCGCATGAACGGCCGGCAGCAGGCAGCGGTCACGCACCTGCACATGGTCGGACGTGACGTGCACCGGTTCGTGGTCCTCGCACGTGAGCACGGACTCCCCGAAGAGGACATCAAGCAAGCCATCGCCGACGGCGTCGCGATGGCAGAGAAGGAGGTGTCAGATGATCAGCACTCGAGCGATGGGCTCACACCAGTCAGCGCGCGCTGAGACCACAACGTGGCTGACCCCGCCGGAGATCGTCAGCGCACTCGGCCCGTTCGATCTCGACCCCTGCGCTGCACCCTCACCGCGCCCGTGGGCGACCGCTGAGCGCCACATCGAACTGCCGGAGGACGGCCTCGAGGCAGAGTGGGACGGCCGCGTGTGGCTGAACCCGCCGTACTCGTTCGCCGCGTGGAAGTGGTTGTCGAAGCTTGCCGAGCACGGTGACGGGATCGCTCTCGTGTTCGCGCGAACCGAGACCGCCGGGTTCGTCTCCGAAGTGTGGGGCAAGGCGACCGCCGTGCGTTTCTTGCACGGACGGCTGTTCTTCCACCACGCGGACGGGTCCCGCGCCCGAGCGAACAGCGGCGCACCGAGCGTCCTCGTGGCGTACGGAGCTGGCGCAGCAGAACGCCTGCGCACCTGTGACCTTCCCGGCACGTTCATCGCCCTCGGCAGGATCGGGGTGGCCTGATGCCACGTGAACACGCGAACATCCGCCTCGACATCTGGGCAGACGACGACTGGCGCAGCCTCAGCCGCGACGGTCAGTGGCTGTACATGCTGCTGACCTCGCACCCGAAGACGAACCGTGCCGGGGTGTGTGAGTGGAAGCCGGGACGACTCGCGATGATGGCCGGCGGCACCACTGCTGACGACGTCAGGCGGATCGCTGCGGAGCTCGTCGGCAGGTACTTCGTCGTCATCGACGAGGACACCGAGGAAGTCGTCGTGCGGTCCTATGTGAAGCACGACGGGGTCCTGAAGCAGCCGAACATGACGACGACGATGGCGAACGACTGGGCTGGTCTCGCGTCGCCGCTGATCCGTGGTGTCGTCGCGTTCGAGCTGCAGAAGCAGCAGTCCAAGGAT
>Ga0308160_10006361_pt1 | contig 12049 bp, 9 predicted proteins | sample PhyFR1_FD_201036 | JGI IMG/M metagenome (GOLD analysis project Ga0308160, IMG submission 201036) | Phyllosphere microbial communities from UC Gill Tract Community Farm, Albany, California, United States - DLSLF.R1 | ecosystem: Host-associated > Plants > Phyllosphere > Unclassified | place: USA... | reverse complement strand
CACTACAAAGTGCCCACCCTACGGGAAATGTTCCGGCCCAAAAACGAGACGCCAACGTTCCGGGCCGCAAAACGAACGCTAACGCCGGTTTTCGTTTTCGAGGCACGCAGTGCCGAACCCGCGGCTTCATCCGTAGGGTGGGCACCCGTGCCCACGCGGATGAAGCGCACCAATAGCAGCGCAGGCAACAGCCCCATTAACGGAAACAAACCTCTCCACCACACTTGAATCATCCACACCACAGACAATCCCCCCAACACATGGCATCATGGCCGGCTTTTCCCATCAGCAACTAACCATGCACGCCCTGGTTCGCTTCCTTGTTTTCCTGATCATCCTGCAATTCGGCGCTCCGTCCCACGCCCAGGACACCGCCGCACCTGCACAGCCTTCGGCCACCGCCAACCTGACCGTCGGCGCACGCAGCATCTTCGTGTTCCGCTCCAGCCTGGCCGGCTTCCCGGCCCAGGACCGCGCCGACGGCGCCCGCAAGCGGCTCGACAAGGCCCTCGCTGCCGGCGGCCCGCAGCGCGCCAGCACCCGCTCGATCGAAGAAGGCACGCAAGTCCTGCTGGACGGTAAACTGCTGTTCCTGGTCACGCCGAACGACGTCAACACCCTGGCCGGCGACACCACCGACGCACTGGCAACCGAAGCCGCCGCCAGCCTGAACCGCGCCCTGCTCGACCGCCGCGAACAAGGCAGCCCGCGCGCGCTGCTGGTGGCCGGCGCCTGGTGCCTGGCGGCGACGCTGGCCTACTGGCTGGCATTGCGCAGCCTGGGCATCCTGCACCGCCGCGTGCGCGCGTTTGCCAAGCGCTCGGTCAGCCGCCGGCTGGAACAGGTCCGCTTCCGGAATGTCGCCCTGCTCGACGCCGACTATTTTGTCCGATTCATCCGCCAGCTGGCCGGCCTCTCGATCTGGGCCGTGCGCCTGTTCGCCACCTTCCTCTGGGCCACCTTCCTGCTCGGGCACATCCCGTACTTCCACGACTGGGGCGACCGCCTGCGCGACTACCTGGTTGCCACCGCCTTCGACGTCATGGGCGGCATCGGGCGCGCCCTGCCCGGTCTGCTGGTGGTGGCGTTGATCGCGCTGCTGGCGCGGATGGCGGTGCGCACCGCCGGATCGATTTTGAAGCGGGTCGAAAGCGGCGAGCTGGAAGTGGGCTGGCTCGACCAGGACACGGCGCCGCCCACGCGCCGCCTGGTGAACGTGGCGATCATCCTGTTTGCGCTGGCCATGGCCTACCCGTATCTGCCCGGTTCGCATACGGCCGCCTTCCAGGGCGTGACCGTGCTGGCCGGCCTGATGGTGTCGATCGGCGGCTCCAGCCTGGTGGCGCAAGGCGCCTCGGGCCTGATCCTGATGTACACGCGCACCCTGCGCAAAGGAGAGTACGTGCGCATCGGCGAGGCCGAAGGCACGGTGGTGGAACTCGGCATGTTCGAAACCCGTCTGCGCACCGGCCTCGGTGCCGAGATCTCGCTGCCGAACGCGTTGGTCTTGTCGAACACGACGAAGAATTTTTCGCGCACCGGCGTGGAAGACGGCTTCGCGGTCGAGGCGGCGGTGACCGTCGGCTACGACACGCCCTGGCGCCAGGTACATGCCCTGCTGCTGCAGGTGGCGCGCGATACCGGCGGCATCCTGACCGAGCCGGCGCCTTTCGTGGCGCAGGCGGCGCTGTCCGACTTTTATATCGCATACCGGCTGGTGGCGCAGGCGGCGGTGGCCGATCCACGCGAGCGCGTTGCCCTGCAAAGCCGCCTGCACGGGCAGATCGTGGATGTGTTCAACCTGCACGGCGTGCAACTGACGTCGCCGCACTACATGCAGGAGCCGGCCACGCCGCATGTGCTGGCGCCGGAAGCGTGGGAGCCGGCACCGGCAAAGCACCAGAAATAAAAAAAGCCGGCCCGTGCGCTTGCGCCGGGCCGGCTTGATCTTGGCCGTCGGGTGTTCCGGTCAGCGTACCGACGCTCGGGCTGCACGCCCCGCCAGCACGGCGCACAAGCCCGCCACCAGCAGGATCGCCGCACTCAGGCTGAAGGTGGCCGTATAGCCGCGCGCATCGAACAGCAACCCGCCCAGGGTGGCACCGCCGGCAATCGCCAGCTGCACCACCGCCACCATCAAGCCGCCGCCGACTTCGGCCTCGTGCGGCAGGCTGTGCGCCAGCCAGGTCCACCAGCCGACCGGCGCGGCGGTCGCCACCAGGCCCCACAGGCACAGCATCACGGCGGTCGCCGCCACCGAGCTGCCCCAGGCCATCAGGCCGCCGGCCAGCAGCGCCATCAGCAGCGGGATCACCACCAGCACGCGGTACAGGTTCCCTTTCAGGAAGCCGCCGATCAGCGTGGTGCCGACAAAGCCGGCCACGCCCACCAGCAGCAGGAGCAGCGACAGCGTCGATACACCGGCATGGGTCACCGTCTCGAGGAAGGGCCGCAGGTAGGTGTACAAAGCGAACTGCCCCATGAAGAACAGACTGACGCCCGCCATGCCGAGCGCAATCGCCGGGCGCTTCAGCAGCTTGAACACGGCGCCCAGGCTTTGCCCGCCCTGTCCGGGCAAAGCCGGCAGGCTGACGAACTTCCACGCCATGGCGATGGCTGCCACCGGCACCAGGCAAAAGAAGGCGCCGCGCCAGCCAATCACGCCGCCCAGAAAACTTCCCAGCGGCGCGGCGATAACAGTCGCCAGCGCATTCCCGCCATTCAGAATCGCCAGCGCGCGCGGCACCTGCTCGCGCGGCACCAGGCGCATCGCAGTCGCGGCCGACATCGACCAGAAGCCGCCGATCGCCACGCCGATGAAGGCGCGCCCGGCCATGAACACCGTGTAGTTGGGCGCAAAGGCGGCGACCGTGCTGGAGACGATCATCATCAGCGTCAGCGCCAGCAGCAGGACCTTGCGGTCGAGCCGTCCGGCGAGCGGCGCCATGAACAGACTGGTGACCAGGGCAAACGCGCCCGACACCGAGATCGCCTGCCCCGCCTGCCCTTCGCTGATGCCGAGTTCCGCGGCCACCGGCGTGAGCAGGCTGACCGGCATGAACTCGGACGCCACCAGGGCGAACGCCCCGAGGGCCATCGCGAAGACGGCGCCCCAGGCTGGAGAATTACCCGCGAGACCGGGGCTGCTTGTCGAGACTTGCGGGTTCATGGATTCAAGCGGCCAGGGTGGCGCTATCGATCACGAAGCGGTACTTCACGTCGCCCTTGAGCATGCGCTCGTAGGCGGCGTTGATTTCGTCGGCGCGGATCATCTCGATGTCGGCGACGATGCGGTGCTCGGCGCAGAAGTCGAGCATTTCCTGGGTTTCCGGAATCCCGCCGATCATCGAACCGGCAATCGCGCGGCGCTTCATGATCAGGTTGAACACCTGCGGCGACGGGTGCGGCGAGGACGGCGCACCGACCAGCACCATGGTGCCGTCGCGTTTCAGCAGGTTCAGGAAGGCGTCCAGGTCGTGCGGCGCGGCGACCGTGTTGACGATCAGGTCCAGCGTTTTGGCTTGTGCGGCCATGGCATCGGCATCGCGCGAGACCACCACTTCGTGGGCGCCGAGTGCCAGCGCATCGGCGCGCTTGGCTTCCGAGGTGGTGAAGGCGACGACGTGGGCGCCCATCGCGCGCGCCAGCTTGATGCCCATGTGACCGAGGCCGCCGATGCCGACGATGCCGACACGTTTGCCGGGACCGGCGTTCCAGTGGCGCAGCGGCGACCAGGTGGTGATGCCGGCGCACAGCAGCGGCGCCACGGCCGCCAGCTGGTCTTCGGCGTGGCTCACGCGCAGGACGAAACGTTCGTGGACGACGATCTGTTCCGAGTAGCCGCCCAGGGTGTGGCCCGGGGCGTCGGCGGTGGGGCCGTTGTAGGTGCCGACCATGCCGTCGCAGTAGTTTTCCAGACCGTCTTCGCAGTCGCCGCAATGCTGGCAGCTGTCGACCATGCAGCCGACGCCGACCAGGTCGCCGACCTTGTGCTTGCTGACATGGGCGCCGACGGCGGCGACACGGCCGACGATTTCATGGCCCGGCACGCAGGGGTAGAGGGTGCCGGCCCATTCGCCGCGCACCTGGTGCAAATCGGAGTGGCAGACGCCGCAAAAGGCGATGTCGATCTGCACGTCGTGCGCGCCAGGTTCGCGGCGGGTGATGTCGAGGGAAACGAGAGGCTGGTCGCCGGCGTGGGCGCCATAGGCTTTGACGGTCATGGTGGTCCTTGAAGGGTTAAACAGATGCAGACCTGGCGTTGCGAAAAGCGCCAGATCGAAACAGGGGGAGATGGTAAAGCGAAACGGGCAGGCAAAACGAAGGCGAAATCGCATGCCCTTATGAATTCTCATCATGAATCGACACGTCGATTCGGTGCGCTGTATCATAAACGAAACCGGCAAACGGCGTCGGCTGCCCCCTTTTTTCGAGACCGCTCCCATGGCCCGCGACAACATCAACGACATCCTGGTTTTCCTGGCCGTGGCGCGCGAGCGCAGCTTCACGCGCGCCGCCGCCCAGCTGGGCATGACCCAGTCGGCCCTCAGCCACATCATCCGCGGCCTGGAAGAACGGCTCGGCGTGCGCCTGCTCACGCGCACCACGCGCAGCGTGTCGCCCACCGAAGCCGGCGAGCGCCTGCTGCAGAACGTCGGCCCGCGCCTGGAAGAAATCGAGGCCGAGATCACGGCCGTGAGCGACCTCGGCGACAAGCCGGCCGGCACCATCCGCATCACCGCCATCGACCATGTGATCGAGTCGGTGCTGTGGCCGCGCCTGGCGCCGCTGCTGCCGCGCTATCCCGACCTGCACGTGGAACTCAGCTCCGACTACCGCCTGGTCGACATCGCCGCCGAACGCTTCGACATCGGCGTGCGCTATGGCGACCAGGTAGAGAAGGACATGATCGCGGTGCGCCTGACGCATGACATGCCGATGGCGATCGTCGCCGCGCCGTCTTATTTTGCGAACCGCCCGCTGCCGACGTCGCCGCAAGACCTCATGAAGCACAGCTGCATCGCCTTGCGCCTGGCCAGCAGCGGCGGCCTGTATGCCTGGGAACTGCAGCACGAAGGGCGCGACCTCGAGCTGCGCGTACGCGGCCAGGTAGTGTGCAACACCGCGCCGCACATCCTGCAGGTGGCGCTGGCCGGCTGCGGCATCGGCTTCATTCCCGAGGAGATGGTGGCGCCGCACGTCGAGGCCGGGCGGCTGGTGAGCGTGATGCAGGACTGGTGCCCGCGCTTTCCGGGACTGTTTGCGTATTACCCGAGCCGGCGCCAGTCGTCGCGGGCGCTGGGGCTGGTGATCGATGCGATTCGGTACAAGGAGTAAACCCGAGGCTAACGCAGGATCGCCAGCGACTGCCTGAGCCGGTCTTCGCGCGCCCCGCGCAGGACCGTGTAAGCGACGCCCATGTCATCCAGCGTCCGTAAGAACCAGTCATGCTGCCTCTGCCGGAACGCCGCATCGCGCCGCGTCCCATCCTGCACGAACGGGAAGTCCGGTGCGCAGACAAAGGTATGCGTGTAGCGCCGCGCGGCCAGCCGGCTGACGGCCGGATCGACCCTGCCGTAACCATCCTGGCTGTAGAACACCTGCCGGGCCAGCGCGGTCTCGAGCGCGATCTGGTCCTCGGCGATGGCGCGCATGTCTTCATAAACGAAATGCCCGCCCTTTTCCACCCAGCGCGTGCGCCCCACCTCGGGCACCGCCACCGTGCCCAGGGCCGCGGCCAGTGCCTCGACCAGCGCCGTCTTGCCGCTCGATTCGCCACCGAGGATGCAGATGCGATCGACAAAAGCCGCATACACCAGCGGATCGAGCCAGTCGCGCCAGGCAGCCGCATCGCCTCGCACTAACGTGCCGGACACCGGCACCGCAACGCGCGCCTGATCGACGCAGACATGATCGACCCGGTGTGCGCGTCCCAGCCGCAGCGAGAAGAACGCCGCCAGGACCGCCGCAAAACCGTCGCCATACTCTTCGCTGGTGAACACCGCATCGACCGCCCCGCCATCCAGGTTCCAGCACAGCCAGGCGCAGAAGTCGCGGTGCACGTCGGCGGGATCGTCGTTGTGCGGTAGCGTGAGCAGCTGGTCGATCTGGCCGCGCCGGTAAGCCCGCGCGAGCACGGCATCATCGACCACCAGACGCTCGACCTGAGGAAACAGTGCCGCCAGCCAGCCGTCGCGGGCGGCGGTGTCGCAATGCGCGAAATCCGGCTTGGTATAACTGATGACCAGCACCGAGTCGCAATCATCCAGAGCGCGCCCGATCAGATGCTCGTGCCCACGGTGAAGCGGACAGAACTTGCCGACCACCAGCCCGCGCCGGTAGGGCTTCATGCTTCGGCCAGCACGCGGCTTTCCCCCACCTGCTTGCGCGCCAGGCGGCGCCAGGCCAGCCAGGCCACGATCGCATTCACCCAGTAGACCGCGTACAGCACGGCGGTAAGGTACAAGCCACGGCTGGCGTACAACGGCACGGCAATCGAGTTCACCAGCAGCCAGAACGGCCAGTTCTCGATGCGCCGGCCCATCAGCAGCAACTGGGCGATGATGCTGAAGACCAGCACCATCGAGTCGGCGAAGGGCGCGTAGGCGTCGGTCCAGAAGTGCAGCAGCGCGCCGTAGCCGGCGGCGCAGGCCAGGCCGAGCGGGACGATCCAGGCCGGGGTGCGCACGTCGGCCGAGCGTACCGTCAGTTCCCGGCCATGGTCGCCGCGCAGCCACAGGCGCCAGCCGGCCACGCTCGACAGCACGAAGAACACCTGCAGCACCACGTCGGCATACAGCCTGGTCTGAAAGAACAGCAGCGCGAACAGCGAACAGCCGACGATGCCGGTCCACCAGGTGTGGATGCTGTTGCGTCCCGCGAGCAGGATGGCGGCGGTGGCGAAGCCATTGGCGGCGATTTCGAGTGGTCCGATCATGGGAACAATCCGGGCGTGTGGGGTGTGAATGGACGAGCGCCAGTATGCCAGTTCCGCACCCGCCCCGGCCAGCGAAAATGCTCGGCCACGGGGCGTCGCGCGGCGGCTTCGCCACCAAGATGGCGCGCTGATGATATGCTAGGACGATTCGATCGCACCGGCTGGCCGCGTTAACGCACCGCACGGCCGCTCAACAACACACACTGACGATATGACGCCAACACCTGCTCCCGACACCGAACTCCCTCTCGACATGGTCATCTTTGGCGGCGTCGGCGACCTTGCGATGCGCAAGCTGCTGCCGGCCCTGTACATGGCCTACCTGCACGGCAACCTGCCCGGCGCCACGCGCATCCTCTCGACCGGCCGCCAGGACTTCGACAAGGCTGCCTACGGCAACTACGTCACCGAACATTCGCGCCCCTTCATCGCCGCCGAAAACTTCAACGAGACCACCTGGACCGGCTTCCTGCAGCTGCTCGAATTCGTGCGCCTCGACGTCCAGCAGGCGCCCGACTTCGGCGCCCTGGCCGAGGTGTCGCGCGCCGGCGCCCAGCGCGTGTTCTACCTCGCCACCGCGCCGTCGCTGTTCACCACCATCTGCGACAAACTGTCCGCCGCCGGCCTGGTCGACAAGAACGCGCGCGTGGTGCTGGAAAAGCCGCTCGGGCGCGACCTGGCCTCGGCCGTGGACATCAACGAGGCCGTCGGCAAGCACTTCGCCGAGTCGCAGATCTACCGCATCGACCATTACCTGGGCAAGGAAACGGTGCAAAATCTCACCGTGCTGCGCTTCGGGAATTCGATCCTGGAGCCGATCTGGCGCGCGCCGAACATCGTCAGCGTGCAGATCACGGTGGCGGAAGAAGTGGGCGTCGGCAGCCGCGCCGGCTTCTACGACAGCACTGGCGCCATGCGCGACATGGTGCAGAACCACCTGCTGCAACTGCTGTGCATCGTGGCGATGGAGCCGCCGACCTCGCTGTCGCCGGACGCCGTGCGCGACGAAAAACTGAAGGTGCTGCGCTCGCTGCGCCGCTTCACGCTGGCCGACATCGCGCGCGACACCGTGCGCGGCCAGTACAGTCATGGCGTGGGTGGTGGCGAAGAAGTCAAAGGCTACCTGGAAGAAGCCAACGTGCCGCAGGACAGCCGCACCGAGACCTTCGTGGCCCTGCGTGCCCACATCGATACCTGGCGCTGGTCGAAGGTGCCGTTCTATCTGCGTACCGGTAAACGCATGGCGCGCCGCTCCTCGAAGATCGTGATCGAGTTCGCCAATCCCCCCTTCCCGCTGTTCCCGGAAAACCCGGCCGGCGTGACCAACCGCCTGGTGATCGAGCTGCAGCCCGAAGAAGCGATCAAGCTGCAGATCATGGCCAAGCAACCCGGCAGCGGCATGCAGATGCAGCAGGTGGAACTCAACCTCGATCTGCAATCGGCCTTCCAGCAGCGCCGCGCCGAGGCCTACGAGCGCCTCCTGATCGACGTGGTACGCGGGCGCCTGACCCACTTCATGCGCCGCGACGAACTGGAAGCGGCCTGGGAATGGGCCGATCCGATCATCGAAGGCTGGAAGACGCTCGGCGAAAAGCCGCAGCAATACGCGGCCGGCTCCTGGGGCCCGGCGGCGTCGTTCGCGCTGCTGGCGCGCGACGGCTTCGCCTGGTTCGAATAAACCGGCAAGCCACCTGGCCGGCGGCAGGCTTCCCCGGCCTGCCGCCGGTTTGATTTAGATCAAACCCTGATTCGCCTCGCTGCCACCCGGCGGCCTGCCTGCGCCCCGCGCTGCCCTGCGTAAGCTTCCCTTCTCTCCGTTTCAACCTATCGGAAATGACAGGTTGTTCGTCCCTCTGCCGACCCTGACACTGATCGCCGGATTGCGTTAGATCAAAGCCCCGCCCCCTCGTCCCCGACCTTTTCGGGAAGCGCGCCGCATGCGCGTGGGCCGCCGCATTGCCCGACGCTTTACCGGACTTCCTATGACTGCGCAGTTCCTGTACCGATGAATGGACCATCCACATTTTGAGGGAACACCATGACGCTACTCGTACCTCCGTCCCTGCTGCCGCAGGTGGGCGACAACAAAGACAGCAACCGCTTCGTCCTCGCCTCGGGCGAATGGGTCGACCTGCAGGCCCGCATCGAATCCGTGCTGGCCCTGCCGACCGACATCGGCGAATACCAGGAACGCTACGGCGATTCCTCCTCGGGCGCCCAGATGAAAGACTGTTTCGACGCCATGTATGCCCTGCAGCAGACCGCCAGCGGCTACGGCAGCCCGCGCCGCCTGCGCGCCGCCATTACCAACGACCCCGACATGCTGGCCGGCGCCACGCGCCCGCACAACGACGCCTTTTCGGCCACCGTCTGGACGATGCAGCGCGCGCACCAGGACGCGTTCAAGTTGTCCTCGGCCCTGCGCAGCATCCCGCAACTGGCCGCGCGCGAAACGCCGGCAGATGCCGTGGCCGGGATCAAGTCGCTGTTCCTCGACGGCGGCCAGCTGGTCTCCAGCTTCGATCAGACGGTCGCCCAGTTTGACGCCCTGCTGGCCGAGTTCCAGCTGCTCGAACGCCAGCTCGACAACGCCAGCTCGACAACGCCCAGCAGGCCATGCGCACCTACACCGCGCGCTCCTCCAAGACCCGGGTGGCGCTGGACAAGGAAATCGGCGAACTGCAGGCCACCATCGCCAGCCTGGAGCAAAACCGCGACGACGCCTACCGCAAGTGGCTGAACCTGACGATTGCCGCCTGTGCGGTGCCGGCGGCGATTGGCGTGATCGGCATCGTGCTGATGGTGATTCTGGCGGTGGAAACCGGCGGCGCCAGCTTCGCGGTGGGATCGGCGATCACCGGCGGCCTGGCCACGGTGGCGGCCGGGGCGCTGGGCGCGGCGGCCGGCGTGGCGCGCACCAGATACGACGACCTGATTGCCCAGGTGGACCAGGAAAACGACTTCATGCAAAAGCGCGTCTGCTACCGCACCGACCTCGGCGCGCTGGACGGGTTGATGAACTTCTCGCTGCCGGCGTCCGGCGGCGTGATCACCCAGCTCGGCACCGTACGCGACGCCTGGGCCGGCGCCAAACGCGAATTGGTGGCGCGCGTGAACGATCTGAGCGCCGCCAACCTGGCCGACAGCCCCTGGATGAACGCCGGCCAGATGGCCGCCGCCAGCGCCGACTGGACGCGCCTGGACGACGCCATCAAGGCCTTCATGCGCGGCTCCTTCATCGACGCGGTACTGCTCGACTTCGGCGACCCGCTGCCGCAGAACGATGCGCGCTGGGCCAACAATTTTGCCGTCGCCAGGGCTGCCTGAACGGCGCCCGGCCTTTCCCTCACTTAGGAGAACAGCATGACCGTCACCGCACTCGCCGACGCACCATCGATCGCTCCCGCACCCGGCATGGTCACGCCGGCCAACCCGAACTCGGGCCAGCGCTCGCAGTTCGCCCTCTTCAGCGACAGCTGGCTGGAACTGCAAGCCTATGTCGGCGCCGCCTCCGACCTGCCGATCGGGCGCGGCGACTTCGAGGAAAAATACGGCGCCGTCAGCGGCTCGCAGACGGTCCTCGACTGCATCGGCGCCATGAAGAGCGTGCAGGCGGCCTCGCAGGAATTCGGCGACCCGAAAAGCCTGCGCGCCGCGCTGATCGCCAACCCTGGCGTGCTGGCCGGCGCCAACGCGCCCAACGAAATCTATACCCACACCGTGTGGCTGGGCCAGCGCGTGCACCAGACCGCGTCCACCATCGCCAGCGGCTACCAGAGCGTGCTCGCTGGCCTGACCGGCCTGCCGGCGGCGGACCAGGTGAGCAACCTGAAGGCTTATTTGTTCGACCAGACCATGGGGCCGGTGCCGCTGTCGCTGCAAATGTCGAAGGATGTCGGCATGCTGGTGCAAAAGATCGGCAAGTTCGAGCAGAAGATGAACGAATACAACGAGAAGCTGCGCGCCTACACCAGCGGCTCCTCGAAAATGATCGCCGATGTGAACACGGCCATCGGCAGCCTGGAACAGCAGATCGGCGACCTGGAAAAGTCGCGCGACGCCGCCTATAAAGCCTGGCGCGACTTCACCATCGCCGCCTGCACCACTTCGATCGGCTGCATGCTGATCGGGTGTCTGCTGGCGCCGTTCACAGGCGGGTTGTCGCTGCTGGCCGGCGGCGTGGCGGCGATTGCCACCGGCGTCGGCCTCGGCATCAAGGCGGCCCAGTGCCGCGCCGAGTACAACCAGTACTGCACCATGATCCAGACCCAGGGCGTGGAACTCCAAAAGAAAACCCGCCTGCGCAGCGACCTGGGCGACTTCGACACCCAGATGCAGCGCGTCGGCCCGGCCATGGCCGGCTTCCTGCGCAATCTGCAGACCGTGCAGGGCGTGTGGACCCAGATGAACTCGGACATGATCGCCATAGGCAACAGCGTCAACGAGGGCAACGTCGGCAGCCTGCCCTTCCTGGTGAAGGCCAAGGCGAACATGGCAATCGATGCCTGGAAGTCCATCGACGACAGCGCCAAGCAGTTCACGGTGGAGTCGCTGGTGGATTACACCAGCCTGGCGTTTGGCGACACCATGCCGGCCAGCCCGGACCTGGCGAAGGCGGCCTGACCGGCTCGAGGCTTGGTCGGATGAGCGGCTGTCCTGCCTCCGGCGGGACAGCCTGTCGAGAATCGCTGCGTGAAAGGATGCGCCATGGCGCGAGGATTCGGAACTTCACTGGCGGTGCCGCAGGCCGCCCTGGCGCCGAGCGGCGCCGAACTTGCCTTCGAGCCGGCTGGCTGGCGCCATCTGTGCGCCTGGCTGAACAAAGTCCAGGCGCTGCCGCTGGCAGACGACGCGCGTCCGCCCGAGGTGGCCGCCACGCTGGGCGCCCTCATGCGCCTGGCCGGGGGCTTCGGCGGCCCGGCACAACTAAAAGCCGCGCGCGGCAGCGCCACCATGCCGGCGCATGCCTGGCCGGGCTTCGTCTGGCTGACGGCGCAACTGCAGGCGCTGGCCCAGGAAACCCATGCCCTGCTGGTGGTGCTGGGCGCGCCGGCCAGCGCGCCGCAGCGGCGCCGCCAGGCACTCGAGCGGATGGGCGAACTGGCCGCCACG
>Ga0308160_10006360_pt1 | contig 12050 bp, 13 predicted proteins | sample PhyFR1_FD_201036 | JGI IMG/M metagenome (GOLD analysis project Ga0308160, IMG submission 201036) | Phyllosphere microbial communities from UC Gill Tract Community Farm, Albany, California, United States - DLSLF.R1 | ecosystem: Host-associated > Plants > Phyllosphere > Unclassified | place: USA... | reverse complement strand
CTCCGGCAGGCGCAGCAGCTGGGCCGCGCTGGTGATCGGCGCCAGCGGATTGCGCAGCTCGTGCGCCAGCATCGCCAGGAACTCGTCCTTCATCTTGTTGTGGCGCTCGGCCTCGGCGCGCGCGGCGCGCTCGCTGGTCAGGATCTGCTCGCGCTCCTGGGCGGTGTCGACGAACGTCGCCAGCACGCCGCGCGGCACGCCCTTGTCGTCGTAGACCGGACTGTAGATGTCGTTGAAGCGGCAGGTTTCGATGTAGCCGGTGCGGTCGATGCCCAGCACCAGGCCCTCGCCCGCGGCCGGCTCGCCCCGTTTGACGCGGGCGACGATGCGGTCGATGTCCGGCACCAGGCCGCGCCAGGTCGCGCGCATGTCAAGACCGAGCGGGTGCGGATGCCGGTCCTTGATCAGCGGCAGGCAGGCGCCGTTGAAGAACTGGGTGCAATCGGCACCCCAGGCCAGCACCATCGGCAGCGGGGAATCGAGCAGCGCACGCACCGCCAGCTTCAGGCCGGGCGGCCATTGCGCCACCGGGCCGGCCCCGGTCGATTCCCACGGATGGGACCGCATCTGCAGTTCCACGGGGCTCACGGACCGCACCAATGCGGGCGCGGGCGCAGCGGGATCAAAAGGCCAGGGCATGTCGTTCCATTCAAGGTTTGAGCGGGGTCGGGGCTCAACTATTAATGATATCAGGCATCATCAATAGATAACATGCATATGTTAAATGGGTCATCGGGACTGTGGCAAATTCGACCACAGTTCCGATGGCCCGATCCGCTTATCGGCTGGACCTTACTGGATCACGCCGCAGGCGATGCGCGCACCGCCGCCGCCCAGCGGGGCCGGCTTGTCGGCATAGTTGTCGCCGCCGGCGTGGATCATGAGGGCCTTGCCCTTCACGTCGGCCAGCTTGGTCAGGCGCGGCGCCGTCACCGCGACGCTGGCGCCGCCGTTGCCGCCCACCACCAGCGGCGGCAGGTCGCCCATGTGGCCGTCGCCGGTCGGTCCGGCGTGGTGCTTGCTGGCGGTAGGATCGTAGTGCCCGCCGGCAGCCCCGGCCGGCACCGCCTTGCCATCCTTCTGGTCGGCGCCGCAGCTGCCGGTCTCGTGCACGTGGAAGCCGTGCGGGCCGGCCGGCAAGTCGGTCAGCGCCGGCGTGAACATCAGGCCGTTCTTCGATTCCGTGATCGTTACCGTGCCGATCATCTTGCCGGGACCACTGGGCGTTGCCAGGCTCATCGGGGCTTGCAGCTTCTCGGTGGATTGCGCCAGGGCGCCGCCGGCTGCCGTGACGAGCGCGCATGCCAGCAGGGCGCTGGCCGATCGAATGTTCATGTTGCGTCCTTTCAGGTTGGGAAGGTCAAGCCCGGATAGTGTAGACCGGGTTATGGACGGGCGGCGGACGCCAGCGCGGACACTATTTATATACTGCTAGAAATTTTGAATCGTTTCCATTTAACGCTTCGCAAATTCGATTGGAACGTCGTTGGAAAGGCGCCGAAGTTGGCGTACAGTGCCGTGGTCCTGAAGGAGACAAAACGCCATGACCACAACGCAATCGACGAACTGGAATGCCCTGGGCACGCTCGGGGTGCAGGCACTGAAAGACATGGACCGCAGCCGCCAGGAGCGCGGCAAGATGCTGGACCGCGCCGGCTACGGCCCCAACCAGACTCCATCCAGCGTCCTCCACACCGAACCCGGCCTCAGGCTGCGCCGCTTCGGAGACGAGGACAGCGACGGCCCGGCCGTGCTGCTGGTGCCGGCGCCGATCAAGCGCGCCTACATCTGGGACCTGACGCCCCAGCTGAGCGTGGTGCGGCGCTGGCTCGAGCGCGGCTACCGCGTCTACCAGGCCGAATGGGTGCCCGTGCACGACGCCGACGAAGGTGCCGACAAGGATGCCACCAAGGGTGCCGACTTCGGCCTCGCCGACTACGGCGACCGCCTGCTGAGCGCCTGCCAGAAGGCCATCCAGGCTGACAGCGGCGCGGCCCGCATGGTCATCGCCGGCCACTCGCTTGGCGGCGTGCTGGCCGCGATCTACAGCTGCATGCATCCGGACAAGGTGCGCGCCACCATCCTGCTGGAATCGCCGCTGCATTTCGAACCGGCTACCTGCTGCTTCAACCGCCTGGTGAAGGCCACGCCGCACGCACGCGACATCGCCGACACCTTCAGCCACGTGCCCGGCGCCTTCCTCAACATGATGAGCGCGATGGCCGAACCGCATGCCTTCCAGTGGGAGCGCATGATGGACCGCACGCTGTCGATGTTCGATCCGGAAGCGCTGTCCACCCACATGCGCGTCGAGCGCTGGACCCACGACGAATTCGCGATGCCGGGCCGCCTGTTCACCGACATCGTCGAATCGCTGTACCGCAACGACGACTTCATGCAGGGCCGGCTGGCCATCAACGGCCGCCACATCGGCCCGCAGGATCTGCGCGCGCCGCTGGCCAGCGTGGTCGACCCGCGCAGCAAGGTGATTCCACTGCAGGCGGTGGTGCCGTTCAACCAGGCCGCGGCCAGCACCAATAAACTGGTGCTCGAGTACGAGGGCGATATCGGGGTCAACCTGCAGCACGTCGGGGTGCTGGTGGGGCGCAGTGCGCATGCCCGGATCTGGCCGGCGATTTTCGAATGGCTGGAAACGACGGATGAATGACCGCACCGGATAGGCAATCTCGCCCGGCATCGGGCGTTCCAAGCTTCTGGAAACGGCGCCTGCGAGGTGCCGTTTTCTTTTTCAGTACCGAAGCCCATATTTTTCCGCAGAAAAATTGCTCCTACGCTTTACGCATCGACGTTGATGCTTCACAGACCAGTATCGTTCCCATTCCGCCAAACCTGACCAGCCTCAATTGCAGAGACCGCTTCCTATCTACACTGAATATAAGGATTGCAGTTTTTATAACTCACATGCAATAGCCGCCACCATGCTCCAGCCAGCCCGCCGTGCCCTGGTATCCATCCTGACGATGACGTGGCCGGCGCTGGCATGCGCAGCCCCCGCCTCCGAGTCCGCGGATGCCACGGCGCCGGAAACACAGATCGAGGCCTGGGGCATCGTCACCAGCCAGATGGTGACCGTGGCCGGCCACGAATTCGCCAATCACTTCATCGCCGAGTGGCGCGACAAGCCCGGCAGCGAACGCTACACGCTGGCCCTGCGCGAACGCCCGTCGGCACGCTGGGGCAGCCTGGTCTGGGTCGAATTCGGCCAGCAGCGCGTGCTCCAGCTGCAGTTGCCGCCGGCGCGCGCGGGGCTCAAATCGCTTGCCGAAAGCGCTGCCGAAAGCGCCTATCAAACCATCATCGACATCGAGCGCCAGCGCCGGCTCGTCAGCGACGCCGACCTCGCCCCCGACGAATTCTGACCTGTCATGAAGGAGAGAACCATGTCGTATCGAATCACCCCGCGAATCCCTCATTACATCGTTTGCGGGCTCGCGCTGTGGGCCGGCGGCGCCGGCGCGACCGAGCTCGTCTACGTGCCGGTCAACCCGAACTTCGGCGGCGCGCCGAACAATGCGCCCGGCCTGCTCGCCGTCGCCTCGGCCACCAACAAGCACGGCCTCCAATCCGGCCTGGGCGGCTCGTCGCTGAACCAGACGCCGTTGCAGCAGTTCAACCAGACGCTCGAGCGCATGGTGCTGAGCCAGCTCGCCTCCTCGGCCACCTCCAAGCTGATGGGCCAGGACGGCAAGCTGATCCCCGGCACTTTCACGACCGAGAACTTCATCATCACCGTGACCGACCTCGGCGGCGGCATCCTGCGCGTGACCACCACCGAAAAGGCCACCGGCGTCGTGACTTCCTTCGAGGTGGGACAATGAACATCCGGCTCCTCTTCCCCCTGGCTGCCCTGCTGCTCGCTGCAGGCTGCGCCCATCAACCGTCCGCCGTGCGCGACAACGCCCAGCTGACGCCCGACACCGCCATCACGCGCGACCTGCTGGCCCTGCCCGCACCGAAAGGCAGGATCGCCGTCGCCGTGTACGGCATCCGCGACCAGACCGGCCAGTACAAACCGGCGCCGGACAGCTCCTTTTCGACCGCGGTCACGCAAGGCGCCTCGTCGATGCTGATCCGCGCGCTGCAGGACTCCGGCTGGTTCATCCCGGTCGAACGCGAGAACCTGCAGAACCTGCTCACCGAACGCAAGATCGTGCGCGCGCTGGAGATGCCGCAGCCGGCCGGCACGCCGCCGGTGCAGGTGCCGCCGCTGCTGGGGGCGTCGGTGCTGATCGAGGGCGGCATCGTCGCTTTCGAGAGCAACGTGCGCACCGGCGGCGTCGGGGCGCGCTTCCTCGGGATCGGCTTATCCACGCAATACCGCATCGACCAGGTCACGGTGAACCTGCGCACGGTCGACATCCGCGGCGGTCAGATCCTGCAAAGCGTTTCGACCACCAAGACCATTTATTCGTACGAGCTGCATCCGAGCGTTTTTAAATTCGTCAACGTCAAGGACCTGGCCGAATTCGAAGCCGGCACCACGCGCAACGAGCCGACGCAGCTGTGCGTCAGCGAAGCGATCGAGGCGGCGGTGACGCACCTGGTGGCGCAGGGTATCCAGGCCGGCAACTGGACGCTGCAGAACGACGCCGACCGGGCCAATCCGGTGCTGCGGCGCTACCTGGAGCGGGTACCGGTCCGCCGTACTTCCATCGGTGCAGCTAGCGGTGCAACTACCGGTGCAGCTAGCGGCACGGCCGCCACTGCAGCCGCCGGTGCGCCGGCAGCGGCGTGGGATGCCGGCGCCGACGGCCGCGTGGCCGCTGCCGGTGCCGGTGCCGGTGCCGGGAGCGCGCCATGAACGCGCAACGCGGTGTGTTGATGCTGTCCGCGCTGCTGGCCTGCGCCTGCGCCGGTGCGGGCGACCTGGCGCCGTCCGAACTCGCCTCTCCTGCCCGGCCGAAGCCGTCCGGCAGCGCTGCCGACATGCGCGCCTATGCTGCCCTGGCCGGCCAGCAGAACCAGATCGGCGTGTCGCAGGACGGCACGGCCAACAGCGCCAACCTGCTGCAGGGCGGGCTGGACAACCAGGCTTACGTGCAGCAGCTGGGCCAGCAGAACGAGGCGAACATCATCCAGGCCGGCCAGGGCAACCGTGCCGGCATCGAACAGCACGGGGTACTGAACAACGCGCGCATCGAGCAGTACGGGCAGCAGGGCGCGGCGCGCATCACCCAGTACGGCAACGGCAAGACAGCCACCATCATCCAGCATTAGGGGCGCTGGGTGAAGGTCCGCCATGCCCCTGTTCACTTCGAGGAGTCACGCATGAAATCCACGCTCCCGGCAATCGCACTCGGCGCCTTCCTGGCCTGCGCCTGCCATCTCGCTTCGGCCCAGGCCACCGTCACGGTCACGCAGCAGGGCAACGGCAACAGGTCCAGCGTCGACCAGTCGATCGAGCCGACCATCGCGCCGAGCATCACGATCACGCAGACCGGCAATAACAACCAGGCCAATGCGGTCCAGCACAATGTCCGTGCAATCGGCACCACGGCAAGCGTCATCGACCAGCAAGGCGCCGCCAACCAGGCGAGCGCCACGCAGGACACCACGATCTGGCCCGTCAATGGCGTGGTCCGGCAGGTCGGCACCGGCAACGTCGGCACGATCCGGCAGGCCCGGGTGCAGTACAGCGATGCCGTCGTCGAGCAGAGCGGCACGGGCAACGTCACGTACATGGAGCAGATCAGCATCGGCGACTCGGGCAGCCGCAGCGCACAGAACGGCAACGGCAACACCATCCAGGTGCTGCACCAGAACGCTGTCTATGGCGGTCCGAACATCACGCAAACCGGCGACGGCAACAGCGCCTCGACCGTGACGGACACCGTGGCCGGGTCCGGACCATTCATCGTCCAGGACGGCACCGGCAACAGCGCCCGCACCGTGCAAACGAATGTCGACTTTCCCCGTCTCGGCATCCTGCAGCAAGGCATGGGCAACACTGCCGATGTCACGCAGACGGGCAGCATCGAGATCGCGGACATCGGCCAGATCGGCAACTTCAACCTGGTCAGCCTCCAGCAATCTTCGTCGATGAACAACGCGTACATCCGCCAGGTTGGCGACCGCAACTCCGCGATCGTGCGCCAGCTGAGCCAGGGTTACGTGGCCAACGTCAACCAGACCGGCTCGGGCAATTACACCAATATCTACCAGCACTGAGCTCCTGACGCAGCACCCACTTCGAGGAATACATCATGCAATCCAGATTCTCGTTATCGGTCATGGCAGCCGCACTCGGCCTGGCCCTCTCCCTGGCCGGCCAGGCTGCATCGGCCCAGGACAGCACGTCAACCGTCACGGTGACGCAGCAGGGCAATGGCAATACCTCGCATGCCGACCAAAACCGCTCGAGCTACGCTGAGGGCAACGTCACCGCGACGATCACGCAGACCGGCGACAACAATCATGTGGGCGGTCCAGGGTCGACGACCGGCGGCATACGCCAGGTGAATACCGACGGTGTCGATGCGGCGATCCGGCAGACCGGCGCGGGGAATAATGCGGGTATTACGCAGCTCGACGTTATTACCCCGTCGAGCTATGCGGTCACCGGCGAGATCACGCAGGCCGGCAGCCGTAACACCGCCACGCTGCTGCAGACGCGCGCGTCGGATCTCCACGCAGTGATGGTCCAGTACGGCAGCGGCAACAGTGCCACCGTCGAGCAGCTGGAATCCGGCCCGGGCACGACCCGCACTACTCAGGACGGCAACGGCAACAGCCTGACGATCAGCCAGCGTGGCACGGCAATCTGGGGCATGGTCATCACCCAGGAAGGCGACGGCAATGTCGCATCCGAGGTCGCCGACAACAGCGGCTACGGCGTGCCCCGGATCACACAGACAGGTACCGCAAACTACGCCAGCACGCTGCAAGTCAATACCCTACTTGCCGACCTCCAGATCGTGCAAAGCGGCACCGATAACCGCGCTGAAGCAAGCCAGAGCGACGGCTTGTCCCAGGTGATTGATATCGGGCAGAACGGCATCGGCAACGTGGCGACGGTCAGCCAGACGAGGACGAGCACCGGCACCGCCGGCAACGGCAACTCGGCCATCATTGCCCAGCTCGGCAACAGCAACACGGCGATCGTGCGCCAGGCCGGCCAGAACTATGTGGCGAACGTGAACCAGACCGGCTCAGGCAATTACACGAATATCCATCAGCATTGACTTCCCCACGCAGTACCCACTTCGAGGAGTTCATCATGCAATCCAGATTCTCGTTATCGGTCATGGCAGCCGCACTCGGCCTGGCCCTCACCCTGGCCGGCCAGGCGGCTTCGGCCCAGGACGGCGGCCCGGTCGTCACGGTGACGCAGCAGGGCAACGGCAATACCTCGTATGCCGAGCAAACCCTGTCGAGCTACCCGATCAGCAACGTGACCACGACGATCACGCAAATTGGCGACAACAATCATGTCGGCGGTCCCGGGTCGACCACCGGCGGCGTGCTTCAGATTAACGCCGGCGGCAATGTCGACGCGGTGATCCGGCAGACCGGTGCGGGCAACAATGCGGGCATCACGCAGCTCGACGTGACCGCACCGATCTATCCGGTGAGCGGCGAGATCACGCAGGTCGGCAGCCGTAACACCGCCACGCTGCGACAGGTGCGCGAGTACGACCTTGGTGCCGTCATGGTCCAGAACGGCAACGGCAACAGCGCCGCCATCGAGCAGCAGGAGTCCAACCTGGGCACGGCCAACACCACACAGAACGGCAACGACAACAGCGCGACGATCAGCCAGCGTGGCACGGCCTACTGGGGCATGTCCATCATCCAGGAAGGCGACGGCAATGTCGCATCGGAGGTCGCCGACAACACCATGTTCGGTGTTCCCCGGATCAGGCAGACCGGTACGGCGAACTACGCCGGCACGCGGCAAACCGATACCGAAAGCGTCGACATCGAGATCCGGCAAGTCGGCAGCGACAATCGCGCCGAAGCAAGCCAGAGCCTGGGCGGCGGCCATGTGATCGATATCGGGCAGAACGGCATCGGCAACGTGGCGACCGTCAGCCAGACGGGTATCGGCACTGGCACCCTCGGCAACGGCAACGCCGCCATCATCGCCCAGCTCGGCAACAGCAACACGGCCATCGTGCGCCAGGCCGGCGAGAACTATGTGGCCAACGTGAACCAGACCGGCTCGGGCAATTACACGAATATCTACCAGCACTGAGCCCCTGACGCAGCACCCACTTTGAGGAATACATCATGCAATCCAGATTCTCCTTATCGGTCATGGCAGCCGCACTCGGCCTGGCCCTCACCCTGGCCAGCCAGGCAGCCTCGGCCCAGGACAGCACCTCAACCGTCACGGTGACGCAGCAGGGCAACGGCAATACCTCCCATGCCGAGCAAACCACGGGCGTTTACGATTTCAACAACGTGACGTCGACGATCACCCAGATCGGCAATCACAATCACGTCGGCGGTCCCGGGTCGACGACCGGCGGCCTGCTTCAGCTGAACAGTGGCGGCAATATCGACGTGCAGATCCGCCAGACAGGCACGGGCAACAATGCGGGGCTCACGCAAATCGACGTTCTCGGGCTGACCTTTCCGGTGACCGGCGAGATCACGCAGGTGGGCAGCAACAATACGGCCACACTACAGCAGACGCGCGTGTCGGATATCAGCGCAGTCCTGGTCCAGAACGGCAGCGGCAACAGCGCCGCCGCCGCGCAGGAGGAATCCGGTCCGAGCACCATCCGCATCACCCAGAACGGCAACGACAACAGCGCGACGGTCGACCAGCGTGATTCGGGATACGGCGGGCCGACCATCCTCCAGGAAGGCGACGGCAATGCCGCATCGGAAGTCGTCGACAACGCCCTGTTTGGTGCGGCTCGCATCGAGCAGACCGGTACCGCGAACTACGCCGGCACGCGGCAAACCAATACCGAGTTCAGCGACATCCGGGTCGCGCAAGCCGGCAGCGGCAACCACGCCGAAGCAAGCCAGAACGATGGGGCGTTCCAGGTGACCGATATCGACCAGAACGGCATCGGCAACGTGGCGTCGGTCCGCCAGACCGGCTTGAACTCGGGCATTGCCGTCACCGGCAACAGCGCCATCGTTGCCCAACTCGGCAACAGCAACACGGCCATCGTGCGCCAGGTGGGCGATGGGTATGTTGCCAACGTCAATCAGGTCGGCGCCAACAATTACACGAATATCTACCAGCACTGAACTGCGCCGGCTTTTCGTGCGGATGCAAGAACGGCACTTTCGGGTGCCGTTCATATTTTTACTTTAAATAAACATCATAATGCGCGATAGTTACCCTTATCTGAACTGGGAGGACAGATGCACATGCTTCATGAAACGGTCGATGGCCATTACGTTCTCAGCACGAACAGGCAACTGATCGACATCGACACGGTGCACGGCTTCCTGACCGGATCGAGCAGCTGGGCACGCGGCATCCCGCGCAGCACCGTCGAGGAAGCCATAGTGAACTCGCTCTGTTTCGGGTTGTACCGGGACGGCGCCCTGCTCGCCTTCTGCCGCATCGTCACCGATGGCGCCACCTTCGGCAACCTGGTCGACGTGTTCGTGCTTCCCGCACTGCGCGGCCAGGGCCTGTCGAAAAAGCTGATGGCTTTCGTCATGTCGCATCCCCTGATTCCGCGCCTGCGCCGACTGACGCTGGCCACGACCGACGCGCATGGCCTGTACGAGCAATTCGGCTTCACACCGCTGGGCAGACCCGAGACCTTCATGGAAGTCTACCGGCCCGACATGTATCGCTTGTCCTGAGATTGGAGACATTCATGCAAGGTCCCGACCCGCACACCGCCCATCCGACACCCTTTCCGCAGATTGCCTTCTTGAAGAACATCGTGACCCGTCCGAACATCGAGATCGGCGAGTACACCTATTACGACGATCCGGACGGCGTCCACAATTTCGAAAACAACGTCCTGTACCACTTCGACTTCATCGGCGACCGCCTGCGCATTGGTAAATTCTGCGCGATCGCGCGTGGGGTGAAATTCATCATGAATGGTGCCAATCACCAGATGAACGGTATCTCGACTTATCCTTTCTTCATCTTCGGCAATGGCTGGGAAACGGCGATGCCGCAGCCGGGTGAGCTGCCGTACAAGGGCGATACCGTTGTCGGCAACGATGTTTGGATCGGTTACGACGCGCTGATCATGCCGGGGGTGACGATTGGCGACGGTGCCATCATTGCGGCGCGTTCGGTAGTGACGGCTGACGTGCCGCCGTATGCCATCGTGGGTGGGAATCCGGCGCAAGTGCTGCGCGAGCGGTTTGATGCGGAGACGGTGCGTCGGCTACTGGCGATCAGCTGGTGGGACCGGCCGGTGGAATGGGTTACGCAGCATCTCGGCCGGATTCGTGGCGGCGACATCGGCGCACTGGAAGCCGCCGCCGGCTGACGCCGGATCGACCTGTTAGAATTTCTACTCTTCCACCTCATGGGAGCATGACGACATGAACAAGTAATGCGCCGATGCCGTGCATCTCACTGGCTATCGCTGTCACGCGATCGCCAGCCGCATACTTACAAGGAAAGTGCCATGTCTCATACCCCCATTGATCCAATCGATGTGTTCAGCCACAACCGCGCTTCCTGGGATCGCCAGGCCGCCCAGCAATGCGAATGGTCGCGGCCGGTCAGCGCCGAAGATATTGCTGCTACCCGCCAGGGACGCTGGCAGGTCAGGCTGACGCCGAACGCCCTGCCCGCCGGCTGGCTAGACAAGGTGGACGGCCTGCGCATACTGTGCCTGGCGTCAGGCGGCGGCCAGCAGGCGCCCATCCTGGCGGCGGCGGGCGCGATCGTCACCGTGTTCGACGCCTCCGACCTGCAGCTCCAGCAAGACCGCATGGTAGCGCAGCGCGACGGCTTGACGCTGAACGCGGTGCAGGGCGACATGCGCGACCTGTCGGCCTTCGACGACGCGTCCTTCGACCTGGTGTTCCACCCGATTTCCAACCTGTACGTGCCGGATATCCGTCCGGTCTGGCGCGAATGCTTTCGGGTACTCCGTCCTAGCGCTACGCTGCTCAGCAGCTTCTACAATCCGGTGGTCTTCATCGGCGACCGCGATCCGGCGTATGCCGAACAAGGGCTGATACGCCCGCGGTTTGCATTGCCGTATTCAGACCTCGCGCATCTGGACCAGGAGACGCTGGCCGGCAAGCGGGAACGTGGAGAAGCGCTGGTGTTCGGCCACAGCCTGGAACAGCAGATCGGCGGCCAGCTCGAAGCCGGCTTTGTCCTGACCGGATTTTACGAAGACCATCAGCCGCGTCCCCGCTTCGTGGTCGACCGCTATCTGCCGACCTTCCTGGCCACCCGCGCACGCAAGCCGTAACGGGCAAAAAAAAAACGGCACCCCAAGAGGTGCCGTTTTTGTCAGCCGTTCAACCGGCTAGAAGCTCAAGCGAAAATCACTCGCCATCACCCTGATGCTGTTCGGCATGCGCCGCAGCCTGCTGCTGGTCTTCCATCGCCTGCAGCTCGGCAGCCATGTTGGCCTTCTCCTGCTGCAGCAGTGCCTGGCGCTCTTCCGCCTCCCACTGTTCTTTCTCTTTGCGAGCGCGGTGGAATGCCAGACCGGTACCGCCCGGGATCAGGCGGCCGACGATGACGTTTTCCTTCAGGCCGCGCAGACCGTCGCGCTTGCCCATGATCGCCGCTTCGGTCAGCACGCGGGTGGTTTCCTGGAACGATGCGGCCGAGATGAACGAATCGGTCGACAGCGATGCCTTGGTAATACCCAGCAGCACGTTTTCGTACTGTGCCGGCAGCTTCGCGACGGCGTTCATGCGGTCGTTCTCTTCCAGCAGTTCCGAACGCTCCACCTGCTCGCCGACGATGTAGTCGGTGTCGCCGGCGTCGACGATCTGGACACGACGCAGCATCTGGCGAACGATCACCTCGATGTGCTTGTCGTTGATCTTCACGCCCTGCAGACGGTACACGTCCTGGACTTCGTCGACGATGTAGCGGGCCAGCGCTTCGATACCCAGCAGGC
>Ga0308160_10006359_pt1 | contig 12051 bp, 8 predicted proteins | sample PhyFR1_FD_201036 | JGI IMG/M metagenome (GOLD analysis project Ga0308160, IMG submission 201036) | Phyllosphere microbial communities from UC Gill Tract Community Farm, Albany, California, United States - DLSLF.R1 | ecosystem: Host-associated > Plants > Phyllosphere > Unclassified | place: USA... | reverse complement strand
AGCGGCTCGCCTGTTCGGCAAGGAAGCGCAGGCGCGCGAAGTGATGGGGCATCTCAAGCGCGACCTGGCCGACTATCTGCGCTTTCATTTGCTGGCGGTGGCCTCGCAACAGGCGATCGAGGTGATGCGCGCGATGTCGGCCTGGCTGGGCGACCCGCAGGGCACCGACGAACAGGGGCAGGCCCAGTGGAGCGGCATCGCCGGCGAATTCCAGGATGGCCGGCGCCAGGTACAGGCGATGCTGGCCGCGGTCGACGCCCGCATCCGCCAGTTGCGCGCCGACGCGCGCGAGGAGCATGCCACCACCATCAAGCTCGGGCTCGACATCGCGCCGGCGCCGGTGCGCCTGACGGGCGACGTGAGCGCCTGGAGCGAAGAAGTGCTGCTCGAATTCGGCGGCTCGGCGCGCTTGTTCCCTCAACTGGGCGATGAACGCACGCGCGCCGATCTGCTGCTCAAGCTGTTCCGCCGCGCGCAGCTGCAGCTGTCAAACCAAAGCGTCGAACAAACCGAAGCGCCCGACCCGCTGCTCGAACAACTGTCGGCGCTGTCGCAGCCGGAACGCCAGCGCATCTTCGCTGAATGGATCCGCAGCGCCATGCCGTGGGTGAACGCGCGCTTCTCGGCCGAGTTCACCCCCGGCGCCGACCAGTTCAAATGCTTCATCGGCGTGGGCGACCCGCTTGCCTGGCGCCGCATGGAAGCCGAGATCCGCGCCGCGGTGCCGACCGGGTACTTCCACGGCGACCTGGTCTCGCTGGTGAACACCGGCGTGGGTGGCCGCGCGGTGTGCTACATCGAACTGTCGGGCTATCCGATGACGGTATTGCGCGGCCTGCCGACCTGGCGCGCCTCGTACCAGATCGAGAACCCGAAGATCCCGACCCACCTGCACTTCGACGCCACGCGCTTTCGGCACCCGATTTCGCCGTCGATGGATGAACTGGGGCGGCTGGCCGACGACTACGAGTGGTACCTGCAGGCGATCGCGCTCGGCGTGATTCGCCGCAAGCCCGAACTGGGCGACCGCGAAGCGGCGTTCCAGCCGCGCGGCCAGTACCTGTTCGAGGTGGAGCCGGGTTCTGGCGAGTGGCTCCAGATCGGCAACGAGTTCGCGATCCGCGCCAACGGCCTGCCGCCGTACTACCGTGAACAGGTGATCGCGGCAGTCGGCCAGCGCCTGGCGACGATGGGGCCGCGCCGGCTGGCGCTGCTGGCGGCGCTGATGCGCCACTACCAGCTGCGCGTGTACGAACCGCGCCTCGAGGTCGACGAGACCGGCGCCCAGCTGCCGTCGCCGTCGCTGCCGAACATTACCGCGCGGCGCTTGTACGACAGCTGGATCCGGCGCGCCGCAGGCGCCGATCCGTCGCTGTCGGCCAGCCAGATCGAGGCCGCGCTGGCCGCCATCGACGGCTGGACCGAGACCGTCCCCGGCTCGCACGCGGATGCCTACAACTGGGAAGTCGAGCGCGCGGTCGACAAGCGCGTGATACTGCCGCAATTGCTGGCCAGCGAGGACAGGGCAGGGCAGGTCCTGAGCGGGAACCCGGTCGTGGCGGTGGCGCCGGCCGCGCCGCTGGAAGCGCGCTTCAAATTGTTCATCGACGGCGCCCAGCGTGGACCGCTGACGGTGAGCGACGTCGCCGCCATGGCCGCGCGCGGCGAGATCGATGGCTCGACGCGCGCCTGGGACATGCGCTGGAATCCACGGCTCGGCAAATGGAGCACGGTGGGCGCACTGCCCGAACTGGCGGCAACGCTGGGCAACGCGCGCGCGGACGGCATTCCCGACCCCGAGGCCAATGACGGCGTCCCCGATCCTGAATGACATCGAGCATGGAGCATAACGACATCATCTACCGCTGCATCAACGCCGACTGTGGACGCGCGTTTCCGCGCCGGGTGAATTTCTGCCCCTGGTGCGGCGTGGCGCAGCAGCCGGGCGTGAAGCCGGCGCCGCCGGCGCCGACGCCGGTGCTGACCAAGGCCGAGCCGCAGCCGGTGATGCGAGAGACGCCACCACCACCGGCGCCGCCGCCTGCACCGCCTGCTGCTGCACCGCCTGTTGCCGCACCGGTGGCGGCGCCGACCGTCAAGCCAGCGGTGGCAGCAGCGCCGCCGCCGCGTCCATCGATACCGCCGGTGCCGCCGGTGCCGCCAGCGTCACGCACACCCGCATCCGGTCGCAGGCCGATTCGCCTGCGCTGGTGGCTGCTGGCGCTGGGCGCCTTGTGGCTGGCCTGGATGATCACCAAGCCGACCGAGGCCCGCATCGAACGGCGCATGAAGGCGGCCATCGCGCTGGCGCAGGAATGCAAGCCGCCCGCCGCGCAGGACGAATTGATCGCGCTGCGCAAGACGCGCGCCACGCCGAAGCAGCTGCGCCAGGTACAGGACGCGCTCAACGATGCAGCCGCCGCCTGCACCCGCGCCGAGCGCCGCCGCAGTGCGTGGAAAGAGGCCAGCGCCGCCACCGAAAAGCTGCTGCGCGGCGGCAGCACAGAACGTGCGCACAGCCGGCTGTCGGCCTTCACCCGCCAATGGGGCGAGGACGACAGCACGCGCGACCTGCGGCGCCGCATCGACGCCGAACGCCATCCACGGGCCGACGCGGCGCGCTGAGCACGGCAGCGGCCGTGTTGTATCATCGGGGCTGTTCGAACAGACAGGAGCAGGACATGAAAGCAGTCATGGTGGGGTCGCTGGTGATACTGGCCGCACTGGCCGGATGCGGTCGCGACGACGAAGGCGCCGGCCCGGCCGAGCGCGTGGGCAAGGCCATCGACCAGGCTGGTTCAAAGGTGAGCAATTCAGTGCAGGACGAACTGGTCAAGGTCGACCGCGCCACCGAAGCGGCGCGCGACAAGGTCAAGGACGCGACCCGCGACGCCAGCCGTGGCCTTGACCGCGCCACCGACCATGTCGGCAAGCAGGTCGAACGCGTTGGCGAAAAGATGCAGAAGAACTAAGCGCCAGGCTTAACACTCACTCCCGGTAGGTAAAAGGAGGCGCATGCCGCTGCATGGCGTTGGCGCGTCGATCGTCCGCCCCTCCTGACCCATTGCAGCCATTGCAGCCATTGACGATTATTAGTAATTTTCCAAAGAGAACTTGCTGTACTTGCAAGAAATAGTCGGCTACATTACCGGACATCCAATAACTCGACAGTCAACATGACGATCCGTTTGCCCCTTTCGGACACCCGTCATGTCCTTTGATATCGCTTCGATACTTGTCGCCATGACGCTCAGTATGGTGACCATGGCGGTGGCGCTGTTTGCCGTCATGGATGGGGCTAACAGGGCAGCCAGGTTTGCGCAAGTAAGCGCAGGGACACAGGCTTGCGGTTGGATGCTGTTGCTTGCATCAGGGTCAGCAGTGCCGCTGAGCACGACGGACGTCATCCTGTCGACCCTGTCGATGGCATGCATTTCCGGTAGCTTCGCTTGTAGTGCTGCTGCGTTCGAACTGTGGGCCGGCCGTAAGGCGATCTACAAAACCCCTGCGGTTCTGGGGATATTCCTGACAGTCGGCTACGCAGTCGGGTTTGCTGACTACGCCTTCCGGGTAGGTTGGGCCAACGGACTGCTCGCTCTGCAGATGGTATTTGTCGTTGTCACGTTGTTGAAAAAGCCGCATGCCGCCACAGCGCGCTGGCGATGGATTCCGATAGTCGGACTCACTGTCCAGGGCGTAATCACCGCTTGTCGCGGGGTGCTCGGAGCGTTCTATCCCGATGACTTTCCTGCGTTTCTGACACCTCATCCAGTCAACGTCGCGTTCGCGCTCGCCGGCAACTGCACGGCTGTGTTGATCATGATAGGAATGCTGCTGGCATATCGCGAGGAGGCGGCACGGGCGCTTGAGCGGCTGGCTACGACGGATGGGCTAACTGGCGTTCTGAACAGGCGTGCCTGGCTTGCATTGGCAAATGCAAAGCTGGCAAGTTGCGCTGCCGAGGATCGACCACTCAGCGTTTTAATCATGGATATCGACCACTTCAAACAGATTAACGACACGCACGGGCATGATGCCGGCGACCGGGCGCTTCAACTGTTTGCCAGGCTGATGCAGGAAGCCAGCCTTTCCGGTGATCTGGTCTGCCGCTATGGCGGAGAAGAGTTCTGTGTTCTGACGGCAGGCGAGCAAAATGCTCTGACGAACTTTGATCAACGCATGCGCGTCAGTTTGGCCAACACGGTGTTCGAGGCGCTCGCATACCAGGTTACGTACAGCGCTGGCCTGGTAACGTGCAGTTCGGCCGACAAGCACATTTCCGAGTTACTTCTACGTGCGGACCAAGCCCTCTACCATGCCAAGGCTAGCGGAAGAAATCGCACAATCGACGCTGTGGATTTGCGTAGGTTGACCGAAGTGCGGGCTTAGCAACCGGTTCAGGGCTGGCCTGCCGCGGCTGATCCTGGCTCTGCCGCGCGTGGTATGCACCGGCTTGTTCGTGTAGCCAGCGCCTGCTCGTGCGCCCGCTGGATCGGCGTGCGCTCTTGCCTTACACGCCGATCGATTCGCTCCAGTCGCCCCGGGTAGTGAAATAGTCCTCCATCCTGTTCATCCAGCGCGGCGCGTGGCGGTCGCTGCTCCACTCCTCGAGCATGGCGTTGATTTCTCTTCGGGTAGTTTCGGGCAGGTCGATCGGGCTGGCGTCGTCGGTCAGGACCGCATGCACCAGTTTGTAGCCGGCCACCCGGAACAGGAAGCGGACCAGGGAAAACTCGGGGCTGAGCTTGCGGACGACGCGGTCCATGAGCTTCGCAGTGCCCATGCCGACGGCGAACAGGCAGCGTGACGCGATCGACGCGCGGGCGTGGAAGCCCAGGTCGCGCGCGGTTGCTGCGCTGGTCAGGTGTTCGACCACGAGTGCGGCGGCCGGCTGCAACAGGGCATGCGGGATCGATTTCTCGATCGATCCCAGCAGTGCGCCGCCGAGTGCGCAGCGCGGGTCGTCCGCCAGTGGCTTGGCCCGCGCACGCGCCTGCAGGCGCGCAAAAAGCACGGCGGCGTCGTCCATCGTATGCGCCATCATCCGCGTATCGATGCCCAGCAGATAACCGACCACGTTCCACAGGTGGAGGTAGGCTTCCTCGTCCGCCTTGGCAGAGCCGAGGCCGAGTCGGCGCAGGCCACGCAGGTAAACGAAGCCAAAGGTCAGCAGGGTGTACGCGAGTTCTTCCTGGTTGCACGGCACCCCATCGTTGGCCGGTTTCCATCCGTGGGCAAGCGCCTGGCGGAAGGTGTTCTCGGTGCGGGCAACCGGTGCCAGCGGCGGTACTTCCTGCAGCTGGCCCTGGGCGACACGCTCCTCTGGGCTGCCGCGCAAAAACAGGTGGCGCATCACGGCGTGGATGAATCGCGCCTTCAGCACTTTCGGCCGGCCCGCGCCAGGCTCCTTGCGCAGGCCGCCGCTCATCAGAGCCGCCAGGATCATTGCGGACGTCGCGCGGATGCGCTGGTCGGTCATTTTCTCGAGGCTGCCGGTAGCGCGCAGAACGGTCGAGATATCGGGAACGACATACACTTCCGGCAAGCAGGCGCAAAAGAACAGGATGCAGGAAACGACGCCGCCTTCCCGGAACAGCTGTTCGGCCCGCTCGATCTGCTGGTGGTCTGCCCATTCCGGCAAGGCCGCGCATGTCTCGACGAGGGTAGCGAGCGCATCCTGTTGGCCGTGGAGCGTGCGCCGCTCGGTGATCCCTGCAGCAATATCCTGGTTGAGGGACAAGGGCCGCAGGAAGGCGAACGCCTGCTGTAGTGCGCGCAGCTGGTCGTCCGCGCCGGCGTCCGTTTCGCTCTGGCTGGCGAGCAAGGCCGCCACGGCGCGGTCGGCCGCGGGGTCGCCGCGGTACTTGAAACCATCGAGCAGTTCGTCGGACCACGCCATGCGCGTCACCCTATCAATTGGACGCGGCGGCGGGCCGGAAGGACCAGTCCTGGTACGTCAGTAACGCGGCAAGCAGCGGGATGCCCATCGCGAACAACACGATCGTCCGCGTTTCGACAGGTTCGCCATGCATCATCAGGAATGCCATCAGGTCCGCGTAGATCAGGATCGGCACAAGCGCATGCACTTTCTTGAACGGCTCAGTGCCGGCAGGCCGCGCGGCGGAACGGGTCAGCAGATTGAACAGCACCGCGATCAGCGTCGAAATCGTCATCCAGCCCACGAAGCCCTGCAGGGTTTCCCCAAACCAGTAGCCGTCGGTCTTGGTCATGATCCATGCCTTGGCGACGAAGGCCATGTACGGGTCCGCCCCGAGGTCGTAGGCGGTCACGAGCATGCCGCAAAACATGGAGGAAGCGATGATCGTCCCGATACCTCTGGTTGGCGCGACCGGCGTGCGGAACAGGATGATGTTGCCGAGAACGAGGCATATATGCACCAGGTTGAACCACATGAGCGGAATCACGACCGGCACGCCCAGCAGCCGCAATCCGAGTCCGTCGGTGAAATCGTAGTCGCCGAAGAACCAGCCGTAGTTTTCACCCATGTATTCGGCGAAGAAGCCGATGCCTACCGCCACGACCACGAGCCTAAGACCTGTACGCACGCCGTACAGGTGCACCGCGCTCGAGACGCAGGTGGCGAACATCAGCACCGAGACCAGGAACATGGTCTCCACGCTCAGATGCAATGCCGCGGCGCCCATTGCGCACAGCAGCAGGGCGAAAGCCCCAAAGGTCAACAGCGTAAATCGATTCTTCGAGAAGCTCATCTTCATCCTCAGCAGGCGACAGGGGCACCGAACCCGGACTACATGGGCAAGCCCGGGATCCTTACGCTGGCGAGAACACGCTCCCAGGGTCCTTGCCGCCGGATCGGACGCGCTAAACGAGCACGAATTTCCAAGTGACAAGCAGTTACGGCTGCCATTCTATGAGGATGGTTACAACAGGTCAACTTTTTTGCCCGGCGTCAATCCGGTCCGGATGGCAGGCATGCCGGCGTTGCGACCATCCGGGGTTCCTGAGCGTTGGTGGCGAAACCACGCAAGCAACTCCGGAAAGACATCCAACAGTTCATTTACGACCTCGACAGGCGGACGGCTCCGTGTACGAGCATGTTGCCATCAAGGCAGGTATCAGGTTTTGCCGAGCGCTCTCAGTCAATCACCTTGCCGCGCAACGCCTTGACCTGACCGCTGCGCGTCTTGCCATCGAGCCGCCGCATTTGCGAACCGCGCGTCGGCCGGGTGGCGCGCCGCACCAGCGGCACGATCGCCGCCTGGTCCACCAGCGCCTGCAAGCGCCGCAGCGCATCTTCCTTGTTCTGCTCGAGACTGCGCGATTGCTGCGCCTTCAGAACCAGCACGCCTTCGCCGGTGATGCGCGCGTCGCGCAATGCCAGCAGCCGCTCTTTGACCGGCAAGGGCAGCGACGACGCCGCGATGTCGAAGCGCGCATGCACCGCGCACGACACCTTGTTGACGTTCTGCCCGCCCGGACCTTGCGCCCGGATGGCGCTGAACTCGACTTCTGCTGGATTGATGACTGCCATGGCGATGCTGTATGTGCGCTCAATTCTGGACCAGCGGCGTGCGATTGCGCGCCGCAGCAGCATTGTAAGCGCTGGCAGCGCGCAGCGCTGTCAGGCGTTTGCCGCCCGCAGCGGCTCGCGCGCGCCCATCACCAGCGACAGGTCGATCTGCCCGGCGCGCCACGCTTGCTCGAGGTTTTCCTCGATCTCGTCGATGCTGGTGTGCTCCGGATCGGCGAAGCCGCGCACGCCGTAGGCGCGGTTGCGGCCATGCGACTTGGCCATGTACAGCGCCATGTCGACCAGATTGACTGCGCGTTCCCATTCCAGCAGCTGGCGGCCAACGGTCAGCGGGAACGGCGAAAAGCCGATCGACACCTGTACGCTCAGGGTGGCGCCGCCGTGCTGGACGCGGGTGGCCGCAATGCCCGACAGGATGCGTTCGGCCACTTCGTCGAGCCTGTTGCGTGGCACCGATGGCAGGAAGGCGAGGAATTCCTCGCCGCCCCAGCGCACGATCATGTCGGTCTCGCGCAGGATCTCCTGCAGGCTGGCGGCGATGCTGCTCAACACTGCGTCGCCGGCGGCGTGGCCGTGGCTGTCGTTGATGTGCTTGAAGTGGTCGACGTCGAGCAGGAACAGGGCGCCCACCTGCGCGCTGTCGGCGCTGGCGGCGAGCGGCGTCGGCGCCGGCAGGGCGCGCATGTATTCGAGGAAGTGGCGCCGGTTGTACAGGCCGGTGAGCGGATCGCGCACGCTCTGCTGCTTGAGTTCACGGTTCTTCTCGTGCAGCTGGGCGTTGGCGTGGCGCACCTTGCGGTACAGCGAGCCGACGATCACCGCCACCAGCGCCAGCACCACGGCCAGCAGCCACCACACGCGCTGCTGCAGGCGGCGGTTGTCGATTTCGCTCGACTTGATCCGGTTCTCGCTGCGCAGCAGTTCGATCTGGCGCTGCTTCTTGTCGGTCTCGTATTTTTCCTGCAGGTCGAGCATCGCCTTCTGGCGCCGCTTTTCGAACAGTTCGTTCGAGATTCCGCGCTCGCGGTGGTAAGCGTGCAGCGCGCTTTCCAGGTCGCCCGAGCGCTCGAGCGCGGCGCCGTATTCGACCAGCGCGGTCTGCAGCTCGGGCTTGTCGCCCAGTTCTTCGTAGCCGGCCAGGCCCTGTTCAATAAAGCGCTTGCCGTCGGCAACCCGCCCCAGTCCCAGGTAGGCCTGGCCCAGGTTCAGCTGCGCGGTCGAGGTCAACTGGCGGTGGTTCAGCGGGCGCGCCGCTTCAAGGGCCTGCTCGGCGAACGAGGCGGCCTTGCGGTAGTCCTGCATCTTGAGGTAGAAGTCGGACAGGTTCACCAGCGAATACACGACCCGTTTATGGGCGCCGATCTGGCGCTCGAGCGCCAGGCCTTGGGTCAGCGCGCGCAGCGCGCGCGCGTGCTGGCCGGTGTCGATCGCCAGGCCGTATTCGGCGTTCCTGATGGTGGCCATGCGGCCTGGCGAGTTCGATTTTTCGGCCGCGGCCAGCGCTTCGTCGAGCACGTCGAAGCCCTTTTCGGGTTCGCGCATGCGCGCATACAGACGCGCCAGCGAATTGAGGGCCATGACGATGTGCACCGCGCCGCCATGCTCGCGCGCCAGCGCGGCGGCGGCCTGCAGCCGTTCGAGCGCCTTGGGCAGGTCGCCTTCTTCGGCGTACGATTCGCCCGACGAGATGGTGGCGCGCACGCGCAGGTCGAGGTCTTGCGTCGTGTCGGCCAGCTTTTCCGCGTCCCATACCAGGCGGTGCGCTTCGCCGGGGCGATGCTGGCTTGACGCCGAATAGGCCAGCATCAGCATGCCCTTGGCCAGGGCGCCGTTGTGATCGTATTCGCGTCCGAGCGCGATCAGCTCATTGGCCAACGCAAAGGTCTGCCGATGGTGGCCCAGGCCATGGTGCGCAACGGCCAGCTGGTTCAGAAATTCGATACGCTCGCCCAGCGGCGCAGCGCGTCCTTCGACTTCGAGCGCCTGCAGCATCGGCAGCGCGCGCTCGGGAACGAAGCGGTTGATTTCGCGGATCTCGTTGACTTGCTCGCCCACGCGCGTGGCCAGCGGCGCGGTTTCGTCGGCCATCGCAAATGCCGCCGCCACGCACAAGGTCAAGGCCAGGGCGTGGGAACGGGGGCGCATGAGGGCGCGGTGCAGGGCAGAGAACATGGGCTGGATCTCGCTGCGCCGGTGGTCCGACGAAAATGATGTGAACACATTATAGGGCTGTTGCAAACAGGAAATTCACTTTCCGACGCACTGTCACCAAAAAGACACAGCGCCCGTCCTCACTGGCGCGCCGCATGTTTTCAGCTGGTTATCCAGGGTGCGTGCGAGTTGGTTTTAGTTGAACCATCTGGCGCGTGCCGAAGGCCTTTTTTCGCGCGCGGAAACGGTGCGCCGGCGGGCGTGGGCGGCTTCTATACTGTGGCTCCCGCCATCACACGAGAGACCTGCCATGTGGACATCATCCTGGGCCCGATGGGGCGCCACGCTCGGCTTCGCACTGGGCGGCTTCTTCGACGGCATCCTGCTGCATCAGATCTTGCAGTGGCACCACCTGCTCAGTCTGGTGCCGGGCATTGACGACCTGCGCCTGCAAGTGCTGTGGGACGGGTATTTTCATCTGCTGATGTACCTGATCGCGCTGGCCGGCCTGATCGGATTGTGGCGCACCCAGCGCCGCGGCGCGCTCGCATGGGGCCGCCCGCTTCTGGGCGCGCTCCTGGTCGGCTTCGGCGCCTGGCATGCGGTCGATGCGCTGCTGTCGCACTGGCTGCTGGGGATTCACCGGATTCGGATCGACAGCCCGAATCCGCTGGCCTGGGATCTGGCATGGCTGGTGTTGTTTGGGCTGGCGCCGCTGCTGGCCGGATGGCGCATGATGAAGGCGCAGGGCGGCGGCGGCGGCGGCGGCAGGGTGGGTGGCTCGGCTGCGGCGCTGCTGCTGCTGGGCGCGTTCACGGGCGCAGCCGGCGCCTGGGCGCTGGTGCCGCCGGCCGGCCAGGACCTGACCACGGTGGTGTTCCAGCCGGGCGCCGGGCCGCGCGAGGTGTTCGCGGCGCTCGATGCGGTCGATGGGCGCCTGGTGTGGAGCGACCGCGCCATGGGCGTGGTGGTGATTGCGCTGCCGAAGGCGCGCCGCTGGGATCTGTACCGGCACGGCGCGCTGCTGGTGAGCGGCAGCGGCGCACCGGCCGGGTGTTTCAACTGGAGCCGGATTTAATTCGAACTCACGGCGCTCACACCGCGATCTGCTGCAGCAGATACAGGCGCTGGTACAAGCCGCTGTCGATGCGCATCAGTTCTTCGTGCGAGCCGGCTTCGGTGATGCGGCCGTGATTGAGCACGATGATGCGGTCGGCTTCGCGGATCGTCGACAGGCGGTGCGCGATGGCGATGATGGTCACCTTGCCGCGCAGTTCTTCCAGCGCCTGCTGCACGATCTGCTCGGTGGCGCTGTCGATGCGCGAGGTCGCTTCGTCGAGCAGCAAGATGCGCGGCTGGCCGGCCAGTGCGCGCGCGATCGCGATCAGCTGCTTCTGGCCCGACGACAGGCGTGAGCCGCCTTCGCCCAGCTCGGTGTCGTAGCCGTCTTCGAGCGCGCTGATGAAGTCGTGCGCATGCGCCGCGCGCGCCGCCTCCTGCAATCGTTCGAGCGGCAGGCCACGTCCCATGTCGATGTTCTCGCGCGCAGTCGAGGCCAGGATGAACGGGTCTTGCGGCACCAGCCCGACCTCGTTGCGGAAGCGCTCGTTGCCAATGCTGGCCAGCGGCAGGCCGCCGATCTCGATGCTGCCTTGCTCGACGACGTAATAGCGCAGCAGGAGCGAGAGCAGGGTCGACTTGCCGCTGCCGGTGTGGCCGACGATGCCGAAGAAGGCGCCTTGCGGCACGTCCAGCGACAGCTCGTGCAGCACTGGCTGGCCGGGCACGTATTCGAATGCCAGATTGCGCACCCGCACCGCCGGCGCGCCGGCGGCAAAGCCGGGCTGCGCGTTTTCGCGGCCGGCGGCATGTTCCGGCGCGCCCGCTTCGTCGAGCAGCGTGTTCACGCGCGCCGCCGCCACCACGGCCTGCTGCAGGCCGCTGAACTGCATCGTGATCTGGATCAGCGGCTCGACCACGCGCGCGATATAGCTGACGAACGCGTACAGCACGCCCACTTCGACCGCGCCGATCTGGCGCTGGCCGAAGGCGAAGATCACCAGCGCCAGCAGCGCCACGTTGAGCAGGTCGAGCGCCGGGCGCAGCAGGAATGCATTGGCGCGCAGCTCGGCCAGGCGCGCGCTGTAGTGGGCGCGGTTGGTGCCGAGGAAGCGCTCGCCGAAACGCGCTTCGGCGTTGCTGGCCTGGAGCACGGTCATGCCGCCGATCGATTCGGCCATCTGGCCATTGATGTCGCTGCGCAGCGCGCGCGCGCGGGTGACGGCGGGCGCCGACAGGCGCTGGTACAGCCATACGATGCCGGCCACCGCCGGCACCAGCGCCAGCACGATCAGCATCAGGCGCCAGTCGAGCCAGGCCATCGCGAC
>Ga0308160_10006357_pt1 | contig 12053 bp, 18 predicted proteins | sample PhyFR1_FD_201036 | JGI IMG/M metagenome (GOLD analysis project Ga0308160, IMG submission 201036) | Phyllosphere microbial communities from UC Gill Tract Community Farm, Albany, California, United States - DLSLF.R1 | ecosystem: Host-associated > Plants > Phyllosphere > Unclassified | place: USA... | reverse complement strand
CATGACGCGACCGTGAGGTTGTGGATTGTCACCCTTTGACTGGGGACCATGAATAAGTCGAAAAATCGGTACCTGCTGTAGTAGGTATTGATTTCAGGAGGGCTAGTAAGGGCATCACGGAGCTGTTGTCGAGTGATTTGCCATGAGATTGGGTCTTGACGACGAGCTCGGCTCGAGAATAGCGATTCCTCTAGCCGACGGTCCATGACCGGCATTTGAACGCAGAGATGCTTCACGTCGAGATATTGAAGATACATGAGAAAAGGGTGAGGTATCGCGTAAGCCCGTTCATTCTTGACCATATGATAGTCCATCAATCGCCAAGCCGCTTTCGGATGGAATGTGATCGTGATCGGGGTCTGTCGGGGAACCATGTTCTGCTCAGCTAGCCAAACGACTTGTTCGCATACATCTTTGGGAGGTACCTTGTAGATGATGAGGTGGCGTATCATTGACAAAAGCTCGTATTTCGGAGCGAGGCGGGTGCTGGTATGTTGCATTGAACCTAGAAACAAGCTCCTGGCGTTGTTATGAGTCACCACTACTTCGCAGTATAGCCTAGGAGCAGCTAAAGCATACATCCTGCGCGACACTCGCATGACGATCGCGAGAGTCGCGGGGCGGTCGATGTGATGGATGATCATACCGAGCACTCGCGGCGTTAATCGTGTCGAAGCCGGGGACAGGGGTAGAGCCTTTTTTTCGGGAGTAGGTGGCAGTCTCATCCCTGGTTTAGCTGACTATATAAGATGAAAAGAGGAGCATGAGATAAACGGAAGAATGAGAGATCAATGCAATTCAAGATCCATGGGAAGCAGGCGGGGGTCCGGCGAAGGAGGTGTGTGCATGCACACAACACTGTGCCTTCTTCTCAATCTCATGCGGCACGTCCGACCGCATCCTCATTGCCGTCGAACTACATTCCGAACCTTATACCATGAATGGTCGTCAACATGGCTGCGAGCTAGAGACGTCTATAGGCAAGATATAATGAGGTAATCTGATGATATACCTCAGAGCGCAATGGGTCAATTCGCGCACTGCCACGTGAATGTGAGGGGATTGTACTCCACTCTTTTTACCCTGAATATTACCCTGTGGCTCCACGTATTTACCCCTTATTACATAGATTCCAGCAAGACGCCTCCTTACTTGCATCTATACTTCTTACTTTAACCTATATACTTCTAACTAAACCACCCACAAACAACATATACAACATGTCAGACCTACCCAAATACTCTCGATCCGGATTTGATACTACCGAGACCGATTCGCTAGTCAAGAGCGACAGGCGAGGATCCCTTGATGGGCCCGCTCCTTCATACCCCCCTACCGCTGGATCATCCTCAAACGGCTTGGCGAATATCACATACACTTTCGTCCCACAATGGCCAGTTCCAGGAAAGAGGACAAACGTTCTAGGTGTCCTAGGTCGAAATACCGAGGTAAGCACCCATACATCTTTGTGACGCCACTTAAATACTGATGAAATAGGAAACAATTGATATTGTCAGGCGAGCATTCCCCCAACTCAAGGAGTACGCAGATGAGAGGATTCACTTGGAAGTAGAAGTTGAGGGTCAGAAGGATGATCAGTGGTCTGGATTCATGGATGAGGCTTGGGCTAGATTCGCCACTCAACCTCCTACCAGGATGAAGGTGACAGTAACCGATGCTCCAGGAGACGCTTCCAAGCGTACGCTCCTTTCTCTCTTTCCGTGAATGCCATGCTGATAAGCAGGAATGTGGAGAGAGATCGCCATGGTCTTATGTGCCGTCTTTGCCCCTATCGCCGCTTTCGGTCTATTGATTACCTTCTGCGTCATCATCGGAGCCGCCATGGACGATTAGGTGTAAAATGTCTTTAGGCGTCGGCGCAGGCGCCGACGTAAACGGTTTGTATTGTCCCACCACTCTTTTCTTGTATCGATTTTGCATTCTAGGCATACACGCATGTATATATACACGATAAGAGGTCTATCTAGGCATCATGCCATTTCCACATCTCCAGCCTACACATTAGCAATAGTCCCATTCAGTCCGTATAAACTCACCTCGTCCGCCTCGGCATCCTCTGCCGATACCACACTATCCTCAATAGCCTGCATTAGATCGTAACAGATACTGTCCGGGGCTGGTTCGTTGTTATCCCGTACATGGACGTATTTGATTTTAATCATTTCTCTAATAATGTCGTATGCTGCCGGTTTGTACCATCCTGATCGGGCCTGATGTCAGTCCTGCCACATTTGACGGGGTTCTGGAGAGATGGAGTGGTAGAGCGATGAAGCGATAGTGTGATGGAGAGACGGTGTGACGAGGGTCGACATTGGCGGATCTCTCCCAAAAGTGGATAGCCCATCCACAGGATCCAGTGTACACCTGCTTCGAGATGAAGATTTAGTTTGGAGGAGAAAAGAGAAGACGGATGGAGAAAATGAGACGAGAAAAGGAGAAAAGACGGACGTACATCGCAATGATCATGTATCAACCTCTCGTCATAAATGTACCGTTTGATCAGGGAATCTTCGATATCACAGAGTTGATAATCCGGTTTATCCCTATTCAGAATCTTACCATCAAAGACATGATCTCGACTACTGATCAGCTCCTCCCTCAAAACTTCCCATCCACTGAACGAACAGAAGAAGAGACGTACGAATGGTCAAATTCCGGCCTCTTCCCCTCTTCAATCAATTTCCTCTGCTCCGCTCCCCAAGCCTCATGAGAGCTCTTATCAATGACTGGTTCATCTTCTTCCTCTCCCGGCTCAGGAGTAGCGAATACGGGTGCTTTATTCCTCGCGACCTGGATGTAAAAGTACGTGCGTTGGTATCTACTATCAGCCCTAGTCCAGAAACGATAAATGGGAGAGACATACATCCTATATTCTGGATTTTGGCGAGGATCGAACCCTAAGCGAGCGTAGCACTTCCAGTAGGGACCTGCTCCGAACATGTATGCGATTGCTGGGATGTAGGATTTGGCACTATTGTCAGCTTGACTCATCGCAGGAAAGAAGCTTACTCGACAATGATCTTTGCTTCCTCTGGGGTAAACTGAGCTAGGAGACCTTGGCGCATCCAAATTGGTCTTTCCTCGAATAACTATCCATCAGTCCCGTCGTCTCACTCGCGGACTACTCACGTTTCTCATCTTCTCCAAGATGGCCTGATTTAATTTCGGCATTCTAGCCCTGACTTTCACCTCTGGTTCCATAGGGATATTGGGATTCATATGCCCCACCGTTATTGGACTAAATCCAATATGTCGAGCGGTATTGTAATACCTCTGCCTGACTTCTCCCGTTACCGGATCTTGATGGTCGGTAAGAGCGGTAGCTTGGGATAGCTTGAAGTTGTAAACTAGAGGTAGTCGTCTATCAGAGAATTGAGGGAGAGGTTGAAGATCAAGGAGAGAGTGGTGCGAGAGCTCGGGATCTTGGTTGGGCGAGGGGGAAGCTGGGATCGTGTAGGTCTCGTTCAATTCGGGGAATTGGTAGTCTAGGATCGTATCGTCTGATATCAGCCGTCGAAGGAGGGCAACACGTACAATCTAGATTCTTGAGAGTGGTCAGGAGTTGTTGTGTGGGTCCATCTGGATTCGGCGTATAATGAAAGTCGGCCATAGCTATTATTAGTCTATCCACACAATCTCCACCCAGTCGAAGTAAGAGGGACACTCACACCTAAACCTGACGGTATGATTAACAGGCCCAACCACCTCTGTCGTAAATACCCCACCCTCCCCATCCTTACTCCGCTTCTTGACAACTTTCACCAAAAGCTTCTGACTGGGTACACGATACCCCCTCACAGGAGCACCCATCTTATCTTTCCGATAATGTACCTCCAACAACGCATTCGTTCCAGAAGAGGTATTGAAGCAAGTATCAATTTCTTCCTGGCTGGTCAAGTCCGTTATAGCAGCAGCGTGAGATACGGGCCCTGGATATTCTATGGATCCATAAGCTGTCTTGGGAAGGTGACGATGGGTCGCCAAGCCTGGTTGTTTGCGCGGACGTGATGGACCTGGGCGTTCGACCGGATTTTGCGGGAGGTGATATTCTGAATTATGGGCAGGTAGTCGTGATGGTCCAGCGGTAGGTTGCTCTGTGGTATCATACCCATGCGCCATCGTCGAGGGGTCCTCTGCTGGGCCTGTAGCGGACATGATGTATGTGTTAGCGGTGTATGATGTAGATAAAAGCAAGTGAAACCTCTGTTCTGTACTTTGTTTTGTGGACGACCTCCACCATTGAAACAACTCGACCAATACTCACTATACTACCCTACACCTCCCTTTCAGACTCCACCGTACTCTATCAAATCTATCCATCCACTCGTAACCTACATACTACTGAGTAGCTACGAATCCAAGCTATCGATACATATCAATGGTGCATCTATAAACCGTCTCCATCAATTCCGAAGAAGCACCTTAACGATGAAGGTATGTCTCGCGTTACACCTCCCACTCAAACTCATGTGGTACAATCAAACTGATGCATCCACCCATTATAGTATCTCCTAGGGTACCTCGAAGCTATCTCCGATGCCCCAGACCTATCAGACCCATCATTCCAGCAACTCCTGGTAGATGTTCAAGCTGGTAAAGTAAGTCATTCCTACCATTATAGTAACTGGCGCGCTGACCCGTGACTTTCTTTACTTTCCACCTCCCTCTCATACCCTATTTCACATTACTATAACAGTCCCAAGCGAAATCAAGTGAAGCGTTCAATGAGAATTTGGAGAAGATCTTGAATGAACTGAAATCGACTGTATGTATACCTCACGCGAGGTAGCACACGAGCTGATATTAGCCTGAATCGCAAGCTTTCCAAAAACCAGTTTCCAAGCGTGAAGCTCCTAATTACTATGAGGGTCAGTTGCATCTCTTTCTCTAGACATTGTAAACTGACCGACAGTCATCACCAAACCGATGGACCTCTCCACCATGCTCCGGAACGTCAAGAGCGGTCGGTACAAGACCAAAGCGGACTTTGTCACTGATCTCGACTTGATCTGGGATAATTGTCTATACTACAATTCACAAGAGGTACGTCTATACTCTCTTTCGCAGCGATGAGCTAACTGATAGACGCACCACCTCCGAGCAGCAGCAAGATTAATGAAGCAAAAAGCCGATCATCATCTAACATTCCTAGCCGAAAAGAACGATCGATCAGCTACCAACATCCTCAAACACCTCCCGTCCAGACATACGAGTATCGCACCTAGTACATCCGCAAGGAATGGGGAAATTAAAAGACCAGCTACGCATGCTAGTACCGCCAATGGAAATGGGGTGGGGGAAGAGGATGCAGCTGGGGAAAGTGATGATGCCGCCGGAGAAGTGGAAGGTGAGAATGTGGATTTTCGAAAGGGGGTGAAAATGGACGAGGACAAACTCGCGGACGGAAATCAACTGCAAGAATGTAAGTCCTAGGATCGATCGTCCTCGTCGAAGGAGATGGAGGTGACGAGACGCGGGAAAAGTGGACCAAGCTGACAAACAGCCCGAGTAGGACGTAGTGCCAGTCGAGACCAAAGTGTCGCTGCAAACGGTCACGCTCGACAAAACGGTCAAGCCTCCAGCTCGAAACAAAGTGTGCGTACCCCTCTCCTTTTCCCAAAGGAACAGAGCTAATGCCAGCCTCCTCCTTTTCGCCCCAAGCTACAGACGACTTTCGACAATACCCCATTAATGACGCGTACACCCCATTCAATGGTCTACTATCAGTCCCTCTCTCTCAAAGATCCGGGACCTTCATTTTCCGATAAAGGAAAAGCAAAAGATATGCTGCTTCACCATCAACCACCCGCCTGGTACCCCGACTTGGAAGGCGTGGAGGAAGATACGAAACTTGAAGGATCATGGTATGGGTTCCTAGGGAAGGATGAGTCATACGTTTCTGGTCTACCTGTTGTCCCCACCATGGTCGCCCAGCAAACTGCTCCAAGGGGTCGCTCGCTGAGAAGTCGAAAACGACGGAAAATCACCCCACTGTCCGATAATAATTGTTTCACCGACTCTTCCGCTACACTCGTTGATGAGCCTCTTTCCATGACAACTCTACCGAAAACCGAACCCACCACCATTCTTCACCAGAAGCCAGTCAATCTGACGACAAAGATCCACAAGAATGTCGATACATTAAACTCGATCCGGAAGAAGGTCCACCAGATCCAAGATTGGCAAAAAGCAGAAAACGAGGGTTTACCTCTACCAATCCCTCGGCCACATATTGAAAAAGAGGAACGAAGGAGAACACTGGAACAAAGCAGGGAGAGAAAAAGGCGTCGGAAGGAAGAAAGGATAGAATCAAAGAAGAGGATGAGAGTCGGTGGAGAAGTTGGAGAGGAAGAAGCGGCACTGGTGGCTAGGGGGGCTACTGCAAGTGTTCTTGCTCAAGCTGGTTTCGATGGTGAGTCCAGCTTTCGTATTCGTTACAAAAAGCTGATGATAGGTGCGGATCAGGGTGCTATGGATCTACTTTCCAGAATGGTGGTTGAGAGATTATCAAATCTAGGCAAAACTTTCCGCCTCTTGATTGACGGATTTTCGCATAAGATGTCTTCAGAGGTATGTCCTCTTTCTCATTCTCATTTTCCGTCTTCGCCCCGGCCTCGATATGGCTGTGGAAGGCACTCAGCTGATAAACAGGAAATGATCCTTCACGCATTATATGAAAATGGAGGACTCGCCCCTAGCGATATAGAATCACATATCAAGGATGATATCGAGAAAGAAGGGATTAAATTGGTTGATATGGATAAAAAGATGGGACAGGCTTATAAGGATATTGTGAGTCATCCTCCCTACTTTTGTCCGGCTCCAGTATCATCCCTCCCTTACCTCTGTACTGTCTTCCCCTATCTTCCCCTGCCTCTGTACATGCCTTCGTCCTCACTATCTCTGCCCTCACTATCTCTGCCCTAACATATCTCCATCCCTCCGTATTTCCCTGAGACTGGTTCTACGCCCCTGCTCTCAAGTCACCTCTTGCTATCTTTCGATGTCCACTTCCCTCTTTCGCGATGGTACATATCATCTGCGGACTATTAGTCTCACCATCCTCAACCACCAGCTTCTGGCCCAGCTCGATTTGTCACTTGCCTCGTTCAGAACTGACATACAGGCAACTGCACCGGTAATCGAAGACGACATGATGTTCGCAGACAACGGAGAGATGTTACTAGAGTAAGTCCCTCCCATTCCTAGTTTGAGCGGTACTGATGATATAGTGGAAATTTCGCAGATGAACTAGGAGAAGATTTCCTAGGATTAAGAGATCTGGGTATTGCAAGGGAACATGGGATGGACTCGTTATCGGTCCCTACGTCGATCTTTTACGGACGGAAGAAACGACAAGAGCAAATTCATGGGTATGTCCCCTTTTACCTTCATACATCCTTCCCTTCCCGTTTTGCTCCACACCCCTCCGCGCCCCATCCCTTTCTGCTCCTTTATTGACTTCTCCTTTCCCTACCATCCACCTCCCTCCCCGCATCCTCCCGCTTCTCATTCATCACCACCTCTGTGAAATGCATTTGGAGATGTCCATGATATGGAACAACGCTAAAAATCAGTCGAAAAGAGGAAGGACCCGAATACCCACCTCCACGCCCATTCCTCCCACTCACCAACTCAACATGGCAAAATCAACTCCCCAACCTATTCCATGCATTTTTCAATGCCCGCCAAGAAGCAGGCCAAGGATTCCAAGATGAAGGATTCGATCATTCTCATTCTCAAATCGGTAGTTTGGGGCAAATTGTCATTAAAGCTCCACCACTTCCTAAAAAGAAAGTTGAAGTGGAGAGGAAGAAGAAAGTTGCTAAAGTCGTGTATGTCCCTTTCTAGAATAACTTGGTGGGAGCTGATGAAAAGTGTTCCTGGACCTGGGAAAGGTAATTGGAGTAAGTCCCCTCTTCCTCTTGCAATGAGCCTGTTCAGGGAGTATAAAGAGTCATGGCTGACAAGTAGTCCGACCGTCTAAAGAAGAACGGGAGAGGAGGGCGGCCGAGAAAAAGGCTTATATAGCCATGAGAGCTAATCACTCTCAAGCGAATGGTAATGGGTATAATCACATGAACGGGGTCAATGGTAGTACCAATGGGAGTGCAAATGGAGTGATCACGGGCAGTGAGGAGGATGCCGATGGTGAAGAGGAGTAGGTGCTCTTCCTGGTAGTATTGGTGAACCCACATGGAGGTGGATCAGAGTAGGGGATGGAGGTGGAGGGAGAGGAGGGGGAGGTGGTGTTTATAGTTGATCATGTCATGTCGAAGTTGAAGTTCCTTACAATGTTGTCATTCAATGCATTCATTAGATTCTCCTCACTACCTTTATCATACCTAACGCATTTAAGAAATGGGTCACCACTCGTAAAAGGTAGCGATGCTGGAAAAAGTAGTAATACAGTATTCATGCATTTCGTAATTTCGTATATAAGTATACAGTTAATGCAGTACATCTCCTCCTCCTCTTCCATCCCTTCTTGTCAACCCATCACTCTCTCTCCAACATCCAAGCTCGGCCTTCGGCCTTCGCTTAGATACTCTGAGGCAACCCCCTAGCTTGAACAATACACCACTGTATATTCCGCCCCAACATGACTAAACAACCCTCACACCATCCACCCCTTAAATCCACCTCGAGTAATCCTAACAACTCACTCCCTGCCCCCAAATTGGTTTTTAGGTTATCGACTTTAGTAGACCACATATGACGCATTCTTGAGAGATCTTCACATGTATGTCCCCCTGCTCCACACATCCCCTCGTCGACTTCGAGATTCATCCCTTCTGCGGGACCTGCTTCGCTCGCTTCGAAGGTAAGAGACCTATCCAAGATTTCAAACAACCCTTCCAACCTTATATCATGTAATTCATGTAATTTCTCCATTCCCGTCCTCCCCATTACTGCCCTTTGGGTATGCCATTCTTCCATCGGTCTCCTCACAGCCAGGCCAGAAGAGAATTTCGCAAGATCCGAAAACTTGAAAAAACAAGCCATTGAATAAACTTCTAATGGTTGGTTTTCTAACCAATCTCGTCTTGACAAATGGTCCCTAGCCAATGTTAAGGCTTTTGTCGATTGATACCCCAGTGCGGCGCGGATGACTCGGCCGGTGGTATCGATTGTGTCCATCGTAACCGGGGTGATGGTGCCATGTGGGTAGATTAAGGTGAGGAAGGCGGATAAAACGGTAGATGATTCCGGTACGAGCCATGTGAAGGGTGAAGCGGTAGGAGTAGGGGCTGTTACTGGATCATTCATTTTCGGTCCACAAGTCTCCATATGAGGAGGAGGGACCGCACCATGGGTAGTAAAAGGAGGAGGGGGAGTAGGTGAATTACCCCTCGAAATCGAACTGGAGGGGCCAGAGACGGGGGCGAGGGTTGAAGTGATGATTTTGCGAAGGGAGGCTAGGCCACCGAAGTTTGCATTTAGGTTTAGGCTCAGGCCTTGTTGGGGGATTGAAGATTGGGGTTGGAGAGTGGTAGAAGGGGCTGAAGTGTGGTATGGTGCTGGCGCTGTTCCGTTTAATCGCCATACTGGGACGAATCCATAGCTATCATCAGCATTGTTCTTACCTTTACGAATAGTATATGAGAGCGAGGGACGGAGCTAGAAGGTAGAGGAGCAAAAGATGAAACATGAGAGGCCGGATGATTATAGTGGAAAGAAAAAGAATAAAGAGAAGGAAGAGGAAAAGAGGGAGAGAGGACTCACTAGATATGAAAGAAAACAGTCTCAGCCTCTAACACACTCTTATGAACTAAGAACCTCTTGCCATCAACCGTCTCGAGCTCTATATCACCCATTCGACCATTCAATAATGGAGTACAATGGTATGGTGTGGATGTATGGGGTAAGGGGGTGTAAGCTGGTGCGGGGGTTTGGGGGATTATAGGGGATCGTAGTGAGTCTTTGTCCATTGTATCTTCTTTAGTCGCTAGGTTGCTGATTTAATTGGTTCCTTGTTGGTGGGTTGCTTAAGCTATCAATTGGATAAACTGAACGTTAGTTGTATGTAGTATGTCTGAGAGAAAAGACCACACGCACCCTACTCAGCTCCTGCTTTATCCTCTGCCCCCATCCCTCGAGAGTATACAACACACCTTTCACCCAATCCCTCCCTCGCATCATCTTCCTTTAAACACGTCTACCCATCCTCTGTACACTGCAGATCAGAGTCGCTGATCCTGCAGATCCTACCCACAGAGTGTCGCGTCTATTCAATATCCTTTGATATAGCGAACCGTATCCGGGGCGGAGAGACAAAGGATATTTTGAAAGGGGTACGATCAGAGGGTTAGTATGGAAATTGAGGAGAAAGGTGGTATTGTATTTACTGGAATGATGGAGCTTTTGAGGGATGATGATCGGTAAATCATTCGGCTTATTCTTGTTGATCATTGATCATTGGGTGGGAATGTACCAGAGATAGAACTCGGAATCGGAATCGGGCGATTGACCTAAAGGATTGTTTGGTGAGTATGGAGATAAGGGATGTTGATGAGTATTTAGAGAAGAACAACGGTGACATTGTCTGCATTATGATGTTGTCGAGTTGACGATTAATGATGATAATGGTATGGTGGTGATACAGTCTAAAAACACAGTTATAGGAACATTTGGCACTGACACTGAACTCGACTATTCTAGCTTTTCCACGCGACGTGTTCTAGCTGAAGCCTGAGCTCGAGTCATTTCGGTGCCGAGGAGTTTATCCCAGTTGGTACTATTTATCAGCATATGTCCAATCGAAGAGCAATGAGGGACTTACAAGTACGGCTGGGAAAAGTTTGCCTTGATCCCATAAGCCTGATGATGGATATCGTGGTAATCGGCATTATTGGGGAACAAGAATTGTAGCGGATCCCACCAGAGCCTATATCCACAATGATCATCCACCGTCTTGATTGACGAGAATGTGAATAGGAAGATTGCTTCTCTGGTTGATAATCCGGCTAAACCATGTGCTACTGCCGTCCCCATTGAATCTAGGACGAACCCTTCGACTGGGTGATTGTATAGTGCTCCGAAAGCGTAGGGGACGTAGAGTCTATGGTGGACTGAGTGGACTTTTCGGTAGAGGTAGGGTACGGTGTGGAATGCTCGATGAACCCAGTACTGGTATGCGTCGATGATTAAGCTGTCATTAGCTGTGTTCCTACGGGTGTGGAATAGACTCACAAGGCGAATAGCATCCTCAAAGCAGGTACACCCCACCAGTACATCCACCTAACGATATCCGGTCCATGTGATTTCAAAACAGATTCCCCGGTCCTTTGTCCAAGCGCGAGGATAGTCAAATTCGCAATAGTAGGCACCATCGAAGCCATATCCCCCAAATGATCCTTCATAACCTCTCGCTTGTATATCGTAGCATCATCTTCCAACCATACATATCCAAGGATGGTCTGTAAGACTTGCTGAACAGCAACAGCTCGTACAACCTGAAGTACAGTCGCTTTATTCCTCGCCAAAACTTCTGGACTTTCGTGAATCTTTTTCGACTCGAAATAAGGTAGTTGGGCGGTATCGATAAAGTGAAAGATAATGGACAAGACCCAGTACCCAATTACTGGACCAGCCAGTGCGAGGTATCGATCAGATATCCATGATAGAAGGTGTGGGTTGTGGGTGTGGTAGAAAGGAGCTTGGATCGATGTAGGCGTCATATTGGCGAGTAGAGATGTGTTGAATCCCTGCTGGGGTAGCAGGGATAGAATGGCGGACATATTGGGTGCTGATGGAATGTGGTCGGATAGAAGGGTGTTCAGATCGAGATCGGGCTTTGACCTTCTGTAAGATCGAATTTGAAGAAGTGGGATGGTCGAGTGTGTGTGTATGTGTCTGTGCGGTATGTAGGATCAAGAACAACTAGTTGAGAGTTGCTCGTACTTGATTGAATGTATTGTTAATTGGATGATAGTATATAATGAACGACGTATATTTATTTTCAGTGAATAATGATGACTGTAACCGGGCATCGGGGAGAAAGCGTGTTTACGTTTAACGGCTGCCGGGAA
>Ga0308160_10006356_pt1 | contig 12054 bp, 12 predicted proteins | sample PhyFR1_FD_201036 | JGI IMG/M metagenome (GOLD analysis project Ga0308160, IMG submission 201036) | Phyllosphere microbial communities from UC Gill Tract Community Farm, Albany, California, United States - DLSLF.R1 | ecosystem: Host-associated > Plants > Phyllosphere > Unclassified | place: USA... | reverse complement strand
AGTGGTGTGCCTCATCCGATGCCTGGGTCGCCGAGCATCCCGCGGTCGGCGTCTGCGGAGCGCTCGTGCTGGGCGAGGCGCTCGAGTACGTGCCGGCCGCCACCGAGCCGGAGGTCTACGTCCGCGTATTGATCGGCTCGCGCGATCCTCGCGTGAAGGGCACCGGTCGCCGCTTGCTGGCATTCGCCGAGGAGCGCGCCCAGGCCGCCGGGGTCGGTCGCATGCGGGTCGACTGCTACGCGGGTGGCTCGGGAGATCTCGTCCGCTTCTATGAGGCCGCCGGCTACGAGCGTGACGTGGCATTCACGGTCGGCGACGGGACTGACGCGTGGCCGGGCCAGGTGTTGTCACGGCGGGTCGATGGAAAGAACGGCCCGTAGCGATCAGGTCGTGAGTGCCGAGGGGCTGAGGAGGCGTGCGACACCTGCCGGATAGAAGGGGTGATCGGTCCCGCTGATCGACACCCACCGAACAGGACTTCCCTCGTCCAGGACGTGCAGTCGGGCGTCGAGCGGGATGGCATCGATCTCGGCGGACTCGACGCCGAAGATGTGGGCGATCTCATGGCCCGGCTCACCTTCGTATTCGAAGATGTTCTCCGCGACGTCGAGGAGCGTCACGCGGCCCAGTGTGACGCCGAGCTCCTCGACGAACTCGCGGCGCAGAGCGGTTTCCGCGGTTTCGCCGAACTCGATGCCGCCACCGATCGCGCGATGGAAGGCCACGTTCTTCACGGTGTCCATGCCGTTCAGAACGAGAACGTGACCGTCTCGGATGGGAAGGCCGACGGCGATGTTTCGAATCGAAGGCATGTCGTTGACTCTACGACGAACCCCCACACGGGAATTGGAGCGGATGACGGGAATCGAACCCGCGCTATCAGCTTGGGAAGCTGAAGTTACCAACTGTCGGCTCACTGGAGCTCACTGGAGCGAAGTGCCGCGTGATGTCGGGGGAGTGTGAGACACGGTTGGACCTGGTGTGTTCGAATTTCGGGTGAGAACAGCGGGAATACCGCGGTGGTGACTGAGCGGGGCACGTTGAGGGAGCTCGTGACGATGAGACGGCACTTCGCTCCTGGGGCGTCGCGTGTGCATAGCCATAGTCATAGTTATCGGTACGGACTCGGGGCAGACGTCCGCGGGTTCCGGCGCGCTATGGGAGCCCCTTGCCTCAAGCTCTCGTACTCGCGACGCAAGGGGGGTTCGGCGCCCTACTCGGCTCCGGGGCTGTGAGACGAAAGCGCCCCGATCTGCCCGAGCAGTCCCGCCAGGTCTGGCTGTCCGACTTCGTCGACGATCAGCCCGTTGGTGAAGCGGTAGAAGTTGGTAGCGTGCACGGCGACCTTGCGTCCGGTCGGAGGATTGCCGATGAACTCGCCGTCGTGCGTGCCGCAGAGTTCGAAGCGTGCGGCGACGACGTCTCCCTCGGTGACCAGCCGGTCTATCCTCCACTGGATGTCGGAGAAGGCACTCCGCATGATCGACAGGATCTGCAGGTACCCGTCGAGGCCCCGGAACGGTTCTGAAGAGAACGGCGTGAGGAACTCCGCGTCGGGCGAGATGACCTCCCGACCGATCAATGGATCTGCGGTGTTGATGAAGTCGACAAACCGGTGCAGAGCAGTTCTGGGGTCGGTGGTCACGAAGATCCAATCGTCGAGGGGCGCGGTGCGGTGGAGCAACTACTTTACATGTCAAGTAACCCGGCTACAGTGGAGGTATGCGTGCGAACCCGGTAACCGTCCTCGATACGGCCGCTCCAGAGACAGGCGGAAGCGAGCGATCGGCTCGTGCCCGTGAATACTTCGCGGCCCTCGTGAGGCACGAGACCAATCTGTGGAACCTGGTCGAGAAACGGATGCGTGGCGAGGGGGTGTTGAGTCTGGCGCGTTTGGAAGTGTTGCGGGTCATCGAGGCGTCGCCGGCCGGCGCACGCGTGCAGGATGTCGCGACCGGCGTCGGGACATCGATCGCCGCATCCAGTCGGCTCCTCGATCGTCTTGCGGCCGACGGTCTCATCGAGCGTTCGCCGGACCCGACCGACCGCCGCAGCGTGCGGAGCGCGCTCTCGGCCCAAGGACGCGACGCGTACAACACCACGCAAGAACGGTTCACGCAGGCTCTGGACAGCGTGCTGACCGGCGCTGACACCGAGGCAATGACCATCGGAATCGCAGCGCTGGGACGGGTGCAGGCCGCGTTGGAGGTCGCGAGATGACTCGGTGGATGCGGGCCGTGGTCATCGAGGCCCCGGGCGGACCAGAGGTTCTGCAGCTTCGTGACATCCCGATACCCACTCCCGAGGCAGGTCAGGTTCTGATCCAGGTTCAGGCCTTCGGGCTGAATCGGTCCGAGCTGCACTTCCGACGTGGGATGGGTGGCTTCGGAAGCTTCCCGCGCGTGCCTGGGATCGAGGCGGTGGGGATCGTGGAGGCAGCGCCCGGCGGAGAGTACGAAGTCGGTACCCAGGTCGCCGCGCTCATGGGAGGGATGGGTCGTGACTTCGACGGCGGCTATGCCGAGTACACCCTCGTCCCGGCCGGCAATGTCCTGCCTTTCGTCAGCACCCTCGAGTGGGCAACCCTCGGTGCGATCCCCGAGATGCTGCAAACCGCGCACGGGTCGCTCACGGTGGGCGTGGGCGCCCGTCCGGGCGACACGCTCCTCATCCGGGGTGGCACGTCGTCGATCGGACTCGCATGTATCGTCCTGGCGAAGGGCCAGGGCATGACCGTCATCGCCACCACCCGGAACACCGACCGTGCCGAGCTGCTGCACCGCACCGGCGCCGACCATGTCGTCATCGACACAGGCAACATCGCCGCGGACGTCCGCGCGATCATCCCGAGCGGTGTTCACGGCGCCGTCGAGCTCATCGGTACCGACACGCTGCCCGACACGCTCCGAGCCACCGCCGTTCACGGAACGGTGTCATTCACCGGGATGCTCTCCGATGTCTGGACCATTCCGGACTTCTACCCGATGGATGTCATTCCCAATGGGGTCCGGCTCACCGCATACTCCGGTGAAGCCAGCGACCTTCCCTCGCCGGTGCTGCAGGAATTCCTGGAGGCGGTGGCAGCCGGCACCGCGCGAGTGCCCATTGCACAGGTCTATTCGCTCGAGGACATCGTGCAAGCCCACCGCGACATGGAACACGGTACGCACTCAGGCAAGCTCGTCGTCACCACCTGATCGCCGAGCGAAAGCAGGCACGACGGAACAAAGATCCGCTGGGCGATGATGCAGATGCGCCCGCTCGTATGCGCGTTTCGACGGCGTCGCAGACTATGTTGCCAAGCGGGGGAAGAGTCGCTCAGCAGCAGAGCGGTGCACCGCGCCGAGTCGTTCCGTACCTGGGCCGTCGTAGGTGGCCAGTGAGTGGTCGAAACGGGCGCTCCAATCTGGGTGCGCGTAGGGGAAATCGCTGCCGTAGAGGATGTGTTCGGGTTCCGCGAATGCCAGAAGCGACGGCAGCGAGGTGGGGGTGGCAGAGAGGGCGGTGTCGAAGTAGAACTTGCGAAGGCCCGCTTGGATGTCTTCCGGCGTCGTGCCGGGGTTGAACAGTGCGGCGGCGCTGAATCGATCTGCAGCGTAGGGCAGGAAACCGCCGGCGTGTGACAGGATCACGCGGAGTTCCGGATGCCGGTCGAACACCCCGTGCGCGACGAGGTCCACGGCGGTGCGGGTCGTGTCGAATGGGAAGTCCAGCAGCGCAGTGGGCATTCCGGGCAACTGCTGGATCGGCGGCGCCGTGGGATGCACGAACACCACGGCCGAACGCGCGGCGAGCTCTGTCCACAACGGCTCGTACGCGGGATCGCCGAGGTAACGCCCGTGCGCGTTCGACAGGAGGAGCACGCCGTCGGCATGGAGCTCGTCGAGGGCCCGTACGGCTTCGGCGACTGCGCCGTCGAAATCCGGCAGCGGCAGCACCGCGAAATGTCCGAAACGGTCAGGGTGTTCTCTGACCAGCTCGGCCTGGTAGTCGTTCAGCTCGCGGGCGAGGTCGCGGGCAGCGGCATCGTCACCGAAATGCACACCGGGTGCGCTGATCGACAGGATCCCTGTCTCAATGTCCTTCTCGTCCATCATGGCAATCGCCGATTGAGGGTCCCAATCAGGCATCAGCCATCCGCCGACGGCCCGCGGACCTGTGCGCGCCGCTGTGCCACCGCTTTCAGCCCACGGATTCCATTGCGCGGACCCGCCAGCCACGGCCTGCGCCCCGGCTCCGCTCCCTGCCATCAGATCTCCCGCCGCCGCCAGTGCCTCCAGGTAGCGAGGCGGAAGCAGGTGCTGGTGGACATCGATCTTGCCCGGCATGGTGACACCCTTCATGTGTTCTCGGTGACGCTGTTCGGTTGCGCCCGACTTGGCGAACCTGTTCTTTGACATTCGTCAAGTAGATGACGAGTGTACGTCTGTCACGGAACTCCGGCAAGGCCCCTCCGGCCGCGAGCCCCAGGGCTGCGACGAGCCGGCTTGTGCAGACGCTGCATAAATGCATAGACTGCACGAATTGCAGGAATGTCGGAACAAGTGGAGGCGAACATGGATGGCGGGTTGCGTGAACGGAAGCGAGCGGCGACACAGGAACACATCGAACGTGCCGCCATTTCGCTTGCGCTCGAGCACGGCTTCGAGAACGTCACCGTGGACATGATCTGCGCGGCAAGTGCGGTGTCACAGCGCACGTTCTTCAACTACTTCGGATCGAAGGAGGGGGTCATCGTCGGCGGCGCACCACTGATGCCGAGCGACGAACACATCGACGCGTTCACTCGGTCGACGGGCTCGAATCTCCTTGCCGATTTCCTCACGATGATCACCTCATCGCTCCTGGAGCGTGAACCAGATGCCGCGCTCTTCAAGGCTCGACGGGAGTTGATCATGCGCACTCCAGAGCTTCTCGCCAGAGAAACGGCTCGCATGGGCGAATCCGAAGACCAGTTCGTCGCGATCATCATCACCCGCTATGAGCTCCAAGGACGACACCGCGCCGACCATCCCGAGCTGGAGGACGAAGCCCGGATGGTCGTCGCACTCGCCACCGGCGTCCTGCACTACGTGAGGCGCCGATGGGTGAGCGCGCGCCCAGGAGCGTCCACGCGGGATCTCCTGAGCGGTTCCATCGAACTCATCCAACGCATCACCAACGATCACCCTCGACAGCCGAAGGGCACGGCGTACTGACCATGACCGACACCTCTCTCAGCGAGCACGGCACAACCGCGTTGCCGGCCTCGAATCGCAACATTCTGCTCATCTTCGCCGGCCTCATCCTGACCATGCTGCTCTCCTCACTCGATCAGAGCATGTTCTCCACTGCGTTGCCGACGATCGTCGGGGAACTCGACGGTGTCGACAGCATGCTGTGGGTGACGACCGCCTACATCCTCGCCTCCACGATCATGCTGCCGGTCTATGGCAAGCTCAGCGACTTGATCGGTCGGAAAGGGCTGTTCATCGGTGCGATCAGCCTGTTCGTCCTCGGCTCCATCATCGGTGGCATGGCACAGGACATGACGGTGCTCATCGTCGGTCGAGCCGTGCAGGGACTCGGCGGCGGTGGGCTCATGATCCTGTCGCAGGCGATCATCGCCGACGTCGTCCCCGCCCGCGAGCGCGGCCGGTACATGGGAATCATGGGCGGCGTCTTCGCGATCTCGTCCGTCGCCGGACCCCTGCTCGGAGGCTGGTTCACAGAGGAGCCCGGGTGGCGGTGGGGCCTGTGGATCAACATCCCTCTGGGAGTCCTCGCCATCGTCTCTGCGGCGGTGTTCCTGCATCTGCCCAAGAACACGGCAGGGCGACCCGACGTCGACTTCGCCGGGATGGGCCTGCTGGCCGCTGCGTCGACCGGCCTGGTCCTGGTCACCACCTGGGGCGGGAGGACCTATGACTGGGACTCGGCCGTGATCATCTCGCTGATCGTCGCGACCATCGTGGCGGGCGTCGCCTTCATCCTGGTCGAGCGTCGCGCCGCCGAGCCGATCATGCCGCTTCAGCTCTTCAAGGATCGCAACTTCAACCTGACCACGATCGCCGGTTTGGTCACGGGCATTGCGATGTTCGGCGCTATCGCCTACATCCCCACCTACCTGCAGATGGTCACCGGCGTCGACGCGACAAAGGCAGGTCTGCTGATGATTCCCTTGATGGCCGCCCTGCTGGTCAGCTCAATCGTTTCCGGTCAGCTCGTCAGCAGATTCGGTCGCTACAAGTGGCTTCCGGTCGTGGGAACGGCAATCATCGCCGTTTCCCTGTTCCTCCTGTCCACGATGACGCCGACGTTGCCGGTCTGGATACTCTGCTCCTACCTGGCGATCATGGGTCTGGGCTTGGGCATGAGCATGCAGATCCTCATCCTGATCGTGCAGAACTCGTTCCCCAATTCCCAGGTGGGCACTGCGACCGCGGCAAACAACTATTTCCGACAGATCGGTGCCAGCCTGGGCACTGCGATCGTGGGCAGCCTGTTCGTTGCGAACCTCACGGATCTGCTCGCAGATCGTCTCCCTGCCGGCGCCGCCACTGCGGCTGGGGGAAGCAACTCGTTCACTCCGGCACTGGTACGAGAGCTACCCGATGCGATCCGCGCCGTAGTCGTCGGCGCGTACAACGACGCTCTCGCGCCCGTGTTCATGTACATGGTCCCCATGGTCGTCGCGGCGGCGGTGTTGCTGCTGTTCGTCACGGAGAAGCCACTGGCCACGACGATCGAACGGGACATCCTCCCCAAGGCTCTCGAGATCGACGGCGCAGACAGCCTCGCCCTCGCATCGGTTCCGCAGGCGCTACCCGCGCCCGACGTCCGAAAGGACTCCGGCAGGACGATGCCCTAGCGGCGCGCTCCAGCCAACTTCGACGACGGTGATGGCGTTTCGATCGAGGAGGTACGCCGAGACTCAGTGGTTGGGTTGATCGGTCCAGGCGGCAGAGACGCTGCGATCGACAACGCGACGCCAGCCGTGGGGGGCGGCAGGGTCGTGGCTGGCCATCCCCGCCATCCACAGCACGGTCATGAGGTCGTCGGGGGTGAACTCCTCGGACAACGCGCCAGCGTCGTGGGCGTTCTGCACGAGTTCGGCCCCGAGTGCCATGGATCGTTCGCATGCATTGATGAGCAGCACGGCGTCTGGATAGCGGCGCAGCATCGCGTCGTTCATTGCCGGGTCGCTGAGCTGGAGGTCGATCATCTCGGTGATGAACGTCTCCAGCTGTGCGCGAGGAGTCTCCGCTTCCAATGTCCGCTCTCTGAGTGCCTTGAGCTTCTCTCCGGCGAGGTTGTCAACCACGGCATCGATGAGCTCCTCGCGGGAGCCCACGCGGTTGTAGAGCGTCCCGATGCTCACGCCGGCTTCTCGGGCGATGTCCTCCAGCGGGGCGGAAAGTCCTCGACGTGAGAACACGGCCAGGGCGGCCGCGCGCAGCTTCTCGAGATTCGCCTGTGCGTCTCGGCGCAGGCCAGGCGTGGTGGTCACGGCAACTCCAGTAGAAATTGAGGGGCACCTCAACATATGCTTGACATGAGTTGAGGATCATCTCAACTTACCGCACCAGAACACAACCGGCTCGGCGGTGGGCCACGGAGGAAGACGTCATGCCCCTCATTACCATCATCGGCGCTGGCCCTGGACTGGGTCTGGAGATCGCGCGGGCTTTCGGGCAGAAGGGCTTCGATGTCGCGCTCGTCGCCCGAGACCAGACCAAGCTCGACGCACTTGCGCGAACCCTTGCACGTGAAGGCATCCGCGCTCAGGGTTTCACTGCCGACGTCAGCGAGCCGGCCACGATCACGAATGCGCTCACGACGATCCGGCAAGCACTCGGCCCGATCGACGTCCTCGAGTTCTCGCCGGCGGACCGGACCCTGGAATCCGTCGATGCTCTGGAGGTGACCATGGAAAATCTCCAGCCGCAGATCGACTTCTACCTCGGCGGCGCTATCACCGCCGTCGGCGCAGTGCTGCCGGACATGATCTCCAGTGGCACCGGGACCATCCTCGTGACAACCGGCGGCGGCTCACTTGCCCCGACACCGGTTCGTGGCAACATCAACATTGCTGCAGCGGGACTCCGCAACTGGACGCTCAATCTCAACAGCGCCCTGACGGACACGGGAGTCTACGTCGCGTTCGTCGCGATCACCGCCCTCATCGGCGGAGGCCGCCCGGATGCCGAGCCCGCTGTCATTGCGCAGGCGTATGTGAAGCTCTACACCGAGCGACGTGACGCGGAACTGCACTACGTCGCCTACGACCACTGACATCCTTCCCGTCCGGTGCCCTCGGCGCCGGACGGGAAGCCGTTCAGAGTGCTGGAGCTCCGGGTGTGCTCATTCAGTAGTGACGGCGGCTGCCCCGGTCGCAAAGGCGCGGAGCGTTGTGATCTGCTGGGCGATGGTCGGCGGGGTGTCCGCGGTCTGCCAGGTGGACACGAGTGCCACCATCCCGCCGATGGTGAAGATGCGAGCATCGCCATCGAGCGCGATCGTGGATCCGGTTGGATCGCGGTCCGACTCCGTCAACCAGGCGGTGACTGCCGCCGCGATGACCTCGGCAACACGCTCGCCGCGGGGGATCGCGCGAAGCTTCTCGAAGAACGCGCGGTCTTCTCGACCGGCCGCGAGTAGCGGCTCGATTCCGCGCGCTCGAACGGCTTCGATGAGGGCCGCATCGAGATTCGCGGCAACCTCATCGAGGGAAAGCCAGTCGCTGAGCAGGCGGCTGATCCAAACGTCCGTCGCGAGGTCGCCGACGTTGCTGTAGTGGTTGTGTAGGGCCTGCCTGCTCAAGCCTGCCCGGTCAGCCACCGCGCTCATCGCGATCGTCTCGCCCTTCGGTGACTCGGAGACCAGGGCCGTCAATGCCCGAATGAGGGCAGCCCGAGTCCGGGTCACCCGCGGGTCCACGCGCTGTTCTCCTGCCTCCACGGTCAATGCTCTTTCCGACATGCCTCCATCTTGCCAGGATTCGACCGCATGATGTACATTCGTCATCTAATTGACAATCGTAAAGGAATTCATGACGCACGCAGACGATCCGGCCTCGCAGCAGAAAAGCGTTCCGCAGCACCCGGAGTTCGAAGCGGCAGTGGCCGGTGGCCCACTGACCTCTGAGGGACCGGGATCCACGCATCGGTATCGGAACCTCATCCTTGGCGGTCTCGCCATCCTCCTGCTGGCGATGGCGATGCTCATCAGCTATTCGAGTGCGTTCGGCAACCCGACTCCGAACAACGTCCACCTCGCTGTAGCGGGCGATGCAGCCACAATCGTCGCGCTCGAGCAGCAGGACTCCCTCGAGCTCACCGTGGTGGGCTCCGCAGCGGAGGCGCGAGCTGCGGTCCTCGATCGAGATGCGGACGGCGCTATCGTGCTGCCGACCCCCGGGACGGACGCCGTTGTTACCACGTACGTCGCCAGTGGTGGGGGCCGCGGCCTCAGTCAGGCGGTCGCTGGTATCGGCGACTCCATTGCCGGGAAGCTCAGTGCCGCCAACGAAACCACCGATCTTGCCCCATTGGGGAAGAACGACCCGGTCGGATCCATCGAGTTCTACGCGATCCTCTTTGCCGGCCTCGGGGCGGCTCTTGGTGCAACGATCTTCGGCCGCATCCTCGGAACGGTGGACACGTCGGCGAAGTTCGTCGAGCGCAGTGTGGTCCTCGTCGCCTACTCGGGAATTCTCGCCGGATTGATCTCCTTCTGGATCGACTCCGCCCTCAACGCGATCACCGTTGATCCCCCCGCCGTGTTCGCGGTCCTCTGGCTGACCGCCGTCGCCATTGGCGGGGCAGTGACCGGCGTGGCCGCGCTCGGCGGAACCATCGCCGCGCTGGTCATGACGCTGGCCCTGGTCATTCTTGGCAATACGTCGTCTGGCGGGCCCCTGGGCATTCACGTCCTCAACGACTTCTTCCAGGCCCTGTACTACGTCTTCCCACAGGGAGACGCTCTCGACCTCCTACGATCCGTCGAATATTTCGACGGCGCCGCTGTCTCCGCCCCGATCATCCGACTCGGGATCTGGGCGGTTGCGGGCATCCTGCTCACCCTGACAGCGATGCTCATCAGAAGCCGACGAGACGCCGCGACCCGGCTGAGCAGTGCTGGGCGCCCGAACACCGACGTCAACCCGGTCACCGCATGGGCGACCCCCCAAGCAGAACTCCACGCAACCACCCACAACTGAGCGCCCAACGGAACGGTCGCAACTTCATCACCTCGGTCGCGACGTCGAAGCGGACCTCCCGTTCTCAATCGCGAAGGCCGTCGCCGTGTCGGGAGAGTCCACCTGGCTACGGATCGGGGAGGCGATCACCAACCGGCTTGAGGCTGACGCTTGCTCGCACTGCAGTCCGGAGATGACCTGATGGTCGTGAGGAAATCCATCCTGACCGGTCATTTGGAGCGGATGACGGGAATCGAACCCGCGCTATCAGCTTGGGAAGCTGAAGTTCTACCATTGAACTACATCCGCGTGGCGCCGGAGCGTCCTGAGTAATCGTACATGACCCGGCGGGCCTCCGTTCGGTCCCTCCACGCGACGCCCGTTCGGTCCGCGCGTGCGGCCCCCTGTCGGTCCCTGAGCTTGTCGAAGGGCGGGGTGTGGTCGTGTGCCCTTCGACAGGCTCAGGGACCGGGGTTTGGCTCAGGGACCGGGGTTCGGCTCCGGGACCGCGACTGGTGAGATCGTCGGGGTCGCGTCGGTGAGCGGAGTCGGCTCGGTGAGCAGGGTGCCCGGAGCTAGGCTGGTTCACCGTTCCCCGAGCGGGACGGGATCGAGGGTGTGACGTGAAGCGCAGTGCAGGTGTCGTCGTGGCCGGCCTCGCCGCCGTTGCCGTCGCAGGCTTCGGGGTCGCGAGCGCCATGGTCGCCCGTCGCGTCGTCGGAGCCGGGCGCGTGCACTACAGCGAGGTGTTGCCGACCTCGTCGCCGATGACCGTACGGCTCGAACGGAACGCGGCAACGGCGCTACCGGGACGATACGGACTCGAGTTCGACGACGGCTCGCGGGTCATCGTCGGACCGGTGATCGGTCGCGAGACGACGGACGGCTCCGTGATGCGGAGTGTGGTCAGCGGCCGCGTTCCCGCAGGTGCGACCCGTGCGCGGTTCACCGGAGCGGCCGTGACACCCGCAGACCTCGGCGTGGACGAGGCGCGAGTGCCGAGGACACGGTCGGGGGCGTGGCGATTCGAGGGGACCGTAGACGGCGACGCTCATGGCGACACCTGGGTCGTGCACACCCACGGACTTGGGGCCTCGCCGCTCGCGACTCTCCGCTCCGTGCAGGCCGTGCAGCGCGCAGGCCTGCCGTCGCTCGTCACCTGCCTCGGGTACGCGTTCGCCGAGCGTCGCTCCGGGGCTGACGCCACGGACATCGACCGCGTCATCGCCGCGATCGACGACGCTGTCGCGCTCGGTGCGCGACGGGTCGTCGTCTGCGGGTGGTCCTACGGCGCCGCACTGAGCCTCGCGGCGGCCCGCGAGCGACCCGAGGTGGTGCAGGGCGCGATCCTCATCTCGCCGATGCTCGGCCTCAGCGAGACGGTGCTCCATGCGGCTGCGGTCGCCGGGGTGCCGCGGGCGCTCGTGCACTCGGCGCTCGCCGTGCTCTCGACGCCGGTGCTGGCGCGATCGGCCGGGGTGCGCGGAGCGGTTCCGGTCCGCGCGCTGTCCGCCGGGCCGATCGACGGCCTGCCGACGCTCGCGATCCACTCGCCCGGCGACACGACGATCCCCGTGGAACTCACGCGGGCTGTCGCTCGCCGCGTACCCTCGTTCGAGCTTGTCGAGGTCGCTGCGGCGCCGCACGGCTTGGAGTGGAACGTCGCGCCGGAAGCGTTCGAAGCGGCCGTGAGGGAGTGGCTCGGGGCGCGCTGATCGGAGTGCTCCTCGGTCCCTGAGCTTGTCGAAGGGCGGGATGTACTCGTGCTGCCCTTCGACAAGCTCAGGGACCGGGATGGTTGGGGGCCGGGTCACGGTCGGTTGGGTGCGTGGTGCCCTTCGACAGGCTCAGGGACCGGGATGGTTGGGGGCCGG
>Ga0308160_10006354_pt1 | contig 12059 bp, 11 predicted proteins | sample PhyFR1_FD_201036 | JGI IMG/M metagenome (GOLD analysis project Ga0308160, IMG submission 201036) | Phyllosphere microbial communities from UC Gill Tract Community Farm, Albany, California, United States - DLSLF.R1 | ecosystem: Host-associated > Plants > Phyllosphere > Unclassified | place: USA... | reverse complement strand
TCGCCCTTGTTCCACTCGGCGAAGATCTCGGCGATCTCGGCGGGGCTCTTGCCCGTGCCGCGGCGGATCAGGTCGTAGGCCTCGGCGATGAGCTGCATGTCGGCGTACTCGATGCCGTTGTGCACCATCTTCACGAAGTGGCCGGCGCCGTCGTGGCCCACGTGCGTCACGCAGGGCTCGCCCTCGGCGATCGCGGCGATCGAGCGCAGGATCGGGCCCAGCGTCACCCAGGACTCGTCGGATCCGCCGGGCATGATCGAGGGTCCGGTGAGCGCGCCCTCCTCGCCGCCGGAGATGCCGGCGCCGACGAAGTTGATCCCGGTGGCGCGGACGGCCTTCTCGCGGCGGATCGTGTCGGGGAAGTACGCGTTGCCGCCGTCGACGATGATGTCGCCGGGCTCGAACACCTTGACGAGCTCGTCGATCACGGCGTCGGTGCCGGCGCCGGCCTTGACCATGATGATCGCGGTGCGCGGCTTCTGCAGCGCGTCGGCGAACTCCTGGTAGGTCGCGGCGGGGATGAACCCGGCCTCGGGGTGCGCGTCCAGCACGCCCTGCGTCTTCTCGTAGCTGCGGTTGAAGATCGCCACGGTGTTGCCCTCGCGGCTGGCGAGGTTGCGGGCAAGATTCGAACCCATGACGGCGAGTCCGACGACTCCGATGTTGGCAGCGGCAGTGGGCACGGTGATCTCCTCGTGTGTCCGGTGGGGGATGGAATCAGGGTATCGCTGTTGGGGCGGAGGTCAGGGCGGTGCGTCGGCGCCCGAGCAGCCGCCGTCGATGACGGCATGCCCGCATTCGGCGGGGGGAGCGGTCGGCCGCCGTCGTTTTCCGGCGGATGACGCTCGCGTGTCCGGCGTGTAACGATCCGGGTAGCCGTGTCGCGTTATCGCGCGAAAACTGGACGCGGTCGGACTAATGTCGTGCGCGGGACGCGTACATGGAGGTACGCTCGCCACACCTTGAAGACATCGACGTTTCGCAAGGGGCGGTCGATGACCCGAATCGGAAGGCAATCACATGATGCGAAAGAAGGCCCTCACCGCGGGCGTGGCAGCAGCAGCCGCACTCCTGCTGCTGGCCGGCTGTGCGAACAAGGCGGGCAGCCCGGACGCCACGAGCGGCGGCGGCGGGATCGATGTCCCGGCCGTCACGTCTGTCGATACTCCGAAGGACGCGGTCCTCCCCGCAGGCGACGGCAAGGGCAAGTGCGCGGCGACCACCACGATCGCGTACATCGGTGCGGAGACCGGCGCGAACGCCCAGCTCGGCATCAACATCTTCAACGGCGTGCAGCTCGCGATCGACCAGCACAACAAGGCCAACCCCGACTGCCAGGTGCAGTTCAAGAAGTTCGACACCGAGGGCACGCCGGACAAGGCGACCGGCCCGGTCACGCAGGCCGTCGGCGAGGCGGACATCGTCGGCGTCATCGGCCTGCCGTTCTCCGGCGAGTCCAAGGCGACGGGCAACATCTTCGAGCAGCAGGGCCTCGTGCACCTGACGCCGTCGGCGACCAACCCCGGCCTGACGAAGAACGGCTGGACGACCTTCTTCCGCGCACTCGGCAACGACTCGCAGCAGGGTCCCGCCGCCGCGAAGTTCGTCACCGACACGCTGAAGGCCAAGAAGGTCTACCTCGTGCAGGACGACTCCGACTACGGCATCGGCCTCGGCACGGCGACCAGTGACGCGCTCGGCTCCGCGCTGGTGGGGACGGACAAGGTCACCACTGGACAGAAGGACTTCTCGGCCACGATCTCGAAGATCCTGAACAAGAAGCCCGACGCCGTCTACTACGCCGGCTACTACGCCGAGGGTGCGCCGTTCGACCAGCAGCTGGTGGCCAAGGGCTACAAGGGCGCGTTCGTGGGCCCGGACGGCGTGAAGGACGACCAGTTCATCAAGCTCGCCGGCGACGCGTCGAAGAACGCCTACTTCACCTGCCCCTGCATCCCGGGTGAGCTGCTGACCGACTTCGCGAAGGAGTACCAGGCTGCGTCCAACGCCGCGCCCGGCACCTACTCGATCGAGGGCTACGACGCGACCACGGTGCTGCTGGCGGGCATCGACGCGGGCAAGCAGACCCGCGCCGACCTCAAGGACTGGGTCAAGAACTACGACAAGGATGGGCTGAGCAAGCACTACAAGTGGGATGCCACGGGTGAGCTGCAGGCTCCTGCCGTGTACGGCTACAAGGTCGACGGCGGCAAGATCGTCTACGTCGGCCCGATCGGCAAGTGATCGAGGGATCCCGCGACGCGCTCGCCGCGTCGCGGGATCCTTACCCCCTGCTCGTTCCCGGCGCAACGACGCGCCGCCCCTTGTGGAAGCGAACCTGAATGCTGGATCTCCTTGCCCAGTCCGTCGTGCACGCGGACAACTCCTGGATCAACTTCGACGTCAACGCGCTGTTCCAGAACTTCTGGAGCGCGACCTTCGACGGCCTCACCTTCGGCGCCGTCTACGGCCTCATAGCCGTCGGCTACACGCTCGTCTACGGCGTGCTGAGCCTGATCAACTTCGCGCACTCGGAAGTCTTCATCGTGGGTGCGTACGGCGTGGTGGTCACGCTCACTGCCCTCGGATTCGGTCCGAGTGCACCGACCATCGGACCCGCCGAGATCATCATGGATCTGCTACTGGCGCTCGTCGTCGGAATGCTGGCCTCCGCGGTGACCGCCTTCCTCGTGGAACGCGTCGCGTACAGACCGCTGCGTAAACGCAACGCCCCCAGGCTCGCGTTCCTGATCACCGCGATCGGCGTGTCCTTCGCGATCCAGTACCTCATCTTCCTGCCGTTCGTCGGCGGGGCCAACGCGCAGCCCGCCGTGACGATGTTCATCCCGGAGCCGATCTTCGACGTCTTCGGAACGATCATCACCAACCAGCAGATCATCATCGTGGTCGCCGCGGTCCTGCTCATGGTCGGTACCGACATGTTCATCCGTCGCAGCCGCACCGGACGAGGGATCCGCGCGGTCGCGCAGGATCCGGACACCGCCACCCTGATGGGCGTCTCGAAGGAGCGCACCATCGTGATCACCTTCATCATCGGCGGTCTGCTGGCCGGAGCCGCCGCGCTCTTCTACGTGATGCTGGTGCCCTCGGGTGTGATCTACAACGGCGGGTTCATCCTCGGCGTCAAGGCGTTCGCCGCCGCCGTGCTCGGCGGCATCGGCAACGTGCGCGGCGCACTGCTCGGCGGCATCCTGCTCGGCATCGTCGGCAACTACGGACAGATCCTGCTCGGAGACGCGCAGTGGGCGGATGTCGTGGCCTTCGTGATCCTCGTCCTCGTCCTGCTGGTCCGCCCGACCGGCATCCTGGGCACCACTCTCGGAAGGAGCAAGGCATGAGCACCTCATCCGACGGGCCCCGCCCGCTGCCCACAGCCGAGTCGGCCCGCGAGACCATCGAGACCGAATCGGTCGCGACGGTGCGCCGCGGCCCGTTCCGCGGTCTCCGCGAACGCTGGAACGACCTGTCCAGGCCCATGCAGTGGGCGTGGATGGTGCCGGTGGTCGTGCTGGCCTACGCGCTGCCGTATCTCGACTTCTTCCCGCTCAGCACATCGCCGGGCAACAACTGGTCGATCGCGCTGTTCTCCATGGCCGTGTACGCGCTCGTCGCGGTCGGGCTCAACGTCGTGGTGGGCTATGCGGGCCTGCTCGACCTCGGCTACGTCGCCTTCTTCGCCGTCGGCCAGTACACCGCGGCGATGTTCACCAGTCCCGACTCGCCGTACCTGAAGATCCCGTACCTGTGGACGCTTCCGGCAGCCATGATCATCGCGATGATCTTCGGCGTGGTGCTGGGGGTTCCGACCCTGCGACTGCGCGGCGACTACCTGGCGATCGTCACCCTCGGATTCGGCGAGATCGTGCGGATCCTGGCGACGATCATCCCTGCGATGAAGGGCCAGGTCGGTTTCCAGAACATCGGCCGTCCGCCGGGGGAGACGGCGGCGGGCGTGCCGATCTTCTCGAACTCGAACGGCATGCCCTGGTACTGGCTGACCATCACCGTCCTGATCATCGTGCTGCTCCTCGTCGGCAACCTGGAGCGCTCGCGCGTCGGCCGCGCGTTCATCGCGATCCGCGAGGACGAGGACGCCGCGGAGACGATGGGTGTGCCCACCTTCAAGTACAAGGTGTGGGCGTTCGCGATCGGCGCGAGCGTCGGCGGCCTGTCCGGTGCGCTGATGGCGGGCCAGATCGGCTTCGTCAACAACCAGAAGTTCGATGTGCAGACCTCGATCCTGTTCCTCGCGGCCGTCGTCCTCGGCGGCACGGGCAACAAGGTCGGCGCGATCCTGGGCGGTGCGATCGTCGCGTACATCCCGCTGCGGTTCACCGCGATCGCGGAGTACAAGTACCTGATCTTCGGCATCGCGCTGGTGATCCTGATGATCTACCGTTCGCAGGGTCTCATCCCCGCCAAGATGCGTCTCATGGCCTATTCGCGAAAGGCGATCGAGTGGATCGCCCCGCCGAAACCGCCTCAGGGCGCAGAACCGCAGAGAGCACCGAAGCCGAGCACCGAGGGAGGCGCATCATGACCGATCCCCACGAGAACGGGCTTCCCGCCGATGCGACTCCCGAGGAGCCCCTCGCGGACGCGGCGTCGGTCGATGCTCCGCTCGCCGACGGCGCGGAGCCGGACATCGTGCCAGGGCAGGACCCGCCCCTCGTCGAGGGGGCTGAGTCCGAGCGCGAGATCGAGGTCGAGGTCGGCGAGAAACTGGTCGAGGTGAAGAACCTCACCATCCGCTTCGGCGGTCTCACCGCGCTGGACGACGTGTCGTTCGACATCAAGCGCGGCGAGATCCTCGGTCTGATCGGACCGAACGGCGCCGGCAAGACGACGTGCTTCAACGCCATGACCGGCGTCTACAAGCCCACCAGCGGCGACGTGCTGCTGGAAGGGCAGTCGGTCAAGGGACGCAAGCAGCACCAGATCACGCGTCTGGGCTTCGCCCGCACGTTCCAGAACATCCGCCTCTTCGGCGAGATGACGGCTCTGGAGAACGTCGTGGTCGGGCTGGACGCGCGGCACCGCACCTCGGTACCGGGCGCGCTGCTGCGGCTTCCCAGACACGTGCGGGAGGAGAAGAGCTCGGTCGATCGTGCGATGGCCCTGCTCGACTTCGTCGGGATCGCGCAGCATGCGCAGAAGCGCTCGAGGGACCTGTCCTACGGGTCGCAGCGTCGCCTCGAGATCGCCCGCGCCCTCGGAACGGATCCGAAGCTGCTCTGTCTGGACGAGCCGGCCGCCGGCTTTAACCCGGCGGAGAAGGAGGACCTGATGGCGCTCATCCGGTCCATCCGGGACGAGGGCTACACGGTGCTGCTCATCGAGCACGACATGAAGCTCGTGATGGGCGTGACCGACCGCATCGTGGTGCTGGAGTTCGGCAAGAAGATCGCCGACGACCTGCCCGCCGCCATCCGCAACGATCCGCGTGTGATCGCCGCCTACCTGGGAGTGCCCGAAGATGACGCTGCTTGAACTCAAGGACGTCGCGGTCCACTACGGGAGGATCAAGGCGATCCACGACATCTCCTTCTCGGTCGACGAGGGCGAGATCGTCACGCTGATCGGCGCGAACGGCGCGGGCAAGACGACGACGATGCGCACGATCTCGGGGCTGCTCCAGCCGTCGAGCGGAACCATCACGTTCGACGGCCAGGACATCACCAAGATGAAGGCGCACCTGCGGGTGGTCAAGGGCATCTCGCAGTCGCCGGAGGGTCGGGGGATCTTCCCCGGCATGACGGTGCTGGAGAACCTCGACATGGGCACGTTCGGGCTGAAGAACAAGTCGGGCGTCGCGGAGTCCTATGAGCGCGTGTTCTCGCTGTTCCCCCGGCTCGACGAGCGCAAGAAGCAGCTCGGCGGCACGATGTCCGGCGGCGAGCAGCAGATGCTCGCGATCGGCCGTGCGCTGATGTCTCAGCCGCGCGTGCTGCTGCTGGACGAGCCCTCGATGGGACTCGCCCCGCAGTTCATCCGTCAGATCTTCAAGATCATCACGGAGATCAACGCGCAGGGCACGACCGTGCTGCTGGTGGAGCAGAACGCGAACCAGGCCCTCGCCAGGGCGCACCGCGCGTTCGTGCTGGAGACGGGCGCGATCACGCGCACCGGAACCGGCAAGGAGCTGCTCGCGGATCCGGCGGTGAAGGAGGCCTATCTCGGCGTGGGGTGAACCGTCCCCGAGTCGGCAGGCCTCCGAGCCTGTCGACGGGGCACGCTCACACGAGAAGAACCGCGTCGTCCCTCGGGGCGGCGCGGTTCTTCGTGGGCGGTTCGTCAGTCCTTGCGGTAGCCGGAGCGGCCGAGCGAGAACAGCGCGCCGAAGCAGAACACCGTCGCGCCGACGGCCATCAGGCCGATCAGCCAGGCCAGCGCTTCGGAGAGGAATACACCATCGGTCATGCCGTACAGCCTATCGTCAGTGGCGCGCGTCGAACTCGGGTAGCATGGTGTGGTCCTCGGCGAGGGATGGCGCGCGTGCGCGCACATCCGTGATCGACGCGGCGAGCTCTGGCTCTCCTTCCGTCATGTCGAGACGACGCACCCAGACCACCGCGCGGCTCTCGCGCCGCGTGTGAACAAGGAGAACACCATGACTGAAGACAACAAGGTCGTCGCCGAGCTCCGCACCAGTTTCGGCAAGGGCTTCGCCCGCCGTCTGCGTGCCGTCGGCCAGATCCCCGCCGTCATCTACGGCCACGGCACCGACCCGGTGCACGTCGCCCTTCCCGGCCACCAGGTGGGCCTGCTCATCCGCCGCGCCAACGCGCTGCTCGAGCTCGACATCGAGGGCCGCGCCGAGCTCGCCCTGGTCAAGGACGTGCAGAAGGACCCGGTGCACCAGGTCATCGAGCACATCGACCTGCTCGTCGTGAAGAAGGGCGAGAAGGTCTCCATCGAGCTTCCCGTCGTCGTGGTGGGCGAGGCGTTCGCGGGCACCATCGTGCAGCTGGAGAACACCCACCTCGCCGTCGAGGCCGAGGCCACGCACATCCCCGAGCACGTCGAGGTCTCGGTCGAGGGGCTCGAGGAGGGCGCGCACATCACCGCCGCCGACGTCAAGCTGCCCAAGGGCGTCACCCTGGCCGCCGACCCTGAGCTGCTCATCGTCGCCGTCTCGGCGCAGGCCGCTGCCGAGCCCGAGGACGAGGCCGCAGAGGCCGCATCCTCCGAGGAGGCCGCTGCGGAGTAATCCGCGGTTCGAACTTCTGACCGAGGGGGCGCGATGCGATCGCGCCCCCCTTCGTCGTGCCGGGACGGTTTCCTGGCACGACGCGAATTCAGGGAGGATGGATCCATGGCGCAGACATGGCTGGTCGTCGGGCTCGGCAACCCCGGCCCGAAGTACGCGGCGACCCGGCACAACGTCGGTCAGATGGTCGTCGACGAGCTCGCCGCCCGTCGCGGTGAGACCTTCCGCGAGCACAAGGCCGGAGCCAGGGTCGTGGAGACCTGGGTGCGTCCGGGTGGCGACAAGCTCGTGCTCGCCAAGCCGAACAGCTTCATGAACGTCTCCGGCGCCCCGGTCGGCGCGCTCGCCCGGTTCTACTCGGTGGATCCGGAGCGGATCGTGCTCGTGCACGACGAGCTCGACATCCCCTTCGACACGATCAAGCTCAAGGTCGGCGGGGGGCACGGCGGGCACAACGGCATCCGCGACGTGGCGCGTGTGCTGACCACGCCCGACTTCCCGCGCGTGCGGGTGGGGATCGGCCGCCCTCCGGGACGGCAGGATCCCGCCGATTGGGTGCTCGCACCGTTCGGCACGGCGGAGCGCCCGAACCTCCCGATCCTCATCTCCGATGCGGCCGACGCCGTGGAGCTGCTCGTCCAGGACGGGCTGCTCGCGGCGCAGCAGAAGCACCACGCGCCGCGCTGAGCGGCGCGCGCTTCGCCTGCCGGCGCCGCGCTTCTCCGCCGCCCAGTATCCGTGCGGATGCCTGCGCGCGTCAGCGCTGCGTCGCCGCGAGGCCCAGTGCGACCACGAAGGCGATGTAGCCCACGAGGCCGTACACGAACGGCCCCAGCGCGGCGATGACGACGGCGGCGATGCCGGGACCGCGACCGCGCCGCTTGGCGATCGCGACGATGCCCTGCACGAGCGCCCAAATGCCCAGTGCGGTCGCGGTCCACGACGTGATCTCGACCCATAGCACGAGGTCGCGCACGGGGGTGAGGATCGACAGGTCGTTGCCGGAGACCCTGTTCTCGAGGTTGGTGAGGTCGGTCGAGGAGCCGATGCCGTGGCCGATCTGCCAGGCGAGCACGGCGCCCACGATCGTGAGCACCACGGTGGCGAGGAGGGCGAGCAGCAGCGCCATGCGGCCGAGCCCCGGACCGCCGGCCGGCGGGGTCGTCGGAGCGTACGGGGCGGTGTAGCCGCCGGCGGGACCGGAGAAGGCTCCAGGGGGCGCCTGGTAGACGGGTGCGCCCGCCTGCTGCTGGTGCGCGGGCGCGACCGGCTGCTGTTGCGGGTAGGCGGGCGGTGCGATCGGCGGCGCCGGATATCCCGGCGCGACGGGCGGCGGAACGGGGCTGGACTGCTGCGGATCGGTCACGCGTTCATCCTAGGGTCGGCGGCCGACGTCCGGTGTGTGCAGCGTGCGAGGGTCGGCTTGCGGGACGTGTGGCCGGTGCGCGGGGTGCGGCGCGGCGGGGGCTTCTTCCTCCACAGGTTGCGTTCCGGGGGAGTTCTCCACGGTTCGGAAAGATGGCCTGATCTGGGGGTTCGAATGTCGGTGGTCCCGGGTTGGATGGGGGTATGACATCGAGTCCGGCGGAGGTTCTGCAGCAGGTGGATGACCTGCTGGCGGGGTTGTGCGCGTCGGCGTCGGCGGAGGCCGGGTTCGATGCAGCGGACGCGGCGGGGTTGGTGTCGGCGTTGGTGCTGGGCGGGGCGGTGCGGCGGCGGGTGGATGCGGTGCTGACGGGCCTGGTGGGGCAGATCGCGGATCGGGATCGGCGGCTCGCTGAGGAGCGGGTGTCACCGGCGGCGGGGTGCCGGGATGTGACGGAGTTGCTGCGGCGGGCGTTGCGGACGGATGTGGGCACGGCACGCTGGTTCGTGCATGCGAGCCGGGTCACGCATCGGGAGGTGATCCTCTCCAGTGGCGAGCTGGGCCTGGCGGCGTTCCCGGCGATGGCTCAGGCGTTGCGAGAGGGGGTGGTGTCGGTGCCGGGTCTGTTGGCGGCGGTCGGTCCGGTGCAGCAGGCGGGGAACCGGATCAGTGCTGCCGAGCGCGAGGTCATCGATGGGTTGCTCGCTGCGACGGCGCGGGGTGAGGATCTGCCGGACGGGGAGGGGCGTCCGGGGCCGTGTCCGTCGACGCAGGAGCTGGCGGACTTCTCCCGGGCGTTGATGCTGCGGTTGGATCCGGACGGGGCGGAGCCGGAGGATCGGGCGGGGGAGCGGAACAGGGGTGTCACGTTCGGGCGGCTCCGTGACGGGGTGGTTCCGTTTCGTGGCGGGTTGCTCCCGGCGACCGCGGCGCAGTTGCAGCGACTGTTCGACGCGGTCGGCAACCCCGCCGCGGCCGATGCACCCCCGTGCCCGAGGGCGGGGTCAGGTTCACCGCCGACACCGCCGATGCCGATGCCGATGCCGATGCTTGCGATCGCGATGCTTCTGGTGGTCTTCCGGATCCGGTGGATGAGCGCACCCCGGCGCAGAAGCGTCATGACGCGCTCGCGATGATCGTGAACGTCGCCGCCGCATCCGGCGGGTTTCCCGACCTGGGTGGTGCCGCTCCGACCCTGGTCGTCTCCGTCACTGCAGAGGATTACATCGACGGGGCGGGGCGGGCGCGTCTGGAGGGCACGAGCTGGGACGCGCCGGTCGCGGTCGCCCGGCACACGGCGTGTGCGGGTGGGATCCAGCGGGTGCTGTTCGACGAGCGCGGGCAGATCGTCTCGATCGGGACGACGGCCCGGATCTTCACGGCCGTGCAGCGCCGTGCGATCGTCCTCCGGGACCGGGAGTGCGTGATCCCCGGATGCGGGGTGCCCGCGACCTGGTGCGAGATCCACCACGTCCGTGAGCACGCCGCCGGGGGTCCCACGCACACGAGCAACGGCGTCGCTCTGTGCTGGCATCACCATCGCACCTTGGGCTCCTCGGGCTGGCAGGTCCGCATGCGTCACGGTGTTCCCGAGATCCGCGGCCCGCACTGGTGGGACCCCCGCCGCGGCTGGCGCCGGCCCCGCACCCACCACCGTCCGCACCCGCACCCGCACTCCACTCCCGCCCACGCCCTCGCCCCACCCTGATGACACGCGCACGGGGCTCATCACCCCGGTGAGTCGCACCGCGGATGATCCCCGCCCGGGCGTCGTGTCGGCGGCGGCGCATAGACTCTTCCGGTGACTGTGCAGGGGATCATCCGCGCTCTGGAAGAGGAGGCGTCCGGTTTCAGGGACGCCCTGAGCTGGGCGCAGACCGACGCCGACCTGCTGGCGAGCGCCGGAATGGACGCACCCATGCTCGCGGGGCTCCTCGAGCGCCGGTCCGCGGCCGGCAAGCCTGCGGCGCTGCTCGTGATCGCCCCGACCGGGCGGCGGGCCGAATCGCTCGCCGCCGCCCTCGGCTCCTACCGGCCCGATGCGGAGATCCTGTCCTTCCCCGCGTGGGAGACGCTCCCGCACGAGCGGCTCAGCCCCAGTCCCGACACCGTCGGGCGGCGCCTTGAGGTGCTGCGCCGGATGCGGATCTGGTCGGGGGAGCGGCCGCTCGTCGTCGTCGCCTCGGTGCGCGCGGCGCTCCAGCCCGTCGCCGCGGGGCTCGGCGACGTCGAGCCGCTCGAGCTCACGGTCGGGGGGCGCGGGTACGACCTCGACAGCGTGGCGGCCTCCCTCGTCGAACGCGCGTACTCGCGGGTCGACATGGTCTCGCGCCGCGGCGAGTTCGCCGTGCGCGGCGGCATCCTCGACGTCTTCCCGCCCACGGCCGAGCACCCCTCGAGGGTCGAGTTCTTCGGCGACGAGGTCGATCAGATCCGTCTCTTCTCCGTCGCGGATCAGCGCTCGCTTCCGGCCGCACCCTCCGGGGTCTCGCTGCCGGCCAGCCGCGAGCTGCTGCTGACCGCCGAGGTGCGCGAGCGCGCCGGCGCGCTCGTCGACGCCTTCCCCGGGATCGCCGGGATGCTCCAGAAGATGGCGGAGGGGATCCCGGTCGAGGGCATGGAGTCGCTCCTGCCCGTCGTCGCGGGCCCTGTCGTGCCGCTGACGGACTACCTTCCGGAGAACGCCGCCGTCGCGCTCGTGGATCCGGAGCGCTCCGGCGCCCGCGCGGCGAGCCTCGGCGAGACGAACCGGGAGTTCCTCGATGCCGCCTGGAGCGCCGCGACCGCCGGCGCCTCGGCGCCGATCGACCTGCAGACCGGCGACTTCCTCTCGGTCGCAGAGCTGCGGGAGGCCGTGCACGACCGCGGCGGCGTGTGGTGGCGGCTGAGCGCCTTCGACGCCGGCTCCGAGGACGCGGCCTTCGACCAGGGCGCCGACGGAGTGAGCGCCGCCCCCATCCCGTCGTTCCACGGCAACGTGGACGGCGCGATCGAGTTCACCGCCGGCCGCGTCGCGGACGGGTGGCGGGTCGTGCTCGTCGCCTCCGGCCCTGGCCTCGTCGATCGCGCCCGCGACGTGCTCGCCGACCGCGGGGTCGCGGCGCGCGTGGTCGACGGCCTGCCGGGCGTCCCGGACGCGGGCGTCGCGACGCTCGTCACGGGCGCCATCGAATCGGGGTTCCAGGTCGCGGCCGCGAAGATCGCGGTCCTGACCGAGAACGAGTTCTACGGGCGCACGATCGGCGGCGACACCCGCGTCGTGAAGAAGCTCGCCTCGCGGCGCAAGAACGTCGTGGATCCGATGCAGCTCAAGGCGGGCGACTTCGTCGTGCATCAGACGCACGGCATCGCGCGCTTCGTCGAGATGACCCAGCGCGAGGTCTCCTCGGGCGGGCGGAACCCCGTCAAGACGACGCGGGACTACCTCGTCCTGGAGTACGCGCCGTCCAAGCGCGGGTACCC
>Ga0308160_10006352_pt1 | contig 12060 bp, 14 predicted proteins | sample PhyFR1_FD_201036 | JGI IMG/M metagenome (GOLD analysis project Ga0308160, IMG submission 201036) | Phyllosphere microbial communities from UC Gill Tract Community Farm, Albany, California, United States - DLSLF.R1 | ecosystem: Host-associated > Plants > Phyllosphere > Unclassified | place: USA... | reverse complement strand
AGATTACGATTTATCTCTCTTACGCCTTTCACATGCCGATCCTCGTAATCCGTTTCAGGGGAATCATATTTCTATAGGGGTTGATGCCGCTGAAATGGGAAATGCTGCTAGATTCGTCAACGATTTCAGAGGGATTGGGTCGGCTCCTAATGCTGAATTCAAGTTGGGCAGGGGGGAAGGTGGGGAGTTGAGGATGGAGATCTGGGCTTTGACGGGCAAGGGAAGTACTGGGATTGGAAAGGGGGAGGAGGTGCTGGTGAGCTATGGCAAGAGCTGGTGGGGCGCTAGGAGAGGCGCGGAGAGCTAGCGTGGCATGAGCGACAGTCGGCGGATCTGATATATCTCACGATCAGAGATGATGGGAGCCAAACCAGGGACGAGCCAAATCCGAACTATCTCGGGTAAATGCTATACATTCGTGCCCTTAGCCTACAGAAACAGGAAAGAGGCTAGGTCCACTCCCATCGCCAACCCCCAGGATCACCTTCCGCAACCGGAAGACCCTCAACATCGACGACACGTCCAACGCCTGCACTACCCCAAGCGCCCCTCGGACAATGTCGACGTCGCATCGAAACCCCCTCGTCCGGCCCACCAGGTATCGACGTTGTATACACAGCAGACCCATCATCGATATCCACATCTACACCCGTAAGTACAGGCATTTAAGGGTGGATGCAAGACTGACGAGCAGGTACGATCCCTCCAGTCGTGTTGTGGCCCAATATCCTTTCTAGGCCTGTTTGGATCTTGATCCTACGTTCTCGACTTTGTTTGGGGATATCTTCCCCTGCTAGGGAGTTGGGTGGGAAGATTGGTAATGAAGAGTCGGGTGTCAATTCAGGTTCTAGGACGATCAGGTTGGGCTGTGATTCGCTGTATCATCAGAAACCGTGGACTTGGACATGTATAGATACGCACCTCTTGTCCAGGGCGAGATGATCTACAGCGGCTCGGGCAGCTGCTACAACCTCCAAATAATCCGAAATGACCACGCTTAATTCAGCTCGGTCCTCGGAGACTGACTTACCCAGATCTGAACTTCATCCTGGACCCCCCTTTGCCTATAGAATCATAGTCATCTCCTTCCTCTAGGCGCTTGGCATTCTCGTTTTCATTTGCCTCATCGACTTCCATAAGTAGACTCCCCATATTCCACAGAATCACCATTCCAGGTCTATAACCCAAGTTCTGAGATTGCGGTTGTGTGCCAGTAGGCTCCAAGGTATTTGATCGTTCTTGCGTCAACAGCGAGAGGAGGAGCATAACATGTTTTATAGTCGGACAGTATCTATCCGAATTCAGATCGAGATACAGATGGAACCAACAGACATACCTGATATCAACCCTCTTGAGCCGGTCTAGGATCTCATAATCCCCTCCCCTGTCCCTGGTATAATCTTCATCCTCCTCTTCTATGGCATTTGCATAATCCTCCTTGGGTCCAGTGATGATCAGAACCTTGGCCCTGTGTCTTATGTTACGCTGAGACTCTTCGGTATCGTCGGATCCGAATTCGGGTAGGGAACACAAGTAGAGGTAGTTCAGCGCTAGGTGAATCGGTGTTGTTGGAGGTAGTGGGCCTAGGAGAGCCAGTGGGGTCGGGAGGATATCGTGAGGAGCGGCGGATTGGGGTGCAAGTAGAGCTGAGACCGGTAGAGCGAGTGGTGCGGGTTGCGCTGGGTTGGTCATCGAGATGTAATGAAGGAAAAGAAGAGAGTCCATCCAGCAACTTTGCAGGCCAACTAACTGGACCACCTCCACCTCGGATGCTCGAGCATTCAAGGGATCACGCAAAGTGATAAACCTGCATTGGTTGCTACTATACTTTTACTTTGCTTGCTTAGTACAATATGATAATCTATGTCTTGTACAAGGATACTCAAGATCCAACTACGCCTCGGTCTTCTCTGCAGGAGCTTCGCCAGCAGCTTCGGCCTCCCGCTTAGCCTGGTCCTCCGCCTCCTGTGCCTCGTACCCCTCGACGACAATATCATTCAATCCAAGTTCCTCATTCTGATCAAACGTCCTGTCGTACTCTTCAATCTCCATATTGGGGTCGGCATCCGGAGCGTAGAGATTTTGGACATAACTGTTGCTAACCGGATCGTCGAGGATTATGGTGAATGGCATCTCTGCGGCCATACATTTCTTTAGGCCTTGAAGGAAAGACTCGAATGTACGTTCGTCGCTGTTGACGTCGATACCTGCTTGTCCGATACCGCTAGTTGCCGAGTCGCCTGTGCGGAATACTTTTGTTGATAGCTCGTTGTAGATTTCGTTGAGGAGTCCTTCGAGGGTAGTGAATCGTCCACCGAGAGTACCGGGTTGGAGAACCAGGTCGATCTCTGGGATCTCGAGACCGGCAGTGTCGGACTGATTGTCAGCTTGGTGATCTGAGAGAGGATCGAAGCTCACCTTGAGCATATCCCTCGACATATCCTCGGCATCCTCCACCTTGAGGGTGATCTTTCTGCCTTTCTCCGAAACAGCTCCACCCGATTTGATCTCGTTATCTCTGTATCCACAAGCATAACAGTTGGTAGCCATGATGATGATGTTCTACTTGTCAGCCGTAAACTGGGTCGAATGCGAACAGACATACCTGGAAGTAAGGAATGTTGACCTGCTGCATCAAGGTCTCGAGTTCATGACCACAGCTCGAACAGGTGCTGGGGAAACTGAAGATCTCGTCTGGAACGACAGTACCATCCTCTCTCGTGACTGTATTGCCGATGTTTCTCCTCTTCTCAAAGTCTTCTGGGTTGCTCAATTTGTGATCCTCGTCGACCAATGGCTGACCGGAAGCCGATTGTTCGGGCATATCGTCCGGACGAGCGACTAGACCAAGAGTGACATTCTGGTCGAATGTACGGTTGTACGGACGCATGTTCCACTGAGGATCCGAGGTCGTTCCATGGAATTGGAAGAACGAGTTTCCGGAAGGATCATCAACGACGACAGGGGTCGGCTTGAATGGTTTTTGGTTTGGATCGTCCTTGTCGATCTCATCATCGTTGTTGTCGATACCGAGCAGTTCACGTAGATTAGTGAGCATAGTGTCGATCTTGGCGGCAGTATCGGGATCAATGTGCCGACGTACAGGCTGCTCCATATCGAGATCACGGATCGTGTCGCGGATGATACCTTCGACAGTTGTCAATTGACCTCGACCGGGTGGAATGGTGAGTTGATAATCGGGTAGGGTGATGGTGGCAGTGTTGGACTTGACAAGTTGTCGATCGAGATCTTTACGTGTGAGGAGGTGGACAGTGTAGTTGACTCCTTTTTCTTCGATCGTCAGCTGAATTTACGATCGTGGTAGGCGTGGACATACGCTGAATCTCTCCCGCAGAGTTGATCTCGCTATCGCGATGACCACAATGATCACACCTGAAAGACATGATGATGATCTCCTTAAAATAAGGAATCGTCGTCAGAAGTAGTCTCGTTGTACCCTACCGATCAGCTAATTTCCTCATGCCAAAAATCAATGAAAGCTAACCTGCTCATGACAACGCATACACAGACTCTCAATCTCCTGTACCTCCCTCTCCTCTCCCTCTTCTTGCTGCGCAAGCGTAGGGGCATCATGCGCTAATCGCTTATCATCATCCTCGACATTGGCCAAAGCCTCGGTTCGAGAGGCGATATCACCCATCGAGGGGAAAAGGTTCTGTTGCGACATTGTTCGTATATTCTGATAAGTCAGTCATCCGATCATTTACTTTTTGATAGACACATTAAGGAGAAGAAGGGATGAAGAGTATCAGACTTTTAGGCATAAAGTTTGGTTTCACGCTCTCCTCTTTCGAGGTCCAGCTTTCAAACGCAAATTACATTGAACATCATATAGTGAATGTTGGGAGATGAGGAAGTAGCTAGTATCGTGTTTGAATGAGTACTCACCTCTTGCGTTTTGCTTGTATATCTTCTAATGAGTTAATTCAACCTGTACCAGCAGTGTCGAGTGTGAATGTATGAATAATGAAAGATGGAGCTGGAAGTATTCAGAACTTTTGGATTTACTAAGCTATATTGCATCCCCCTCTTTTGCTGGGAGCAGATAAAGGGTAATTACGTAAGTACAACGTGGGGGGTAGTCAAGGGGTTGGGCTGTTGATAGCTGCATATCTCGACACTGTTCCTTCTCCTATGGCTCATGGGCACGTCACTCAAGGTCAAGAACAGGACGACAAGATGACAGCGTACATCACTCCCACTATCCTCACCTCCAAGCTCTTTCTCGGTGTGGTGCCTAGCAATCAACTCGGAAATGTAGCCTGGAACGACGATGGTCAATGTCTCTTCCTTACAAAAAGAGGGGCGACAGTCATGGTACATCACCCACAAATCCCTGAGAACACGCACTTATGAGTAGACACCGTGGCTAGTAAGCTCCATGCCAGCTCCGCCATCGCTAGTGGACCCCAGTATGCTCCCCGACAAGAACTCAAAGGAAGATGAGGATGACGGGGATGGTGACGGAGAGGGTTCTGGAGCGATTGGCGATAAGCCCGAGGTGACAAGACCAGAGGGAGGTGATATCAAGTGGTGGAGCAATCCTATTGAGATTCAGCCAACTGGGCCTAGGGATCAGCGATATAACTGGACTGGAGTGACTGGTATGTCACATTGCACGCAGAGATGTCGGAGGACTGATATAGGTAGATGGGAGTAGTTGGCTTATGAGGAACGAGGAGGTGAATCCTAGGCAGGCTGTATGGTCACCCTCTGGTCTTTCGGATCTTGGCGGGTAAGCTGGCTTGAATTAGAATAGGTTCCACAGCTGACCTTCAGATGCCTGCTAGCTATGTTGAGCAGTACCGGTCAACTTTCAGTATATGCCCCGCGCAGCGATCCAATCGGTCTTCAATGGGATGAAGTGGGTCCTGATCAACCTCCTCTGTACGGGGTTCTCATGACAGATTGTCGATATAACCTACCTGACAATGTCACTACTCCGCCCAGCCCTACGCCGGGGTGACAAACCGGATAGTCTACAAGTAAGGGAATTACAAGCACATTGTAAGTCCAATACCTCTGCGCTTCAGGGCAGAACTAAATGGGAAGCTAGATATCGCCTGGTCCTCTGCTCTTCCGATCGAAACATACCCAGGATCAGACGGTAGTCTGCTAGCAGTAGCCACTCGAGCATGTGGCATCTCATTCTGGTCGTAAGCTTCTTTATGGGCATTCATGAAGCGAGCTGATGAGTCAGGTATGGCGAGGCGAAGCGATTCCGACGAGTTGCGCATTTGGAGATTGGTGATAAGTGGGCTACACAGCTCGCATGGTCAGACTGGGTTGCTGTGGATGATCAGACATGTGAGCTTACAGACCTTGGATGTCTGAGCTGATGTATCAGGTCAAGCACGTCTAGCATATGTCGATCCGGACGGTAACGTTGGGTATTGTACCGTGCGCCGTACGTACGGCATCGAGGGCGACAAGCAGTCGCTCGATTGTGTAGTCGACAAGCCTGTCCGCGTGGACGCGGCAGACAGGCGCCAAATCACCGCTCTACAATGGTTAGACGTAGGTCATCAGACAAAGCTATCCGGATTTGATCTGATCTTCTAGAACACATTATTCTGGACAAAGCCTGGCTCGGTGCACTTCTTCTCGGATCAAAGTGGGGTCACCAAGAATATCCGCTTGGAAAGGGTGGGCAATTGGGCAGGATGCAACGCCTTGGGCGTTTGCGTTGGTAAGTCATGAAAGTAGCCGTGTGAAGCATTACTGATCTGCAGGCGTACATCGATTCTCTTCCACAAGCATTGTCGTCGTCCTTTCAAGTCTTACACTGCATATCATTCACGACATCCACACAAGCCCGACGTCGGCGCCGCTCCAGGAGTCCCTCGTAGCGACTCTAGCTGCACGACAGGCATTCCTCGACCACATCCACGGCGAGTTCAGCACTAGGAATCGATTCCATTTGGGGCCAATTATACCGGAGCAATTAACAGCTTGGACGTCTGGCTGGGCGGGTCTAGGACAAGATGGAATAGCATGCTTCAATTACGAGTGAGTTTTTTTGGGTACCTGCATAGACTGGCGTTGATGGTTAGAGTAATCAATTTCCATAATCTCGATACCTCGAATGAGGGTAAGCGGTTGGTATTGTTTGGAGTGGTGGATATCACCAAATCACTTCCCGGCCCACACATGACCGTTACTGAGCAATTGCGGAATCTGCTCGATGCACCCGTTAATCGTAAGTCTAGGACATGTAAAGAATAAGACTGACGATCAGCCCTGCTCCGCTCAGCATCTCGTGAACTACTCCCACACGCAATGCGGCTACTAGCCGAACCACCAACGACCGAAGAGGTTCTGGATCTTCTTGATATCTGTTCACCGGACGATGAAGACGGTTCGACCGCATCCTCAATTCACTCAGGTAGAGATATGAGACAAGCATTCTTCAACCGGGAAGACCTGAACGCCAGTCGACTCAAATACGCTCTGGCTTTGTGGTGTGCGGTATGTCAACTCGTTATCTCGGGTGATGTGAGCTGATCAGTAGAGTCGGTATTCGGCTCACAGGGTCGACTTTGGTTCACGGGCAACTACTTCGTTAAGGATTACGATGGCTGCGAATTTACGAGTCGCTGTGGAGTATGCCTCGATGGGTGCGGGTGCAGTAGCGAGTGAGTCGTCTGAGGTGGATATTTAGGGCTCCGTGCTGACACCGATATAGGTGGAAGTTTGGACGAACGATATTTGAGACTACTCGTGACACGGGCACAACGTCTAAAAGTCTCGCCCGGGACCATCACCCAGACGTTACCTCCTCTCGACTCGTCTCTACCAGCTGATACATCCTCCGACACTTGTCGCGCATGTAAACAGCCGGTCGACATGGGCGACATATTAGGTATAGCAAAATGCTCAAATGGTCATCAATGGTGTAAGCTCCCCCATCTCCACGTCGAGCTCCGGCTGACAAGTAGCCCGATGTTCGATAACGGGGTTCTTGATCACCACACCTCGTTATCGGACATGTACGACCTGTCCCGCCATTGCCCTTTTATCGGGCCGATTTGAAAAGCCACCTATCGCTGTAGACCCATCGGGGCATGATAGGGATCATAAGCGATTTACTGTACCAGCGGTTCAGGGTGAAGAGTTGGTTCAGCAGGTATTGGAAAGTTGTAGTGCTTGTATCATGTGTGGAGGAAGGTGGGTTCGGGCTACCTAGACTTGTATATAGACTTATATGTCAAAACGAGTATGACACTATCCCATTGGATCGGAAGTCCATGGCCAAGAAACAGTAGTGATCAGGCGGAGGAGAACGCTGAGTGGGAGCATTCTCCACCATGAGGACAAACCAACGTCGCGAATCCATACCGGTGATGAATGGCAAGATATAAAATACAGTCCAGACAAACTCGTGCGATATTGTTAAATCATCGAGGCATTTGTGTTTGTATATGCCTCTTCTACGTGCGCCATGAGCGATGAGCGATGCATGAGACCTGTAGTGAGACGGCCGTGTGCGCCCAAGCGAGTGACGGAACGAGTCGGGGTGGTTGATAATACGATGATTCTCAGTGGTTACCGAATCTTTCCGTTATTGCCCGGTTAATTGATGGCCGCTACGCCGGAGCGGCAACTTTATGCCAAATCGTTGTCTTTGCCATAACAGATTTCAGAACCTTCCATTGATACAACGGTAGGATGAGGACTCCTGCTTTGTCCGATCCGTGGAACGTGTATCGATCTGGGAATATAAAGCTGACCCCATACCCATACCCTGCTCAAGTTATACATGTTTGATTTACTTATCTAACGATCAACAATCAGCGATGTCTACCATCATACGACCACATACTTTACTCCGCGCCAGCGGTCCTCATCCATTCATGACCACCCTTCGGATCGTCTCTCAACGCCACCTTACCTCTTCTGCTCCCCGCTTCATCCCTACTACCGGGATAAGACATAACTCCACAGCACTAGACAAAGGGGTGAAGGAACAGGAAGAACATAGTCGATCGGATTCGGCTGTTGTTGGGGGTAGTGGAAAGGGAGCAGAGGGTGTTCATTTCCAAGGTTAGTCTCGTAACAATACGATGTGGAGACGGAGCTGATGGGCAGATCAAGTACCGAATTCGATCCAAATTAGGGATAGTCAGAAAGGATGGACTATGTTTAAACCGATCTATACCGACAAGGTGAGTCCTCGCTGGCATCGACCCCTGAAATGTAGGCTGACGAAGTAGGAAGTGAATGCAGTCCAGGTGGTTGGACGGACGCCAGTGACGGTATCCGATAAACTCGCCCACGGCGCTGTCAAGCTTTTCAGGTATGTCCTCATCTACTCAGATCGATCTAGTATTGACAACAGACGCGCATTCGACTTTGTATCGGGCTACAAACCATATCATGTACCCGCTAGTATATTGGCGGAATCACCATTACCTATCGATCGATTGAGACGCGAAGGTAAGATCTTGAGTGATCGACAATGGCTATTGAGGATCATCGTATTAGAAAGTGTAGCTGGTGTACCGGGTATGGTCGGTGGTACACTTCGTCATCTAAGGAGTTTAAGATTACTGGTACGTACCCCCTTTCGGTCGTCGATGTAGCTAATCCAGCAGAGAAGGGATGGAGGGTGGATACATACATTATTGGAAGAAGCGGAGAATGAGAGGATGCACCTCCTGTAAGTCTACCTAAATACCCCTGTGAAATAAGCTGACGAGATAGGACATTCCTGACGGTAGCTCAGCCAACTTGGTTGACCCGCTTCCTCGTCCTTGGAGCGCAGGGAGTGATGTACAACCTCTTCTTCATGACTTATCTCATCTCGCCAAAGACCGCTCATCGATTCGTCGGCGCGCTAGAGGAAGAAGCATGTAGGACCTAGTAAGTCTTTCCTCCCTCACCTCTTCTTCAATTGCTGACCACTAGTACACATTGCATTGAAGACATCGAGAATGGTCTAGTCCCAGAATGGACCGACCGCGCAGCTCCTCAAATCGCTATCGTGAGCTATATCCCCCTTTCTTGTACACAAGCTAATGAATAGGATTACTGGAGATTACCCACATCAGCCACTCTCCTAGATGTAATCAGAGCGGTACGAGCCGATGAAGCTACTCATCGATTTGTGAATCACTCTTTGGCCAATTTGGATCAACAGAGAGATTTTAATCCGTTTGCTATTGGTGAACCGGGGGCGGAAACTAGGGGGCAGACTTGGGGATTTACGAGGGATCAGAGCAAAGAATTTGCTAGGAAGAGTCAGGAGATATTGATGGTGGAGTCGGCTGCTGCGGCGGAGGGTAAGGCGCATTAGGGATAATACTGGGTCGCTGTATGATATTGCACGTGCAAGTTCTCAGACTGCACCTCTTGAACATGAGGTCGGGATAACCTCGGCGATTGTAGGGATCACTAATCAACCTCATCTCGTCGTTGTGTTTCGCTCCATTACCTTATCCTGTTTATCATACAAGCCGATATGTCATGCCAGCAGATGAGGAGCTGGAGCAAGAAAAAGAGCGAGCAGGAAGTACCGGACCATCTCCGCCAACATCTGACTTTCCCATCTCCTCACCATCGTTCTGGGACGCGGCCGCAACTACGATCGATGAGACGCGAGGATCGGTGAAACGCCCCGTTAGCGACGAAGAAGAGGAAGATGAAGGAAGGAAAGAAGTAGTGACACACGGTTCAGAGACAGGAAAAGCAGAGGGGAAAAACAAGAAGAAGGCTCGTTTCGCTTCTCCAAATCCTAGTCCGGACATATCTTCTTCACCATTACGGGAATATCTAAAGGCGGAAGGCGACAATGATTCTAGCTCCATGAGGAAAGATCCCATGAAGGGCATTTTGGCCAAAAAGACTCGATTCGCATCTCCCAGTCCTAGTCCTGACATCTCTTCATCACCACTACGCGAACTCATCAAAGCGGAGGACGATGCTTTACAACTCAACAAAACGAAACAGGATGGCAACGCTCGCTTATCATTCTTACCTAATCGACTCGACCCAGCCTTGTTCGACGCATCGAATGCATACCTCGCCTCTGCCGAATATGCTCCTAACAAATTCGGTGATATAGGGGATTACATGCGTAAAAAAGAAATCAAGGTCCAAACTCAAAATCGAGATATAGCCCTTTCGTCAGGCAACCCAAACCTCCCTCAAATATTTATCGGGCAATCATTCTGGATCAACGGCAATACGACCCCACCAATGGAGGAACTACGTAAAATGATCCTACAACGCGGTGGAGAGGTCCGACCCAAATTATGGAATAAAGGATATGTGAAATATATCATTGCGCCTTCCTTGACACTGAGGAAGTTTGACGAATTCAAGAATTACAAAGTTGTGAAAGAAGGGTGGATCGTTGAAAGCTGTAAGCAAGGGAAGATGTTGGATTGGACGAGGTGGAAATTACAGGTTGTGGGTGGGTGGGAGGAGAGTGGGAGGAAAGGGCTGGAAGGGTTCTTGAGGGGTGAACCTAGTCAGAGGCCTAAACGAGAGATCGAGGAAGTGGAGGAGGAGGAAGAGGAGATCGAGGAACAGGTCGAGAGTCGCGATATTTCCGCCACTGGTACTGTAACTGGTCCGGCGCTTGGGACTTCATCAATTCCAATCCCAAAATCGACCGCTACACCAGCAGCTACCCGCAGTCTTATCAATCAAGCTCCAAAAGCTCGACCGCCATCAGCTCCAAACCCGACCTCCACGCCAGCAGCTACTCGAAGCCTGATCAACCAATCCCCTAAAATCCCAATATCGCCAAATCACCAAAAAGCCATCAGTCCCACCCGTGAAATAGTCCCTCCAAAAGTCCAAAAACCAGAAGGAGCGTGGGAGAATTACTATACCAAAGACTCGAATGAACATGCTGCTGAAGCTCTCAAGAACTCTGATTGGAGAGTGAGGAATACGGCAGAGAGAGGTAATGAAGGTGGTTTCATTGATGGATACTATCAGAATAGTCGGCACGTCCACGTCCCCTCATTTCGAGGAGAGGAAGATTGCTGATTTGTAGACTGCATCATTTGTCGACATGGAAAGCTGAACTCAAAGTCCTGGTGGCTACTGCTCAACAACAATCCGAAGTCAACTCCCTCAATGCCCCTTCTCAAATCGAACGATATTCCCTCTCTACTGCCCAATTACCTAAATCCGCCCTACCCACAACTACAGGTGCAGTCGATAAAGTCATCTTCCACGTCGATTTCGATTGTTTCTTCGTTTCATGCGGTTTGGCGACTCGACCACATCTCCGCGGAAAACCTTCGGTGGTATGTCATTCTCAAACGGGCAAGAATGCCAGTACGTCAGAAATCGCTAGTGCTTCGTATGAAGCTCGAGATAAAGGGGTAAAGAATGGAATGAGTTTAGGGAGAGCGCGTCAGCTCGTTGGGGACAGTCTACAGACTATACCGTATGTCCTCTCCCGCGTGTGTTTGCTGATGGCAGGTACGAGTTTGACACGTACAAGAAATTCTCTTTGTCGTTCTATACAGTCCTGATGGGATATGCGGATGAGCTACAGGCTGTCAGTGTTGATGAGGCTCTCATCGATGTGACCACTGCGGTTCGAGCGAAAGAGATGGCTCCGGAAGAACATGCCGAACTCGACCCGGACGAGAACAATTCGACGAAAGCTCCTCGACCCCGGGATGCAGCACTCGAGCTCGCCGAAATGATCAGGAACGACGTCAGGAAGTTGACGGATTGTGAAGGTGAGTCCAGTTCAATTTGGTGAGCTGATAAGAGTCTCAATCGGAATTTCACACAATGTCCTCCTCGCCAAACTAGCCACTAGAGCAGCAAAACCAGCAGGCGCATACCACCTGACCGCATCCCTCGCTCCGCAATTTCTAGCAGATCTAGACGTCAAAGATCTCCCGTCTATAGGATATTCAACAGCCAACAAGATTGAAGAGAAATTCGGGACTACGAAATGTGGTCCTTTGCTCGAATTCGGGAAGTCGGCTTTACAAAAGACTCTGGGTCCGAAAACGGGAGAAATGGTATTTGGTTATTTGAGGGGTGTTGATGATCGGAAATTGGAAC
>Ga0308160_10006350_pt1 | contig 12062 bp, 12 predicted proteins | sample PhyFR1_FD_201036 | JGI IMG/M metagenome (GOLD analysis project Ga0308160, IMG submission 201036) | Phyllosphere microbial communities from UC Gill Tract Community Farm, Albany, California, United States - DLSLF.R1 | ecosystem: Host-associated > Plants > Phyllosphere > Unclassified | place: USA... | reverse complement strand
TCATCAGCCCTATCTTTACTTGATGACTTACCGATCAACCTGAGCAATGATATCATCGGGGATACCATACTTCTTTGCGTCCCATCCGGTAGGAATCTGACCAGCGACGGTCCGATCAAATTTGACAGATTTAGGAATATAGATCCTAGCTCCCTTTTTAAACTTGACAAACCACTCGCCAGATTCCTGAACCCAGATGTCACACTTGTCCCCCTGTTCTCGCTTGAATCGAGCAGCATCCTCGGCAGGTACTTCCAAAGGCTCGAGATCGTGGTTCAATTCGACTTCCTGGTGGAACGACTTTCGATTGGGATCATAGCCATAGAAGAGCTCGGGCTCAATCAGTCGAACACCGGAATGCTCCAAAATCTCTTTTTCGTACTTGGATCGTACGTCCTTGTCGTCGACGGGTTCGCCAGATTTAGCATCCACCCATCCGACATAGGCTTGACCATTCTTGAGTTTACCGTCCATGTGCTTGATCATTCCCATCATCCACGCCATCTCGATACATCCTTCAATTGTGAATTCTCCCTTGGCTTCCATTTCCCATCGAGTCCTTGCACTTCCCCATGGTCCCACCTCGGCGAAACCGGTACAGACAATGACCTGATCAAGGTCGATCAAGCCTTGCAGATGGGATAGCTCAGACAAGACATCTGGACCATCGATCTTGGGGTACTCGAATTGGAAATTGGCTCGAGGAGCGATATTGACTTTTTGCTGTAATCGTTCAGCATCCGATCCGTTGGTGACCTTGACATCGGCAGCATTGTCGAGTGTGACGGCACGTCGTAGATCGGCAGTCTTGTTGATATCGGTTCGGATACTGGTCATGACTTCGTTCAAACCAGCGACTCGGTCCATGGCACCATTCAAATCGGCCCAAATGGGTTCAATCTGGGTAATGTCAAACAACAATGGGTGCATGAGACCGAGGATGTTGAATGCCATTTCCTTGGCCGAAAAGGTCCTGACACCGAGCTTCTCGAGTCCTTCAGCGACAAAGTTGGTAGCGCTCATCAAACCGGTTCCTCGAGTCCATCCAATAACGGCTCCGGCAATACACAAGTATTCTCCCCATGATTCGGCAGCCCATCGGTTGAACAGAGTCTCGAGCGAGATTTTCGATTCACCATACAGACCGTCGTTACCGAATGTACCGTGGTTTGGCGAGAGGGGCAGGACGACTTGGGTAGGTCGAGTGACGAACTGTCGTGCGGCCTTTTTAACCTTGACGGCACCGAGCAACCTCAACAAATTGGTCAACATGAGTCGATGGGCCAATTCGGATTTATCATCAAGGTTGTCAATCTGTCGACCGTTCTCGGGCAGAGCGGCGAATGGAATAATGTAGTCGAGATCGATTTGGAGAGTCGAGTAGATGTACTCGACTAGCGCCTCGACATCCTGTTTGGAAGCACCATTGAAAGGTACGACAATCAATTTAGATCCCTTGGCACCGACTTCGTGGAAAATCTTCTTGTAGTAGTCGACAGACGCTCGACTGTATCGAGATGTCGTGACGATACAGACTGCTCCACCTGAAAGCAAACCTTTGAGGATTTCGACACCGATACTGCCTTTACCGACACCGGTAAGGAGGGCGGCCTTTTTGGCAAAAGTGACTCCAGAGGTAGCGATCTCGGTCAAGACGTCGAGGTCTGTTGTTAGCATTGTTAATACAGGGTAGCTCACAGATATTGGTCAATTTGTGACTGTATGCCCAGCTTGTCCCCGTCTTTCTCTTCAAGTGCAAGAATGGCATATGTGCCTCTTCAACTTCTGTCTTGTCCTCTACATTCGGACGCAAGAATTGTGAACTGGATCGTCGTTGCTTGGTACCCTTGGCTCGAGTGATACCGGGTAATTCGACAGCGCTAGTCTCGGGCGAGGTGGATTGTCCAAGAGACTTGATGACTTCTCCATACATGGACTTGATGGCGGATTTCTGGGCGGGTGTGATGGAAGGTTGAGAGTTGACAAGTTCCCATAGTTTATCTATAATCAGCTCCGTCAGGTTGTCAAGACGTACCGAGATCAGACTGGACCTTGTCAAGGTTGACACTATGTTCAACAGCACCTCCAGAAGCCATTTCTACCGATCAGCCTTGTTCCTATAGTACATCTCACCCTTGACATAAGATTCAAGCTTCCTGACGTTCGTTCGGGAAATCTCGGTATAGACAATATCTCCCTTGGCGGTGATCTCTGTAGAGGGAGCAGTGGGAAGAGCGACATCTCGATAAACAGGTGGTTTATCAACGACCTCGAGACCTGATCATTAGCCTCGTCTTTATTTGGCAGACGTACAGTTATCGAGCAGCATTTGACCGAATTTCTTTGCCTTTTCGTGATTAGGTCCTTCTGACGCATCGACATTATCGATATGGTACTTCATGTATCTACTATGAGCACTTGTCCCGACTTCATCCTAAGGGGACTAACTCTATCAAAGTAGGGTCCGCACGGTTCATCTACTAATCAGCTCAAATTCACGCTTTCACAAAGTAATGACCTACAATACCGATACACCTCTCGGTGAGTGCTCGCCTCACTTTAGACTCCTCGTCGACGGACATGCTGGAGGTGTCTGATGTGTAGGTGTATAGGTGAGTGTAAGGAGTGTAGTGTCAGGTCTACCTAAAGTCTGGCAGTGCTTCGAGACGGTGGGGAAACGCGAACCCCAGGCGACGGAAGCTTTTTGGGTGAGCTCGGATTTAACCGGGAGTGGAGGCAGCAAGGGAAAGCGTGGACACCACGTGCAGCAAACCAAGGGGCAAGACAGGACTGTCAAGAAGCGATACATTGCGTCGAAGCTTGGCTATTCAACATCCCTTTCCTGCATACGGCATTTCGTCTCTCTGTCTCCATCAAGCAGGGATAGAAAGGACGTATTCTTGATTTTCACTTAGAAAGCTCGACAGGGTGACTAACCCCGGACGGATATTCCTCAACTGATCAACATCGACCTGCTCCCCGTTCATCTCCTCATTAATAAACTGACCATCAGCTCATCATTCTTACCCACACTTCCATTCTTGACAAGATACTCACCTTGACTAACCCTTCGAGTGGTTTCCCCCTGATTGCATCCTTGACAACGTCCGCCGAGATATCAGTGAGGAAATGCTCCGGTAAGTCATTCTTCCTCCATTGGACCTCGAATGATGTCCTGTCGACTAGATCTCCAGCTAGACTGATCTTTTGACCGTGAGATTTTGCTGGATTCGAGAGGGATAGGGCGGAAAAGAAGGCTATATCTTTGATACTGATGAATTGCATCGGCTTCTTTTCCACTTGGGTCAAGAGGGTGATCATGAATGCCGTATGGCCGGGGACTGTTGTCAGCTGAGATCATTTGAGTACTACCAGGCCTACCGATGAAATTCTCAAAGAAATTGCATGGACGTAATACAGTCCACGTAAAGGCTTTTCCACCGTCACTCTCCGAAGCCAAGTAGTCGGGTATCTCGATCTTTGGCTTGACATAATCTTGAACCGGGTCTTTGATAGTTGAAGGTAGATCCATTCCGTGATATACTATATGCTTCACTCCGTGTCGTTTGGCAGTATCGATAACCCTCTTCGCTTCCTCAATCTCCCCTTCGGATCCACCAGGATGTTCATCAGCATCCAGCTGGATGATCACTAAACCATCAAGAGGTCCTGCTTTGGCGAAGAGGCCATCGGTTGAAGCGGGGGTAGCGGCACTTCCTTGAATTACTGATACGTTCGGCAGACCGCTCAATCGCTTGGCGGCATCGCTCTGGGCGTTCCGAGTGGCTGCGAAGACTTGGAATGATGGGTCGGAACTGGCGGATAGTTGCGATACTACTGCGGTACCTTGTTTACCGGTGGATAAGAGTACGAGCACTCTGAGTGATTTGGAAGTGGACATCTTTTTGGTCCGTTATCGATAGTCGAGAATGGGGATTTCACTACTTGGCGGTCCTCTTCTTATAGCTGATCAAACCGAGCAAGTCCGGTCTCTCGGGCTCGAACATCAGCCCGCTGATGATCAATCACTTCATCTGTTATTGATCATCCATTATCAATCATCTCGTATAGCAAAGCTGAAATGAACGTGCACCAAGTATGCCAAGCACAACTCGTATACGAGTTAAGTCATGCTCGTATGGGGTTTACATCAGCTAAGCGCGCGGTTACTGGCATGTTTGGCCAACTTGCTCAAACCGGCAAATACGGGTTCCTGAAGATCGGACATGAGGGGATGACGTTGGGTATCTCGATCGTCATCTCTTCAGCGACCATCAACTGTACATCCTCCTCACAACTATCAACGCCAACAATGTCCGAAGAGCTCAAAAAAGGAGATGAAGTGTCGTGGAACTGGGGATCCGGTCAGCCATGTACGTTCCACCTTGATCCTTCCAACAGTGACGAATCGGGCCAAGCTGAGACAATCAGCCGGAACGGTAGCAGATATCAAAGAAGGTAAAGCCGAGGTCAAGAGTAAGAAGGGAAACACGATTTCGAAGAATGGGACAGAGGATGATCCTGCTGTTGTCATTGAGCGAGAGGGGGTGAGTCCTTTTCTCATGATATGTATTTGGGACTGATGATAGAACAATGTCGTCAAGAAGGCACATGAGTTGAATGAAGTCGAGGGCTAGATCAGGTTCAAGGTAGTAAAGAATAAATTGAGCTCGTACGAGATGCAGTAATAAGAAGCCAAGATATGTTCCGGGAATGTCTCGGAACATCAGGTTCATCATGAGAATGATGCTACTGTCACAAGCGGAAATGACCCCGACCAGCCCGTTCCGGATGTCTCACCTAACTAAATACCATCCCTACCATCAATCACCGCCTACTCACCTCAGACCTACTTACCCCCCAACCACTTTATCTCTTGACGAGTTGAACTCTTCTCCACTTGTAACTCATCTCTACCAATGCCGCTGGACGGACACGATTCGACACTTCCACCTCGACAACCTCCCGATCGACCCGCCAAGATGTTCAACAAACGGATAATGATGAATCCACCGACGGATTTCGTACAGGCTGCACTGGCTGCTTCACCTGTTGTACCGGTAAACAATGCGATTGTATTCGATCAAGGTGGTCAGGCTGTCATGGTTCCCCCTGGTGCTCTGGAGGAACCTAGTACCGATGCCGATGAAGACGCCGAGAGTGCTCCTGCGGGTCAGGAGAGTGATACTCCGGCCACTCCTGCTGCAGTCACCCCTACTCCTGCTCAAACTCAGGCGCAGACTGCTACTTCTACTCCGACCCAGGTGGTCCAGAGTGTACCGGTCGAGAGCGCTACCGACACCAGGTCAATCATCGAGATGGTCACTACTCAAGTCACTACCGCAACCGTCACGCCTACCTCTGCCGTCACTTCTACCGACCCCACTCCTACCGACTCTGCAGAACCCACACCGACCTCTACCGACTCCAATGCCGAACCCACCTCGACCGTCGCGAGCACCACAACCGCTATGCCAAGTATGCGAATGTCGTCCTCTGCCCCTTCCAGCTCGTCCATATCCAGCTCTACTACCGCCGCATCCGCCACTCCCTCCGCCGCCGAAACCTCTGAAGCATCCAAACCATTCACCCGTACCGCCCCCTTCATATTCCTCATGGTCCTCGGATCCCTCGTCATCGTCGCGGTGGCAGCTACCCTCTTTTCGACATTCTTCCGATGGAGAAACTCCTGTGGATGTCTACCCTGTTGCAGACCTGATATAGAGGATGACGAGGACGGGTTATCCGACTTGGTCCGTTCGTTCGACTTGGAACGTACATCAACAGCCGGCCTCAGTAGGGCAAGTTCAATGAGACGACCACCTCCGATGATGGATGCTCGTCAAGTCAGTCTTCAGCGACGATCGAGTTTATTCGCAAATTCCCCTAGTCAAGCTGGGTTCTTGCATACTACCAGTGGTGTCGAGGGCAGTATCTTTGAGTCGGAAGATGAAAAGACTTCAACTGAACAGCTTTATGGTGGTGGTCAGAGGCCCTTAGAGATCAAGAATGCGGTAGAGGGGGATATACCGGGTGAGAACGATTCATTGGCGGGTATCGGTCCAAGGCATCTTGGTGTCGAGGGTGAGTCTTCTTTAGTGTCGTATTGGATCCTGGGCTGACTTGACAGGGAACGGACTGGAGGTACCTTGGAGACCGACGATGCCACCCCGAGCGTATACCGGTTCCGAAGCGTCTTATGGCGAACACCATCCTCAGGCCAACTATCCCGATGTCCCATTCCCCTCTCCACCGGTAACGATCAACGAACAACCTACCCGTGCATCCACTTGGGCGTCCAATCTCCGAAGTACACTCTTCGCCGCCATCTCTACCAATCAAGCACAAGGTCAACCCCAGGGTTCAGAGGACAGGTACACTCGACAAGTCCTTCCTCTTCATCGAAACTCGACCATCAGGAGCACGAGATCAGTCACCGATGACAACGACAACGGCTTTGCGGGTAGGAACTACCCAATGGTGATTGATGAGAAGGATGAACAAGAGATGGACGCCTCCACGTCCGAGGTAGGCAAGAGGTTCATGATGAATCGAGACGAGAGTCGGACGTCTGCTTCTAGTAGGGGGACAATGAGGATGTCGATGGGAGACAGGTTCCAGTCGTGGTCCCGAGGTGGTGGAGGTGGGGATGGGTGGCCTAAACCTGTTTTAGCTGGCGGAGGTAGGGCAAGGGGAGCTTCGAGTCAGTATGTCTAGATTAGCGTTTATAGAGCGGTCTTTATATGCATTTGCGTCATCTATTAGTAGGTCAGAATATGGGTAGATGACACTTGTGTCCCGTGCAGCTCGACTACCGCTCGTTTCTCACTGATAGACCCTCCGTATCATATACGTTACACTTGCACCGGGAGAAACTCAGCTTCCCATTACCGTCACTGGACGCGTACGTACCCATTCCATTGACTGTGTCTTCTAGACAGAGAGGTGGACTACCTCCGCCCTTGTTGCAGCTGCCACTCTGCTTAAAGCCGCGGTGAAGATGCATTAGCTTCCGAGGTTACCGGACTGTGGGGTAGACCAAGTTAACCTGCACGCCTAATCCCAGCTCCGCGTAAGCTTACAGTGCACAGTGCACCAAGGGAAATCTTCTCACAAAGACGCGTTACCGCCTCCGCCACCTCACCACCTTCCTTCCTTCCTTCCTTATCTCTCAACTTTCACCAAATCTTCTACAACAATGTCTCAGAACCAAGATATTCAAGGACGAGAGTCACTCGACGTCGCTCCTACTCCTCAAAACACTCCGCTCGACACTGCCGTTCTTGCCAACAGACCGGCTAACCTTGGTCGACCACAGGTTGAGGATATCGGAGAGGGCGAGGATGAAGATGAGGGTGAGGATGTTGGGGGTATGAACCCTGCCTCTTTGCTCGCTCAGGTATGTCCGAGGTATTGACTCGGAAAACGTCAAGGCTGACCTGCAGAACCCCGCTTTGCTCGCCCTTGCCCAGGGAAAACTTGCTGGTCTCGTTGGAAAGCCATCCGGATACATTTCCAGCTTGCCCATCTCTGTCCGAAGAAGGATCGACGGTCTAAAAGGCATTCAGGCAGAACACTCTAAAGTCGAGTCTGAATTCCAACTCGCCATCCTCGAGCTCGAGAAAAAGGTACGTCTACCAATCAAAGTCCGTGCTAATAATTAGTTCCTCGGCAAATACACTCCATTGTACGAACGACGATTGGAGATCATCACTGGTAAAGCCGAGCCTACCGAGCAGGATGTCGAAGCTGGTAAAGCAGCCGACTCTGATGACGAGGACGAGGAGGATGAAGAGGAAAAGTCGACCGAGGAGGGTGCCGATGTCAAGGGTATTCCCGAGTTCTGGCTTACTGCCTTGAAGAACGCCAACCCGATCGCTGATCAGATCACCGATAACGACGAGGCTGTACGTATTTGTCTCTGCAACATGATTTCTCGCTGATGAGCAGGTCCTCAAGAACCTCAACGATATCCGATTGTCATACACTGAAGACTCGAAGCCCGGATTCAAGCTACATTTCCTCTTTGGCCCCAACGACCACTTTGAAAACACCGAGTTGACAAAGACCTACTACTACCAGGTAAGCTAGTTCGCACCTTTTTCATGACTCAGCTAACAGATCAGGAGCAAGTCGGTTACGGTGGTGACTTTGTCTACGACAAGGCTGTCGGTACCGAGATCAAGTGGAAGGAGGGCAAGAACTTGACTGTCCAGACCGAGATCAAGAAGCAGAGGAACAAGAGTGAGTCATTTCCACTTGTCATCAGCCGATGCACTCGCTGACCCGTAGCAACCGGCAAGACCCGAACTATCAAGAAGGAAGTCCCCGCCGAGTCATTCTTCAACTTTTTCTCTCCTCCTCAGCCACCTTCCCCCGAGTCCCTCGAAGCCGACGATGTCGACGAGAACGAGCTCGAGGAACTCGACGCCCGTCTCGAGACGGATTACCAGCTCGGTGAAGATTTCAAGGAAAAGATCATCCCCCGTGCCGTCGACTACTTTACCGGTAAAGCTTTGCAGTACGAGGATGACTTTGAGGATGAGGACATGGAAGATTACGAGGACGAGGATGAGGATTCTGAGGATGACGACGAGGTATGTCTTGGCTCTCTTTCAACACATTTGACATCTTGTTGACATGTTAGTAAAGGGTGCTGAAGCTCCCGCTGCTGGACAAGACTGTAAACAACAGTAAACAGTGAATCTAGATAGATCCTCTTTTCTGATTCGTCAGATCATGGATCGGTCCGTGGTAATATTCTCGTGCAAATGAATGTATATCCTGCTTTACGAGCTGCTTGCTTGTGCTTGACAGTGCTTTGCTTATCTGCTATCTGCCGACGATCGCGCCATTGCTTGTGTATTATTACCTCTTTAAGCAAGATTACAATGAAATGGGAGTGGGGGCGCGTCAGCTATTCGGTCGGTGGCGACCATCCACAACCTGGCAATCATTCCTCATTCACCGACTGTACCCTACTTGCTTTGTTGTATTCTAGCCAGCATCTGGACTACAGCATGTTCAACACCGTATCACGTGCGAGGGGTTCTAAACGACAGGAAGAGGAGAGACCAGAACCGGGAGTGGATAGCACTTATGGCGTCAGGTCGCTCGGGGATTCCGACTTTGGATCCGGTCTGCTCGGAAGAGTACCACAGGGACTGGACGAGGAGGCTGAAGAGGTCGTTGAGGATGTCAGAGACGAGGAAGCGACTGGACCAGTAGCACAGGAATGGACACCTACCTCAAATACCGATCGTCTACCCACGCATGAGATCTCTCGAGAGGCCGATATCGAAGCATCCCCCTCGTCCCCTCTACTTACCTCGCCCAATAGTCCCTCTAATCTACCCAGTCAGCTAGAGGGATATTACAGACATACGATACCCACACCGGACGACCTCTCCGAACCCTCCTCACCCGCTTCATTCGCTTCTATGCCGAGTTATATCTCCTCATCCCTCTCTCGGACTTCATCACTTGGTCCCGATGGTCATAGGAGTGGTAATTATCAATACCAGTACCAATATGGAATGGGAGGATCTGAGGAATTGGTTATACCTACATTGAATGTTGAGACTGGACCTACCTCTACTGGATCTGGTAGTGGTGGATTGAGGTACTTGGGACGTCATCCGACTCACGAGGGAGATGGGGGGAGGGGTATCAAAGTCATGCTACTTGGGAATGAGGAGCAGGTGGGGATCTTTCTGTCGAGTTTGAGAGGATGGAATGAGGTTGTTGACCTACAAGAGGGTAGATGGGGCATAGTGGGTGATGATCTGGTCACGACCACCCTCTCTACTGGGCTCTCGGCAAACGAGGTGAGCTTACTCTCCTACACAGACTTGAGCCTCAGCTAACGGACAGGTGGAGACGAGGATCGAAAATGCATACACGACATTGAACGGCGCATTACATCCTGATCCATCACCGGAATTGAGGGATCAAGTACAAGATCTAGCCGCTGGGTATGCGATCAAGTCGGATTGGGTACATCTCGTCATCTCACTCGACCAGGGTTAGTCAGACTTTACTGAAATATCGGATTGGCTGACCAGGCAGATCCCTCTAGTATAGCGCCTTTGGCCGATATCGTGCCGACCATCACCGTCCCCGACCAAACACGCTCGCCCCCGACTACCAAGTCTCCCCTGATGTCACCTCACGCTATCCCTGATCCAACACCCCGGCCAGGAGTTGAAGGTCTGAGCTATTTCGCGGATCACGAACCGCATACAAGTTCATTCGTCAACGACCTCGTCGCTGAGCTCATCAATACGCTTCAATACCCCGATCAAGTGCAAGTAGCGTCGACAGCCAAATTTCTCGCATGGCGTCAATCCAGACGAGATCTCGCATCGTCCCATACTTCGCACTCGCACTCGCACTCGCATTCGCATGAATCATCAGCATCGGGCGAGGTTGCGCCTATGCCTACTCTAGCCAGAGCTCAGGGGGGTGGGGAGTGGGAAGCGAATCTATCGAGACGTCTGGCTCAGCGTCGACAATCGCAATCTCAATCAGGGTCCCACTCAGATCAGCCTTCCAGCACGAAGCGTGGGAGACGTAGAGGGTCTACGGCTACTTCTAGACCTGTCAAACCGAAAGGGTTACCAAAGGGGAAAGAGAATTGTGGGCCCCTCTTTCCATCTTCAAATACTGGTGCTCAAGGCGAGGGCTTACCTTCCGGTAAAGGTATCGCGGGGGTCGGAGTATTAGGGGAATTAGTGGAAAAGACATTCGGAGGACTGAGGAGGAGATGGAAATGGGGTTTGGTGGCTGCTGCTGCAGTCGCCCTTGTGGTTGGATGGAACTGGAATTGGGATATGAGCGTGAGGTTGAGTACTTGCATATCGTAGTTGTATTCCTAGTAAGGTTGTTGTAAAGATCGGAGTAGTAGTAGTTGTCTCGGTTGTAATAGTATCAGTGATCATTTGTCTATATGTAGATCCTCTTGGTGACAGTGACTGTTTCCGGGCGTGGTTGTTTACATCTAGTAGCATGACGCGTTTGCTTTCTTTTTCGATAATGATTTTCCGGCTTGCGAAATGTCAACCACCCCAGTCTAGCTCACTGCTCATCACATCTGGGTTGTGAACCTGGCTCTACAGTCGTCATGATGCTTATACTAGGCGTGCATCTTCCTGTCTCCCTCTACTGTGCATACGCCCATGCCCCTAGTACCCTGTGTGATATACCGTGGGTTGGTGTGTTAGCGGAAGTAATTCTACGCAAACAACTGGCTTGCTCCGGCTTACCCTGACTGAGACCAAACAGTAGTATATCTGTACAACCACTACCACCATATCCATATCCATATACATATCCACAAGCATACACCCTCCTTGTCTCACTACCTCATTGAATAGACCCCACACTTCGTCCAGCTCGACCACACTCATTTTGAATTGCAACCAACGTAAACGACCCCTTTCGTTCAACCAACCCTACACCTCCACTTTTCTGGTGATTGGATCCAAACAACTCTCTCTACTCTACTCTTGTTTGATGTACGTTTATACACTTCATTCTTGTCATTATCACTCTCTTTAGTTTATATGTACTGACATCAATCAGTTCATCCTTCCTACACCTACACCTACTTCGTAGCAACACCCTCGGCACAGGTCGGCATAAACACCATCAATCATCACCGACTCGACCTGATTCACCTTACCTTGTTTGGTCTCTACTCTAATTAGAGCTTGTACCTTTTCATCGACATCCGAGACATTCATCATGGCTGCCAGAGCAGTAAGTTCTTTTCTCTTCCTTCCATCACCTAACAACATGTTTTCCAATGTTTGTACACTTTTCCGACTTGTGATGGATGCTGATGATCCTCCAGACAAACACTCGTCGAGCGACGCGAAGAGGAAACGATGAGAATGCCGTACCTGCTCAAGCTGTCGCACGAACAAAGTCGGCGGCTACTTCACTTGGTCCTCCTCAAAAGGCAGCTCAACCTTCTGCTGGTCCCGTCAAGAAACCGGCAGCTGCGGTCGGTAAAGTCAGTGGTGCCAAACGAACAGCTTTGGGTGGTGTCGTCAACAATG
>Ga0308160_10006349_pt1 | contig 12065 bp, 12 predicted proteins | sample PhyFR1_FD_201036 | JGI IMG/M metagenome (GOLD analysis project Ga0308160, IMG submission 201036) | Phyllosphere microbial communities from UC Gill Tract Community Farm, Albany, California, United States - DLSLF.R1 | ecosystem: Host-associated > Plants > Phyllosphere > Unclassified | place: USA... | reverse complement strand
TTAGGGCGACGAAGAGCTAGTACTGCCATGCAAGCAGCAGCATTGAAAGAGTGGTACTGTGCCGAATTAGCATATGTGTCCTGGAGAGGGCGACTTACCCAGAAAACCCAGTGACGTGCAGATACAGCGGGGTACAGCTCGTATAGCTGGGCGACGACCTGAATTGTGACCTGCATGTAAGGATACGATTCGGGGGATGGCTCGGAAAAGCCTACATTGCATCGCTCCACCACAGTCAAGTACGACAATGCGTAAGAGGAGCGCATAGGATCCGATGTCCGGTCTGAGACGATTTGGGCGAAGAAAGGTCGGTGTAAATAGAGTATCATCTCAGAGATATTCATCGCCAAAGAGAACTGCTGAGGTCCCTTCAGTTCTCGATTCCACAGTAGCAGTGTCCACGAACCTGTAGAGTCTTCCGTACATCTTGCTTGTTCGCTGACGGACTGTCACTCGCTGCAGAGGTCGTATCTGGGTACAGTGATGGTAGTGACTCGAGCATGGCTCGACACCGCATCCTATACGGCACTGATTGCTGAAAGGAGACGCTGTCTCTCAGCAACAGGGACCACAGTCCCATCACTTACAATTCGTCGTGCAGAGCTACGACTCGAACGTAATCAAGGGGATGGATGCTGGCGTTCATCTGAACGATGCTACACAATCAGCAAAGTGGTGGTCAAACATGTTTGACACACGAGACGCTCATCTGAGCGAGCTCAAATTTCAAAGTATGGTAAGTCTTCTCTGTGTGTGAGACGACATCTTCCAGTGTCCGATTCTCCGGCAGCAAGGTGTCGATGTATGAAGAGTGAATCGAGTTCCTGATGGCTGAGCTGTGGACACTTGGGCGACTCACGGTCGGGAAGAGCAATTAGCTTGAAAGATATCTTGGGCTGAGCATTCCCAAAATACACGGCTGATCTTGAGTGTCGTCGGGGTATAAAGGTAGATCAAGGAGATAACCTACCGACGTTGCTCTACAACCTCAGCAGAGAGACCCCACTTGGACCCGTCCCGGTGCAAGCCCATCTATCGGATCAACGTGGTAATCTAGCCCAGCCCAACCACCTCTTTCAGGACTTACAGCCAGGATCAGCCTCATCGCCAGACCAAACAATGGCCAAGCCGATAGACCTGTACGCCCCTCATCAGTCTCTCTAAAGTACGATGAGTCCAGACATGTGGTCAAGTTCGACGTGCACTTACAGTTGATAGGCAGCCATGATAAGCTAACATGCTTCAGCTGTCATAGACAATGACATCTATCATCGGAACGCACCAAAGATTGTACACCGCATATTGTGTGATGGGTCATAAAGTCACCCTTTGTAAGACAGCTACGAGCAAGCCAGCTGTAGCCTTCGTCCGGTCCTTCGCCTTGCTCCCACTCGAGAGCGTGCCGCGCTCCCATTGCGAATATGATGAAGAGAAGAGCAAGCTCCTGGGGATGCAGACGTATTCGCTCGTTGGGGTCCTTCTGCGAATGGGCAGCATTTGGGTAGAGTTTGTCCAGTAGCGGCTGTACTTCGCGTCGTGGAGCCACATCGAAACTGAACAGATCAGCGAGCACAACAAACCCCCGACTGATGCCCGGCACGTACTGCCAAGCGTAGTATCGATAGTAGGAGTCGATTAGGTGTATCGCTTCTTCGCGTAAAGGAATCGCTGCCAAGATAGTCGTTCTGGAAGGGACACCCTTCATCGCATTAAACGGAAAAGTCGTGCTGCGTGGGCCCTCTACCTGAGTATGAGAGTACGTGTTTGGTCTTATACGGGGGGATGGAGGTCCTGAGAATGAAGGAGCATCGAGCTCCTCGGCTGAGCCTTGCTAAAGAGAGGCGATCAGCGAAAGTCCATTTCCGACCATGTCCCTGCAGCTTATATCGATGAACCAGATGCGACTCACATCTCTTAACCATTGGCTAGCAGCGGTGGGACCAAAATACCGTGACCGGCCGCCCGTATCTAGGCGAAGAGACCCAACATTTGCGGAGGTAACCGACTCGACACCCTGCGCTTGTCGTGTCTCATGTGAATGCTCCGAGCCAGTAGGCCGGGCATCGAGTCGAAGATGCTTCGACTGAGAGACTTTGCCAGACGATAAGCTGTAATCTTCCGTGATGTTGCCCCAAGCGAGCAGGGCGTCTGACTCGTGAACCCCAGTAACCATGAGCGGACTCGAAATCGGAATCGAGGGAAAGGACATGTAGCTGTTGTCATCCATCGGCTTCTGTCCGGAGCCCACGATTGCCTCAGTGTCTATTGCGAATCCCTGCGATCCACCGGAAGCCGCCTGTGAGCTCCTGGCTTTCGAATTGCCCCTAATCACATTGTCAATATCTATGCCCTGGCATAATTCGGGACAAGATCTTCGGATGCATCCCCCGCATGGCACTAGCAGGCTGTCAACAGGACGGACTACCGTCTCATGTCCCAAATTTACTGACCTTCCCTGTCACACTTCATTTTGAGTCGACGGCATTCTTGTCCGGTTAGTAAGGCGATTTATCGGGCTGTTGTAAAACGCACCGGAGCAATTGAGCGGGATACGTTGTTTTCTCTTGCGTTTCTCCGGCTTCTTCCCTTGTGTGGTCGACATGATCGGACTTGCGATGGTGGTGTTGTCTATGCTAATTGTGTTTAGTAACCTACTGTAGATGCCCGGGACAAGCGGTTCTAATCTCGACCGGTTGCCAATCATGGGGATTGGCAATTCCCGGAGTTAGCGGTATCACTCATGGTGGCCCCTAAAACAATTGCAGGGTCCCCGAGCCGAGCTCCTCTGTTTTCTCCGGTCCTTGGTGAAGCATCTCCGATTACTGAATACTACTTATGCCGGCTTGCCCGAGCGTTGGTATTCGTCTCCAGCTCCTCGCCAGTTTTAAAACATCCACGAGCTACATGACGACTCCAACACACCATCCTCAGTCGAGCGACGAGCGGTCTACACTCGATATGGAGAAGGACGCACATATCGGGCACCACGAACAGGAGGAGTCCCACGTTATGAACAGCATGTTCGCCGATGCGGCGATAGCCACAGGTTAGCCTTCTAGATAGTACCGTTTCGTTGCGAGACTGACACAGGTAGAGAAGGAACATAAAATGACTCTTTTGGAGGGCGTCAAACTCTACCCTAAAGCTATTGCATGGGCAGCTCTCATCGCCATGTGCTGCGCCATGGAGGGCTATGACATTGCGTTGATCGGGAATTTCTACGCTTTCCCGCCCTTCAATGAGAAGTACGGTAATATACAGCCGGATGGATCTTATCAGGTACCCGCAAAATGGCAGGCGGGCCTCGCTAATGGCGCTCAATGCGGTCAGATCATAGGTCTTCTTTGCACGGGACTAGGCGTTGAACGATTCGGTTTCCGCAAGTTTATCCTCGGTGTGTTGCTGTATCAGACTTGCATCACAACCATTTACTTCACCGCACAATCCATCGAAGTCCTTATGGTTGGGTATGTTCTCGGTGGAATTGCATTTGGAGTGTTTATGTCAGGTAGGCGATCACTCGATGGAATCAATGAATATAGACTTACGTGCTTCAGTCGCCATTTCATATGCAGCCGAGGTCTGCCCAGTCGCCATACGAGGGTATATAACCACATGGGGGAATTCTTGCTGGGGTATCGGCCAGCTCATCGCCATCGGTGTCATTAAGAGCATGTTCAGGCGCACTGATCAATGGGCTTATCGAATCCCATACGGCTTGCAGTGGATGTGGTTTCCGCCACTGATTATTGGGATATACTTCGCCCCAGAATCTCCCTGGTGGCTGTGCCGAGTAGGTCGATACGACGACGCTCGCAAATCGCTCACCCGCCTTACTTCCGCCAAGCGCAACACACCCGAAGACATAGAAGGTACAATCGCTATGATCAGGCACACCAATGAGCTGGAAAAGGACTTGACGGAAGGCGCTAGCTACCTGGACTGCTTCAAGGGCGTCAATCTCCGGAGGACGGAAATCGTCTGCATGCTCTTTGTATCGCAAAACTTCGCGGGGAATACATTCTCCAATTACTCGACCTACTTTCTAGAACAAGGTGGTCTGACCGGGGAAGCACCATACAACTTTGCGCTAGGACAATACGGTCTCAACACGGTAGGAGCTTTCGTGGTGTGGACTTTGATGGCGTTCGGAATTGGGCGAAGGAGACTCTTCCTCTGTGGCCTTTTTGGGCTCTTCCTCACTTTACTCGCCATGGGCTTCATTGGTCTCGCACCTGAATCTTCAAAACAGCAAGCAGCCTTGGCAACTGGATCGATGATGATTGTTTGGGCGGCGTTCTACCAATTCTCGGTTGGTACCGTGGCGTTCTCGCTCGTGGCAGAACTATCGACGAGGCGACTCCAAGTCAAGACTGTCGCCCTATCGCGTGTCGCTTACAACATCGCGGCGATTGTTGTGAATGTTTTGACCCCTTACATGATTGTAAGTGTGGCATGTACACTGTTGAGGGCAGCTCTGACAAGGAACAGAATCCGACGGCGTGGAATTGGGGTAACTATGCAGGGTTCTTCTGGGCGGGAACGACAGCTTTGGTCTTTACCTACCATTACTTCCGACTTCCGGAACCCTCTGGTCGGTCATTTGCAGAAATTGATCTACTTTTCGAGATGAAAATTCCCGCTCGAAAGTTTGCCACCACTCAGGTCAATGCGTTTGATGTCGCTCTTCGACATCAAGTGACGGACGACAAGCCAGAGGCTGTGCATGTCGAGAGAGTTTAAGTGAAGAATCTAAGGAAATGAATGATGCGATAAGAGATGAAGAAAGAGTAGTTATTGTCGCGGGGTCTGTTTGTTTGGTCGGTGGACGGTTAAAAATGTCTTTTCGGAACAAATTTGGTATGAATAGTGTGTCGATATCGTGTTTCGATGCTTATGTCTCGCTTGAAGCGGCAGCCCTTGATACTCCTTGGCAGAATCTACCGCATGAATCGTTATGTCTGACATTCAAGAGCCATACAAACTAACAAACTACATGGTAAGTTAAAACCAGAAATGTAACAGTATCTGGCAAAGCTTTGCTGATAGAACGATGACTCGCGAAAGGACAATAGATGCATCTGTGAGCCAACAAGTCTGCTACTCTGGTTTGTACCAGTCATCAAAGCCGAGGTCCCATCCCCATAAGGGGGTATTGATCCTCTGAGACTTTCCATCAGCCGCCAGTCCATCCAACTTTTTGATATCCTCGCTGCTTATGGTGATCGCCTTGCGATTTTCAGAGATTCTTTGCCGATTCACGGATTTGGGAATCACAACAGTTCCCTTATTGACGTGGTAGCTGATCAAGATGGTCGCAGTAGATACGCCATACTTCTTGGCGATGAGCTCAATACTCGGATCCGACATAAGCGGTGCACCTGTCGTCAACGAGTGTCCATTCATGCGTGTTAGAATGATTTACCTGTGGACCCAAGCGGGGAGTATGCCTCCATCAAGATACCGACCTTCTGGCAATACTCTCTCAAGTCGTGTTGCGGAAGAAAAGGATGAAGCTCGACCTGGTTTGCAGCTGGTACGATCTTCCACGACTTCTCTAACTCTTTGAGATAAGGGAGCGACCAGTTGGCCAGACCGATCGCTTTGACTTTGCCAGACTCATAGAGCGCTTCCATCTGTCTCCAAGTGTCGGCCTGATCCCATGATCTATCGACCGAGCGCGTGCCATCTGGATTGACCGGTAATAGCTCGTGAGTTCCGTTCTAAATCGATCAGCGAAGAAGACGACAACTGTGATTTACAGGAACGAGGCGAACAGGCCAGTGAATGAGCTAGATGGATCAGTGACGAGCATACACATCGTTTATCCGAACTCACGTAGAGGTCCAAATACTCGGTTCCCAAGGCGTCCAGGGTCATCTGCAGGCCCTCTGCGGCAGCTGGGTGGTGTGTGTTCCACAGCTTGCCGGTGATGAATATTTCCTCGCGGGGGATGCCACTGTCCTTCATTCCCTGGCCAACCTCCTGCTCGTTGCCATAAATCAGGGCTGCATCGATGTGCCGATACCCATCTCGTAACGCAAAAGCGACTGCCTCTCGTACGGCACCAGGTTCGGCTTTCCACGTGCCTGTCCGTCAGAATGGCAGGGAGTCGATAGGCCGCTTACCCAGACCGATGGCGGGGATTGTGGCCCCGGTATTCAGCGTGAAATGTGTCGAGACGGACAAAGACATTATAGCAGGTGCAGTGAACGATGCGTCGGGATTATCATGTGTGTCGGCCTGAGCTTATATACACCATATTTGTGTTCTGCTTCCGGTTTCGCCGGTTCATGTCCGGTGAAACCCTACGTCACCGGAGATAAGGTCCCGGACATATACTCATCAACAGTCCAATGTAAGCAACCGAGTGAATTGTTTGCAGGACAGATCTGTATCAAGGTAATATGAGTAGCTGGTTTGAGCGCGTAACGACCTCGTCGAAGGTCCGATATCAGTCTTGGTAAACATATACACCATGATACCGTTTGTCATACCCATTCCGATTGCCGTTTGGGTTCGCCGTTTCTCATGAGTAATTCGAGCCCTCAGTCAGGGCGATCCCACTAATACCTTACAATAGAACATTGCATCTCGGATCCTCCGCTATCAAAAGCTTTACAGTCGTACCAGAATTGGCACCCGATCCACATCTGCAAAGCCCACTCCTGACTATATGACATGGCGTGTGAAGCTCTACACTACTTTCCGGCCATCGGCGAGACCGAGCTCATTGCTGATGTCGGGTCATCTGATCCTTTTGCACTCGAGTGATATAGTTTCGCATGTTCCAGGGGCGAATGTGGTCGCTGTAGAGTTCATCAAGCTCCGCTGGTGAGCGTCTGGCTGTCTCAGGAATGAGCAAGTACGCCCCAATGGATGCGATCAGTCCCAAGGCAAAGAAAAGCCAGGCCGTATTATACCCAAAGTTTGCCCCATTGGTAGCGACTGATCGTCAGATGTATAATACTGATAGAGTACGAGATACGTACGCATTACGGGTACAGATGTGTTGAATATTAAACCAAAAAGTACCGAGATACCCGCTGCGAGTCCTGCGGTCCTAGCTCTCAATCTTTGCGAAGCTACTTCCCCAACGAAGGTCCAGCCAAGACTTCCGACTAGACGAATGTGAGCGGGTGAGATGATGCCGTATTAAAGAGACAGCTTACGTGCCGAAGACCCCAAGGACCACAAGCACGCCGTGGCGATAGTCAAGTTGCGAATCGGGGTGGATGTCAAGGCGGGACTTTGCCCGGCACCTCCAACAATCAGAAGCATGGCAGTGCACCAGAAACCCCCAAACAATATCATGGGGCGACGGCCGACCTTGTCGGTGGTAAGGACAATCCCGATTATTGTGGCAACTTTGATACCTGTGAGAATCGATGTGATCTCGAACGGATTGGTGAAGCCAGCTTGTCGAAAAAAGACTACCACTATTTAGCCGATAGCGCGACGAGTGGTGCTCACATGAGGAGTAGGTGTTCAAGAAAGACAGCCCTGCGACTTGCTGCATTACAAGAGGAAGCGAAGCCGCGAGAGTTTGGGTCTAAATTGTCAATTAATCTCAGTCAAGTAAGCAATTTGTCCTGACCAGGTTCACTCCTTTGAAGCACTCGACGTAGCTTCGCAAGATTTGCCTCATGCCGATAACCTCTGCGTCGCCGTGAGTCGATCTCTCCTCTTCGATTGTATTGAGGATCACCGAATATTCCATCTCTACATCGTAGCCAGAGACTTTCCCATTGACCCGCTGCAGTGTTGCCCGTCCCTGGTCATGAAGTCCGCGTGCTGCATAGTACCCTGTCGAAATGAGCAGATTCCAGCATTGATGATTGAACAGTCTCTCACCCGCTGTTTCGGGAAGGTACACGAAAATGGGAGCCATCAAACCTAGGAACGCAAATTGCGTCAGAATCGGACTGATGTCATGAACAAGCTATTAACCAGATCTGAATATGACATACGTTCGCCAATCCAAAGGATTCATGTCATCCGCGGCGTTCAGAACCACGGGGGCAATGAACCCACCAATATCTAAAGGGATGTTGAGATTCAAAATGATTGTAGATAGATAGGCTTACTGTTCCAAATGCCATATGCCAATACCATTGCGCCTCGAATATTCGTAGGCGCCCACTCAGTGATGTAGACAGGCAAAGTACTTTGAATGGCACCAACCCCAAAGCCCGCCAAGATTTTGGCTCCTGCCCACATCTGCCAATTGATGACGAAAGTCTCAAGCAGTAGAGACTGCGATACTTCAGCACAACGACAGTATACTAAAAAGGTACGTACACCTAGAAGAACGAGCCATAGCAGATAGAGAGTATACTTGCGCCCAAGTCGGTCGGATACTGGGTTGACCAGTACCATGGCGATGAGTTGACCCAATGACTGCATTGCGCCCCAGATGGCGGTATGCTGGGGCTTGAGGGCATAGATCCCGGCGGGGTTTGGATAGCCAATTCGACGGACAAAACCGAGATTCGCGATGATATTGCCTTGTCTGTCAGCCCGTGCTAGGGATCTATTTCGCTCATCTGCATGTACCATTGAGACTGATCTGGTAGCCATCCGCGCCGGCGGCGACACACATTATGGTACATATAAGAACTGCCTGGTAGCGTGAGCAACGATCTGCGCAGATTTCGTACCTTCTTGAAGCGCCACACAGTTTGGGCAGTAGAGAGACGATCCTGGTCCGACTTGAGAACATGCGTGTTATCGTTCGCTTTCGTCGCGATCTCATCGGGATCGTGCGTTTCCACTTGCTGAATCTCGTCGCTCTTTTCGGTTGTGTCGTCGATGGTGCGCATGATCGTTTATTGAGGGTGATGAGTTCTACACCAAACCGCCTACACTCCTTTTATGCTATTCCTGATAAGCTCAATTATGCGTGAGCCACCATAAGTGCGCCGAGCACTCGGGGTAATCCCAGTCCGGCAAAGCAAAATTGGTAAATAATGAATCTTGCGATCCACACTGGGAGATCCGCTTCATGTGCACCTCGTGGAGCTCCATGGATTAATGACAACCCGGAAAAATCGATTCAGCCAAACTATTTGCGTAATTGCCAATTGGGTGATCCGCGGAACATTCGACGCCGATGATCTTGATCCTCCTCCACAGCCTCCACCAGGACCTCCACCACGGCCTCCACCAGATGACTCAAATGGCATAGGTTGTCAACATCTTTCGCGGTCGGACCCCGGAAAATCCTGGAACATCTTCATGCCGGATTGCGCGAAGGCAATCAGTAAGCTGGCCGCATCCTTCCAGACAAAGACTAACTCTGATCATTTCGCTGTATACTCCAGCGAGTCCTTCTTCCCCACAAACATGCCTGTCCGCATCACCCGTGTTTCTTGCGAGCATTACGAGACTGGTCTGGGTATCTCTTGCCCGACACCGCGATTGAGTTGGCGATTTGAAGGAGACGCTTTCGGCTGGACTCAAACCAGCTACGCTTTGATTATCCGGCGCGGCACAGTCGAGAATCACCACATCATCGACTCCAATTCTGTCTTGGTGCCGTGGCCCAGTTCGCCGCTGCGAAGTCGCGAATCTGTGGAGGTTGAGGTTCAAGCAATGGGCTCTGACGGCAGCTGGACCAGCTCGAGCACACTGGTCATCGAAGCAGGCCTTTTCACCAGGGACGACTGGGCGGCACAGGTTGTAACCGGGGCAAATGGGGATCCTGATCAGCCAAAAAAACCATACCGCGTGGGCGCCCGATTCCATTGTCCTACCGGCTTTCGATCAGCTCGGCTGTATATTACTTCACTGGGTGTTCACGAGCCCTGGTTGAACGGTGTACGCATCGGTGATGAGCTTCTGGCTCCCGGGTGGACCGATTACCGATATCAGTTAAGGTATTCCGTCCATGACATATCGGCCATGCTCAACCCTGGCGAGATAAACGTATTCGGCGCTTGGATAGGAGAAGGATGGTACGCCGGTCGTCTCGGCTTTCGTGACGGGGTTCGCAACGTATACGGATCAGCTTTGGGACTTCTCGCTCAGATAGAGGTTGACGGTTCCATCATTGCAAGGTCCGATCTCACTTGGAGATGGTCACATGGCAACATTGTCTCGTCCGAATTGATGGATGGGGAGATATTCGACTCAAACATCGACGATAACTGGTCAGGGCTCGAAGGATGGAGTCCTGTCACGATGTTGCCGTTCCCCACTTCGACACTCCTCACTGCAGAAGCGCCTCCTGTGCGCGAGATCAGACATATCGTAGCGACAGATCTGTTCACGACACTTCAAGGCAAAACGATTATCGACTTCGGGCAAAATTTCGCCGGCTATGTTCGAATTCTAGGCGAGCCTCCGCGTACAACTGGCAAGGTGGTGCTACGATACGCAGAAGTCATGGAGAAGGGCGAACTTGGCACTAGGCCTCTACGAGCGGCAAAATGCACCGACACCATTATACTGGGTGGGACCGTCAGAGGCTACAAAGCAAAATTCACCAATCACGGGTTCCGCTACCTTGAGATCGTCGGCTGGCCAGATGTTAGCATGGGCGACATCGAAGGAATCTTAATCAGTTCCAATATGGAGCGAACCGGTCATTTCGAATGCTCCCACGAAACGCTCAATCAGCTTCATTCCAATGTGGTACACAGCACCCTTGCAAACACGATATCTCTGCCGACTGACTGTCCACAGCGCGACGAGCGGCTGGGATGGACCGGAGACTTGCAGGTGTTTGCGCCTAGTTTGAACTTCCTATTCGAAAGTAGCGGCTTCCTCCGCGACTGGCTGAAAGATCTTTACGAGGATCAGAAAGCCTTGGGCGGTCATGTACCAGTCATTGTCCCGACTCTTCCTCTCGAGGGACTGATGGGGTTGTGTCAAGGCGTGTGGGGAGATGCCGCGATCATAACACCCTGGGATCTCTATCTGGGATTTGGCGATCGACAAATTCTAAAGGACCAATTTGCTTCAATGTGCCTTTGGCTTGATGAAGGAGTCCGAAGGGAGCCAGACACGCAGCTATGGTCGAGAAAGAATCCACAGCTCGGAGACTGGCTCGATCCCTCCGCGCCTCCATCACTACCTGGGCGGGGTAGGACTGACCCGCTACTGGTCGCCGATGCGTACCTGGTTCACGCTACGAAGCTGGCTGCTAAAGTGGCGGAATTGCTCAATCAGACCGACACCGCAATTCGATATCAGTCTCAATCCAGGTCACTCTTGCAAGCTTTTCACTCGACTTACATCACGGCCAAGTCCAGGGTCATCTCTGATTCACAGACAGCACACGCTCTTTTGCTTCATTTCGATCTGCTCGATGAAAGCAAGCCAGAGCAAAGAGGCGTCTTGAGTCGTCGACTCGAAGAACTTGTCATCCGAGAGTTTTGGCAGGTCTCGACCGGTTTTGTGGGAACGCCAATCATCCTCGACACTCTTGCGAACCACGACATGCTGCATCACGCCTACCGTATGCTGCTTGCTCGAGACTGTCCGTCTTGGCTATCACCAGTACTATTGGGCGCAACCACAATCTGGGAGCGGTGGGACTCGATGCTCTCTGATGGCTCAATCAACTCTGGCAACATGACTTCTTTCAACCACTACGCGCTCGGAGCCGTTGCAAATTTCCTGCACACAATCGTCGGTGGGATTTCCCATCTGGAGCCAGGTTGGAAGCGAATATTGATCCGACCGCAGCCTGGTGGAAATTTGTCCTGGGCCAAGACATCATATTTATCAGTATATGGCTTAGTTCGCTGTAATTGGCATATCAATTCTGGATTTCTCCATGTCGAGTGCCAGATCCCACCCAATTGCCAAGCTCAGGTCGAGATTCCAGGTCGAGAAAGTGTGGAAGTCGGTAGCGGCATATGGGATTTCAAGGTCGACTGGAGACCAGATGAGAGATTCCCGCCGGATCTAGTGCAGCCAGAATTTTCGCGTCCCGTAGACAAAGATTGGGTCCGATGATACTACTTTTCACGGCACGGAACGAGGACTTACATATCAATTCCAGTGTTGAAGTCAGCTGTGATTTGCATGCATCAAGAGTCGTTTTCGATCCCGGGCTA
>Ga0308160_10006348_pt1 | contig 12065 bp, 15 predicted proteins | sample PhyFR1_FD_201036 | JGI IMG/M metagenome (GOLD analysis project Ga0308160, IMG submission 201036) | Phyllosphere microbial communities from UC Gill Tract Community Farm, Albany, California, United States - DLSLF.R1 | ecosystem: Host-associated > Plants > Phyllosphere > Unclassified | place: USA... | reverse complement strand
AGTTTTTAGGGAAAGAAGGGGACATACGTTGCGCAGACTCGAGCCCAGTTCACTCCAGAGCTAGCTCCCAAGTACAGTGGATCACCCAGTCCGGAAAGACTCAGCATACCCACTCCTAGAGCCAGCTCGTCATTCTCATCATCCGTCACTGGTCTCGGCCTCGGTCTTGAATTGCTCCTCTGTCCTGACTCTACAGATGGGCTTCGCTCAGACACATACGGCCCTTGCGGATACTGTTGCGTCAAGGATTCCACTGCCGCTGCTTGTAGGGATGTAGAGTGGTCGGTTGTATAGCTGCTGGACGGATTATATTTCGACAGTTCCATCTCGAGCGTGGCCACCCGCGTTTCCAACTGAGATACATACCTACCATCAGCTTTATCAAGGGAATGAACTTACTCTAGGAGGAAGATCTCATTAGGAGTCCGGTCGAGGTAAACGCAAGATGCTCTCGCATTAAGACAATTCATGCAAGTCGGTAACCGCGAAGCGCCAGGTGGGGCAGGTGTACATTTCGCTTTACGTTCTTTACACCTCACACAAGCTATTGCACCACGTCGAGGTGTCAATGAACGTTTCCTCGACTTGGCTGTTGGATCTGGAGGCATTGTAGGATATGGTTGATGGGAATATAGGAGGAGATAGAGGGGATACAAGCCACAAAAACACGAGACAATGGGCCCCTTGTTCTTGGCAATTTATCAGTTTAACAGTTGACGCTAGACCTTTGGTTCAGACCCTTTCCATAAACCACTTTATCACCTGACATGGAGGGGACAGCAGAGGGATCAACAGCACAATCTGCCCCGGAAAAGCCTCAGAATATCCTATCAGCTCTCCATACTTTACTCCTATCGTCGGCACCCCAAACATCCGCTTACACCCACCCCTTTGCGCCAGCTACCAATTATGGGTCATGGAAAGGGAAAGCTAGGGAGGGTAGCATCGGAGTAAGCCTGGAAGGCCAGCAGCAGCTCCTGGAACAGCTTACAGCAAGTATGCAGTCGGCCACAGCCGCTGTCAGTAAAGCTGCGAGGGAGGAGGGGAAAGTGAAGCTCGGTCGGGCAATGAAGGATGTGTACGTCCGCTTGAGATGAGCAAGGCAAGGAGCTGACTTGTAGAATCACCCATCAGTCCACTTTACTACCTCTACTACCGGTACTCAATCCTGATCTGAGTCCGCCTTCGTTCCGCCAACCTATCGCACCAATTCAGCTACTGGAAGCAATAGCTCAGAGACTCGGTATCGAAACCTACCTAGAAGAAAGTCAGTTTGGGCTACTCAAAACGACATTGGCTATAGCGGGCAAACGATTCGTACTCGACGTAGACCTCGAAGTGGATTCAGCAACTGGAGTAGAAGAGGATGAAGCTGGGCCCTCGATAAATGCAGATCCAAGAAGGGGGAAGGTTAGACTTGCAAAGTTACTGGTCAATCATGTTACCAAAGACGGGGGCACGGCGAGTAGCGATTCCATTGGACTTGCTATTCAGGGAGTGTTGGAGGAGTATCTGGTCTACTGGAATGGGGAGAGGGATCAGGAAGATGGAGAGAGGATTATCAAGCGATTATGGGAGGAATTGGGAGACTTGGCGGGATTGGATGGAATGGCTGAAAGTGGGAGGGACTGGTTTGCAGAGATTGAGAGCATGTCGACTAGGGTCAGGGATCTGGACGTGGAGAGACGAGCCGCTGTACTGCCCAGCTTCACTCTGGCGGGGCAGACGTTCCGAATGCGACCAGCAGCCGGTGGGGAGAATGCCGTCGATCCTTTCGCACCTAAAAACGGGAAGTGCGACTGGATCATGGAATACGTTCCGGGGAGATCAAATGGATTAGTGGTCAGGCGTAATTGGCTTGATGGCGACGTGGCAGAATCAGACAGCAGCGTCAAGGTGGAACATTTACTGGTGAGTAAGGCCTGGAGGAAATGAGCTGATGGCAGCATGACGCCGAATCCCCATACTCTGGCACATTCACCCACGCCTCTGCAGATGGACTAGAACAGCAATGGTCAATGGTCCACAGCGGGCCAGCTGGATATGTGGTGGGGCGGTGCGGGGTACGAGACGATTCGGACCTGCCTCGACTGCTACGAGTAGGTGCCCACATCGGATGAGCTGACAGAAGGCTCTTCGCCATCAGGCAAACCTTAATGAGATGGTCACTAGCGTTCTAGCGGGCAGACTGGAGCAGGAGGATATCGAAGATAATATCGACCTGGACATGTTGGCTAAACGTAAGTCATCCTGACGAACCAGCTGATGATAGCATCAACAACATTACCAATCACAATGACACTAGACCAAAATACCCTCTACGCTTCCATCCCCCTCCCCCACTCTTCAGAAGCCATCGCACCAACACTCAAACTCTCTTTCAAACCATCCACGACCGGACTGAATATCACGTGGACTCTCGATCCCGTTTCGGAGATGATGGCGGAACGTATACAGGGCGCTGTAGATCGCGCTGGGAAGGTGGGGATGGATGTAGTCAAGGCTGTTGCGGAGATTGAGAAGGCATTGAGAGACGCGTGATGCATCGCGTACCGATGGGGTACGCATCATATGTCTAGCGCACCGTCCACATGACTTCAATCAAAACCTAGTCACTCCCATCATGATATCTACGGTAAATAGCATATTCTAGCGTCGCCTGTGTCGCGTAATATCCCTCTGTTCGATCAAAGATGGAGGCTGTGCGCTGAGTGACCCTCGTCGAAATTGCTCAGCAAGAACAGCAGCGCGACCTGCTGCTATAATCTCATCGCTGATCTCGGCCATTCTCTTGCGATAAACTTCAAGTGTAGTCACTGAGGGTGTCGTAATGAGCCTGCCACGTATCGGCGTCCTCGCACACTTCTCCAGTGAGGGTGTCATTGATTTCCTGCGCATGTCAGCTCGGTCGAGCAGTTTCCTTACTTCCATGGTCATGACGCTTTCCTCAATTTGACGAGTGGCTTTTTGGAGTGCGGCATGCTCGTCCGCCAGTGCGGCGTAATCGGACCTTGCCTGCTTGACCATCAACGAGGACCTTCGAATTGGATTGAGAAGGTGCTTACTGTAGACATTGCCTGGATATGTATCTAACTTTGGCCGGGACCTTGACAGAATGTTGCAGGTGGCGACTTCCGAGCTATATTATCAGCCGCACCATCTGTGCCGTATGGCCTCGACATACGGGGATAAAACCAGAGGGTCCACGATGTCAAGGTAGAAGAATATGACCAAGTCTTGAAGTGTAATCAAGAAAGAATGAACGGAGTCAATGTTTGGTCAACCTAATCATTTTGCACACACACACACACACACACCACCCAGGGTCAGATGGAAAGACCCTTCGCTGGAAGTCGTACAAGGATAGTTTCTTACGCTCGGTTTCATGTGTCTTGTTCGTAGTAGAAGGGGCCAGCGTTGACGATCTTCTCGTCCTCATGCAGATTCTACAGATGAGATGTTAGCAAAAGAGATCTGACGGTAATCAGCGTCCAAGCGCTTGGCAGGATGTCCCTAGATGAGCCCGGCCTCATGATGGCGATCACATGACCCGCCGACTCGTCTTGTCACTGGTCAGCTGTGAGTGACGTCAAGTGTCTCGACTATATTAAGACAGGATCTGACCCGTGCACTGACGCCAAGTGACAGCTGCACAATGATGGCCCGGAGACCACTGCCGCATCTCGAATTGCGGGTTTGTGCCACGCCGACGTAGATCCTTACACCCTAGTTAGCGATCTCCCAAACCATTTATTTCACATATCGGGGGCATCATGCCCAAGCCTCCGATCGTTTACCGAGGTTGATGCATGAATGAGAAAGCGAACTTGACCCCGAGCCCGAGCTGAGCTTCTGTGGAAGATGAATGCAGTGCCTTTGTTTGTTCCTGAGCTACTTCCTGGTTTCGTACCTGAAGATGCATCCCACCTCCTTCCCTCCCGGCCGTATGACAAAGTCGACACTTCTATACTCCACATCATCAGTTCTACTTTCTACTGTACTCACTCCATCCCACTGTACAATCCATCACTTGTCGCCCGTCATTTCCTGGACATCAACTATCGAAAACACAGAGATTCCAGCAATCTTATCAACCCCGGAGAAAACATACCGTAAAACTATAAATTGCGATCGACAAGTGATCGAAAAGCCATCCCGCAGTCTCCCCCTTATCCACGTGACTTCCGCTATCTCACGTCAGATCTCAACATAGTGGCCCCCCCTTGGTGACAAGATCATTTACTTTGGACACCTACTAGATAATCAAGGGCGACGGTGATGAATGCAGCGCGCCCATCACCGTCTGCGGTCTATCATAATCACACCGAAATGAACGCAACGCCCCCTTCACAATACGCTTCGCCCTCTGGTTCTACGATTCCAGTAAGTCAACACACATGGTAATGCTGATGGACAGCGACTTGGCGGAGTAAGATGTTATTGGGCATTACTCACTCCTTGTTTCCCTGTTGCAGGGGTCTACGACTCGAAATTGGAGCTGAAGTTCGTTCATCCAGACCCTGTCCTCGGATCGCATCTGGCACGACAGCAAATGAGTTTGGTAGGGCGCGATATGTTGGAATTTATACATCCTACAGAAGTAGCCCGTAAGTCTTGTTGCCTGCTCGGCTGACATATAGAGGCAAGACAAGACCTGCTGGGAGCGATATCAGGAGATGACGACAACAGCGGAAGTGTCACCAGGTAGGTTACATGTGTCATTTGTCTGGAAGCTAATACTGCAGGCTACGCTTTTCAAGATTGTCACGGATCAGAAAATTGCTAGGAGGAAAGCCGGATGAGATAGAGGTACCTGCGGATGCGTCGAAATACGTCGAGGATGATGATTACCTAATTGTTGACTTCTCGCTCTCATGGGTGAGTTCTTCCTGATGGTTGTGCTGACGATAGTGTGCGGACGGCCTGATCCTATGCTTCTTCCATGCCGACAAGGATAAGGATCCTATTGCCGACAATGATCCTATGCGAAAGAATGAGGGATGGTCCAATTTCTGCGGATCAAGCCATATACCCCAGGAGGTGAGTCCTACGACGGCGCCTCAAACTGTTGTACTGACAAGTAGCACGTCGAGGCATTAGCAGATGATGTCTGTGATCACGTTCCTCATGAATGCAATCCACCTCATCCCCCTCGGCGGGTATTTCAAATATTCCAAACCCACGACGACAACCCCTATCGAGCCGATAAAGTCCTCTATTCCTGGCCTCGCCCTCGTCAACCAGGAGACGATTTCGACGCCCCAGACGGATCATATGAGTACTGCGATTACCGCGCTTTATTACAAGATATCGACTTGACTCCACATATCAAATTTGAGAAAACACACTGTCAATCCCGATGCCTGCTTAGCTTTACGTCCTATACCGAGAATGTTTACCGAGTCATCAACGCGACCATTATCCCATATGGCGCCATCATGTTTGTCAGATTCCAGACGGTGGAGATGGGACCGCTTGTACCGAAAATTGAATCACCCATCATCATGGCACCCAACTCTGCTGTTCCACATTCCGCAACAACATCATACCGAAATTGGGATCCCGAAACGCCAGTTGGCCCACCTGAAAATGTTCATCACATCCCTTACTCTGAACCCCCTCCGCTTCAGGTTGTAGGTCCCGAAGCATATCCCGTGTACGATCGATCGCGCCCCATCTCACATGGCCCTGTGGATATCAGGCAATACGATCCCCCGTCTCACTACCCACCCACATCATCTGAATACTTCCGGATGCCCCAATTACCAATACCCCCTCATCTACAACATCAGCAATACCCACCCATGCCTCCACATCCCCCTCCATACGGGCAAGAACAATTCCAGCATATAAACCCACAGCCTACTCCTTATACTGCTGGCGCCCCACCTCAAACTATCCCCTACACTTCTAGTGCACCATGGACAAAGACCACCTCACCTAAGAAAGCCGAAGCTGGGCCCTCCTCACGACCGATGCTTCAACCTCCGCCGGGTGTGGACGGGTGTATATGGTGTCATACTCGAGCAAGTCCCGAATGGAGACGGAGTGATTCTGGCATTAAAAACATGTGCAATGCGTAAGTCCCTTGTCCCGATCGCGCTGATACCCAGGTGCGGTTTGAGAAGAAATAGAATAAAATCGAAAGAGAATGGAACAGCTAGAAAGGGCAAAAGAAAACAGTCTCCTGAAGGTAAATCTACATAAGTTCAGGCCAAACCATAGACCCATATTGTAGCATAGTGTCAAAGTCTAAACAACTCTGGTTTATCCGCATATGCCATTTTACACAATCTTGAAATCATTGCTCCGAGCTGGACTAGAGTTCCTACTCCCTCTAATATTCGCATATGCGTCCATCCAATTTCCTGCCATCAGCTGTATCCTCCTGTTTTGACTTACTCTTATATATTCAAGCTTGGTATACTCTGGCAGCTCTTCCATCCCCTTGACGACTCTGAATACCGTCGTGACGATATCTACTGCACTGTATCCCTTATCCCACAACGCTCCGATCCTCGCCAACGACCCATCGATATCCCCAGCCTGACATTCCTTGATCATTTGCCTGACCACAATCGGGTGGGGCTGATCACAAATCTTGAATACGTGATCCTGCGATACGAATCCGAACCCAGAATGGGTAGATTGAAGGTTATTGATGGCTTGACGCATATCTCCTTCAGCGGTGAATATTAACGCTCCGAGACCATCATCGTTGTATTTGACCTTTCATCAGCGCTGGCCACACGAGTAGACGTACATCTTCAGCTGCACAAATTTCCTTGAGTCGCTTCATGACTTCTGCGTCCCTCAATTTCGAGTATCTCAGAATCGCACATCGTGACTGAATAGGTTCGATAATCTTGTTGGACATGTTGCACGCTAATGCGAATCGGGTAGTATTGGAGTATATTTCCATTGTTCTTCTCAACGCTTGTTGTGCTCCCGCCGTCATCCTACCGTCAGTCAAGTCATTTGTGAAAGACTCACGAATCAGCCTCATCAAGGATAATGATCTTGTGCCTTCCTGCTGGGAGGGTCACTTTTCTCTGCGCAAACGTCTTGATCTTGTTCCTCACTACATCTATACCACTGCCGTCAGCCATGGGATGAAGGAGTGACTTACCGCTCATCCGAAGCGTTAAGCTCGAGTACACCTTCCTTGTACGCATCCCCCAGTAACGCATGTGCCAGACAATGGATCGAGGTTGTCTTTCCTATTCCTGGCATTCCCTTATCTCAGCTCAACTCGAGGTTGTAGACTCACAGAGATGATGATATGTGGGACATTTCCGTCTTCCGCAATGACCTTTAATCGTTCTACCGTTTCTGAATTACCGACTACATCGTCCAAGAGAATCGGACGGTATTTCTCCACCCTACGATCAGCGGTATTTCACTCTTTAATCCAGGACACTCACCAAGGCATCTCATACCCCTCTGCATCGTGGAACTTTGCTGTAGCTGGGGCTTTGCCCTTTGAGGCTTCTGCCATTATTGCTTATGGTAATTGATAGTCATTCATGAGGAAGAGAGGACGCGACTGGATGGATGACACGGAGTTGTAGTACATGTCCGAGTCACGTGCCAACGGAACCAAACCATAGAAACCCCGGTTGTTGGCTGTAATCTATCAAGTGCAAAGACCTAACATCTAAACCCCCTAGGTTGACTATACTTGTCTCTTGAACAACAGTGAAACGAGCATCGACAATGGCCTTGTAATTATCCCATACAACGGCTATCAAACAAAAATCGATCAAATGTCCCCCCTTATCGTCTCAAACACCTTGAATACAACATATCGGAGCACACGCGACCACCTATTTTACGCATCTCGCCGTTAATTCATTATCCATAGTCCAATTTGCAAAACGAGAAGATGATGTGGAAATTCAGCTTTGCTCAGACTTCGAATATCGATTCGTTGTTCACTCGGGAACATCCACCCGACTTGGAGGAAGTACTGGACCAAGCGGATGTGTTGGCTGAAATCAAGGCTCAGAATAATCGGTACGTCCGAGTTGCTGTTCAAACTGACGCCCAGCCTTGTGACATACCTGTCGAAAGAGGACCACATCAAATCTCTCCTCCACTGGGTCGTCTCCGGCCTGGATGAGCTAGATGAACAAGCTCATAAATCCGATTTGGCCTCGTTTGCACACGCAGTCGCATCTATCCCTTCCTACGCTCAGCAATTCAAGCCAGGACCTGGGTCTCCACCATTGGAACCGGCCAAAGTCGATGAGGCGCCATACTCGCCGGATCTCCCTGCTGGGTTGGGTCAAGGGTTGGACACCAATGAGGGTGACGACGATACCAAGCGTGCAAGGTATGTCACTCATTCCACGAGTGATTGTGCTAATGGCAGGTACCCTCAAGTAGCGACCGAGATCTTGACCTCTGACTTGTGGTCAATACCCGAGTGTATCATGTCACACAAGGATAGATTACTACGACCATTCTGGGAAGCGGTCTTGCCGCCCGTCAATGAAGAGCCGCAGTCCCGGCACGAGCAAGGAGAACGTGAGCGTGCAAGAGACGAGTTCTGGTCGGACGAGGATGAAGAGCGACATCGTCAGCGGGAGACAATACGTGGATTTTGGACTCGGATCAACGCTTCTCTACTTCTCAAGCGGCCTCAGGAGGTACGTCGGAAAAAGCAGGATTTTGCTGATGACAGATGATCTGGTTCATTCAGACAATACCCAATGTGGTCGAGCGGATGGTCAATCAAATTGAAAGTCCAGCGATCCAAGACATGTTTGTTCGTCTAATAACGACCGAAGAGTCTACCCCAGGCATCATCGAATGGCTATCGGCCGAGGGTCTTGTCCCTCGACTCATCGCCTATCTATCACCCAACTACCCACCCACCTCTCATGTCATTGCCGCCGATCTACTCAAAATTACCATCTCCATCTGCGCTCTCCAAACCCAGCCATTCAACCCAGCAGGTGGTAATGCCCAAGAACAAGCAGGAGGCGGACAATCAAAAGATAATCGTCTGGTCCGGGATATGGTTTCTGAAAGTAGCATCGCCACCATGCTTGGCTTTATGCTAGACGACATCAAACTCACCGATAGCGACTGGAAAGCCTCGGAAGAAGCTTCCGCCTCGTTTGTCGTCCATCCTCTACCCTCTGTATCGTCCGCTTCGTCGTCATTGACGCAAATCTGTACAATCCTCGTCGAGCTTATCCGGCGCAATAATTCCGACTTTAGCGAACCTCATTTATTCCATACACTCCGCAATCAGCTCATGTCGGTCAAATCCCAGCAAATCAGTTCGGGGGCAGAACAAGTCGATGATCGCGCGACTATGGAGGTGGCGATGGCTGAGATCAGTCCCAAATTGGGGATCGTCCATCTCGGCTCTTTGATTACTCAGATCACTGCTCGGTTTAGTCAATTGTTTCATTTCCTCATAGAGCCTAGATCTCAAGTAAGTCTGTTTGCCCACCATATGATTGCGTCGCTAATTCCAGGACCGGGCAGCATCTGTACTTCATCCCCGCCCACTTACGAATGAACGATTCCGTATCATTGAACTCTACGCTGAACTACTTCACAGCTCCAACATGGCCATTCTCAATCGACCTCCGGGCACCGGTCCAACGTATATCGGTGAAGGAGTCTTATCTGGTCTCGACAGTCTAGAATTGCTAGGCGACGAGATTGAACGTCCAGGCGGAGATGAAGAGTTGGAAACGGAAACGGAAGATCTCGTTACGCCAGCACGCGAATTGCCAGTCAGTACCGGCTCGACTGATGCTTCGATATCGGAATCTTCCGACTTGCCCTCGGACGACGACGATGTCAACATTACTCCTCAGCAGATCATTGCTCATACCGACCCACCACCACCCAGTCAAGCGGATGTAGCCCGCTTGCGCGATGTACGCGATTCGGATCTCACTGCTCCAGGATCTGCAGGGTCCGACATGGCTTCGGCATCTCATGCTGCTGTGGCTAGTACCGCCCCATCCGCCACTTCCGAGCACCCCACCGAAGCGCCATTCCAGCCCCAAGGATTATCGCTAGGTGACGCACTCAAGCAGCAATACCTCGAGTGCAGAGTTGTTCCTACCGTCATCGACCTCTTTTTCGAGTACCCACATAACGATTTCGCACATCACGTCATATATGACTTGCTTCAGCAAATCTTGAATGGTCGTTTAGGACCTGGGTTGAACCGGGAATTGGTGATTGATATCATCAAGGAGGGTAGGATTGTGGAACGGATTCTTGATGCTCAGCGCGCCAATGATAAACTTGTGTAGGTCCCGCTATCACTGGATACTACGATGCTGATGATAGTTCACAACCCCGCACACCACGTTTACCATATATGGGCCATGTCATTCTGATTGCCGAGGACTTGGTAAAGTTCTTTGCCAGATGTCCCCAGGAACTATGGGAAGTTATCCAAGACTCATTTGTTCCTTCCGAATGGGAGGCTTTCGTCGATGGATCACTACGGGAAACGAAGGACCGAGACGCCAAGCCATTAGCAGGTGGAAAACCCATGCCAACGCCTGGACCGGATGGGACACCGAAGAGCGACGATAGTGATGATGACGACGACGAGATTGGAGTCCATAAATTCGGAGAGCCGCTTACCAGGACAATGGCTCAGGGTGGAGAGGGCTATGAAGCGTACGAGGATCGGAACGAGAGTGGCGATGATGACGATAGCGTAAGTTTCTGCTTGATCATTAGGACATGGCTAATATCAGTATTGGCGAGGAATGAGCCAGAATCGCAGACATGTTGATTCGTCAGACGAGGACGAGGATGATGATGCCGATTGGTTACGGCCTAGTGTCCGCAAAGCGGCCCAGGGTGGAGATATTGGCAGTGATGATGATGACTTTGCCGTGAGTTCTTTGTGCCTTTGATGTCTCTTCGCTGATGTCAGGGATTCCAGTCTAGCCAAAGCCGCGTCCAACATCTCGACGACTTTGATGATGTGAGTCTGGATGGGGGATCAGTATCAACGTGCGACTGACTTGCAGGACGACGCGTGGGGAAACTTTACAAACGCCGGACCATCTCAGCCAGCAGACAATGCAAATCCATTCGACGACTTTCGACCAGATCCTCTGACACCCCACGACTGGGCGAGCGAGTTTGATCGAGAATTCAGTTCCGACAATTGGACAGAGGGATCTGGTAAAGACGCTCCTACGATCGTCGTACCAGATGATGACAATGACGACGAAGAATCTAGTCCAAGGCCTGGCAGTACATGGTCATTCTCGGGCGACGATGAAGGCGAGGACTTACCACCCACGTTAAGTCCTAAATCAGAGGATGCTCCTCGTTTAGGTGCTCCTATCGACGACGAAAAGAAGGTCACGCAAGGCCAGACTAGCTCCCCTGCCAAACTCCTGTCTGGCTTGTCGCTGACTGCGCCACGCGATCCAGCGGGTCAGGTACGACGAAGTCCACCCCCACCACCTCCTCCCCGAGCAGTCTCGTTGACTCCTCGTACCGACGCCTTTTTCGCGACGCCCTCCAAGTCTACAAATACCCCTATTGCGCCTTTACAACGTACATCCAGTCCTAGCAAGATCGCCACGTCTCCCACTAGCAGTATCTCGACTTCACCACTACAAACAACCACATCCAATACTGGCAGCGACCCCATACCCGATCGAACACCAGCTCCAGTAGATATCCCAGTAACTCGCCAACGATCTTCCTCTCAATCAGAATCGGCATTCTCACCACCCGATTCGTCCCTCGTTCAGGCTACTTCGCCGGATGCACCCCTCGGTCCTGGGGTCAGTAGAGATGCCGAGTTGACGGAAGGGGGTATGGTTTCTAGAGAAGTTGATGGGCAGGTTATTACTGTTCCTGCGGATGAGATTGTTAGGGGTGTTGAGGATGCTATGGAGAGGAATAGCGAGTCCAGTGAAGGTAGAGGATCATTGTAGTAGGCTTAGGCCAGAAGTGCATGTAAATCTGCCAGATTATCTCCCCTGTCAGCTCCTGCGGTGCAGAATATCTCCCCTGTGACGCAATGCTGAAGGCTTCCTGTTGTTTGGCGGACGTGT
>Ga0308160_10006347_pt1 | contig 12066 bp, 12 predicted proteins | sample PhyFR1_FD_201036 | JGI IMG/M metagenome (GOLD analysis project Ga0308160, IMG submission 201036) | Phyllosphere microbial communities from UC Gill Tract Community Farm, Albany, California, United States - DLSLF.R1 | ecosystem: Host-associated > Plants > Phyllosphere > Unclassified | place: USA... | reverse complement strand
TGAGCGATGGATTCACGACCCCGGGCCTGCTGGCAGCCCGGGCGTCGTCAACCGAGGTCGGCGCGCTGGCGTGCGATCCTGAGCGACCCTGCCTCCGTGCCCCTTGCGCGCGCCCTTCGACCCTTTGAGCGACCGAGGCGGAAGCGGCATTCGAGATTAGAGAGGGGAGGCGCTAGATTAGAGCCGCCAAGAGGAGGGAAGAGGGCAGAGCGGACACGAGGCGAGCGGCGGTATGTAAGGAGGCGAGCGACAGGGGCGAGAGACAGGGCGAGATACTTTTGTCTGCTCTTGCCGCGAGAAGGAGGCAGGAGGTCGAGCGAGGCACAGAGGAAGACACAGGGCAAGAGCGGAGCGGAGCGAAGCGAGCAACAGGGGGGTTCACGAGGCGGGCGGCAGGATCGCGAGTCGGCTGGGCTCGGCCGCCCTCTTACTGCTTGTCCTTGCCGGAGAAGATGCGCTTGACCGAGCCAAAGATGGAGCTCTTGCGCTTGCTGATCTTGGCCTCGTCGGCGGCCGTCTTCTTGGCCGGCGCCGGCTTGGCGGGCGAGCCGGCCGGGGTCGAGAGCGAGCTCGGGTAGCCACCGGGGACGGTCGACGCATCCTTGGCCGGGACGGCGGGCGCAGCAGCGGCAGGGGTGGCAGGGGCAGCCGCCGAGGCGGCCGGAGCAGCTGCGGCGGCGGCGACACCAGCGGCGGGAGTCGTCGAGGCCGGAGCAGCGGCGTGGGTCGTCGAGGCCGGGGTGGCAGCGGCGGCGGTCGGGCCAGCCTTCTTGGCGGCGAGGTCCTGCCGGGCGGCCTCGAGGGCGGGCGCACCGTCGCGCTCGACCTTCTTGGCGTCCGTCACCTGGACAGGAGCGGGGGCCTGGTTGCCCGAGGTCGACAGCGTCGAGGCGAGCGAGCCGCCGGTCGCTGTCGTCGCCGGGAGCGAGGCAAAGTCGATCGGGGGCTCGATCAGCGTCGGCTTGGGGGCAATGGCGGTCGAGTGGGGCTCGGCGGCGGCGGCGGCGAGGGCGACGGGCGTCGCGGCCGTCGGGTTGGCAGCGTCCTTGAGGGTGACGGGGTGGGCGATCGGGAGCGCGTCCTCGGTGGGCGCCCCCTCCTTGAGCGTGACCGGGTGGGCGATCGGCAGCGAGGAGCCGGCCGGGACGGTGTCTACCAGCGGACCGAGAAGACGACCTCAGCTTGCGCGCTCCCTGCAGAGCCGGTCCTGAAGCGGACCGTCCGCTCAAAGAGGACGCTGGACGACGACGGGGGGGAGCGGGAGGGGGACGAACGGGCAGAGGGGGCCGACCGGACGGCGTCGACGACGGGGACGGCAGCCGACGACGACGCCGTCGACAGGTTGGGGTGCAGGTTGCCGCCGTCGACGTGCTCGAGCGCCTTGGTCTGGCCGGCGGCGAAGCCGGCGGCTGTGCCGTCGTGGTGGGCGTTGGCGGCCGAGCCATGGCCAAAGACGAGGCCCTCGACGCCGGCGACGAGACCGGCGACGCCGGCCGATGCCTGCTGGGCGAGCCGCTGAGCCTGCTCCTGGGCCTGCTCGGCAAAGTGCTGGGCCTGCTCGAGACCTTGGTGGGCGAGCTTCTCGGCCTCCTCCTGGAGGTGGGCCGCCCGCTCGGTCAGCTGAGCCTGGACATTCTCGGCCGGGACGGCGTCGACGTCGGTCAACGGCTCGAGCGCATTCTTGATCGGCTTGGCGGCCGTCGTCGTCGGCGCGGCAGCGGGCGCAGCCGCGGCACGGGCGGCGTCGGTCGAGGACGAGCTGGCAATCTGCTGGGCGACGGTGAGGCCGCCGTCGGTCTTGGGGGCGGCCGCGCCGACGGGCGGCTGCTCAGCGGCGGCGACCGACGACGCGGGCGCCATGGCGAGGCCGTCGGCGGCCCGGACCGAGCGCGTCGACGAGAGGTCGCTGTCGATCGTGTGCGGGGCGACCGTGTCGTTGACCGAGGGCGTCGACGACTTGGCGAGCGAGTCGGCGCCCGTGGTAGCCTCATCGATGGCTGTCGGTGGGGCATGCGGCGTCAGCGGAGCGGATCGACCATGAGTGCGACCAAGCAGACAGAGCAGGCGCACCCTTCGAGACCTCTTGCTTGCGGGCGCTGATGTCCTCGGGCCGGGCACCGCTGCCCTGGGGAACGACCGTCTCATTGTCCCTCGCCTTGCTTCCAACAACAGCGGCGGCAACGCCGGCGACACCGGCACCAGCGGCGGCAGCCGGGGCGATGACGGTCGCCGCAGGGAGGTCGACCGCAGGCTTGTCGGTCGGCTTGGGCGTCGGCTCGGCGACGTGCGCCGGCGCGGGAGGGGCCCGGACGACATTGTTCATGTTGCCGGCAGAGTCTGTTGGATAGCGGAGAGCGAGTCAGATTGCTGAGCGCTCAATCTCATAGACGGAGGCTGGGCACGCACCCCACTCCTTGTCCTGGTCCTCCCGGGCCTGCCACGCTGGAGAAGGGCCAGATGGCGATCAGCAACCGGTCGCACCACAGGCAACACGCCGTGTGTCACAGAAAAGGCAGGCGCGAGCGAATGGCACTCACTGCCGTCGACGACTGTGCGGATGGACACGCGTTCGAGAGCGAGCAGGAGTCGTTACAATAAGCGTCAGTGGTCCAATTGGAGGTGAGGTTTATGGCGAGCAGGCTCCCAGAGAGGAGGAAGACGGGGTTGTGCGCACCATACTTGTACTCGTACGTCTGCCCCCACTCGAGCTCGATCGAGCCCTCGAACCCCTCGCCGACCTTGGTGAGCGGATGTGTGTTGCCGGACCACTAGCAGACGGGGAAGACGCAGTCCAGATCCGGAGGAGGCGCGCGTCAGGGCTCGGTCGAGGTCATCCAGAGCCGGGCGAGAGGAAGCACGCACAGAGTCAAACGTGCCGGTGACAATGACCGAGTGAGGGGCGGCGCTTGGCCTGGATGGACGGCCCGGGCCGGGAGGAAAAGGGGTTTTTGAGTCCGGGCGAGGAGAGAGAAAGGGAGAGAGAAGGCGGGTCGGGGGCGAGCGAGCGAGCAGGGCGGTCTCAGCTTCCGCGCGTCACTGAGAGCAAAGGGCCCCCTTCCGGATGCGCCGGCAGAGCCGGCCTGGGAGGGTGACGGGCGCCGTCTCCGGGGACAAGTAGAGAGCAAGGGAAGGGGACGGACCAGGTGAACTTTGCTTCGTACTTTGCGCCAGACATGTTGCCGAGAGAAGAGGGAGGGAGTGAGAGGTTGACGGATGGATGGGTGTTTAGGTCGGCTCGGCTGGGGCGACGAGCGGCGGGCGGCCGCGTGCGGCGAGCTCGGCCCAGCCAGCCTGCTTTCTTTTTTTCGGCTCACCAAGGATTTGGACCGCAGTCTCCGCTCTTGCTCTCTTCCGGCTCTGCTGCTGTACGCCACGGCCATCAGACCCCTCTGTTCATCAATGTCGACGCCGACCGCACTCAAGCTCCTGACGCTCCTCAATGTGACGGCCGCCCGGCCGCCGCCGTCCAACAAGCGGTCGATGCCGTACGCCTCGTCCGACAGCGAGGACGACGAGCCGCCCGCCGCCGTCGCCGCCAAGTCAACCTCCAAAGCGAGCCCATCGTCGGCCGGCAAGAAGGCCAAGAAGACGCGCCGGATCGTTTGGAACGACGATCTCGAGCAAGGGCCGAGCGGCAGCGGTCGGCCGACCTCGACGGGCGCGTCGTCGGCCGGCGCGAGCGGTAGCAGCACCCCGTCGGCGGCGACCGCTGCGCCGGCGGCCGGCGCGTCCAAAGCCGGCAAGGGCAAGAAGGGCAAGCAGGTCGAAGTTGAGGGTGCTGACAGCTCCGACGACGAGGCCGGCGGAGGTGCGGATCCTTGAAAGTCTATCCCAATCCTGTGTTGGCTGTCGCTGACCACGGTTCCGACCTCCCTCCACTGCACCGCGCCGCTTTAGATGGCCCGGCAACCAACTCGATGGCGACCGACGCCTTCCACACGCATTTCGGGCCATCGCCTGCTCCTCTCAAGGACGGGACGGCCTCTTTGGTTGAGGCGGGCAAGTGGGTGACCTCGCGCTCGACCCGGCCAGGCCTCGGTAAGGTTGTCGCCGTCCTGCCCGAGGGCTCGCCGGCACTTGGACCCGATGCCCCGGCCGACCAGCCGCAGGTCAAGCTGGTCGAGAGCGTTTATGAGCAGTTTGGCCGGCTGCCGGCGACCAAGGCCAACGGCGGGCAGATGACGGCGCTCCAGGAGGGCGTCCACGCCGTCGTCGGCCAGTACCAGGACCTCTTCCTCAGCCGGCTTGGCGTCGACCAGCGGGCAGAGGTCAAGGACGTCGTCCTCATGCACGCCGTCAACCACGTCCTCAAAACCCGCCGGCGGATCCTCAAGATGAACGAGAAGCTCGCTCATGCGGCGGCCGCCGCGAGCGAGCCCTCGACGACCTCTGCGGCGGCGCCGGCCGAGCTCGACGCGCGCGACCAGGGCTTCACGCGGCCCAAGATTCTTCTTCTGACGCCGTTCCGGTCATCGGCCCTCGCGGCCCTCACGAGCATGCTCGCCCTCTTCCCGGCCGGCACGCAGATCGAGAACCGCCAGCGCTTCCTCGACGAGTTTTCCCTCCCGCCGGGGACGGCCGACCGGCTGCTCGACCGAGCGGGCGAGTGGCCGCGCGACCACGTAGAGACGTTTGCCGGCAACGTCGACGACAACTTTCGCGTCGGCGTTAAGGTGACGCGCAAGAGCGTCAAGCTGTTCGGCGGTTTCTATGGGTGCGACATCGTCGTCGGCTCGCCGCTCGGTCTCCGCATGAGCATCGAGAAGGAGAAGTGCGTCGCTTCGAGCTCGCAGGGCATGCAAGCCGCCGCCGCTGACATCGCCGCTCTTCTTGCAGGAGCTCCGACTTCCTGTCGAGTATCGAGGTCGTTATCGCCGACGGGCTCGACGTCATGTCGATGCAGAACTGGGAGCACGTCCAGGTGCGTCTTTCTGCCTCGCACGACGTGACATCCGCCGCTTGTCGATGCTGACTCCGCTCCCATGTGCGGCGCGCCCAGTTCATCTTCGGCAAGCTGAATGCGCTGCCGGCCGACGCGCACGGCTGCGACTTCTCACGCGTCAAGCCGTGGTACCTCGACGGCCAGGCCTCGCTCGTCCGGCAGACGATCCTCCTCTCGGCCTACGAGACACCCGAAATGCGCGCACTCTTCAACAAGGACCTCCGCAACGTTGGCGGCAAGGTCCGGACTGAGGGCACCTACGAGGGCGAGCTCGACAAGGTCCGGCGCGGCGTTCGCCAGGTGCGTCGAGCCGAGCCGAGCCCTACCACCAGACGACTTCCGGAGGTCCCTAGCCTCTCAGCGACTCGCGCTGACGCGTTCTCCTTTCTCTGACCTTCGATACGGCCTGCAGACCTTCACCCGCTTCGAGGCTTCGTCACCGCTGGCCGAGCCCGACGTTCGGCTCGCCCACTTCACTGAGAAGCTCATGCCGACGGTCCTCAAGTCGGCGAGCATGCGCGAGCGGACGCTCGTCGTCGTCCCGTCCTACTTTGACTTTGTCCGCGTCCAGGCGTGGTTCCGCCAGCAGGGCTCGATCTCGTTCGCCTCCATCTCCGAGTGCGTTCGCTCGCTTGAGGCTCGCTGTTCATCGCGAGAGGCCTAGCTGAAACCGCTTTTCCTGCCGGTAGGTACTCGTCGAGCCAAGAGATTTCGCGCGCGCGGACGTCGTTCTTCAAGGGCTCGAAGAAGTTCCTGCTCGTGACCGAGCGCTTCCACTTCTACCGGCGGTACCGGCTCCGAGGCGCGCGGACGATCCTCTTCTACGGCCTGCCCGAGCATGCCCTCTTCTACCCGGAGCTCATAGGCTGCAGCTTTCTCAAGCGGACCGACGGCGGTGTGCTCGCCGAGAAGGACGATGCCGAGGTCGAGGTCGAGGCGGAGGACGTCCAGGTCAAGGCGCTCTTTAGCCGGTGGGACTGGATGCGGCTCGAGCGCGTCGTCGGGTCGACCAACGGGCGGAAGATGCTTGACGTTCAGGGCGGCGAGAGCGTCTTCAGCTTCGTCTGATTTGCGCGATGATCCATGAGCTGTTTGTCGTCCCGATAATGCGTGGAGTTCGCCGTACGTGCGCGCTGCAAGTGGAGGCGGCCGGACGACGACGCACGGCCTGCCCCGGGCCTCGCTTTGTCAGCCGAAGCTCGCCGCCGCCGCCACGACGACGACGACGACGACGACGCGAGCTCGTGAGAGAGCCCCCCAGCGACCCCTCCGCCTCCAGGCGTCCCTCGCCAAGCTAGCATGTCGATCCCCAAGCTAGCAGACGATGCGTCCCCGAGCGAGGCCCTCGGCCATCTGCTCAAGGTCCTCGGCCCGCTCTTCAAGCTTCCGACGCGCAAGGCGGCCGCCGTGCCGGCCGTCTCGACGCCGACGGCCGCAGCGCTCGAAGGCTTTTTGATCGCCGTACCCGAGGCGGCGGCCGCGCTGCCTGACCTCGTGCCGGCAGAGGAGGGGGAGAGATCTTCAGGCCAGCCGCCGTCTATCGCTCGGCAGCGTGCGCTGGCGAGGGCGGGCGGCAGGCTCGCGCTCTGGGCGGTCAGTCGCGTCGACATCCTCATCCGGGCGGACGAGGCGCAGGCGCCCGCTGGCGGTGCGTCCCCTCTGCTATGGAGAGGCCGGGCGAGTCCTCCCGGCTGACGGAGGGTACTCTTCTGCGCCCTGGCAGCACCTCCGGCCTACCCGGTCTCGACGGCACCGCTCCTTATGCTGCTTCTGGCTCGCGCGACCGGCCAGTACTTGCAGCCGCTCTTCCTGGAGTGCACAACGGCGCCGGCGACCCCTGCTGTCCAGGCAGCGCCGTCGAAGGCAGTCCAGCGCTTCACCGAGCTCTCTTCCGAGGACGAGGATGGGAATCCCGAGAAGGGCGCCTCTCAAGCGAACCCTTGTGTGACTGTGACCCGCAGCGAGCTCGTCGGCGCCGTCAACCAGGTGCTGGCGCTGGCCAACCGTCAGCCCTTCACCCTCGTAACGAAGCTCGCGCGCGACGTCGGCGTCATGCGGCCTGTCCTCAAGATTGCTGTCTCGCTCGGCTGGCAAGCTGGCAGCGAAGACCCGACGCTTCGGGCCACCGTCACCGGCCTCCTTGACTCGTGCGTCGTCGTCGTCGTCGTCTCGAATCCCGACGCTGGCTCGGCTGACCAAGCAAACCACTCCCCTCTCTTGCAGGTACCATCCCTCGCAGACGATGTCGCTCCTGACGCCCCTCCTCGCCCGGCCTTCGGCTGCCTCGATCCCGATCTCGCGCCTCCTCTCGCGAGCGCTCCTCCGACCGGACGGGCTGCGTGGGCTCCTGCAGTCGATGTTTGCCTCCGGTACTTCAGCGGAGCCGCAAGAGCCCGAGGGTATGAAGCGGGCGGAGGCTTGGGCAAAGTTGGTGGCTTCCTCGCCGAACGGCAAGACGCCGGCCGAGGCAGTCGCCTACGTCCGAACGATCGTCCCTCGTCTACTCGACCTGCTCAAGGCGACCGACACGCCGACCGCTTTCGCCCGGCCCGTCGCGCTCGCCCTGACGCGACTCATCCGGTCGCACCCGTCTCTCGTCCTCGTCCATTTGCACGGACCTTTCATTCGTTCCAACCTCGACCTGGTCGTCCGTCGGCGGCGCGCTGCTGCCGCCAAGGCCGAAGAGCAGGGCGCCGACGCCCCATCGTCAGCCCAGTTCGAGGCGCTCTGCGCGATCGTCCCGCTCGTCCTTAACGCGCCTCCCTCGTCCACCATCGCCGACCGGCTCCTCACGCCCATCATGCCGCCGCTTCTCGCCCTCGACTGGCACCTCCGCAACGTCAAGACGGCCGACCCGATCCTCCGTGCACACGTGCGCGACCTTTGCGCGACCTGGGGTCGGACCGCCAACGAGCTTGACGTGGAGGACGTCCTTCGACGGGCGGTCTTCGGCGGGCGAGGATGGAGAATGGAGGGCCAGCAAGTCAAGTCACCACTCGAGGCGCACGCTTCCGCTGGCCTCCTCGGCGACGACGACGCAGCCGATAAGGACGAGGCCGAATGGCACTGGGTCGGCGGTGGGCAAGACCTCGCCGTTCACTTCGGCCTGCCTCCTCTGCCTGATCTGTCGGCCGCACCGACATCGTCTCCCCTTGCCGGCCCCAGCTCTGCCCCGGACGGCGGTCCGCCGGCGACTGACGACGACGACACGTTCGAGCGCGAGGCGCTGGCAATGCTCGACCTCCAGCCTCCACCGGCCCTCTTTGTCGACTTTCTGCGGACCATCAAGCGCCCGAAGCCGACCGGCGCGCTTTTCATCGGCCTCCTCGGCCGTCTCCATCGGCCTGCGGACGACGAGAGCCCTGCCCTCAGCCCGCTGGACGAGCTCCTCCTGTCCAAGCTGACGCTTCGCATGGTTGAGGTCCTGGGCGAGGACCTCGTTAAGGGCGAGGCCGAGCGTATCCTTGAGTTCGTCAATCTCGTCCTGCGCTCGGCGGGCGGTTCCGTTGGCGCTCCGACGGCCGCTCATAGTCGTACGACGACCGGCTCCGCATCGGCATCCTCGTTCGGCCTAGCGGACCTGCGGATCATCAATGAGGACGACTCGAATGGCGGTGCCACTAGCCACGCCGAGGAGCTCGACAGCGACGACGAGCTCGACAGCGATGACGAGCCGGACCTGCCGCCGCTCGAGGACAGCGAAGCTGTCGGTTTCGACGACGGCCGCGATGCGTCGGGCACGGCCGAGGGCAAGATGGGCATTGTCGGCACCGCCGTCGGGCTCTTGATCGCGGTCCTTCAAGGTGAGTGGTAGTGGCATCGTCGCGCGTCATTGGTGTTGGCGAAGCAGAGGCCTGACCACCAGGCTGCCTTTCTCCCGACCCTAGCCGACGAGGCGCTGTCCCCGGTCTCTAACTCGCTCATCATCGTTATCACGGCGTCGCTCGAGCGGCACGCAGCCTCTTCGACCCTCCCGGCGGTCCGTCACCTATGCAAGGAGGCCCTCCTTATCCTCTCGCTCCGTTCGGCGTCGTCGTCTATGCACGGCCTCGACGGGCCATCGACCGCTCCGGCGCAGGACGCCACGGCGGCTGCGCTCGAGCGCTACCAGGAGGCGTTGCGACTCATCGCCGATCCGAGTGTTCCGGTCAGGGCGCACGGTCTCATCCTACTTCGCCAGCTGGTCCTCCCGCCAACCCAGCAGCAGCGCGAGCGACCGTTGGCCAATCCAAACGGCCGCCTGCCAGACGCGCTCATCCCAGCCATCACCGACGTCTTTGTCCAGTCGATCCAGGACTCGGACTCGTACGTCTACTTGAACGCGGTCAAGGGCCTCGCAGGCATGGTCGACGGCCACGGGCGCGACGTTCTCGGCAGGCTCGTGCGTGTCTACGCCAAGGGCGTCGCTTCGAACGGCTGGACGGGGGGCGTCGCTACGGCCAGCGTCAAGGGCAAGGGCCGGGAGACGGGCCCGGGCTCAGACAGCGGGATGGACACCAAGGACCTCGACACTCGGCTGCGCGTCGGCGAGGCGCTCTGTGGCGTCATCGAGCGCTGCGATGGTGCCCTCGGGCGATACGGTGCGTAGTGGTCAGACGTCCGAGTACATTGCCGGCAGTGCAAGCCGACTGACCGCTTTCTGTGAGCTCTGGCCCAGGCGACGTCCTCATCCCGCCTTTACTGCTCGTCTTCCGTGCGGCAAGCCTACCGACCTCCCTCCGCGCCTCGGCCTTGTCGATCCTGTCGCTGGTAGCCGAGACGTCGCCCCTAACGTTTTCGACGCATCTCAATAGCCTCGTCCTGGCCAGCGTCGACCTCCTCCAGGTCGAGACGGTGGCTCGGCCGCGGACGATGGCACCGGCAGCTGTTTCAGATCCCGTCACGCAGCAGGATGCGAACGTGGCCGATAGCGATGACGAGGTCGAGATGGAGGAGCGCCCGCCAGAGGATCGGCCGGCGACGATCGCCGACGCAAAGCACCCGATGCTCCGCCGGACGGCGCTCAAGTTCCTCGGCGCCGCCCTCGTGGCCGACTCGCATCTCGATCAGGCAGAGGTCGACCGCGCCGTCTGGGGCCGCGTCGGTACAGTCGTCGGCTACGTCCGGGCGACCGACATCGACCCGCACGTCCGGTCTATCGCCGGCGAGGTCGGCATTCTGTTAAAGGAGCGGCTGCAAGCTCTGACGACGTCGTGAGCAAATGAACATGTAGTCATCATCCTCTCCCATGCTTTGCTCGCAGCAGACGACTAGTCGATCTCAGCTCCCAACCTCACGCCAGCCGCCGCGCTGGCGCTCAATGAGGTCCCAGCGCTGATCGCACTCCTGCAAGATGTCCTCGACCTTGCGAGGAGTGACAAAGTGCCAGCGGTCCTCGTCGGAGGCCTGGAGACGCCTATGGAGTGTGTCGGACGAGGCGCCAAAGGGGGCCGGCCGGCCGTCTTCGAGCACGGTCGATCCTGTCCGCTTCGGTAGCCGCTCGTTTTCAACCACGAGCAGATGCAGCAGGAGTGGCGCAAGGGTCGGGACACAGACGAAGAGGTAACAGTCGTCGCGCCTGCCGGGGCCGATGGCCGGCGTCAGCCGCCGAGACGGGGACCAGCTGGATGCAGCCTGCGGCAATTGCGAGGCCAGTGTCCACGGCTCGGGCGGGACGCGGACGACCTCGCCCTCTCGTTCGAGCTCGACGAGGCACTGCTTGAGCAGGTTGCGCACTTTGCCCGCGACCCAGTTGGGGTTCCGGAGCTTCTTGGTAAGGCTCGGCTCGCGCTCTTTCTTGGTCTTGACGCGGCGCGAGGCCTCGTCGACCGGGTCGAGGGTCTCATGGCCAATCCCGTCCTCGTCGTAGAACCAACGCTCGTCGCGCCGGGCCTGCTTGCGGAGCTGGGCTGCGTCGGCCTTTGCCGAGCGATGCTCGGCCTTGAGCGCGGCGCGGCGCTCCTCGTCTTTCTCCCGCGTCATCCGCTTCAGCACCTTCTCGCCGTAGATGCGCAAGCTCGGGACGTGCTGGAAGTGGCCGATAGTGAAGGGCGGCGCGGGCGGTGCTGAGGACGTCGGATGCGCCGACGATGGGAGCGCCGTGTTAAGGATGCCAGCAAAGAGCACGCTCGTGTCCATCTGCGCCGAAGCGAAGGAGCAGCCGACCGAGACGTCGAACGACGACGAGAAGTTGGCCTCGAGCTCATCATCGACCTCCGTGTCAGAGGCCCTCCCTTTGCCCTTCCACTGGCTCGGACCCTGGCTCTCCGGTTCGGATAGCTCAGGGAGCCATCGAGCGACCGGCGGGGGGTCAGACCGGTCGGCGAGGCCGCGCATGCCCCAGACGTCGTGCGTCGCGTCAAACATGTACTCCTTGAGCCGGAGCTTGAGGCCAATGATGTCGCAAGTGGCCGACGGGATCTTGTTAGGGTCGGTGGCCTTCGAAGAGCGTCCAAGCTGCGACTGAAACAGTCAGGAGCGATGCGCCGGTTAGTCTGCAAGCTCTATGCCGATGCCAGAGGAGGCGCTGCTCATCGGTCGGTACGCACGGGGCGAAACTTGGTCGGCGTGGCAGCCGAGGACGACAGCTGACTGCTCGGAAGGAGGTCTGAGAAGTCGAGCTCTGAGCTCAAGCCTTGGCCGCTCTGGATGGCGGGACTGGACGACGAGACCTTGGATGCGCGCTTGCACGGTGTGTGCGGCGCGGGAGACGCCAGCTTCCGAGGAGCCAACGAGGAAGCGAGGTAGGCGGTCTGGTCGAAAGCCGAGTAGACCTGGTCAGTCAGGAAGGCGACGGTCTTGATGTGCTGCGCCTCGTCGTTGTAGGTTGCGGCGACTGCGTTGGGCGGCAAGCGGTGCGTCAGCGGTGGCACGGAAGGCCGAGCCTGCGCAAGTCGGTCGGACTGACTGGGATCGGACTCGATGAAGAACTGGAGATTGGCTCCCCATTTCTTGACCTTTGGTCTAAGACATACTGGGTCGCCAATCGTGACTCGAGGGACATGCTCGTACGGCGGGAGGTCGACCGGTGCAGGCCGCTTGCGGTGCGCGCTGCCGTACGTCGGCAGCGGCGGCGGTGCCTGCTGCGCTCGGTGCTCCGCGACCCGCTGAGCCGTCTGGAACGACTGGAAGATGTTGTGGTCAAA
>Ga0308160_10006346_pt1 | contig 12069 bp, 21 predicted proteins | sample PhyFR1_FD_201036 | JGI IMG/M metagenome (GOLD analysis project Ga0308160, IMG submission 201036) | Phyllosphere microbial communities from UC Gill Tract Community Farm, Albany, California, United States - DLSLF.R1 | ecosystem: Host-associated > Plants > Phyllosphere > Unclassified | place: USA... | reverse complement strand
GCACATGCTCCTGCAACCTCTATATTCCCCCATAATTCATTCATGCTAACTTCTCCTATTCCCCATCCGTCCATTGTCCTGGTTACTGATTCAAGTACTGTTGATGGAGTTTTACGTTCAGAGTGATGAGATGTAGGAGCTGTACGTGGATGTAGGAATTTACCAGCTAGCTCGTGAGGGTGGGAAGATTGAGATGATCCAGGCATGAATGGTAATTCGGTCGTACGGACTGATCGGGGTGAACGAGCGGGTCCGTGAGATCCTATTCGGAATAGCGCTGTTGAGGTAGCATACACCGGTTGTGGGGGTTGACCGTCTTTGGCGGGGTAGAATGAAGGTTTGGAGGATGTACCAACACCAGAGACCTCGACCGAGTAGCTACGAGCGTCAGCGAGCGATCTGGGAGGGATGAGAGAGTGAGATATCGATCTAACATGGGTAGTGGCGGATGGGGCATAGGCTTGCCCTACAGGTGGGCATCCTTGATTGCGGAGACGACACATCTCACATGTGGAAAGAAGGGGCAAGAAAGAGGAATGAAACAGGACTCACCCCCAATCAGCAGCAGAGCTAGTAGCCCACTCTACAAATTCCGCATGAGTCATTTCGAGTTTATGATCAGAGTGTCTAAGAATCAGCATCCCTCAGCATTCTAACGACCATGGGAACCACTGGCCGGCCCGTAGGTATAGGATGGCCTGTTTGACATACCTAAATACCCTCTCTGTCCTTCCTGTGGGATCAACGAATCCCTTTCTTGGTTCATCATGTCCGTTTCTGGGGAATTTGGCGTTAAAGTCGAAGTTCTGATCATCAGCAAGTGTCGGGCAGCGCAGCTGACAGTGCGAGTGGGTCGGGGCGCAATGTGTGAAAGTAGAAGAACACAAGTAGTGAGGAGGAGGGACGAGGGTGAGGAGGGCTCGAGCAGGAGAGAGACTCACTGGAGTAGTAACCAACAAAATCCTAGGTCGGTATGTACCCATCGTAACCACCCCAAACCGACTGAGGATATGCGGATCAAGATGCTCAATCACTTCCAAAGCTGTCATGGCCTCGTATCCTTCCAATCGAGAGTTGTAACGTTCCATACCGCCTAACCAGAGTTCTGTGGATAATGGTTCCCATCGTGGAGTTTGGGGTGGGAAGGATTGCGTGGGTGATGGGGGCTGGATGATGGATAGTGCTGAAGAGGTTGTTGAGGGATTTGAATCTAGACCACCGGCTCTCTGGTCGTTAGCCCATTATCGACAGGTGGTGATTATGGCTCGATGGCGGAAAGATGAATTGGTTGAATAGTGGAATTAGGGGTTGATGGGATCAGGGGATTAAGGAGTAAGGGGAACGTACGAGTATAAACAGTTCCCTATCTTCATCTTCATCCCCCACCGAATTCGAGCTCGAACTAGAACTGGAAGTAGACGCTTTACTCGATCGAATTGGGGGTTCATGAATCGTCGAGGGGGGGATTACTAGTGTTTCCAAAAGTGATCCTGTTCCACAACCTATATCTAGGACCTGATTATAAGCCCTTTCTCATATCAGTCGATTCCCTTCTCCCTTCTCGTCCCCATCTTCTTATTTCCATGAAATCCAAACCAGATCGGGAGTGCGAGGTCAAGGCGAGAACACTCATTATCACGGATAGCGGACGAGAGAGATAGGAGAAGATAAGAGAGACTACTCACAGACCGAACGCCCTCCTTCCTTAGAACCTCCAATGCCCAGTGTCGTCTCTGCATCCATAACCTGAGATGATGTCAGCACTCGCCCAATATCATTACCGGACACCATGTCTGCAGATCGAAAGGGGGAGAAAGGAAGAAAGGAGGGGAAGGCGGAGAGAAACGAAGAGCAGGACGTACTCTGGCGTGAAAGTAACCCCAGTAACATCCTCCGCTTCAACCATACTCACTTCCGGTACCACTGATTCCGGGAGGACATTTGGGTTTAGAGGTGGAGGAGTAGGTGGAGTTGAGGATCTTGATCTTGTTATTTCTCTTGCCATGTTGACTGAAGTTCGTTGATAGATGAGGGGGAGGGGAGTGGTGTATGAGGCAGAGGGAAGAGAAGAGGAGTAGAGAAGAAGGGTACTCTATACCACACTGAATGATGGCGCAAGGAAGAGAAGCTTCAGGGTTTAAACAGGAATTGATTCCGGTGGGGCACTGGGTTTTCACTTGGGGGAATATCATAGAAGCCGCAGTCGTCATCTTTGCTGACGGGTGGTTTCATGCCGAGCAGGTGGGAAGCTGCGTACTCTATAGTGCAAGTGCAAAGCGGGATCATGTATCATTAATGCATACTATGGCTACAGGAGACTATGTCTCGTCTACGTGTATATCTCTATGTTCTTTTTCCATACTTACTGCTGTCCGACCCATCGCCTCTTGGCGGCAGTGACGTCCCTCTTGGTTGGGGCGGCAGGGGCGGCGGATGAGGCAGCGGAAACGGCAGAGACGATAGGTGCAGTAGCGGTCTCAATGGCGCTAGAGACTGAAGCGGCGACACCAGAAGTGGAGGAAGCAGCTTCTGGGACAGTGGCGGAAGAAGAAGCGGAAGTAGCCTCAGGAGTCATGGTGGTAGAGTTGCCGGCCATTTGAGGGGGGAAGTTGAGGAATGGGATGGAAGGAGGCTGAGGAGCATCGGGGGCAGGAGTGTAGGTCTCGTTGGTCATGGATGTAGCGTTCATGTACATGATTGGGTAGGCGTAAGTCGAGTTCTCGGCTGATGGGTAAACTGCCTCGGGGAGGGTGATGGTGTTGTTCATCTCCCTGTCGATCTCGGGGAAAGTCTCGTTGACACAAGTCTGGTTAAGGAATCCACCGACGGTAAAGTTGGATCCGATGGTTTCGTTCCAGATACCTGGGTACTGCTGTTCGATGAGACCGGCACCGGCGTAGATACAGTCCTGGCATAGAGCGGAAGGAGGGATCTGAGCGAGAGCTTGTCGTCCTTCAGTGTCTTTGCCGAGTACTAGGTCGAAGATGCCGTTCACGGTAATGTTCATTCCTAGGTAGGAAGTGACCTCGTTGAGGATGGAGGTGACGCAGAAGGTAGAGTTCGAGGTAGAGTTGGCCATGGCCATTGGCGCAGTAGCGTTGTCCATTGGCATGGTAGCATTGTCCATTGGCATGGTAGAGTTCATGGTGGAGTTTGCGACGAATGGCTCGGAACTATTTAATCAGCCAACATTCCAGATGTTAAAGATGAACTACTCACGTCTTGAGACAAACGAGCTCTCGAACAAGAGGGTACATGCCGACAATATCGCTGATGTCGGTACCGTTGATGTTGTAGCTGGATAGATCCGAGCTACAGGCGGTAGAGAAGTTGGAGGCGGTAGAATCCAATAGTTCCTGATCACAAGCTTCATTTGCGCAAATGGAAGTCATCCAGTTGTCCAAGATGGGTACAAGAGATGCATTTGCGGAGATGGCAGGTGCAAGCTCAGAGATACCGAGACATTGCGACAAAGGCGATAGAGCCAATGAGAGGATGGCAGTTCGGCATTCGGTCGATAATCTTGCTTATCAGCTTTGAGCATATTATGAATGAGGGAGGGACATACGACTGAAGACCTGTAGTGGCGATATCAGGGGAGATGGTCTGGGAGTAGACAGCAGAAGCTGATAGTGCAGCAGTGGCGATAGCGACGAGCATTGTTGCTAATTGGAATTAAAAGTATAGTAAAGAGAGGAAAGATCGACAAGCAGTCAAGGTCTATATATATTTCATGAAAAAGCGGTGAACGTGGTCATCTCATGTCTAGTTAGGAGATCAGTGACGCGTAGTCATCAAACCTGAATAGATATTCAGGTTACACTAGGGTTGATAGGGTATAGCATTCCGTAGCTATAACTATAATCGATTTCCAGTCCTGGATGAAGAGGCAGAATGTCGAGTGGAGCAGGAACAGGGGGCTGCGATTTTTGCGGTAAAGTACGTCATACGTCATTTTCGGTAGACCCCAAATTCCTTAATTGCCTGAGTTGGAGATCTGTCAGCTAAGCGGGCGTCATGCATGCTTTGTTTTTAGCGCAGATTGGATTACGGATGCTGGCTGCCGAAAGATGAGCTGTGTTCTAGCGGGTTCCAGACAACTGCGGCAACTACGGCATGAGCCTTGTTGCATTAAACTTGGCTCTCAAAGACGCGTTGATGATTGACGCGATACCGTACGATCAGCTTATGGTCGGTATCATGAGACCTCAACGCTCGAGGCGACCTGCATTCCAGGTGAATCACGGAAGAAGGTTCCCATACCTCGTGAATGAGCAGCAAATGAAGCAGATAGAAATGATGCGGTCTAGTCAAAGTCATCGATCCAAAAAACTCATGTCGCAGATCAGTGATCGACATCCCTCCTTTCACAGCAGTACTTACCTTTGACATTCCTTCTCCTCATCTGACATGGACATGAATTACATGATGCGCTCTACTGACTTATCACATCACATACGAGATGTTCGGACTCGAGACTGCATTCAAGAAAGTAACCGACCTTCTGCCTTTGTCCAATAAGGATAAAGACGGTGGTGGAAAGGACGATAAAGCCAAGGATACGAAGGGAGACACAGAAAAAGACAGGGAAAAGGACAAGGATAAGAAGGATGGTGCCAAGAAAGATGAGACTAAGAAGGATGAGACCAAGAAGGACGAGAATAAGAAACCCAGCTTACCACCACCTGCCGAAACATATGATGATCACTTGATTGCTTGCGTACGTTCTCTCACTTGCATTTTTGACATAGCTGATGAGTAGGTAGATAGTCATGCAGGATACCTAGCTCCTGCAATTAAAGGCCTAGCAAACGCCCTCGATACCAGCCTCATCACTATTGGATTCGCTCTAGCGGTAATCCTCCTAGTCATCCACCTATCCCTACCTATATTCATGACGCCCCATTTCTCCTCCCTCATCACACTCATAATCCCAGTACAATCAACTATAACCTACATCAAGACAACCCTCCACATGCCCTCTAAGCCATCATCAAAATACCCAGAACCTTCCAAGGTAGATAAGATAACCGGTGAAGAGAAGGAAGAAAGTATATATAATGAGGAATATAAGAAATGGGAAGAAAGGGATGAAAAGAGAAAGATTGATGAGGTTGTGTACAAGGCTGCTAAGACAGTGACGGATGGTGGTCCTCAGTGGATTTGGTATTGGGTTTTCTATGTTTTAGTCAATGGTGTTAGGGGGTTTGTTGGAATTTATAGACCTGGTTGGAAAGGGTGGTATGAGCTTTGGAGGAGTGTTGTCTTGGTGGTCGTTGCTGGGCCTTGGTATACGAAAGCAGCTTTGGATGTTTGAGCTTTGCACCAGAGTCAGTAGAAATGCATGCTTGGATGAGTCTCAACCTGAGTCTGGAGAATATTGGGCGGTCCGCGGTCCGAAGAAACCGGAAGACACATGAATCCCGACGCGTCGGATTTGCGTCTTCTTGCACATCATTCACTATTCTCATCTATGATGACTCCAACGAATACATGCTGGAATCGATGCCGCCAACTTATACGCCGACCGTATAAGGATCTGGAAGCACCGCTAATCTACTAGGTAGCTGACCCAGAATAGACAAACTGATGATTCCGATTGATCATTCCCGACTCAAAGGCAACAGGCGAAGCTATGCAAAGGAAGGGGAAATACCGGAATGACTGGGAATTAGGAACTTATGAGCGGAAGTCTGATGATATGGGAAGTTCCAATACATCTACGCTGGGGTATTCCTGGCGATGAGATGACGCTTCTTGACGATCGTCTGACTACTTATTCGATAAATAGGATGACCCACCCGTTACAACTACATCACAACTACATCACCACCTATAATCGATGTTCGTCCCCTCGCTACTACTCACGCTACTCTGCCTGGCCATCCTTATCGATGCTAGACCCGCGGTGAGCTCTTCGATCGTCAGAGCTCCTTATCGATCACGTCGTCCGTCTACTGCCGCTGCGTCACTCCAAACCCTAATTTCGGCAGTCAAACTATCTTCTACCGGTGTATCCCCTGCGGCTCTGAAAGCCTCGAGTGCATCCAAAGCGTCCAATGCCTCCAAGGCTTCGACCAGTTCGAAAGCTTCAAAATCAAAGGTTTCGGGAGCGGCACTCAACTCTACCCTTTCACCAGCCCATCCTAGACCACCTAAAGCAAAAGCACCATACAAGAATATCTTCAACTCACTGACCGATATTGAAGCAGCATCAGTAATCAAATTCCTCCACGCCCAGGATTCCCTCAATTTAACAGCCGAGCAGGAAGCGGGACGATGGGATAATTCAATTATGGTGATCGACGTGAATCAACCCAACAAGACCGACGCTCTTTCATACTTTGATAAAGGTGGAAATATACCGAAAAGATGGGCGAAAGCTAGTATTTCATTCGGAGCTACTGAAGAGCCTTATGTTCAGGAATTCGTGGTTGGACCCCTACCAATCAACGGGGATAGTATGTTTTTTCCTGATACGTTTGGGACACATGGGGAGGATGCGAAGATTAGGATATATGATATGGATGATAGTACGGGGTTTGTTCATGATAAGGTTATGGAAATGGATGATGTTGTCCGGGATCTCTTGGAGAGTCAGTCTTGCCTTTGATCCTACGATAAAGGGCTGATTTTGTAGCGAACTTTACAACGTTGCGTACGAAAACTTTTGGAACCACGTGAGATCAGTGACTGATGTATAGAGGAGTTCAAGAAAGAGTTTACAGTATGGGGCATCGACCCTTTATGGCGTGAACCGGACGAAGCTGGAAACGAGCGTATCATCTTCTGGGTACGTCACACTTCGCGATCGATGGTCACTATCTGATATCCAGGTCCAGATATGGCGATCAGGCAAAGCAACAGGAGGCGATACCCTCCTCCCTCAAGGAATCTACCTGCGAGCCGATATTACAGGTCGAAACTCTTCAAATTGGTCCCTAACCCATATTCTATACGGTAATGAGCTGTACCCCTCCATCTCAGCATTCAGGGAGGCATGGAGAGAACCGGGGTTCAAAAAGATGAAAGTCAATCATGGTGGCAGTTGGATTAATGTCGAGAGTACTGGTGAAGAAGATGGGTTTGCGCTTGATGATCGTCCTCCGCCGAGGCAGGTTAGCGTAAGTGGGCAGAGGTTCAAGGTGGATGAGAAGGAGAGGTATGTGGAGTGGATGGACTTTAGCTTCTTTATCACGTACGTCTACCTTACAACACTGGGGTAGTATCGGAGTTGACGGGACAGTTTCACTCGAGATACCGGGATGAGGCTTCACGATATCAAATTCCGAGGCGAGAGGATCATCTACTCCTTAGGACTTGAGGAAGCTATTGCGCAATACGCAGGGAACGATCCTGTCCAATCTGGGACTGCCTATCTCGGTCCGTCATTCCTTGTGCAGACTCCAAGTAGCAAGACTGACTCCCAGATACATATTACGGTTTCGGCCCGTATTGCTTCAACCAGGTTCCGGGGTATGATTTCCCATTACAAGGGTATTGCATGACAACCACATGGCATGCGGATGAAATATCTAAGGTGAGTTGTATAGTCAAACCGATGGTATAGAAGCCTGATGACCAGAAACGAAAATGTGGGATTACGATCTTTGAGGAGGAACAGCCTTATTTACTTCAGCGACATACTTCTGCTGATTACGTTCATGCGACAAAGAATATCGCTCTTACCGTCCGATCCATTTCGACCGTTGGCAAGTGGGTTCTATCTCCCTCGTTCATAAGGAGAAGGCTGATATATAGCTACGACTACGTGTTCGACTACGTCTTTTACCTTGATGGATCTATCGAGACTATCGTAAGAGCGTCCGGGTATATTCAATCCGCTTTCTACGCAAATAACTCGGATTATGGGTATCAGATCCACGATGCGTTGAGTGGTTCAATGCATGATCACTCGCTACAATTCAAAGTGGATCTCGATATCGCCGGGGTGAACAATACAATGGTGAAACATAAATTCATACCTGTCGATGTGAATTACAAATGGAGTAATGTAACTAGGAGTACTATGAAATTATCCCGGAGTGAAGTCTCGAATGAGGATGAAGGCAGGATGGTATGTCCCCCCACTTTGATGTGACTGATACCAGAACTGGGGACATAATAGTAAAGAACTAGTTTTAGTCGTCAATAAAGATTCTTTGAATAAATACGGAGAAGAAAGGGGATACAAGATTACGCCTTCTCGTGGTCCACCTGGGATCCATCAGACTATTACGAACTCTACCAATCTCCAGAAATCGGGAGCGACGGGGACTCATGGGTACTTTGTAACCAAGCATGTAGGTTACCTCTCATGCATGTGGGAATAGCTGATGGTAAGAAAGACGAGGAGAAAAGGTCCACATCAGCTTGGAATGCCTACGATCCCGGACATCCTCTTGTCGATTTCGATAAATTCTTTGACGGCGAGTCGTTGGTCCAGGAAGACTTGTAAGTGTTGATTCATTCCTTGACGTTGCTGATGAATCAGGGTACTATGGTTCAATCTCGGTATGCACCACGTCCCCCACACAGGTGATCTCCCAAATGTACGTCTCACCCAAATTCGAATGACGTTAGGGCTGATTTGAAGACGGTATTCACAACAGCACAATGTGGAATGTGGATCACACCGCACAATCACCTCCTCTCCGACCCGTCTCGGCAGAGTAAACAGATGATTCATATTGATCTCGATGAAGATGGGGTCGCGAGCGATGTCACCACTTATGGGCAAGAAGAGGTGGAGGGCATAGTGGACTTGGTGAGTCATAAGCCTGTTTGAGTGGATGGGGCTGATGTATTAGGCTCAAATCGGTTGGGATGCCATGAACTATGTTGGGGATGTTGTAACGAGGAAGTTCCCCTATGACCGTGAGTTGCTGTCCTGAAGGGTCTCGTATAGTGCCTGACTCTTTCAGCTCAGCATCCATTCAACCAGACCGTGGTCCTTGAGTAGTAGGCGATCATGGCAGAGGGTACCTGATAGAGATTTGTAGAAGACATGTCCGTGACCTACCATGGTCGGTGTCGCTTGTATCGTAATTATCAGTTGTAAATGTATGAACGGCAAAGATGCGGCACTTGACGGAAGATAGTTTATCTACAACAAACAACTTCAGTGCGGGTCATCGTACCCCTCGATACCGAGCATCATACCCCTCTCTCCTCCTGATCATCGAGCAGTCTAGATAAGCTCGGAGTAGAAATGGATTTGCTGAGGGATGAATATCGGTGTAATCAGAAGAATTAGAAGACGCCTCCATGAATGTTCCGCCGGTCAATAATCGCCGACGCCGCGCTTAGTCCGAACCTTGATTCCACGCCCCCACTCCACTGTATAAGAACCATGCGACTAGGATGTGACTTCGAACGATTCAAAACAAAGCTGAATGAGCTCTACGTCACAATTTAATATGACTGATACTTTCAACGTTCTACTCTTAGGTGCTGGACCTGTTAATTTCGGTACGACCGAAGGACCTTGGAATCATGTGAGCAGCTGTTATCAAATCATTCACCAAAGCTGATACCTAGTCCAAACGCCTCGAACAGTCAGTGATCTGTTTTGTTCTAATCAGCCAAGCTCATGATAGAATCCTGGGAGATCGACTCAATGTCGTCGGGATCGTCGAGAGGGACCAGGAAAGAGGCGAAAGGGTCTTAGGGCTCAAACGAGCCGATTCCAAAGCGGGCTACTCGAATACCAAGATATTTACTAGTCTGGATGAAGCTGGGTCGGTCCTTTCTGCCGAGATCAAACTTCCAAAGTAAGTGATCTCATTGAGGTTTGGGTATGGGTATGGGTATGATCTAATGTCAATAGGCTTGTAATTGACGGGTTTCAACCTGTCATGAGGGGTTCCACTCAGCCCGGACGGAATCTCGAGATGCAATTAATAAAGCTTTTTCCCGATGCTGCGCTATTTATCGAGAAGCCCATATCCTCGTCTGAGTTTACGGAAGTTGATAAGGTAAAGGGAGCTTTGAAAGGGAAGACTGCATCGGTGGGATATATGTTGCGATATTTGAAAGGCAAGTACTTGGTAATGAGCTGTGTAGTGGGGCGCTGATGTAGTAGCGGTCCAAGAGATGAAGTGAGTCAAAAGAAGAATGTTAGACTGATGGTGCAGAAAGTTGATCGATGAAAACAATCTTCAAGTTATGATGACTATGGCTACGTATCTTTTCGCTTAGTGAGTACTGCTCGCCCGACCCTCCAATCACGCTGACGTCAGTTCTTATGCTGGCGAGATGGTCAAGAACAAGACTGGGGGCTACTGGAATAAATCTCTTGAAATGGGTCGCAAGTTACTGCCTGCACTCTCCTATCTTGGCTGACAATACAGCGGTCGTGGGACAAGGTACTCATATCGGCAAGTCTTGCCAGGTATTAACTGACTAGATACTGATCGAATAGTCGACCTGACTCGCTACCTCTCCACTAGCCCAGTAGTGCCAGAGAGTATCCACGTACATACCGTCGAACACTCGGATCCGGTTGGTAAATTATCCCAGCAGAAGTTTGTGGAAGATGAGCTGGTTCCTGCCGAAATGCGGGTTCCGAGAATCACCAACGCCACTTGGAGGACCGAGAATGGGGGAACGGCTAGTTTCATTCATGGTGTCGTCCTACATGGTCTGTTAGCCAGGGCCCACATGGAGCTCAGCAAGACTGATGGGTAGAGGGCGATTACGATTGCGAGCTGGTAGTTCTTGCGGATGGGTGGAAGTTGAGGTTGGTCGATCCATATGGAAATGCTCCGAGGTTGTACGTCCGACGCCCTGGAGCGGCCGAAGAAGGTCCGTTCGATTTTATTCTCAGGTTGAAAGCTGACATCGTAGTAAAGACTGTCTTTACGGATCTATGTCAACATGAAGAGACGGAGCTGACCGACAGGACGACTGCTATCACTCTGAATTACAAGCTATGATCAACGTCATTGATGGTAAAGCGGACTCATCCACCTTGTTGTCTAGCTATGCCGATGCTGCGGAAAGCTACAAGCTCGTCTGTCGGTCCTTATTCATTCACTACTTTTAGGCTGATGAATAGACTTGGCAGATTCGATTGGCCGGAGAGAAAAGTTATAAGGCGAGAGGTGGGAATCCCCATATTGTTGGTATCTAAGAAGCATTGTTGTTAGTGATGTTTTATGGCAATGCATATGACCTATACAGAATCCTGAGATAGTCGCACATGTACAGTCCTGGAGCATCCGTCAACCATAGTCCTACTCAGCCACCTAATACTCCGCCACTCCTTTTGCCAAGCCGGAGCTCACCGATCCTCCGCGTTCTGCCCCCACTTGACTTTGTATTATTCCATTCACCCTCCGCCCTCTGCCCGAATGTCACCAATAAGACAGCCCACCCCAAACGGACAAGGCATAACTGGTCCATCCGGACCAAACGAAACAAGACATCATCAAACAAGGAGTTGTGATCAATGTCGAGCACTTAAACGGAAATGCTCCCCAGCCCATAATCTGCGGATCAATAATGGTCTAGCTTCTATTCCATGTAAAGTATGTTGCGAAAGAGGTGGTAGCTGATGATAGGGATGTGAGAGACGAGGGTTAGAATGCTCATATTTGAGACAAGGATATAAGAGGGGTAGAAAGAACGAAACGGTTGCGAAATTATTGGTGGAGCAGGAAGAAAGGCGGAATTCCATTGTTGGGACCAATACAAATGGACCTTTAGGGGTACATGATATACTGTCAGCTCCTGGACCTAGTGGATCGGGAGGTCAAAATCAATGGATGGCTCCTGCGGGTGCTAGTCCGGGCTTGATGATGGAATGGACGAATCATGATGCCCTATCCCCGAATCATCCGATTCGACATCCTGATGGACATGTACCCAGTCCAGCTACTATGAATGGGGGGTCTATGAAGTCTCCGATGACTATTGGCTTCCCTGCACTAGATGATATAATCACGCTGGATCATGTCCGGCACTTGATATCGCTTTTCTTCGTTCATGTACGTCTCACTCCCTGAACTGTGATGTGCTGATCGACAGGTACATCCAATCATACCGATCTTACATCGAAAGACCTTC
>Ga0308160_10006345_pt1 | contig 12072 bp, 9 predicted proteins | sample PhyFR1_FD_201036 | JGI IMG/M metagenome (GOLD analysis project Ga0308160, IMG submission 201036) | Phyllosphere microbial communities from UC Gill Tract Community Farm, Albany, California, United States - DLSLF.R1 | ecosystem: Host-associated > Plants > Phyllosphere > Unclassified | place: USA... | reverse complement strand
CTTGGATGCTGACGATAAAGCGTGGGCAGTCCAGGCTTGGTCGCGCGTTCAGGCCGGCATGGCCCAACGGCAAAGCGTTGCCCGCATCGCCATCCAGGACTACACCGTGCCCTACCCGTCATCGTCTCTCTGGGACTTCTACAGGGTGAATGCCCTGCCGGCGCGAGACAAGGAAGACTCTGGATGGGGTCAACGTGCATACGAGGACTTACTGGGGGCCGCCGGCTCAGCCATGAGCCATGAGCTGGTCGTCGCGGTTGTCCTGGACACGAGCAAGGCGCGACGGCGGATCAGGGAGTCGGGCGGGGGCGTCACCGGCCTTGAACACGTCCTGCGGCTCGAAGTCGATGCGATACGAACGTCGCTGGGTACCCACAACGTCAAAGTCGAGGAATGGCTCGGCGAGCCGGGGCTGCTTGCCATCATCCGCGGTGCCTTCGATCCTGCCCTTCTGCCCGCCGGCAAAGCGATGGCCGCGACAGCTTCGGCATCGAATGCACCAGCAGCAGAATCTACGGATGAGCTCATGAGGCAGGGCCCGATGGGCGTAGAGGAGCACTGGACCTACCTGCGGACAGATTCCGGCTTTCACCAGACCTTCTGGATTGCTGAATGGCCGCGGCAGAAAGTCTTCCCGGGCTTCCTCCACCCCCTGATCTATGTGGGCGAATTCCGCCACACCTTCACCGAGGTTATTCGGGCCGTACCTACGTCTGAAGCACTTCGTGACATCCGCTCAGCCCAGGAAGCCCACGAGACCCGTCGCCGCATCAACGCACGCTTCGACAGACCGCTCACCCGTGAGCAAAGGGCCGAGGAGGAAGAAGTGACACAACGGGAGGAAGAGATTGTTGCCGGCCATGGTGACGTCCGCCCGGCCGCATATATGACGGTCACAGCGACTTCATTGGAGGACTTGGCACGGCACCGCCAGGAGCTTGAGTCCGCAGCGGCGGGTGCTTTCGTTGAGCTGCGGCTTCTCTACGGACAGCAATGGGCGGCCTTTGTTGCCAGCGGCCTGCCGCTGGGAAGGGGACTGCGATGAAGACGACCAAGGCCACTTTCGAATACCTTCCGTCGGGCAAGAACCGGGACGAGCGGAAAGCACGACGCCGACCGGCACCACAGGAGTCCAGGTTGGCGAGTAATTCGTTGGAGCATGAGCAGCCGGAACCTCAGAAGTTTCGCTTCACGGGCGATTGGGGGAGCAAAGAGCCGAACTCGCTCCGTGGCCCACACCGGTTGCGTCCCGCGCCCCACCGCGCCTCAACCATGACCTTCGCGGCCGCCTACCCGTTCCTCACAGAGTCCGGGCTAGGGCACGAAGGCACCTACATCGGAACCGATGTCTTCGGGTCAGGAGCCTTCTCCTACGATCCCTGGATCCTTTACGACAAAGGGATCATCAGCGGCCCATCCATCGTCGTTATCGGAACCGTCGGCACAGGCAAATCGATGTGCGGCAAGTCGCTCGTCGCGCGGTCCATTACGTTGGGCAGGAAAGCCGCCGTCGCCTCCGATCCCAAGGGTGAGTGGGTTGCCGTCGCCAAAGCTGTAGGCGGAAAGGTCATTTCCGTCGGACCAGGCCGTCCCGCACGAGTAAATCCCCTGGACGCCGGGCCACGGTCCAGCGCCCTTACCGAGGCACAGTGGCAGGCTGTCGTTCGCCAGCGCCGCCGGTACCTCCTGGTCGCCTTGGTATCCCTCATGCGCCAAGGACTGCCGCTCCGCCCCGTCGAGCACACAGCGTTGGATATCGCCCTCATGGAAACCATGGCGGAAAACTCCAACCCCACGCTGCCCATGGTGCTGGACCACCTACTGCGACCCTCGAAGGAGATGGTGGCCCTCGTCGGTGCAGAGGGAGGAACCGCCGTCAGCCATTCCCTTCGGCGCACGGTGTCCGGTGATCTGGAGGGCATGTTCGATGCTCCGTCCACCGTAGCCTTCGACGCGGACGCCCCAATGATGGTGATGGATACCTCCGCCCTCATCGGAGCGTCAGAGCAGGCCCTTTCGCTGGCCGCCGCTTGCGGCGCCACCTGGCTCGAGGCGGCAATTACCAATCCCGACGGCGGCAAGCGCCTTGTCGTGTACGACGAAGGTTGGCGGATGCTCGCCGATCCCTACATGTTGGCGAAGATGAGCGAGCAATGGCGCCTTGCCAGAACATACGGCATTGCCAACCTGCTGATAATGCACAAGGTTGCTGACCTCAACGAGATCGGCGACAGTACCAGCGGACATCGGCAGAAAGCCCTGGGCCTCCTCACCGAAGCAGATACCAGGATCATTTACCGCCAGAAGCATGATGCCATGCGACTTACAAAGGAAGCCTTGGGCCTCACGGAAGCTGAGTGCGAGCACGTTGAGAACCTTCCGAAGGGCGTCGGTCTCTGGAAAGTCGGCAACCGCTCCTTCATCGTTGCCAACCGCGTGACAACGGACGAGCTGGCCGTTTTCGGGACAGACGACAGGATGCTGTGAGACAACCATTGAGTTCCCGGGCTGCCAGCGACACCCCGCTGGTCACCGCTGCCCTCGTTGGAGCGGCGGCCTACATATGCCTCTGCGCCGTGGTGCAGGCCGCAGCGCAGGTGGCCATCTCTTGGCACTGCAGCGCCATGCCGCCGTCGCCCTTCAACCCGGGTGCCGTCCTCGGACTTATGGCCAACAGGATGGACTGGATAATCATCCGCCGTGGGGACTGCGCAATCGGCACGGACAGCGTTTGGTGGATCCTGGCTCCGGCTCTGCTGCTGGTCGGAGTGCTCGCCGTGGCTGCGCTGGTTGCGTGGAGACGGTGGCAGCAATCGGGGGCGTGGCTCCGGCAGGACATCCTGAACCGCGACGGAGTTGCCCGTCGTGCCGAAATCGTCCACGACTTTGGGGCCAGGGCGGTGCAGAAGCGGGGGAAGTTCACGCGCCCGGGACTGGTGAAGCCTTCGGTGCAGGATCTGTCCTGGACCCTTGGCCGATCCCGCGGCGTCACGGTCCACGTTTCCACTGAAGAATCGATGGTGATCCAAGGTGCTCCCCGATCCGGCAAGGGCCTCTACGTGGTCATCAATGCGATCCTCGACGCGCCCGGTGCCGTCGTAACGACGTCTACTCGGGCTGACAACCTTGTAGTGACCATGAAGGCAAGGGCTTCTGACGGGCGCCCGGTAACGGTGTTCGATCCCCAGGGCATGTCAGGCTTGCCGTCGTCCCTCCGCTGGTCACCGGTGCGGGGATGTGAGGACCCGGACGTTGCCACCCGGCGAGCGCTGGTCATTACCGCGGACACGGAGATGAAGGGCGAAAACGCTGCGTGGCAGAAGCGCTCGCTGATCGTCCTCCAATGCCTGCTGCATGCTGCTGCCCTGTCCGGCGAGGGAGTGGCTGCATTCCGACGCTGGTCCTCCAGTCCCGTGCTGGCTCGGGAAGCCCTGGAGGTGCTGGGCAGGCCTGGCGCTGCGCTTGGCTGGCAGTCGGACCTGATGGGAATCCTGGAAGACGACCCGCGCAATACCTCGAACTCCTGGATCGGCGTCTCGGCAGCGGTTGCCCCGCTGTCTTCACCGAAGGTTTTGGCGGCACTGAACCCGCAGGACGAGTCCGAGGAGTTTGATCCGAAGGCGTTCATTCGAGAACGGGGCACGCTCTATTTGATCGGCACGCGTGCGGGCGCGGCTGCTGCCGGTCCATATCTTTCCGCGCTGATCGACGACGTCGACAGCGCGGCACGTGAAATGGCGTTCGTCTCGCCAGGTGGCCGGCTTGAGCCACCGCTTTCCCTCATACTCGACGAGATCGCGAACCTGGCACCGTGGCCCGGGCTGCCGGTCGCGCTGGCCGATGGCGGCGGCATCGGCATTTCCACGCTCGTCGTTTTGCAATCCCTCTCCCAAGCCCGTTCGGGCTGGTCCATCGATGAGGCATCAACAATTTGGGACTCCGCCATCATTAAGGTGATTTTCGGAGGCGGATCTGACGAACACGACCTCCGATCGCTCGCCGGTCTGCTCGGCGAGCGCAGCTTGACGCTCACCACGCGTTCCTGGTCGTCACAGGGCCGGCAGGACGGCGAACAGCTTCGCGACCGTCCGGTGATCGCCTTGGACGAGATTCGACGCCTCCCTGCTGGCACCGCACTCATGCTGGGTCGGCGCACGCGGCCCATTTTGTTGGATCTCCTGGAATGGCACAAGCGCAAGGACGCCGGGGAACTGCGCCGCCTAAAGGCTGAGATGGAGCGCCTGTTGGCCGACGGGCACAAGCAGCGTCAACAGAAGACCGAAGGGGCTCCTGATGCATAGCCATGACAACGTCGATGAATTTGATGTTCCCTCCTCAGGTTCCTTTGGGGACGACGAGATTACTGCACAACTTTTCAGGTCGGCATTTGCCGGACAGGCTGGGCCCAAGTCCGTGACCCGCCGCTGGCGGGAGATGACGACCGAGCAATCACAGGAGGCATGGCGATCGCTATTTGCGTGGGTGCGATGGCTCGTGGCCACCTACCAACTGACGACATCGGTCGTCCCGGACTGCTGGTGGCGTCACCCTGAGATCGTGGCCGAGTTGTACGCGCTGCACCGCGCGGAGCTGGCCTCCTACACGACGGACGATCCGGGCTTCGGGCCGCTCGCCTTTCACGAAAGGCTCCCACACGCCGTCGAACGTCTGAGGACGCACACCAGGGCGGCCGGATGTGTCGGACTGCAGGCACACAAGGAGCCCGCACCGCGCATGCTTGCGAACGACGATCCGGCCTTCCTCGACTGGTGCAAGGCGTCCCACCAATTGGTACCCGAATTCTGAGTCATGTCGCTCGGATGATTCGGTGACCATGAACCGGTATCTGCGCAGCTTAGCTGCGGTCCAAGAAGCAGAAGGGTGGCTGTCGTGGCCGCTGCACCCGAAGTTCCGTCAAGCCCCTCCGCTGGCCTGAACTCCGCGTTGGGGACTCGGCGAATGGCGCCTGAGGAACGCGTCGCTGCATTGATGGACGGGCTGCACTCGATTCTTGAAAAGGCTGTCGAGTCGCCGTCCCATTGGCAGGTTCTCCTTGACGCTTCCGCCAGCCTGTGGCGCTATTCCGGCGGGAATGTTGCCCTGCTGATGATGCAGATGGCACAGCGCGGTACCGACGAGCCCACGCTCGTGGCCGGCTACAAGGAATGGGAGCGGCACGGGCGGACTGTTCTTCGTGGTGAGCATGCTTTGTGGGTGATTGCGCCGAGGACGGCCCGCGTTCAACAGGTGCTCTTGCCTGACGGCACGCGTCACCGCATCCCTGTTGGCGCCAAGGCTCCCACGGGCGCCGTTGACGAGGGGAATAAGACGCTCATCACAGGCTGGCGGGGCCAGGCGGTCTTCGACGTCTCCCAGACCGAGGGTACCCCGCTGCTGGTTCCTCGAGCAGCTGCACTCACCTCGGTCGAGGTGCCGCGGCTGTGGGAGTCACTGGCTGCAGTTGCCTGCGCACATGGCTTCTCAGTGCATGTCGCGGATTCACAGTTTGGGCTTACAAGCGGCTTCACGGACTTTGCCCAGCATCGCGTTCAGGTGGGTGGCTGGCTGAACTCAGAGGAACGCGCAGCGGTGCTCGCGCATGAGCTCGGGCACGTTCTGCTGCACGGACCAGACGACAAGGTGGGCAAGCTGTATGGGAGCAGCGTGGACCACCGCGGGTTGGCCGAAGTCGAGGCCGAGTCAGTGGCCTACACGGTGCTCAAGGCCCATGGGATTGATCGAGGTCCTCAATCAGCAAGCTATCTGTCCGGCTGGGCTGATGCAGTTATCGAAGCGGAGCAGTCAGCCGCCGGAGCTACCTCCCGCAAGCCACCGGCCTCACGCGTGGATATTGCCAAGTCAGTGCTCGGCCGGGTGACGGCCGCAAGCAAGGAAATTCTTGAAGTGACCGATCCGCCAGGACTGGGCGGGAAGGTTCCAGCTGCTGAAGTGTCCCTGCGAGTTGAAGGCCAGGAAACATATGCGGGCGTGAAGCCGGCAGAGGGACCGTCGCGTGGTCTGGAAATTTCTGGGCCGTGAGGCCAGCCGATAAAGCGTTGGATGGGAAAGCCCCGTCCGCGAAGGAAGGACGCACGATATGAGCACCAAGATACCGATTAACATTGCCGGCAACCTCGTGGCAGATCCGGATCTGACCTACGGTGAGTCAGGGGTAGCACACGCGAAGCTCCGCGTTGCGGTGAACCAGCGGGTCCAAGGTCCAGACGGATCTTGGCATGACGGGGAACCTGTTTTTCACAACGTCTCCGCGTTCCGGGCGCTCGCCGAGAACGTCTCCAATTCGCTGAAGAAGGGCGACCCCGTGACCGTTTCGGGCGAGCTCGAATTTCGTTCCTTTGAAAAGGATGGGGAGCGGCGTGAGGCCCGTCGGATAGTCGCCGAGACCATTGGTCCGGACCTTCGTTTCGGTACCGCTGCATACCAGCGTTCTGCGCGTGCCGCTGGGCCGGGGGCTTCAGTAGAGGCAGGCCTGCAGGCGGCGCCCGAGCCTGCGTACAACATCGCAACCAAGGGGCCGGTGTCGGTGTCCCCTTTCGGCGAGCCGGCGCGGAATGAGGTTAGTCTCTGACTCTGCGCCGTTGGGTGAGCCTCCTGGGCGTGCCCGCTAGTGAGACATGGCAATGGCCTGGTCCTTCCGCGGAGGACCGGGCCTTTGTCTTGCTTTCTCCTTGACGGACCGCGGTGCCTGCTATAGCCGGGAACTGCCCTTCCACTCGTCCGGTTCCACCCGCTTGATGCTCGAAGAGTGAGCCCATCCCATGTGGTACTTGCCGGAGGAATCCAGCCACTCGATAAGACCGTACTTATGGGTCCAGCCAACGGCCTTGCCATAGATTCCGCCGACGTACACCAACGGTCGGGCGTACTTCGGGAAGTCCCGAATAGGCGCCGGATCATCTATCGGACGACTGGACTCAGCGTCCATCCGGGCCATCATGCGCTCGAGGTCTTCTGGCGAGCCGGACTTGATCACGCAAACAACTATAGAACATATGTTCGAATAAGGGTTTGGGGCCAAGTCAGCGGCAGGAGCTTCAGGTATTCCGCGCCCTCACAACGGATGGCGTTACAGGAGCCGCCCCGCGCCCTTCGGCAGGAGCCCAGGCCAAACAATCGACCGCCTGAATGAAGTACGTGTCCGGCCATGGCGCGCCAGGCATAACCTGGGCTGGGTCCGGGGAGATGAGCAGGACCGTTCCGGGCCAGATCGGTTCCGCAAGCGACTCCAGCCAGGCCCGCTGAGTGTGGTTGAAGCGATTCCATCTGATCGTGACCCAGGAGCCGGTGGGCTGCACTGCGTCAACGCTAACCAGCGTCACCTCCGCCGTTGTGCCGCCAAGCCCTTTGGCATTGATGAAGGATCTCCACTGTTCCGTCGCCTGTTCCTGCCAGGCCCGACGTTGTCCAGTCCGTCGCCACCATTGCCATCCAGTAAGTAGTGCAGCAGCGAACAGCGTGGCGCAGCCCACTAACTTTGCGGAGAAGGGAACGCTGGCGGAGAGAAGGAGAACCAGAGAGAGGGCAGCCGCGGATAGAACAACCGCGCTGGCCAGTACCAACCCGGCTGTCGCAACTCTCGGTTTCACCGCTGGGTTCACGACCAATGTTTTGCCTCTACATCAGCTTAGATCTGCCAGCCTGAACTCGTAAGGACGACTTGCTGGGATCGATGCATATCGGGTGGACTCATCTCTGGATGAGGGGCAGCCTGACAGCTTCTGGCGCTCTCAATTGCTTCCTGGAGTCTTTCCCGCTGGCCCAGCTGTTCCCACTCGTAGTCCGCCGGGGGAGTCCCCAATGGCAGGTGGGAATCGTAGATTCCCCATCTGTCCCTGAACAGGGCAACGTCGCGAATCAGTCCGCCCAAGGATTCTGTCGCACCCACGGCGGCAGTCAGCTCGTCCTTCCACGGAGCATCCTGCGTCAGGGCAGCCCAGGTGACGGATTCCATCCTTTGCCGGACGCGTTCGCAGACTTGGACGATCATGTCTGCCAACTCGGGTCCCAGCACAGGGAACGATTCGCGCAAAGGGTCTACCGCCGTCGTCGGTGTTCCTTTTGCATAGCGACGAAGCCGCGCGCTAAGGAGGGCCATCGGGTCGTGCACTGAATGGCTGTCCTGCACGGTCTGCTCCATGACGCGCTCTGCACCGTGACGGCCGACCGCTGTAGCTCTTCGCCAGGCGGCAACTGCAGCGCCCCACGACGGTGACGCGCTTAGTTCCTGCACTGCGAGCGGGGCACGCTTTCCCAGACAGCGTCTGAGGTCCTCACCGGCAGCAATCTGCGCGAGGTAATCGTACTCGGCATACAGCCGTTCAAGGTTGTCCGCCTTCCTGCTCTCTGCTTCGCGGACCTCGTGGGCAGTCCGCTCGGCACCTTCTGCGGCCAATATCTCACCGAGAATGCCGCGCCACGACAGGTGCAGCGAGGGGTCGATGGCTTGGTGTTCTGAGTCGTTGCCCTCGCTGACATATGCTGCGTTCCCGGACCGGCCGCGCGTCAGGCTCACGTAGAGCAGCTCGCGGGTCAACCGTCCTTGGGTAACCACTGTGTGCCCGGTATCGACCGTAAGGCCTTGGGACCGGTGGGCGGTAGTCGCGTAGCCGAGCTCAACGGACGTCTCAAGATAGGCCCGGGGGAGTACGACGCTCGCCCCAGTCTCCCGCCGCACTGCGAGAACTGAGCCGTCGTGCCTGTTGACCGCTCTGACGTCGAACAGCGTCCCGTTTCGGACAAATTCACCTTCGCTGTCAATGAGCCGGCGATTGTTGCCGCGGGCGATGATGGTGTCACCGGAACCGGCCTGCAAGCCGTCGGCGAGTTGAGCTGCCAGCTCTGCATCCACAACTCCCTGGGCCACCCGGTCTGCTCGGGCCCGCTCGTTCAGCATGCTGACCGTCTCGTTGTCTGCGGCAATCAGTATGGAAGACTTACCGGCGCGCCTGTCGGCCCGCCACGCAAGATACGCCTCGTCCAGCATGCTTAGGTAGGAGCCGTGGCGGATCCGCAGATGCTGCTCGTAGTCCTCGATCGCCGAGTAGTCTCCTGCCCGCAGCTTGAGGGACGAGGCCCGCTCCCACTCATCGTGGAATCGCCAAATAGTGCTGAGGCGGGTGGTGAGCCCTTGACGGTCCAGCCAGCCGAGGACGCCGCCGGCGTCGATTGCGTCCAACTGGCCTGGGTCTCCTACCAGGAGAATTTTCGCGCCGGCTTCCTTTGCTTGTTGCACAAGTGCAGCAAGCTGAAAGGTGGACACCATGGACGCTTCGTCAATGATGACGAGCTGATTCGGGTGGAAGCACCAGCGCTGTTGGGTTGCGGCTAGCCGGGCAGCCTGCTGTGCGAATGTAACGCTGCGGCGGTCGCTGTACTTGGACGAAGTCAGGAGCCCTTGGATATGGAAGAAGCGCTCAGCCCGCGCGGCCGCACCATGTCCCATCGACTCGTGCAGCCATTTGGTCACGTTCTCGGTGACCATACGAAGTTCCTGGCCCAGCACCTCTGCGCTCGCCGCAGCCGGGGCCAGCCCGATGACACTGCCTGCCCCATGCTCTGCCTCCCAAAGCGCCTTCACCGCGCCTAACGTGGTGGTTTTTCCCGTTCCCGCCGGGCCGACGATGGCGTCCAGTCGGTTTCCGCTGAGGACGACGTCGGCAACGGCGGCCCGCTGATCGGTATGCAGCCTCGAGACCTGCAGCGGGCGGCCTCTGTCCAGGGACTCCATGATGATTTCTGGGCGGACCGCCGGGCCGCCATCGTCCTTCCTTGCTGTCATGATGACGTCCTCGCAAGCGAGTGTTGAAGCGTCTGTGTAGAGGCGTGACCCATGGAAGTCGAAAACGCTCCGGTGATTGAGCTGCAGGTCCGGGCCAGCGTCCGATGGAAGGCAATAGCGGTAGTCGTTCAACGCCACTGATTGTTGTTCGGCAGCGGTGGCGACTGCGTCTATGAGGGCGGCCCGGTCTGAGGGCGTGCGGCAGCGGATTTGGGCGCAGACTCTTTCCGCTTCGGCGAGCAGGTTCCAGCGGTTCCAAGTTGAGCGCTTTCCAGCGACCCGCTCCCTGACCACGGTAGCGACGGCGGAGGTCCAGTCGGGAGCGAAGTCCGGGAAGGCAAACGGGGCGACGCGGGAGCGGCTGATTGTTTGGGCGAGGACGTCAGATGGCTGAAAACCTTTGGCAATTGCTCGAGCCTGCCATTGTTCAGAGAGCTGGTGCAGTGGGGTGGGGGTCTCGGCCTTCGGTAGGCGTGTTGTAAGAGTTGCCTGCTGGCGGAGCTTGATGGTTGTCGTGGTGGTTGGGGGATGGCCGTGTTCTACGGTCCATGAAGCCACGAGCCGATCAGTTTCCAAATCAATGAGGCGGGAGCGATTGGAGAATTCGCGGATGAGTCTTTCGTCGATTCCAGTGAGCTGCTGGCTGGGGTTGCGGGTTGCGGTGAGGGGAGTGCGCATCTCGGGGTCGCACCCGAGATTTCGTTGGAGGGCGTCGAACAGGAGTCCGTTGTAGTGTTCGCTCGCCGCGACGACCGCTTTATAGAGAGCGCGGGAGTCGAGAGTGACCCATGCTCCGTCTGTGACCCGTTGTGTGCGGTTGGCGATAACCAGATGGGTGTGGAGCTGCGGATCGCCGGTGCGTGATTCCCAGTGGTCGAAGGCTGCGGCAACAGCGCCGCGCGTGCGGACGTGGGCAACGCCGTTACGGCCGGCCCTTGTGTGGATGACGTTCATTTCCAGCCATGCAAGGGTTGCCTCCACCGCTTCGTGATGGGTTCTCAGGATCTGCTGTTGCTTGCTGCGGGGGCTCAGAGCCCAGAGTACCGACACCGACTTTGGGACACTGAACGTCAGGTCGAAGCCAACGACCGCGTTCCGTTGAGCTGATTGGCCGGTCATGTTCTCGACAGCGGCAGGTTGGGCGTGCGGCCGGCCCAGGGGAGTGCCGGTCTGCGGATGTACCGCAAAGTCGAAAACCGCTCTTGCGTCGGATTCCGTGATGACGTCACCTGGCGTCTTACTAATGCCGTCTAACCCGCCGCCAATCCAGCAGCCCTGGGGTGTGCCCGCTTTCATGTAATACGAGGTTGAGTCCGAGGGAGAAACGGATACGTCGTCCATCATCGTCGTCTTGAACAGGTAGCGCAGACCCGACTGGGCAGACAGACGCGCGATAGACATGGTCACAGTCGAGGTGCCCCTGACTGCTGTTTGCTTGGATCCCAACCCCGCCGGCGGAGGATGTCCAAGGTTCGGACGTCAAGAGCCACTCCCTTGGCGCGGGAGATTGAGACAAGCAAGGCCGCGGTGTGCGCCAGGTCCTGCACATTAGTCCGTTGAGCTCGTTTAAGGCGTGCGACCTCCGACTGGAGGAGGTTGATGCTCAGCCGCTGTTCCGAACTCTCGGCTTCGAGCCGGTCGATCTCTGCGGCTTGAGAGCGGAGCTTGGACTGAACCACTTGGCGTTGGCGGTCGCAGGATATCCTCTCGGACTCCAGACGACGCTTCGTAGCCTGCAACTGCGCTTTGAGGTGCGGCGAGCTCAAAGTTGTTGCCGGCACTGTAGAAGGTCGAATTGTGGCTCGGTGGCGACGACTCCGGTGCCTGCTCGCGCAACGTTGGGAGCAGAACCGGTGGCTCCTCCGCGTCGCTTCGAAAGTGGTACGGCACTCTTCGCAATTCTTCTGGTTCACGTTGATTCATCAGCGAGGCTCAGCGGGGCGACATGACTGGCCGTGACAGCATCTAACGCTGGCGCCTTGGATGCCAGAGGTGTGAGGGCTGGATTCTAACGAGGAAGGTGGGGAGTGGAGCGGCTCTCGAGTAAGAGCTCGGCGCGTTCGACTACCGACAAGTGGTGTTCGTTGAGGCGCTCGCGCGCTAGGGGACTCGCCAATTCACAGTCTAGGATTTCGACTAAATGCCGGTGAAGCTGGGCTTCCGCGTGGCGGGAGAAGAACACGAGCAAAGGGGGGCGGTGGTTCTGCAGGACCAGCTCACGCTGGCAACTTGTAACGTCATTCCAAATTGGCTTGATCTGCATGAGAAGTAGC
>Ga0308160_10006342_pt1 | contig 12077 bp, 19 predicted proteins | sample PhyFR1_FD_201036 | JGI IMG/M metagenome (GOLD analysis project Ga0308160, IMG submission 201036) | Phyllosphere microbial communities from UC Gill Tract Community Farm, Albany, California, United States - DLSLF.R1 | ecosystem: Host-associated > Plants > Phyllosphere > Unclassified | place: USA... | reverse complement strand
AAGCTTTTCAAAGAGAGAATGTAATCAGAGTCGAGCTGACGTATAGCTTTGATCGTCTTGTCGGCACTTTCGATGGTACTCATGGGGTACTTGTTGGTTAGGGGTAATCTACGTAAAGCCGCAGTATGGCGTGTGGAATTGAGGACATTGTTTGCTGTATGTCCCTCATCCCCTTTCACCCCTACTCCCTCTCTGCCCATCTACCATTGATCTGAGAAGGAAGAGGAGTTACAGTGCTGATATTAGGCGTATATCCTGAATCTCGTATTTCAGATTATCACAATGACATCCCTTCTCGAACAAGGTGAGTCCCCATATCACCCTGGAGTTATTTCTGTGGAACGCTGGACAAGGATAGAGAGAGTGGGACTGATAAATAGGTACATTGGTTTTGTCCATCCTCAGTTCAATCCATTTAGGAGTATACGTACTGGTCTTTTGGTTGTTGTTGGTAACTGCCATAGTATCAACTCAGTGGATAGAGTATGTCTCCCTTCAGCTCCACTTTTCCACCGCCCTCTTCCTATCCCCTTCTCACACCTTACTATGAGCTCGCTCCACTCTATGCCTTATCATTCAGCTCGCTCCCCTCGCTGACAGATAGCGATGGTTCCCCACAATCCCTAGTCTCCTCTACCATAATCGGAATTTTATTATTCTCAGCAACACTCTACATCTCCCTCGATACGAGCCAACAATGGACGAACACATTTACGTTGGGGGATGATCTAATAGCGAAGACTTTATTTGTATTGACGTTAATTTGGCCTGCCTTGTACGTCTTCTATCTATCTCTCCTGACCATTCACATAGTCAAAGATATATTAGCTAATTCCCCAGCGCATGGCTTGCATTCGTAATAACGATGATTTCGGTTTCAATAATTAAATTGAACGAAGTGAAACCAGCTCGTAAGTTCTTCCTCCTCATCTCCATCTTCTCCCCTGTGAGCTCTCCTCTCTGGATTCTCCTTCGGCCTCCATCCTCCATACTTCATTCGTCCTTAGCTCTTCAAATACGAGATACAAAGCTGATAACAGTCATGCAATTTCTAGCAGCCGTCTTATTCGCAGGGAGTCAGATTGTCTTCTTCCTAGCCTCAGAGCCGTTGTGTAATGTAAGCTACCATTTCCTTGTTGTGTTACCCCCTGAGGGGGCAGAGGGACGAGCTGATGAATAGGCATCGAAAGGGAAGATTAATAGTTCCTTCCTAGCTACTCTTTTACAGACTGCTAGTATGGTAGTCATCTACTTTGCCTGGGAGGCACGTCCCTTTCCTCTATTATCCTCTCACTCTTCTACTTCAAACTACTTCAAACAGAAATGAAGGATGCTCTTACTGAATACCCAATCAAGCTATCATTCCCAAAAATACACAAGAGCTGATGATCAGAGTATCACCGAAGCAGATTTCCCAGAAGACCAAGGACAATCTGGGAATTCGAATGGGTATCCATACGGTCAAGATCAGGGTTATGGTAATGGCTATGGGAATGGTGGGTATGCGTAATCTAGTGGTACGACGAGAGATAGAGTGATGATGGGTGTGATAGTACGATATATGCATGATACTTTACATTTACGCTTTTCTTTTCTACTGCCACCCCGTTTCCATCATTCCGAGTGTTTGTTGCTCCTACGCTCATTGTGTCATATCCTCGTCCATCTACTCATCTCCCCGTGGATCTTCCGTTTATTCCGCAGACCCAAACGTCACCCCTTGAGCCAGATGGGCCTTCCCAGAGTAATTAACAGTAGCACTACTCCACCTAACATAATATTTCCAAGCATCTCCCCCACTCTCCCTTCCCCATCCAGTACTTTTATTGCCCCCGAACGCAGCTCCAATCTCAGCCCCGCTCGTACCGACATTAACATTTACGATTCCACAATCGGACCCCTCGGGACCTAGCCAGGTTCCCATTGATTGGATTGAGGTTGTGAATAGTGAAGAGGAGAGACCTTGGGGTACGGAATTGTTTAAGGCGATGGCTTCGGGGAGGGTGGTGAATTCGGAAATGTAGATTATAGGTGCGAATGTTCTGCCATTAGTTCCTTTTTACCGGGATGTTGGTGGGACGTACTCTTCCTTCCAACATGGATCATCCTTGACAGGCTTGGCAATCGCAGGCCTAACCCAATTTCCTCCAGAGCTCTCTTCCCAGTTCTCCAAAGTCCCAATCTGCCCGGAATTCTCATTCAACACAACCCCGCCATTCTTTTTGATACTATCCAAACGTTGTGTATATCGTTCGACCGAGGTACTGGTATGTAGAGGTCCGATCATTGTCTTTGGGTCGAGTGGGTCACCGATAGGGAGGTTTGAGGGGGAATTGTAGTTTTTCAAGAGCATTTCAGTGAACTGCTTGGCTATTGAGGTGTGTAGGTAGACTCGGCGTGTTGATGTACATCTCTGACCGCTGATCGTGAGCAATCATTTATGGGATGAGGTTATTAGTATGCGCAATGGGTGACTCACGCTGTACCGACGGCTGCAAAGAGAACACCTTGAAGAGCGAGATTCAAATCCGCATCCTTGTCCACAATGACCGCTCAGAATCAGTACGACTCCTCTCTCTCGCCGGCAAAGTCTGACGGTCGACATACCATTGTTTCCCCCAAGTTCTAGCAAGACCTTCCCAAATCGATCCTGGACGACCTTTGCAACTTCCTTGCCCACCTTCTCACTCCCCGTGAAACTCACTACCATTAGCTTTCTACTCTAAATCAATCAAAGAGTCGAAGATGATAGACACATACCTAGAGGGATATCCTCAGATCCGACAAGTTCCTTGCCAACATCGATATCACCACAAACCAAAGCAGCAGCTGCTCCTGGTAATCCGTTCTTGATCAGGATAGGCTCAATCAACTTGGTAATAGCAATTGCGCATCTGCGATTAGTCTCTTCGTAGCCCAAGGGCAATGGACGTACAGAGGGGTGGTCGGACTTGGTTTCCAGATAGTAGAATTACCAGCTGCTAGGGCTATACAGAAATTCCAGCCGAATACTGCTACCTTGACATCAGCTTGGCTCGTCGTAAAAGGGGGATCTGGAGCTTACTGGAAAATTGAAGGCTGTCAGGATACCTACTACGCCCAGTGGATTTGGGACTGGATATCAACCCTTGATCGTACCCTGAGTGGAAGGACTTACTTTCGTAGATCACATGTTCAGGTCTCTCGGATGGTAGGACACGACCCGCCATTGACCTCGATAGACCAGTAGCATAGTCGCACTACGATCAGCTAACCACGGTATGTCGAGGGTGTGGCTCACAATATCGATGAACTATCATATCAGCTACATCCTACCACATCCTACCCAAGAATGACTCACCTCCTGGACCTCGCCTTTTCCCTCACTCTTGATCTTTCCCATTTCAAGACTAACCAAATCTCCCAAAGCGCCAACCTTTGCATCCATCGCTTCTCTAATTTGGCGGATCACCTCGCCTCGTTTCGGGCCTGGCATTTTACGGACTAGGAGGGAAGCTTCTTTCGATGCGGTTATGACTGCTTGGGTCTCCTCTCGTGTTCCCTGATATCAGCCATCTGCTATTCGCCAGCTGTTCATCGCATATGTGGGAGTGCTCGAGAGGTTAAAGACAGAACCTAGAGGGGAGACTCACAGTTCTGATCCTCCCAATCACCTCCCCCGTTGCAGGACATTTACTCTCCACAACCTCCCCAGAACCCTTCCATTGTCCATCATAAACCCCCGGAATGACCGAATCAATAGGTAAATCAAGAGCCGACAAGACTCTCGAAGCTCGAGTTGAGAGCCCTCTATAGATAAAACCAGATCTTGGGAGGTGAGCTCGTAGTAGTCTTATTGCTGTCATTGTTGTTTGATGGATGATACATACTGGGAGGGTCCGACCTCCTTTAGAGTTGAATTGGAACGGTCGTAAGCGCTACGCGCGCTTATCGCTTCCATACCCGACAAGTTCCGCCCGGTACGCGTTGGTCGATAGGAAAGAGGAAAGGTGAAATAGATGTTACATAGAACCGGTATGGATTGGTCGCTACCACCCAATGGTCGTCTCACCGTTCGCGTCTTCTCTGAGTCATACAAAAGCAATGCTTAGATGTTGTATAGCTATATGAGGGTGCGAGATGTAACGTGCCCCGACCACGTGATATCCACGTGCAACTCCACCTTAATGACTGTGACGTCAACGAGCTATCTAATCACCGGTTTCCGTTGAGCAATCTCTCAGTCATCCACACCAATGTCGGAGAAACAAGAGCTACCTCAGGCTGTACGCCTACTCTTGGCTCTTTCAGCTCTCGCAGCGACACAAGACGCGTCCTCGACCCGCTCGGTTCAAAGCAAGAAATGGTATAAAGACCAATCAACCCAATGGCTCCGATCAATCTGTAAATTAGTTCAGATCCCCCACGCATCTCTGCCCCCCTCAATTACGAATGAAGCAGTCCGAGAATCAGCTTCGGATCAAATATCAGAATGGTCGCAAGAAGAACAGGAACGTATGGCGGCTGTACTGGTTGAAGCTAGTTTGGCAGGGGATCCGGATAAGGACGATAAGGAGAAGGCGAAAGAGGAGAATGCGTTGAAATATACTCCACTTGCCAAGGGCTTGAGTCATAAGACTCTCGAATACTTGGGACTGGATGCGGGGAGACTGTTGGGAGAAGCAGAACGGAATTTGGCTGGGACATTGTTCAAGGCATTGAAAGCCGCTCAAGAGGGATCCAGCGCGAAAGTAGAGGAGAGTAGGCAGAAACAGGCCCAAGGATGGGGAGGGTCTCTTGGACGCAAGCTAGGTACGTCTTATATCATGTTCTGAAGCGTCGCTGACAGACAGCGACCGGTGCCGGAGTTGTTGCTGGAGGAGTCCTGATTGGCGTGACGGGTGGACTAGCAGCACCAGCTATAGCAGCTCTCCTCGCTCCACTTGGTATCGGCGGTCTTTTGGCGGGCGGAGCAGCTCCTGTTGTCTTGGGTACGCTATTCGGCGTAGGAGGTGGTGGATTAGCAGGAAGGCGAGTAAGGGAAAGATGGAGGGGAGTGGAAGAATTTGGGTTTGTTGAAATTGGAGCTGGGACGAAAGCGACTAGTGAAGAGGTTGAGGATCTCAAGCAAGCTAGGGAGAGGTATCAAGCTAGGAAGAAGAAGGGTGAAGCCGAGGCTGCTGCTGCTGCCGAGGGTGCCGACAAGGGTGAAGAGAAGCAAGGTGAAGAAGTGGGAGAGAAAGGGGAAAAGACGGAAGATGAAGTATCTGCAGAAGTTGAAAAGGATCGACAGAAACTCGAAGAGAAACTCCTCGGTCTATCTCTCAGCTCGACATCCGCTTTACCTGAAACCCCTCGACAATCCCTAGACTCCGCCCCCACTGAAAAAGATATCGCCAAAAACGATAAACCACCCTCCCTCACTGCTACAATCGTCGTACCTGGTTTATTGACCGTCTCCAAAACTGAGGGAATCACCGCTTGGCGAGCTATCTGTGCTCCAGAGGGAGAGGGAGTTCTGCCTACTGGTCACGAAGCTGAGAAGGATGGCAGATTGGACGCATGGAAAGATGGTCGGGATGTATACCTGCTTCGCTTCGAGACTGCTACGATGCTCAAGTCGGGCAGGGATATCGATCACTGGGGTACGTCCAATTAAAAGATCGAGCTGATGGCAGTCACTGGTAAATTAAAGTCAAAACTCAAAGGTGAAATCATCAAGCGAACCGTTCTCAGTGCATACTTTGCAGCGGTGTCTCTACCCATGTACGTCGCTCTACCACCTATATATCCCCAGGTACTAATGATAGGACGGCTTACTCCTTAGCATCAATGGGACTGGATAACACCTGGATGCAAGCCCAGGATCGAGCCAAGAAAGCAGGCCGACTTCTAGGGGAAGTACTAGAGAAGAAGGTCCAGGGTGAAAGACCCGTTATCCTAGTTGGAACCTCGCTTGGGGCATTGACCATCTTGACTGCCTTGCAGTATCTTGCCTCGCTACCCGGAGGAGACGTACCCGGGTATGTAGAAAGTGCGTACTTGATCAGTCTACCCGCTGCTCCCACGCCCGAGGAATGGGTGAATGTCAGGAAGGTGGTTGCTAGGAGGGTCGTAAATGCGTATAGCGAGTCGGACTGGGTCTTGGCGGGTGTTGTTAGGTACGTGATACCGATACTTGGGGGTGCTAGCTGATAGTAGGCTGCACGAAGTGGTCACCCGAGCTGCGACCCTATCCAGCGGAATTAAGGTAGCGGGTCTAGGGCCGGTGAATCAGCCTGGTATAGAGGATGTGGACGTCTCTTCGACTTTGAAAGGACATATGGAGATTCAGACCAAGTTGTCTGATATCCTGAAAGTTATCAATGTGGACGGTTAGTAAAGAATCATGCATGGTTGTAACCTTTTTACCAAGAGCCCCGTTGCACGATTAGCTCCCCTGCGACATACAAACCGGCTCCTCTACGACGTCAGATGGGTTTCCCTGTGTAGTAGAAGCCCATGAAAACCTAGACTGGGACCTCTGTTTTTACCTTATATCGTCTCCAATGCATATAGTTGTACTCTGTTTACCAAGGACTCCCAGGCGGGACTGTTACGAAAATAGATAAAATCGCTCATCTCCGTGAACTCCGCCACTATGATGCGTTTCTGTTGTCTGTATCCATTCATTCACCTTGAGGCATATATACTCTACACACTACTTTGTACGCCTTGATACAGTCCTTTGTCCCCCTAGAAGCTCCAACTGGGATCATCACAATGAGATAGTGCATCTCTTTGATACCCAATCCCTTCAATCACCACTCGAGCTCACACGACCACGACCGCGACAATGCCAATCCCCCGAAGTCGGACATGGATCCTACTTGCGGGCACTCTCGTACTTCAAATCGCCATCATCCGCTCGGCAACAGCTCTAAAACGAGGTTTGATATTACATGATGGAACATACGATCCAAACGGTGTATACAAGCGCGACACTACCACCAAGACCTTAATCACACTTCCCTATTCAGATTGGTATAACGATTCTTCCGACCATTACAAACCATTCATCGCTTTCGGGTACCTTCTGCTACTATCTTTCTTGTTCTCTTTCATTGGGATAGTGGCTTCCGACTTCTTTTGTCCGAATTTATCGACTATTGCAACTTATTTGGGATTGAGCGAGACTACGGCTGGAGTCACCTTTTTAGCATTCGGGAATGGAAGTCCGGATGTCTTTTCTACGTTCTCGGCGATGAACCAGGGGACGTTCAGTCTGGCAATTGGAGAATTGATTGGGGCTGCTACTTTCAGTAAGTCTCCATCGAATCATTGAAGGCGAAACGAGGGCGCTAACGGCAGTCACGTCCGTGGTAGTCGGCTCAATTGCTATCATTCGACCATTCTACGTCCCCAAAACAGCCTTCATTCGAGACGTCTCATTCTTCACGGCTGCAGTAATCGTCCTGGTCGTAGTCCTCCACGACGGTCACCTCACATTAGTGGAATCAACAGCCATGGTCGCCCTCTACCTACTCTACGTGGTAGTAGTTATCATCATGAACGTTTGGGCAAAGGAGAAGAGGCACACTACTTCCAATTACGCAAAGACGCCAGAGGAGAATGGATGGAAGTCACTCCCGAACAGCGGAGGATTTGGAGCTGTTTCGCCGGTAGCATCGAGGCCTGCGAGTTTACAATTACCTTCACCTGGATTTGGACCTGTTAGGGGTGAAGATGGGGCGTCGGAGGGGAGCATAACGCCGACAGGACCTACCAGACCATCAGCGAGACGCGGATCGAATTCCCATTCTCACTTTCACCTTGATTTCAACAACCTACGAAACACACCCGACTACCCCGAAACCCCTCGAGCTAATTTCTCGTTACTCGGCGCCATTGAATTCAGGGATGTTGTCAATTCATTAAAGAGGGAAGGGGCATCCCGGACCCCGAGTCCAGGGAGGTCACCTCACGCAGCGGTGGAACGGACCGATTATTTCACAGCTGGACATCGACGATCAGTCTCGCACGCTCCCCTCAGGCGTTCTTCCGCCAATGCGCATTCGCACGCTTCAGCCAGTGGTCCAGCTAGATCAAGGGCTATATCGCATGTGGTCCAACCGGGAAATATGGCCACCTTTACCATGACGCCATCCGATATCTCGCCTACAAAGAGAATGAAATTGGATAGAACAAAGACAGCTCCTGCCCTCCACACCAAGCCACCTTCAAGTGAAGGGGAGGACGAATTGGAAGAGCTTCTGAGCCCAGTCGCTTCCGAGGCCTCGACTCTGAATCCATGGAAAGATCAACATGGCAATCCACCTTCGAAACCGGTCTTGCCCAAACTATCAATACCCGAACCTAAACCATACAAGAAGGGGCACGGCGGTACGCCCTCGATTTCAATCGTGGATCCATCAGGTCATGTAGAAGAGCCAATCTTTTCACCTCCCAACGAGCCTTCGACACCTTTTGTCAAGCACGCGCCGCAAGAGACCAGGTTCCGGATCCGACATCGTATTCGAATGATTTTGAACGTCTTGTTCCCATCCCTCCAGTCTTTCCGACACAAGTCCATCATCGGAATGATCTTATCGGTATTCTCCATCCCCGCCATTTTTGTCCTCACCTTGACATTGCCAGTAGTCGACGATGGCGATAGGGAAGGTGGAATCGCATTACCCGAATCGGACCAAGAGCCACTAGCAGCCGACTTGGAGGGACAAATGGAAGAACGAGATTACGGAGATGGATTATTACGTCCAGATATAGGAGAGGGTCTACATCATCTCGTAGATGGTCATTTCTCTGCTCTTCATAGTCCGCTTGGAAGAATACATTCGTCCAGAAGGACTCCGGAGGAATATGAAGAGGACGAAGAGGATGATGGAGAGAGAGGACAGGAATTGATGGAAGCTCTAGAAAGGGAGGAATCGTTCGGATTCAATAAGAGCCTGACGGCGGCTCAGTGTATCTTTGGTCCAACTTTCTGCGCCTATGTCATTTTCGGTACGTCGCCTCTTTGCCTTGCATTCTAGTTTAGGTTTGACCTGATGATAGGCGAAATGGAGTATGTGTGGTATATCCTCCTTGCTTGCCTTGTCGCTGGGTCGATAGCCGCCGTGATAGTCGTGTACACTGCGACGGATGGAAGTCATACCGCCTGGAGAATGGTCAGGTGTTTCGGAGGATTTACATGCAGTATGGTCTGGATCGCTGCTATCGCCGATGAGGTTGTATCTGTATTACAGGTAAGCGATAATTCAGGCGAGGATGGAATCATGAGGAGTAGCTGATTCCAGTCAATTGGAGAACTGATGGGGTTGAGCGATGCCATTATCGGTCTTACTAGTCAGTGCATTCCTCACTTTTCTCGATGTTGCTGATGCAGAATAGTCTTCGCGATTGGAAACTCGATGGCGGACTTGGTGGCTAATATCACCGTTGCTCAATTCGCTCCAGCAATGGCATATGCTGCTTGTTTCGTACGTCCCCTCCACTCTTCTGCATGCGCCAAAGCTGACCAAACAGGGCGGACCGTATGTTTCATTCTCCTTCGTTCTAGTAGATAACTGATGACAGAATGCTAAACCTCCTCTTAGGAGTAGGTGGCTCAGGAACCTATCACCTCCTCTTCCATCCCCACGAACCTGTCAAACTCCATTTCTCCCCAACACTCTGGGTATCAGCCACAGGCCTAATCATCATTCTCTTAACAACTGCTATTGTGGTTCCGATGAATGGGTATTTGATAGATCGGAGATGGGCGACTTGTTTGATGGTTGCGTATGGTGGGTTGATGATTGCTAATATCGTGGTGGAGATTAAGACTGGGAGAGCGTAGGCCATGGGAGGACGAGAGGCCGGCAGGCTTTGTAACATCAGTGTTATTGTTTATATTGTATTTCTGGGCTTATTTTGTTATACACGAATGCATTTCTTGCTCATGCTGCGTTCCATTTGGAAACACTATCATCTATTTGAACTTGGGTGGCAGTCAAGAAAGGGTACATCTTGGCAATGTATCTCTTGATCAGCCGAAGTATTTTTAGGACTCAGGAGCAAAATCAACTCGTACATGTAGAGCACACCAGTCTGTCTAACAACCCTCTTTACCGAAATCGGAGGTGATGACTCCCGATGTCCCTGCTTTCATCGTATCCGCTCCTTCATCCTCCCCTTGACCGTGAACGTGGATCTTTACTTCCCTCACCTCCCTCCTGGCTTTAATGATTGCGTCTCGGACTCTCCATTCGACCGCATGGGAGTCTCGGACGGTCATGTTGGCAGGTACCGATATTGTCAAGTCCAAATGAGTTTGACCTGCTTCGTTAGCTCAATGTCAAAGAATGAGGGAAATAGGGACGTACCACCAGACTTCACACCCCTCACATTCCTTACTCCTAGTAGGTCCTTGCCGTCGACTAATCCCTCTACTAGTAATTCAATCTTCTTTTGTGTTGGCTTGTCCACACCCGCATCTAGGAGTTCTAGCATTGCTACTTTCGATAGAGAGAGACCTTGTTGAAGGATAAAGAATGATACTGCTAATCCGCCTAGGGGGTCTAGGAAAGTATATCCGCCGAAGGATGAGCCCAAGATTGAAGTGAGGGCGACGAGCGAAGTAAGAGCGTCGGCTCGATGACTGATATCAGAATATGTTGTTTACGAGAAGGGAGACTTACTGTAAAGCATTTGCTTTGAGCACAGGGGAATGTTCTTCCGTGGCAACTCTGGCTGTGAGACGGTAGAGCCACTCCTTGATGATGACACTAGCTAGTGCGAACCATGCAGCGTGTGGGTTCAGGATCGCATGGGCCACCTCGGTTGTATCGGCAGGAGAATGAGAGTGGGAGTGAGAATGTCCCTCAGCTACACCGTGGACGTGGTCGGTAGCTGATGGGCCGTGGGAGTGGAACATTTCCAGTAAAGGTGATGGGACACCGTGGGGGAGGTAGTTCGCTAACTGAGCCAATGTCGTTCCGGGCGGTAATGATTCTAGGTAGGGTAGTAATGTTTGCAGTAATAGCTATTCGTCAGCTTCTCCCACCTTCACTCGGATTGAGAGGGAGAGAAATGACGTACATGGTATGAATGTAAACCAATCCCGATAGCTCCTCCTACTAGGATGATACTAACGCTCAAAGTCCCGAATGTCTCGAATTTACTATATCCCCAGGGGAACGTGTCACTGGGTGATTTCCGTGATATCCGCCATGTAGCAAGAGTGACAAAGTCCTACTTATCAGCTTATGCCATATGGAGCTCGAAGCCGGCTCACGCCCAAGAGGTCAGATAGGGAATGCCCAGCTTCAGCAAGTAGGGAAGCTGAGTTCATCCATAATCCAGCCAAACCTTTAGATATCGTCAGACCGACGTTACTAGCTAGTCCTAGTCGTCAGTTCTATTCTTGAGTATACGAGGATTGCTGACCTAGAAGGGTGATTCTAGTTCCACGGTCTAATGTCCCTTTCGACAGTGCGGTCATAATCTGCTCAGCGCCTTCTGAATGATCATGTGCGTGTGAGTGAAAGATCCCAGAATGACTATGGTCGTGTCCATCATGACTATCGTCGTGGTCGTGTTTGTGGTCCGCATGGGAATGTGAATGCGTGTCTACTTTGCTAGCCGCCTTTGAGCTCCGACCAGGACTTGACGAAGAAGCATGTCTACGAGATAGAGAGGACATGGCTATCGTGATGACTTGCTGATTCCGTTTCCTGGATATATATGCGAATGCTGTCGGTCTGTCGGATTTGGAGTGAAGGGATCGGAATCGGAGGCCGGGTACAACGGTACTTCGACAGAGAGTAGAGGAAGATAATGACAAAGACCGTTCGGCAGCTAGCGATAGCATACCAGCTTATCACCGGGATGTATGGTATAGGTGTAATGTCAAGTAGAGAGTTAGTTGCCGGTCATCACGTACACGCCCTGACGTGCCTGCAAAGGTTCATAATGCCAAAAAATCAACTTGTTCATCCACGACCATAGAATCTAGAAAATTCCGCATCCCGTCCGATCTGCGCAGACAACCTGGATATCGCCCAGTTAGTAGCAAGGTGGGGGACCACTTGCGAATCCTGTTAGGTGTTGTGGTTCAT
>Ga0308160_10006338_pt1 | contig 12078 bp, 12 predicted proteins | sample PhyFR1_FD_201036 | JGI IMG/M metagenome (GOLD analysis project Ga0308160, IMG submission 201036) | Phyllosphere microbial communities from UC Gill Tract Community Farm, Albany, California, United States - DLSLF.R1 | ecosystem: Host-associated > Plants > Phyllosphere > Unclassified | place: USA... | reverse complement strand
CGGCTGCACCTTCTGCTCGATCACCGAGCACGAAGGCCGCATCATCCAGAGCCGTTCGGAGCCGTCGATCCTGCGCGAGATCGAGCTGATCCGCGACACCACGAAAAACTTCGCCGGCACCATCACCGACCTGGGCGGCCCGACCGCCAATATGTACCGGTTGTCGTGCAAGGAAAAGACGATCGAGGAATCGTGCCGCCGCCTGTCGTGCGTCTATCCCACCATCTGCTCCAACCTGGGCACCGACCACAGCAAGCTGATTTCGCTGTACCGCAAGGCGCGCGCCATCCCCGGCATCAAGAAGATCCTGATCGGTTCCGGCCTGCGCTACGACCTGGCCGTGCGCTCGCCCGAGTATGTGAAGGAACTGGTCACCCACCACGTCGGCGGCCTGCTGAAAATCGCGCCCGAGCATACCGAAGAGGGCACGCTGTCCAAGATGATGAAGCCTGGGATCGGCGCCTACGACGAGTTCAAGGCGCTGTTCGACAAGTATTCGAAGGAAGCCGGCAAGAAGCAGTACCTGATCCCGTACTTCATCGCGGCCCACCCCGGCAGCACCGACGAGGACATGCTGAACCTCGCCTTGTGGCTGAAGAAGAACAACTTCCACCTCGACCAGGTGCAGACCTTCACGCCGACCCCGATGGCGATGGCAACCACCATGTACCACAGCGGCAAGAACCCGCTGCACAAGGTGACCGAGGACTCTGAAATCGTCGAGACCGCGAAGAGCGGCAAGACCAGGAAGCTCCATAAAGCCTTCCTGCGCTACTACGATCCGGAAAACTGGCCGGTGCTGCGCGAGGGTCTGCGCCGCATGGGCCGTGGCGACTTGATCGGCAATGGCGAGCGGCACCTGGTGCCGGCACAAGGTGGCGAAGAGGCCGCCCTGCAGCAGGGGCGTGGCGATCGCCGTCCGGCCCCGAATGCGCCGATGGGGCCGCGCAGCGATGCGGTGCCGCGCGGGCGGGTGATCGAGGTGGCGCCTAAACGCGGAAATGAGCGTGGCGCTGCAGGCCGTGCTGGCGCCAAGACGCGCGGTGGCGACCGGGTCCCGGCGAGCACGCCGTTCATGGCGCCGCCGTCGAAGGTGAAGCCGTCGATCCTGTCGACCATCAAGAGCAAGCCGAAGGGCGCGCGGAAGTAAGTAAGCACGTCGCCCCTGTCTGCGCAGGGGCGACGGTTTCAAGCCGCGGGCCGCTATTCAATCCCAGGCCCGGTCCGCGCCGGCATGATCCGCTCGATCTTCTGCTCCAGCACCTCCCCCCGCACCTTCAGCACCCGTTCCGCCTCATCCACCTTCTTCTCCGTCACCGCATCCACGGCCGGTCCGTCCACGCTCACGATGCGCGGCGTGATCAGCACGATGGTCTCGGTGGTGCTGCCGCCGTCGTCGGTGCTGGAAAACGCGCGGCCCAGCAGCGGCACGTCGCTCAGCAGCGGGATGCCCTGGCGCCGGTAATTGCTGCTGCTCTTGATCAGGCCCCCGATCAGCACCGGCTGGCCGTCGTGCGCGATCAGCTGGGTGTTGACTTCGGTGGTCTTCTTGGACGGGATGCCGCCCGAGACCGAGCCCGAGCTGACTTCCGGCCGCACCTTCATCATGATGCGGCCGTCGACGTCGATCGACGGGGTCACGCGCAGGATCACGCCTGTGTCGAGGAACTGGATCGACTCGGTGGTGACGTTGTTGATGGTGGTGGTGAGACGGTAGCCGAGCTGGTCGCCGACGTTGGTGCTGGCTTCCTGGTCTTCCAGCGCCAGCAGGCGCGGCGTCGCCAGCGTGTGCACGCGGCCTTTGTTGGTCAGCGCCGTCAGGTGGGCTTCGATATTGCTGTTGACGACATTCAGGAAGAAGCGCGGGCCGACCGCGGTCGACAGGCCGGTGGCGCCCGCGTTGTTCGGCCCGTTCTCGTTGAAGATGCGGGTCCAGTCGACCCCGAAGACGTCGCTGCGGTCCAGCGTGATCTCGAGGATCTTGGCTTCGATCAGGATCTGGCGCGGCGGGCTGTCGATCTCGCGCAGCACCTTGGCCGCGCGTGCCAGGCCGGCCTCGTTCGATTCCACCACCAGCGTGCGGGTCGGCTCCAGCACCGTCACCGTGCCGTTGGCGCCGACCTGGCGCATCAGGATGTCGCCGGCCTTCTTGACGTCGGTGTAGCGCACCTTCATCGCACGCACCTGCATCGAGGCCGCCATTTCCTTCTGCGCCACCTTGGCGTCCGAGATCAGGAAGCCGCCGGCACGCTCGGTCACCGCATAGCCGCCGGCTTCGGCGATGGCCTCGATCGCCTCGCGCACCGTCATGTCGTACAGGCTGATCGACACGTTGCCGGTGACGCCGCGCGCCAGCACGATGTTGATGTGGGCGGTGTGCGCGATCATGTTGAACAGCTCGGCGATCGGCGTATCGCGGAAGGTATAGGACATCACGTTCGCTGCTGCCGCAGGGGCGGCAGGGGTGGACGCCGTGCGTACCTCGGCATGCAGGGCCGGCGCCAGCAGGCACAGCGCCAGGAGCGATTGCCGGAGTTTCATTGCTTGTCCTTTTCAGTCATTGTCAGGAGTTGCCGCTTGCCGGCGCGCGTGACAAGCACGCCGTGGGCATCGATGCGGACGACGGTGTAGTCGCGCGCCTGGTCGCCGGCGCCGACGATGTCGCCATCGATGTTGGCAACCGAGCGGGCACCGTTCAGGATCACGGCGCGCAGGTGCAGCGGCGGCGGTTCGGGCGCCGGTTCGGGCGGCAGCGCAGCCGCGGGCGCCGGCGGCGGTGCCGGGCGCACGAAGGGATCGCGCAGCGTGCGCAGCGCCGGCGCCGCGGCTGCCGGCAGGGCCGCGGTGACCGGCGGGAGGGCCGCGGCCATGGTCGCCAGGGCGACGCACAGCAGCGCCAGCATGGCCATGGTGCGCATCATCGCTTCGCCTCCGCTTCATAGGCGCCGAGCTGCAGCTGCACCAGGCGGCGCGCTTCTTCCGGCACGGCGCGCAGGTTCAGGCGCACGATGCCGACCGCCGGCTGGCGCGCCTCGATCCCGTCCAGCCACTCGAGGATGGCGCCGTAGCTGCCGCTGGCCTCGATGTCGAGGGTCTGCTGGCGCAGGCCGGCGATGCTGCGCTGCGCACCCGGCACCGCGCCGCCCACCGTCAATCCGGCGGCACGGGCGCTGGCGCCGGCGGCGGCGATCAGCGCCAGCGGGGCCGGCGCCGCCGGCAGCGGCGGCAAGGACGTCTGGGTAGCGGCGGGCAGCGGCGCCGGCGCGTTGGCCTGGGCCGCGCGCAGCGACACCAGCCGCACCTGCTGCTGACGCAGCGCCGCCAGCGGAGCGCGGATCGCCAGCGTCCACATCAGGGCGGCCACGATGGCGACGGCGCCGATCGCGACCAGGTTCAGCTGGCGCGCCGGCATGGCCGCCAGCGCTTGGCGCAGGGAGGGTGTCATGGTGTTTTTCCTTGTTGGACCAGCGCGCCGGTGGCGTGGAAGTCGATGGCGCCGCCCTCGGCGATGCTGCTGCTGACCAGCTGCAGGCCGGCGATGCCGGGCTGGCGTCCGAGCGCTGCCAGGAAGGCGGTGACGGCTTCGTAGTTGGCCGCCTGGCCATTCAGTTCGATGGCGCTGCGCAGGTGCCAGTCCTGGAACGGGGCGGCAGGGGTGGCGCCGGGTGCGCTGAAGGTCTCGGTGCCCTCCGGCAGCGCAGCCGCCGACGCATTGCCGCCGGCAGGGGCGCCCTGCACGTCGCGCTCGATGCGCAGGCCGGTCAGCCAGACCGCGTCGCCCAGCGATGCGTTGAGGCCCCGGGCCAGCGCCGCCAGCTCGCCCTGGCGCCGCAGCGTGCGCAGGACGGCGTGGGCCTGCTCCTGGCGGCTGCGCTCGGCCTGCTGCTCGGCGCCGCGCGCGCTGTCGGCTTGCGCCTGCGCGGCCGCGGCCTCCAGCGCAGTCGCGCTGCGTTCCAGCGCCGCAGTGCGCCAGCGCAGGCCGACGCCGGCGACGCTACCTGCCGCGACCACCAGCGCCAAGGCGATGCCGGCCAGGCGCAGGGTGCGGCGCACGCGTACGCCGTCGCGGTATTCGCGCGGGATCATGTCGATGTCAGCCATGCACGGCTCCCCGCAGCGCCAGCCCGGACGCCAGGGCGATCTCGCGGCCGATGCGGTCCTGGTCCTTGCCCGCACCCTCATGGAAAGCGCCGAACGGATCCAGCAAGTGCACCGGCACGTCGATCAGTTCGCCGATGCGCGCCTGGATGTCCGGGTAGCGCGCCAGGCTGCCGTTCAGGTAGACGCGGCTGATGGTGCTGCCGCGCGTGCGCGAGGCCACGTACACCTGGGTGTGCGCCAGCTCGTCGGCCAGGCCGAGGCAGGCCGGATGCAGCACCTCGTGGATGGTGCGCCGTAATTCCGTGTTGGCGCCATCGGCATGGCCGCGCGTGCCCATGCCGATGCCGTGTTCGCGCAGCAGGCTGGTGGCGGTCTCCGGCGGCAGTTCGAGCGCCGCCGCCAGCGTGGCGGCCAACTGCGCTTCGCCGAAATCGATCTCGCGGTCGAGCATCAGGCGGCGGCCCCAGATCACGGTGACGAAGCTGCGGGCGCTGCCGAAATTCAGCAGCAGGGTCGACTGGCCGATATCGCTGCCGTGGATCGCGGCCAGCAAACGCGCGATCGCGGCCGGGCCGATGTCGAGCGCCACCGGTTCCAGGCGCGCCGCTTCCAGCGTCGCCAGGTAATCCAGTACGCGCGCCTTGTCGGCGGCGGCCACCAGTACCTGGCGGCCGCTGGTGTCGCCGTCGGCGCCGCGGATCGGGTAATAATCCAGCACGGCATTGGCGCCGTCCACACCGAGCTGCTCGGTGGCGGCCTTGGCCACGGCCTGGGCTTCGGACTGGTTCGGCGCCACCGGCAGCGTCAGCGGCAGGATGCGCACGTCGGCCGGCGGCAGCGCCGAGATCACGCGGCGGCCCTTGAACGGCGCCGATGCCAGGGCGCCGGCGACGAAGCGCGCCAGTTCGGCCGGCGCCGCCAGCAGGTCGGCGCGCGGGATCGGGTAGGGCAGCGAGGCGGCCGCCATCAGGCTGAAGCCGCCGTCGCGCGGCGCCGCCTGCACCAGGTTCAGGCCATGGGCGGCAAAGTCGGCGCCGATCGGCGGCGTCGGGGACCGCGCAGGCAAGGCGAACCTTGCCGCAAGCGTGCGCAGGCTCATGCGGACAGGCTCCGCTGGAAGGGCATCATTTCAATCACGGGCACAATTTGCTGAAGGTTACGTTCAGCGCCGGTTCCTGGACGGTGGGCGCCTCGCGGCTGTAGAAGGTCACGCCCTGGCCGGGGTTGGGCAGGCGCAGCAGCATGCCGTAGACTGGCTGGGTGCCGTTGTACCAGGCACTCACGAGCGCGGTCAGGTCAAGGGTGTAGCTGCTGTCGCTCCTGGCGTCGAAACTGGCGATGACCTGCGGATCGTAGTCGCCGCCGTTCCAGGCCACGCCGGGACGGGGAGTGGTCCAGGTCGCCTTGTCATCCCACTGCGTGGTCACCCGGTGCAGGTTGACCGTGCGCTTTTCGCCGCTGCTGCCGTTCTGCACCAGCGTGAGGAAGGCCGACAGGACCATGGAATCCTTGGGAATATCCTTCGTGTCCCAGAACAGCAGGGCATTCGACTGGCTTGACAGCACCAGGCTGGTGTCGGTGTTCTTCGGCGCGGTCAGGCTGGCGTCGATATAGGTGTCCCTGACCGCGCCGCCCAGCGCCTTTTGTTCGGTGCTGCCGAGGTTATAGATATCGATCGGGTTGCGCGTCAGCGTGCTGGTGCTGCCGGCCGCCGTGGTCGCGCTGGCGCTGACCGCAATCTGGTGCGGCGCCACCTTGGCGACGTTGATGTTCAGTGTGGCGCCCGGCACCAGGGAAAACGCGGACGGGGTGGCGTTGCCGCACTTGATCTGGTTGTACCATTTGCCGGCGGCCACGCCGGCTTCGGCCAGATAGGCGGCGCTGCGGCGGTCGTACTCGGCGCTCACGGCCTGCACATCCATGCCGGCGGTGCGGTGCATGCCGAACGCCGCTGCCGCCATCACGGCCAGCAGCAGCGCCACCGTGAGCGCTAGCACACCCGACTCATGGCGCCGGGCACGCACCGGATTCGACAGCATCGACGCCTGGCTCATGACGGGCTTCCGATGCGGATGGTGCGGCTGGCGCTGACGGTGGTGCCGTCCGGCGCGCGCAGGGTCAGGTCGATCTTCAGCAGCGGCTGGCTGGCGCTGGCCGGTGCCGACAGCTTGAAGGCGACGGCATTCGACGCGATGACGCTGACGCGCGGCGGCGACGGCAGCAGCGTCGTGACGATGGCGCCCAGCAGCGACGTGGTGGTGGCGTTTTCGGTTTCGACCAGGTCGGTCCCGCTGATCGCATACGTCAGCGCCGGTGCCGGGGCGATGCCAGGCTGCATGACGACGCCGGAAGCATCGCTCAGGATCGAGGCCGTCGGGGCGCGGCGGGCGATGCGGTCGATGGCGAAACGCAGCTCGCCGTTCAGGCCGAGCGCGTTCTGGACGGCGGCGGCGCCGCTGGACGCATTCTGGAACATGGCGCCGAGCGGCACCATCAGCACGGCCGTGATGGACAGGCCGAGCAGCAGCTCGACCAGGGTCACGCCGCGTTGAACAGCCTTGCATCTCATCGCGACACCAGCGTGACCAGGGTGTACGGATTGCCGTCGGCGGGATCGGCCAGGGCGACGCTCACGTACAGCAGGTAATCGTCGGTTGCGCCGGGGCCGATCTTGCGGTTGCCGTTGGCACCGTAGCGCGCAATGCGCACCGTGCGCGCCGGACAGGCGGGGTCCGGCGCCACCGGGTACGCCGAGGCATCCCCGGTCGTCGCCAGCGCCAGCAGGCGGTTGTAGGGTTCGGCCAGCACGGTCTCCATCAGCGAACTGACGCAATCGAGGTTGCGCGCCGCGCTGGCGGCCACGCTTGGCGCCGCGGCCGCGTCGCGCAGCGCGCTCGCGGCGGGCAGCAGGCAGACGGCGAGCAGCATCATGGCGATGACGGCCTCGAGCAGCGTGAAACCGCCGCTGCGGCGGGTCCGATGGCGATTCACGAGACTGCGCATGGTCAGGAGGTGGTGACGCGGCCGTTGACGTCGACCCCGACCGTGCGGGTCACGTTGCCGGCGCCGAGCACGACGGCGCCGCTGCTGAGTGCCTGGGCCTGGTCGGCCGCCGTGCCCGTACCGCGCACCGGATTGCCGTTGCCGTCGAATGCCAGCGTCGCGGCGGTGGTGCGGTCGGCGAACTGGAAGCGGCAGCCGGTGAGCGCGATATTGCTGCCGGCAGGCGCCTGGGCCAGGTTGACCGTGTAGTCCATTTTGCTCAGTGGGTGCTTCAGCATGGTGGCGGCGGCGCCGTTGGTGTCGGGTATGTAGACCGACACCTCGTTGCGGACGGCGTCGCAGCGCAGCATGCGGTAGGCGCCGCTGCGCATGGCTTCCTGGCGCGCGAAGCGCAGTGCCTGGACGACTTCACCGGCGGCGGTGTCGGCGCGGAATTCGGCCACCGGTTGTGCCGAGGGCAGGGCGACCGCCGCGGCGATCGCCAGTACGGCGCATACGATCAGCAGCTCGGCCATGGAATAGCCCGGGCGGCGGGGACGCATGCTGACGAATCAAGCGATCAGTGAGCGTAGAGCTTGCGGACCGGGGTGCCCGTGTCGTCGGCGTTGCTGTTCGCGACGAACTGACCGGACTTGCTGTCGTAGGCCCAGCCCGCGGTGGCCGCAGTCGGCACGATCGCGGCACCGGTCGCCGTGACCACGACGTCCGCCTTGCCGGAGACCGGCTCGGTCGGCAAGCCCTGGCGCAGGTAAGGGCCATATTTGAAGTCGCCGCCCTGGAGGCTGCACACCTGGCCAGCGCTGTTGCTGTAACCCTTGAGCTGGGCTGCCAGCGCATCTGCGCCAACCGCTGCCGTCACCGCAGTGCCGTTGGTGCAGGTGGTAGTGCTCGCGGACGCGACGGCGCCCGGATACTGGTTGGCGTGCTGGACCTTGTACTGTTCCAAGGCACTGCGCACGGTGGCCAGGTTGGCGTCCAGCGCCGACAGTTGGGCATCCGAGGTACTGGACGAGAACTGCGGAATGGCAATCGCCGCCAAAATCGCCAGGATGATGACGACGATCAGCAGTTCGATCAGGGTAAAGCCGCGTGTAACGCTGCGCTTAATAACGGAGGACATATTTTGGGTTCTCATTTTGATTTGGGTCATCGGAATGACGACTTAATGTGACGAATCTGATAGTTCCGCAGAGTAACACGAAATTATTGGTAATCTTCGGCAAGTTTCTATCTATCGAGCAACTGTGGCGTATCTTTAACAATCATGCTCAGTGGATCGCGCTGGAGAGCTTGAAAATCGGCAAAATCAGTGAACTGACGATGGTGCCGACCACGGCGCCCATCACGATCAGCATCACCGGTTCGGCCAGCTTCGACAGTTGCGCCAGCTGCCGGGTGAGGTCGCGGTCGTAGGCGTCGGCGATGCGCCCCATCACGCGGCCGAGGGTGCCGGTGGCTTCGCCGGTTGCCACCATCTGGCGCACGGCCGGCGGAATGAACGGGCTGCGCTGGAAGCCGGACGAGATGCCCTTGCCTTCTGTGACGTCGCTTTCCAGCCCGAGGATGAATTGCTGCACGTCGTGGTTGGCAACCACCGCGCGGCAGGCTTCCAGCGTGGCCAGCACGGTCACGCCGCGCTCCAGCGAGATGCCCATCACGCGCAGCAGGCGGGTCAGGTAGATCTTGGCGAACACGTCGCGCAGCAGCGGCAGGCGCAGGGTGGCGCGGTCGATCGCGAGCCGGACTTCGGGGCGGCGCGCCAGCATCCAGCCGAGTGCGCCCAGGCCGGCCGCGCATGCCGCCACGATGGCGCCATGCGCGGTCAGCAGCTTGCTCACCTCCATCAGCACGCGCGTGGTCCAGGGCAGCCGGTCGCGGATGTTCTCGAACATCACGGCAAACTTGGGAAACACCGAGATCAGGATGAACAGCACCACCGCCACCGAAAAGGTCATCAGGATCAGCGGGTACGACAGCGCCGACACCAGGGTCCGGCGCAGCTGCTCTTCCTTCTCGTCCATCTCGACCAGCTGGTCGAGCACCGCGGGCAGGAAGCCGCCGGCTTCGCTGGCCGCGACCAGGTTGACGTAGGTGGTCGGGAACAGCGCATGCCTGGTCAGCGCGCTCGAAAAACGTTCGCCGGCCAGGATGTCGTCCGATATCGCCGTGATCATGGTGCGCAGCGCGGGCTGCTCGCTTTGCTCGTACAGCGATTGCAGGGCGGTGTGCAGCGGCACCCCGGTCTCCAGCAGCAGCGCCAGGCGTTCGGTGAACAGCACGCGCTCGCGCACGCCCAGCGGCCGGCTGCCCAGCTTGTACCAGGGGGCCGCCGCGGTGGCTGCGGGCGCGTCCGCGGCGGCGGCAGGCAGGTCGAATTCGATCGGCATGGCTTACAGCGAATGCACCACGCGCGCGATTTCCTCGGGCGTGGTGTGGCCGTCGAAGGCGCGCGCCATGCCGTCGGCGTACAGGTCGTGGTGGCCGGTGGCGGCGACGTGGCTGGCCATCTGCTCCTTGCTGGCGTTGGCGACGATCATGCGCTGCAGGTCGGGGCCGACTTCCAGCAATTCGTAGATGCCCAGGCGTCCCTTGTAGCCCGAGTCGTAGCAGGCCGGGCAGCCGCGTCCGCGCACCAGGCGCAGGTCGCCCTTGCCGCGCCAGCGGTAGGCCGCCGCCATTTCCGGCGTGGCGAGATAGCTGGTGCGGCAGCCCTGGCAGACGCGCCGCACCAGGCGCTGCGCCATCACGCCGATCAGGGCCGACGACAGCAGGTACGGCTCCACCCCCATCTCCACCAGGCGCGAGACCGCGCCCAGCGTGTCGTTGGTGTGCAGCGTGGTCAGCACCAGGTGGCCGGTCAGCGCCGCCTGCACCGCGATTTCCGCGGTCTGGCGGTCGCGCACCTCGCCGATCATGATGATGTCCGGGTCCTGGCGCAGCACGTGCTTCAGGATCTTCGGGAAGGTCAAGCCGATCGCATCGTTGACCTGGTTCTGGTTGATGATGTCGAGCTGGTATTCGACCGGGTCCTCGATCGTGACGATGTTCTTTTCGATGCTCTTGAGGTGGCTGATCGCGGCGTACAGGCTGGTGGTCTTGCCGCTGCCGGTCGGGCCGGTCACCAGGATCAGGCCGTGGCTGCGCCCCAGCAGGCGCTTGAAGGAACCGACCGCGGTCTCGTTCATGCCGAGCTTGTCGACGTCGAGGATCGACTGGTTCTTGTCGAGCACGCGCAGCACCACCTTTTCGCCGTAGATGCCGGGCAGCGAGGAAAAGCGCAGGTCGACCGTGCGGCCCTGGGTCGCGACCTGGATGCGGCCGTCCTGCGGCAGGCGGCGCTCGGCGATGTCGAGGTTCGCCATCACTTTCAGGCGCGAGACGATGGCCGGGTGCTGCTCGACCTTGGGCGCCATGATCTCGTACAGCACGCCGTCGATGCGCAGGCGGATGCGCGCGCGGTTGCGCGAGATCTCGATGTGGATGTCGCTGGCGCTGTCGCGGATCGCGCGCTGGATCACCGCGTTGACCATGTTGATGACGGGGCTGGCGCCGGCCATCTCGTCGATCTGGGTGTAGTCGTCCGGGATCGTGGACTGGATCAGCTCGAGGTCGTTGGCCTCGCTGTGCACGAATTCGGGCAGGCTGCCGCCGTAGGCATCGTCGGCCAGGCGCCGGATGTCGGCCGGCGGCGCCACCACCACCCGGATCTTGCAGCCGGTGCGGGTGCGCATCTCGTCGAAGTAATGGATCGCCTGCGGCTCGGCGGTGGCCACGGTCAGCGTGCCGCGCACGCTGAACAGGGGCAGCACGTTCAGGCGGCGCGCCACGTCGCGCTCCAGCAGCGCCAGCGCGGCCGGATCGTACATGCCGGCGCGCAGGCTGACGTAGGTGAGTCCGAGCTGGTCGGCCAGCGCCTGGTACAGCACGGCTTCGCTGATCCATTTTTTCTCGACCATGATCAGGCCCATGCGCTTGCCGGTCTGGTCCTGCAGGCGCGCCGCCTCGGCCACCTGCTCGGCGCTGGCGGCGCCGCGTTCGATCAAGAGGTCGCCCAGCTTGGCGCCGGCCTGCGCCGCCTTCCTGGGCGCGCCGGTTTTCGCATCGAACAGCGGCAGCTGGTCCTGCAGGCCGGTGGCGGCCAGGATTTCCTGCAGCAGCGGACTCGGATAGGCAAGCTTGAGCCAGCCGCCCAGGCCGGCCAGGCGTTCGCCCATGTCGGCCAGCATGCCGAGCGCGCGCCCCGACAGCAGGGTCACCTTGGCCAGGTCGATCACGATCGCGACCTGGTGGCGGCCGATGCATTCGCTGAGGGCCTCCTGCAGGTCCTTCACCGCCTCGTCGGCGACCAGCGCCGCGCCGGGGGCGAGGTAGGTCATCGCGCCGATGCGGCTGCGCGTGATGCTGCCTGCGCCGGCGTTGGCAGCGGAGGATAAGACGCTGTCGTTCATGCCATCTCGGCGGCGGCCGGCGCCGGATCGCGCTGGATGCCGAAGCGCGCAATCCATTCGGGCTCGAGGCGGCACACCTGTTCGAACACGGCGATCACGCCCGGATCGAGCTGGGTGCCGGCCACGCGCACGATTTCCGCCATCGCGACCTCGTGGCTGCGGCCGGCGCGGTAGGCGCGCGAGCTGGTGATCGAATCGTAGGTGTCGGCCACCGCGATGATGCGCGCGTTGTACGGGATGTCGTTGCCGGCCAGGCCATGCGGATAGCCGGTGCCGTCGTATTTTTCCTGGTGATGGCGCGCGCCCGGGACCGCACCGTGCAGGCGGTCGATGTGGCGCAGGATCTCGTAGCTGCGCTCCGGGTGCACCATGATGAAAGTGAACTCGTCGCGGGTCAGGCGGCCTGGTTTGCACAGCACCGCGTCCGGGATGCCGATCTTGCCGACGTCGTGCAGCAGCGAGCCCCAGAACAGGTTGTCCAGCTCGCGCGCCGGCAGGCGCAGCGCGCGTCCGATCTCCATCGCGA
>Ga0308160_10006337_pt1 | contig 12082 bp, 13 predicted proteins | sample PhyFR1_FD_201036 | JGI IMG/M metagenome (GOLD analysis project Ga0308160, IMG submission 201036) | Phyllosphere microbial communities from UC Gill Tract Community Farm, Albany, California, United States - DLSLF.R1 | ecosystem: Host-associated > Plants > Phyllosphere > Unclassified | place: USA... | reverse complement strand
TTGTCATTTCCTTTACTCTTTGGGTATCTTTCGGTAAGTCACGTCAACATCCTCTTCGGTTTGTAGCTAAGTTTTAGCTTGGGGACTCCTCTTCCTCTTCCAGTCTAGTATTCCTCAGACTTTCGGTAAAAAGTAAGCCGCAATCTCGGTCGTCGCTTATAAAAGTTACGGCTTCAACACATTCCAAACGTCTCTCATTCAATTAGCTTTATCAGTAGGAGCGATCATCGGAACTATCATCAATCCTTTCCAAGACCGCCTTTACCTCAGTTCCGGCCACAAGAACAAGAAACAGCCCGGCAAACCAGTCCCCGAAGCGAGGCTGTACTTTTCCATCCCTGGAAGTCTACTTTTCACCGCCGGTCTTTTTTGGTACGGATGGTCGAGTTACCCTCATGTCCATTTCATGGTACCCACCCTTGCCATCGGATTAATCGGTCTCGGGATTTACAGTATTTATATGGCCACTGGTGAGTGAACATGAGTCGGATAGGCCATGTCTGACGATTAGTGACCTATTTGACCGACGCATACGAGAAATATGCCAGTTCTGCTTTATCGGCCGCGTCCCTTGGACGAGTGAGTGACCTGAGCTCATCTCGCTTCCGCTGACCTCGTAGAATATGTTTGGGGCTTTCCTTCCTCTCGGAAGTCAGGCACTTTTCAAGAACCTCGGATATCAATGGGCAGGCAGGTAGGTCAATGTAATAGTGTTCGTTTTCGGCACTGACTGGCAGTCTGCTTGGATTCTTAGCTCTAGCTCTTTCTGCCGTGCCTGTCGTTCTTCTAGTGCGTCCTGTTCAGACACGGAAGGTACATTAGCTGACGATCAGATTAAGGGCGAATACCTGCGGGCGAAGTCTCCGTTCATGGCGAGCTCATCTTTCGAGCCAGGTGGTGATGACTCCTCTCCCAAGAGGCAGGAGAGTGGCAGAGAGGAAGCTTAGGTTTGGTTCAGTAATAGTAAGAAGTCAATATCAGCAACACAGACAATGTACAACATGTCCATGGCCAAGCTTGTTATCAAACCAGATCCCGGATCAGCTGGGTTAAGCGTCAACATCATCTGCATAATCATGGAGGTATTATAAGTATCGTGTATCACAGCCAGTCTTTCCGCATGCCTAGTAAGTACCAGCACCTGCGTACTTTCGCTGCCAACTGACAATCAGCTCATTCGATATCTCGGAGAAAAGATACTCACGGCCACCTTCGAGCAGGCTTGGTGGTAGTAGCTTCGTTGCGGTACTGATTTCGGGAAGAGTAACGGCCGAAGGCACCACACCCTGCCGCACAGATGGCGATAGTCAAGGCAATCTATGTGATCAGTCATACTCCTCACTACTGATATTTTGAGTGTACTTACGGCAGCAGCGAGACCCAGCCAGACGGCGTTGCCGATATGACCAACCAAAAGTCCGTTCGAAGCATCCTTGATCCTGTTACGGGCAACTAGTACAAGGGCGAGGTCGAGGAACCAAACCAACCAAGCCAACGATGCGGCGAGGAGCAGTGTGATAAATGTAAGCTTATCATCAGCTTCCTCCCACAGGTTATACCAGCAAGGAGAGCTCACTACTTCCATGGCCCTGTTGGAGCAGAAGTATGCGAGTAAAGCGAAAAGGGCGCTGATCCCAGCAAGTCCAGCTGCAATAGCATTGATGATAAGACTGCCAGCGAGACCCTTGGTGACGACGTTTACCGCTCGGTTCTGGGATAATTTGCCGAAGAGGTCGCCATCGAGGTTATATCCAACCGCTGCTTTCGTGCAGTACGTATCAGCAAAGTAGTCGATACCGAGGCCTTGGCCAGGGAGACTAGACATCAATGTGGTTCAAGGCTGGAGTGGGCGAAGAGGACTGACCTGGCAGAGATCCCTTCGTAGCAGGCACCAAAGACTCCGATAGTGGCAGCTCTGACTCCACCGTCTGCAAAATCGACGACAAGGAGGTGGATCGACTTGATGATGGGTACAGATAGCGTGACGAGGAGGAGAAGCACGAAGCCTCCGACTAAAGGAGTCAGTGCTGTCCCAATACAGGTAGTGGGAGAGGACATACGAGTGAGGAATGCAGCTGGGAAAGCGGCACCTGCGAGCATTGTAAGTTGTGATATTGAATTGTAATGGTAAGTGAGATGGTGAATGAATAGAGAAGGATAAGAAGAACTTTGGCTGTTGATTGATTCATTGCTGTTAGTGAAAACCTTCCTTTGAGAGTCTAATACAACAATATACACAAGTGACGTCAAAGCGCACAAAGGTGCAAGGGGTAAGGAGGTAAAGGGGCACCCTTGTTACATGTTTCATCCTATACATAATCAACATATCAACGGGATGCAGCACAGCAATAACAATGTGTAGTTACAGTAGTAGGACTGACCCACGGAGCAAAGTTCCAGACTTTAACACACATCCCAAACTCGTCCAAGGCTCTCAAGGGGGGTAGACGTCTCTGACCACTAATGGGGTCTTTGATTCCGCCTAATGATACCTCCCCTAAAGCCCAATATGTATGATAGATGTTTGATCTATCGACCTGAACGCATGCGGCCATACGAACACCATCGTAACATGTCGAGAGGATGACGTTGAATCGCACAGGCTTGATTGGATGGGTGAAAGGTAGGGATGGTAATGTGGCGGTATCAAGGATGATGACTCGATTTGACTATTTGATCAGCTTGGCATGCATACCTTGACAGTATTGACTTACGGTTGAGATGACCACACGGTCCTTGGAAGTGGTGAGAAGTTCGGCAGGCGTTGTGATATCGAGCAAGATAGTGTGCGAAGCCACGACCTCATCTCGTTTCTCTTCAGGGGCAGCAAAAGCAGTCTTGTAGTCTCGAACCACCACGACGTGGCCAGATCGAGCGGTACAGTACAAGTCCTTCGCTGTAAAGTGGCATCTAATCATCAACTTTGTCATCTTTGCCAGTATCAGATAACTTACGCAGAAAAGTCCCTAGGCCTGCGTAGTGCTCCTGGGAGTGTAGTGGTTCCATTACTCCCCTCTTGGACTCCTGGGTAATCTTCCACTCCCTCCTGGAATGCCATCCAATTCTCGTGATATTCCGGGTCGGCTGGATTACCGGACACGTCCACCGGCTGTCTAGGTAGTGGTTTGACTTTATTTAGCAAGTCGAACTTGAGCGAGAGTGACCAAGGCGACTCGGAGGATGGTGGGAAAGTCATGACTTTCTTCTGAGTCACCCTCGAAAAGACGTGCATTCGGGTATGCGAGCAAATGAAGACGTATTCCTCATCGAATTCGATATACTGAATTACGTTAGTGTCAATACAAGACTTTCTTCATCAGACTTACCTGAATCCGGTCTCCAGTAAGATCGGTACGGATGATCTCGACAATTTCTCCCTCCTCTAGATCCCAGATATAGACTGCTTGTGAACCTGCAGTAGCCAATAAAGCTCGCTCTTTTCCTTCGGCATCTTCCTGATCTATTCGAGCTCGGAACGCGATACAAGGGGTCGGAGGGTCGATCTTCTTGTAGAAGCCCAGATGACCCTTGGGTAGCGGTTGAGTTGTCTTTTTGAATGAGCTATGGGTGTGGGAATGTACGCTATCACACAAGTCGGACTTGTTGTACAGGTTCTTGTCCGATGATCTGTCAACGGCGTTCTGAGTTCGCCATACTTCGAGCGCAAAGTCTGATATCAGCACAGTCCGCGATTCGAACGGGTCACGAACTCACCTCTGCCTGTGTCAAAGACTACGAAGCCCTTGGCGAATTCGAGGTGTGCGAATGGTTTTACTCCCCGAATCTGAAATAACGGTTTTGAAGTATCGCAGTCTGTCACCGTGATGCCGCCTAACGCCATCAGCGAAATCTGCAGTCATCATAATGAGACTCACCAGTCCTATCGGTAGCAAGCAAAGTCTGATTTTCGGGATCCACCTTGATCCTCCAAACGCTATTCCCAGGAGGTGTCAAGTACCTCTCCCTACACCTCCCAAACCTCCAATTGCGATCATGCTCCACATGCTCCTTACATATGTCCTTCCATCCTACACCCCCTGCAGCCTGATTTGGTGGCATCTCCTCTTCCTCTCCCGGCTGACCATACCATACCGGTCGAGCCATTGCTCTCTCCGTCATTTCCACGCTATCCATTTGTTGCTTTTCGACGCCTGTACGATGACATGCTGCTCGCCATATCGTTCTCTCGCGGTCTTTGGCTACTCCGCGCCATTGCGTACAGACTTGCTCTACTGCGAGTAAGGATGGAAAGGGTAAATATGACGTGATGTTCAGAAATAGCGACGCGCCGAGGGCTTGAAGCGGGTCGGTGGGTAGTGAGTCTTTGGTCTTTGCTAGTGTATTCGACATTGTTGTATGATATAGTCACAATTGAGTAGGGGTTGAAATTTACGGGTTGCTGAAGAAGAAAGGAAGGTGAGTGCGGGGTTATGACACCATATGTAGGTGCTCCCTTGGGGTAGAGTACGACGAGTCCAGGCGCAAAATAACCTTGTTCTTGCCAATCTATCGGCATAGCCTAACCGAACCGGCTTGGATCCGACCGACATGGTCTTGGCAATATCTCTTGCTCTCTTGGTTATGACCGGTACCCCGGCAATGCCGCTATAGTCGGGTAATATGGTTGGAGATGACACCTTTGCATACGATATATGACATAGAAGCTGACATAATCTACGCACAGCTATTTCAGAAAAATTTGAGGTCGAGAAATCCGACAAAGTGTCTCTCTCTACACGGGTTCAGCGGTACTCCATGAATTGTAAAGGTGCAGTCACATACATCGATCTTCCTCGGTTGGAGTCTGGAGTGTCTCTGTTCGAGCCTGTATTCTTTGCCTGGGTCGAGCCTGGGACCTTCGTGCGGAGGTAGCCCGGGGCTCAGGGCGAGTGGTAGCCCGGTGAGAACTGGCTTCCTTGAGGTACGCTGCCAGCCCTTCCAATTTGATCCTGACTTTCTCCAACCCCTCGGAAAGCCTGTCCAGGTCGTCGATCATATCGCCCAGAATATCACAGGCTTTGGACAGCCCCTGATCTCGCGTCATAATGGTTGGCATAGGTCCATTCCCCCCCAACACTATCGCGGTCTCAGTCTGTCGAAGAGCGGTGTTTGAGTGAGGATGCTGGACAGCTACGTCAAGTGTCTGCGGTCCCGATGGGGAAGGTAGGGTGGCTAGCGCTTGCGAGCTAGTCACGTTACCGAGCGGCTCTGAGGCTGCCGGGATGGGTCGAATAATAAGGGCTTGCGAGCTGGCTGCGTTGTCTGACTCTTGGGAGACATTGGGAGCTGTAAGTCAGCTTTACGACGTAGTCTGTCCTGGGTTGTGGAGACTCACTACTCATTGTGACTTATGATCTACAATCAATCAGAAAGGAGGAGTAGGTATGATAACGAAGAGGACGTGGTGGTACTTATGTTGTTGTTATTCGCGTTATACCTGACATTGTCTCGGGTACCGAACAGAAATAACAGCCTACCCCATGGACTGATAATGCCTTCACCCATTCGACGCAACTCGCGTCGAACCCACATTTGTGCCATCCGCGTAGTCTTCACTGCGAGAGAACGCCGGGTTCGCCAAAGATTTATCTCAATGGTCGCTGCCGGAGTGTGCATAGGCACAAATGTATGCAGAAGTAATCACCGCTAGAGCGATGAAGTCACTACAGGTACAATCCTATTCATAAACTACCAAAACGGACAACTGAAAAACGGGAAGGGGCATTGCTACGTGAGATGGGAAGGTTGGGAACAGGTTCCTCAACGCTTCAGCAATCATTCACACGTCTTCAAGCCTGAAACAGATACATTGTCCACCCTCGATTCGAGCTTGATCCCTGCGCCTGAGAGCCTCAAAATGGAGTTTGAGCTCCGAGACCATCGCGAGGAGTTTGTCCAATTTAACCTCAATCTGGTCCAGCCTCTTGGCATGATCCTTCAAAATTCTGTCCGTTTCGTCAAGTCTGTTCCTGTGACTTTGTGCGGATGTCATGATGGTAGGGATGGTGTTCTCGTTGACGACTACCGCCGTTTCCGTTCGATGCCCGCTGTTGTGGTTGTGGTATTTGATGAGGTGAAGTCGCTGGAGCGCCCATTTGAGGGGTCCTGTCGCTGATCGGTCATTTTGCGTAGTAAGGGCTTGCGAGATGGGCGCGTTGCTGATATTCTGGGTGGGGGCTGGAGCTGAGAATCAGCAAGGCAGCATGAAGGGTCACTCACTTCTCATCGCGATATACTACTCTTCAATGATAAGCAAAGATGGGAAGAGTGAGCGATAGACACGATGAGGTGGCCACGGTGTTCCTGTTGTTGTTATGCTCTTGAAGATGTCTCGGATACCGGACACCATCGGGGGTAGCCCAGGTGGCAGAATCATAAGTCGCTCTAACGGGACATGTGACAAGTGAGGTTTTTGGAGTATCCTCGCGAGTACCTATCCGATGGACTGGACACTCGTGACTGATAAAACTCAGTTTTCGTACCCATTGAGACGAGACTGGTCCCGCGAATCTTTCGGTCGTCTGACTACCGCGGAGGATCGTGTTTCGTCCAATTCGGTATAGATGTTGTGAAATAGGGGTGAACGCGAAATGCATAGGGTGAAAACGCGGACTGCTACAAATGACTATTTTACCAGGGCTATCTATATTCAATATATGATGTGATCGATTGATGGCCTATTTCAAAGACTACTAAAACGCTACGAGAAGGTACAAGTGGTCCGATAGAGTACGAGAGAGAGCGAAACCAGAGAAACATGGCCGGAGGTTGAGAAATGAAGAGATGGGCAGGCGTGTAGGAAATCGTGATGTCGTTGTCACGTTGAGTCGTGTAAATGGAGATTAGGCATGAGCCTCGGTCTGCTTGTATCAGCTAGGAAGGACTTGTTTGAGATTGCTCACCTTGACATCTTCAATACGAGCTCGCTTTTTGGCATTCATAGCTTCCACAAATCCCGGCTGCTTGAAAATCCGAAGAAGCTCTTTGGTCATTTCAAGGATCTGCTTTGACGTTTCCAAGATATCACCTAATAGGACGTCGATCCTGTCGAAAGTAGCATGTATCCTCTTCGTGGTATCGTTGATGTTTTGATAAGATTGATTTACGCTCATGATCATTGGACCGGAGCTGTGGTGGACGACAACCGCGTTTTCGGTTCGTCGTGGGGTAGTATTGATTTCAAGTCGTTTCAGGAGCGCATCGAGAGCGGCCATCTCATCGGGCTGGAGACGTTTGGCGCCACATTGGCAAGCAGGAGCAATGACGGTGTTCTGGGAGGTCTCCGGGACTAATCATCAATATCATCGCGTCAGGTGCTGAATACTCACTTCTCATTTTAGTTGGTATTGGTTACTTCTGGTCCGAGGTAGAAGGGTGGTAGGTGGACAAAGAAGAAAGAAAGGCTACATCTTTGTTCTGATATATGCTAAAATACCATTCGACTCGATGTCTCGGATAGCGGGGGTGATAGCGAGATGGAGAAACCTCGATCAACAACAATACGTCCCAAGGGACGGGACGATTAAGATTTACCTCTAACGTCCCGTCGATCTTTATGTTCAACGCTAGAGACTTACCAGGATCTCTCTACATCTCATCACCCAGCACCATCCGATGATACGAAATATAAAATACATCCAAAAGATACGATGCGATGTCTAGCTAAAACGGAAGCGATGTGATATTGACTATGTGATTCGGAGCTATGTATATGCAAATAATATGAGGTCATTAGGGTCGTAAAGTATGGAGGACTAAGCCACTACAGGTACAGAAGTAGCTTGGCATTTAGTAGCTGGCCTAGCAGTACTCCATGGTTGAGGGGATCGTAAAGGTGGTCGAGCAATCGTACCGCTAGTAGACCCGTGGCCATCGTCTGACGAGTTGGCAGATGGGGTTTGAAAATCTAGGATATCGACTTCTGGGGTTGATAATCGAGCAATAGCGTGAGGGGAGGGTGATCGAGATGGACCAGCTGGGGTTGGAGAGGTAATCCGGTAAATTGGCGTGTAGGATGGGGGCGGTGTCGTTGGGTCCGTCAAGTTGTAGATGGGAAGAGGGTCACATGGGAGTTGTTCGCCGTTCTCGTGGTAGAGCTGAATGTAGGCTGGGAGAAGGGGTTTGCGGTATAGGCAAGTAGCAGCGATGGTCTCGGGACAAGTACCGAATCGGATAGGTACGGATAGGACTACCGCCTGATCATTAGTATACGACCATGGCGGCCAGAGAGGTAGACTTACCATATCTTCGTTGCTTGATCCTACATTTCGACAAACGACCCTGATCTTGAGAGCATGCCTAATTCTCACCATTGGTCCATCCATCTCACCCTGAGGTCGGGACTTGAGTCCCTTGTTACCAACAGGCATAGGAAGTACGACATTGACCTTCCTCCACGACTCATTCATCGCCAACCCATCATTATCGAAGAAGAAGTTTCGCTGAGTACCATCCTCGGCAAGAAGGCATTTACGACTTCTCTGACCTCGAAAGACTTCATCTGTGGTACAGGGCACATCGGCTCGAGGAGATCGAGGAGAGATGAAGGCTTTATGGGAAGAATGTCGATTTGGTTGTTCGGTTTCATCGGGGATTGGGTAGGTTGCTTTGAATCCTGGTGCGACGACTGAGGAATACGACTCGACTTCTTCGACTTCCATACCGAGCTCGATGATCCGGGTGAGGACTTCATCGTCCTTCTTGTGTCGCTGCATTGGTGTGGACGATGGGGTGGAGAGGGTAGGAGAAGTGGAGCCGGAGGCGAAAGAGGTATCTCCACTGACAGCGCCATCGGGGGCGGACCAAGGTCCAGCGAAATCCCCAAGTGCATCAGTCAAGTGACGAGAGATATCATCTTCGTTGACCTTGTTCTGAGCGATGATTGCTCCCTTCCTTGCTCGGACTCGGATGCCGATTCTTAGATCTCGTTCTCGACCATAACAATCAACCCACTCGGGTACGGTGACAATACATTCAATAGGGCTAGTCGAGTTGGCAGCGGGAGTGACGTTGTAGCTTTTCTCGGTCGAGTTCTTGATTCGATGATTCAAAGCAGATGGCAGTCGATGTCGATGAACATTGAAAGTCTGGTAGGTGGAGGTATGTTTCTCTTCCATGGTAGCGATGTGAGACAGGAGGGTAGCTTGTCTTCGTAGAGAACGAGTCGCGACGCATTTATCGCCAGCTCTAGGTTGACCATATACCTCTGCTGCGGCCTCTGTCCATCCGATTTTGGATTGGACAATGATACCGTACTCGGTGTTGGTGAGGAAAGCTCGGTGGGTGGGTGGCAGCCAACCAGGGAGACGAAGATCGAAAGCGACAGCTAGCTCGACAGTCTTGCAGCTGGGGAGGAGAGGATCGCAGGATGGGATTAAGAGTGGTTTGGCATCGGCGAGATCGATGGTGTCGGTGTAGAGTCTGACTGGGTTGTATCGTCCTACACGTTAGCTACTGGACCTGAGAGTCCGTCAAAGCACTACTTACCGGCATCGTCCCAGAACTCGGACTTGCCCTCGACGACGAGCTTCAATTCTCGAATCTCTCGTAGCTTGTTTGCCTGACCCGAAGGTAGGGCTGGTATCGAGATGATCACATGACCAGGAAGGGAGTACTTCGATCTGCTTGATCAGCGTTTGCAAAGGGGTCATAATGGAATGACTTACCCGGTATTGGCTCCTCCGAGCATATCAACAGTACCTCCTTGATTGGGTACGACTCTACCTGCTTGGTCAAAGACGACCTTGACCTCGACCTTGAGTGCTGCGGCCATCTGAGCAATGGTGGCCGACATTTCGTTCTTGGCTTCAAACATCATTTTCTCCTTTGTAATGTTCCTGCGGGCCGATCTATATGAGATGGGTAATTGACAGGTAGGAGGTAGAGATAGTAAGACGGCAGTAGGACTTTGAGGTGGTAGTGATCGATGTCGATGTGCTCTTGTATTGAATATACGAGGACGAGCAGCTGATAGTGAGAATGATGAATTACCGAAGCGTCTTGTATGAGTTGGACTTGAGGGAAGACTGGAAGTAGAAGGTGAGCGAGAAGGATGTCGAGTCGAATCACCTTTGGAAGGATATTGGAAGAATGATGAAGGAGTCATTTTAGCCAGTTCGAAAGGGTCGCCTTTAAAGGCGATTCGGATTCGAATAGAGAACCAAGGGGTATGCGGTGTTGGTCTAGTTGAAAGGTAAACAATGAGCTAAGTGGACCGGACGGCTTGAGTGTGTCGTATATTGATAGTGGAGCGAAGTGTGGTGTGTTGATACAGACAACAGGTGTCCAGAAGCACAACAATGTATATTGGATAGGTCGTAGTCCGTAGTGGTATAAGGATAAGGAAGGAAGATCCAGATGATTGATTGCTTTCTGAAAGGACAATAAGCAAAAGATATGTCGTCTATAGTCCGAGGGCCAAGGACAATAGGAGGGATTCCTTGTGTTATAAGGCGTTTACCCTCATTTCGTTATTGTTCTCCCCTACGTTTCATCTTGATCGATGGGACAAGAATTGGCCACCTATACACCTTCACTTACATCATTAACACAGTCACCCCCTTGCTTCTTTTCGGTAACATCGCCATTTAGGTGATGCAAAGAATCATCCATAAAACCCTATTCCTATCTTCCCAAACGCCCTTTCGGACATGATCGTCCATGATTACATATATGATCGACCCGCCCCCCTGTTCCCCACTTTCCGATTCGGACGTCCGCACGCTTCTACCCCCGGGCCAAGGTATCGCGTCAAAGGATGTCGGACGAGAGGGGAAAGGGGGAAAGGCAGGATTAGAAAGGGGAGGGAGGAGGTGTGTGTCAGAATGTGTTTGATGACACATCAGTTACCCGGGGGAGAAGGATCACTTGCTTCAATCGACACAAACAATAGATAGATAGGGAGTGAGTGATCCGCATTGACCGGATAGATGATAGCTGTGCATGTGTATTAAGAGTGGGGAAAGGGAAGAGTGGAGAGTAGAGAATAACAATCAAATACTTTGTTCGTTTTTGCTTTTGGGGCGCATGACGCGTGTGAAATCATGGCCTCATGTTGGACACGATTCCACTTCACAGCTGTCTATCTTAGTGTCCATGCATGCAAGACCGGGAGAAGGGGCGTGCTCAATGCCAAAGTGAAACATACCACGAACCCCGTCAAACGGCGATCATGCAGGCACAGGTCCTTAAAGTACGCAAAGCTAGGAAAGTAGTCCGAGCATTATTGCATGTGAGCTAATATTTTGGGGTCGGTCATCGGATATACGGGCGGTCGACCGGTCAGTAAAGGATCAACGCATTTGCCCATACACTCTATGCGGATCTTGAAATCAGGAGTGGTCGCCTTGCAACTTGTTCCTTCTGTTTTGGTAATGCCGGATGCTGAGTTACCTTAGTCATCACAAAGCACTTTCCGGAAAACTCGGGATACTCGTATGGCTTTCTAAGCACGAGCACGTCATCTACCTAACGAGTTATCTTGCAACTATTTATTAACGTGTGGAGTTACTCTAAACATTTCCATCTTGAACAAACATCTTTCAAAATGACAAATACCAATACAGACCCTCTCTTCACACCATGGTCGATCGGACCTATCGAGCTCAAACACCGTATCGTCCTCGCCCCGCTCACCCGAGTACGAGCCGACATCGATACCCTAGACCCCAACGCGATGATGGGCGAGTACTATGAACAGCGAGCGTCAGACGGAGGTCTGATCATCACCGAAGCCACCTACCCATCCGCCCAGGCAGGAGGTATGGTCGGTACCCCGGGTTTATACACCCAAGATCACGTTAAAAGGTGGAAAGCTATCAACGACAAGATTCACGCCAAAGGTGGAAAGGTCGTTACCCAGTTATGGGCTTTAGGTCGAACTCAAGATGGTAAATCAGGCATTCGAGTCGTTTCTGCTAGTGACATCGGCATCGAAGGAAAGCCTAAACCCGAGCCTTTGACTCAAGAAGAGATTCAAAGCTATATCACCGATTACGCCAACTCCGCCAAACTTGCCATGGAAGCTGGATTTGATGGTATCGAGGTCCACGGCGCCCGTAAGTAAAAGCTCCCGACTTGAGCT
>Ga0308160_10006336_pt1 | contig 12085 bp, 11 predicted proteins | sample PhyFR1_FD_201036 | JGI IMG/M metagenome (GOLD analysis project Ga0308160, IMG submission 201036) | Phyllosphere microbial communities from UC Gill Tract Community Farm, Albany, California, United States - DLSLF.R1 | ecosystem: Host-associated > Plants > Phyllosphere > Unclassified | place: USA... | reverse complement strand
TGGAGATTCTTGAGTGTTCCGAGAGGTTTGACGAACTATGTCGGGCAGAGTAAGAATGAGCGCAACTGCCGTGAAAGCAGAGTGGAGATGGCAGATGCTTACCTGACTGACTGCCCACATACTCATATCCCGCTTCGGTCTCCACCCTACGTCCATTCCTTCATGTCGTCCAGCTCCTCCACAGTGAGGTGCAGAAGACGAGGGTTCGAGATCTTTCGTCAAAGTTTGTAGATTCTTGAGCTGTAAAGGAGCTCTCAAGGTTAGCAACGGGATCAGTTCAGCTAATCCAGGGGAGTCACCTACATCGTTGAATGAGTTGCAGAGAGATTGAGTCCATGCGGCAGAATCGGCGGGAAGGAACAAAGTGAGAGAGAGTAAATGTCGACAAGATCCGATGATTCCGCAGAGTGAATGCATCGAATGAAACAAGAACCAGCCTGGACGCGAAGGGGAGCGAGTCAGCAAATGTTCGAGAGTAAAGGGGAGTCGACGAGTACTCACCTAGCCATTGACTCGAAGTTTTAGCCATACTCCCCACATCGGCGGTAACATTTCTAACTCCTTTGTTGACCTCGTTCCCGTGTAATGTTCGATGTATAGCATGAGCTTGTACCCTCGTTTCCACCTTGAGATCCCTATACAATGCAGCCCTAGCATGTGCGAGTAAACCTTTGTTGACCAAACATAAATTTGCGAGAGAATTGAGATCGGGACGAGGAAGAGTCGAAGCTGGACCGGTTGCGGTAGCGAGAGGAGGGAGTTGCAAGTGTGACAGGATGAGAGAGATGAGTTCAGAGGATAGGGGAGTGAGTCGATCGAGGAGGAGAGGAGGTTTAGGAGGAGGTGAAGCAGAGAGGGAAGGAGGTCGACCAGGAGTTCGTCTCACTTGTTTGGGTGCTTTCGCTGTAGTCGAAGGTGATGCATCTGCTCTACGTTTACCCTTTGCAGTACTTGAGGTCTTACGCGCTGTCTTTGATGTGACAGCATTCGAGTTGGAATTCGAGTTGTTGTTCGAAGTCGAGGTTGATGCAGCAGGGATTGCAGCAGAGGTGGAAGGAGTGGGATCATCTGCTGTAGAGCTACTCGTACCGCGCAACCTTGCACTACTGCGAGTAGGGCGTGCCATCGAGGAGGAGAGACGACGAGTTGATGATGAGAGAGATGGAGTGGACGGAGGGGTCGTGGAGGATCTTGCGCGTTCTCTTGAGGTTGTCTGTTCGGCGTGGCAGCTTGATTTGAATGTTTGAGAGTGATTGGAAGAAGTGAGGAAATCCGCAACCTCGTCGAGATGAAGTCGCAAGTCACATTTTGTCTTCTCGTTCAAGCGATTCCTGAAGCTTCTCTACCCAGTAGAGAGACATTCAAAATAACGACGCTGGATCCTGGAGTAGAAAGCGATGTTGAGCTACCGAGGAAGAGCACTTCGAAGGAGACACTTCTTCGCAAACCTCGTCTTCTGCCTCACATAGGCTCGTCACGCGATACACGCAGGTCACTGTCGTCCAATTAAACACGATTTCTTCACGCGCGACGGTGAAGGTGGAACTCGCTGTACGCAATCGTCCGCTCGTCTCTGTTTGTCTTTTGCCGAAACCTCGAGAAGTTGATTGCTGTTTCGCACCGTCAACGCCGATACTCAAAATCGTGGTGTCATCGCTAGTAACAGCTTCTTCTCTTGTGATCGACCGACGGAGCACTGTCAACTCGGGTGGCATCCGTGGTATAGAATCGCAAAAGTTCCGACGAAGGCAATTTCGAGACCCTGATTGCGAGCGTCGCAATGACGGGTACTGACGACCTGCACTCATGGCTACAGAGATAGATCTATTGCAGCTACAGATCGATGGATGCAGTTCTTACAATCTTATCGGACAGCGACGCGAGCAAAAAAAAATCGGAAACTTTCTCCGCTCGACTCTGACTTGGTCTCCTTTCCCACGAAGTCAGGACTTTGACCACGTCTCTATCAGAGTTAAGTAAGAGCTTCCGCCTAGGTCTACGATCTGCTACGGCCTTATAGTAGTCGGTTTTCGGTTCCTGCGAACAAGAAGGCTCAAATAAAGCTTACTTCCTTTCCCTCTCTCTCTCCCGCTCTACTGTCTCACGGACATCGAACACGACTTCTTGTCGACGTCCAGCGTCGATACAAGCAAGATGAAAGTGAATGCGCGAAGAGTGAGGGGCTGGTCGAAGCCTTTAACTCGTTCTTTCCCTATCCGTCGAAATCTCGTTTCACTTTCCTATTCCCCTTCTTTTCTGCCTTACTCTAGATGATTGAGGAGACCTCATTAGAGATGAAGTAGAGATGCGGAGCCCGAACGAACCGAATCAAGGACGATTGGAGAAGATCTATCGAAACCTTTTCTCTCGTCCTTTCTTCCTCTCTTCTCACCTCTGCTCGCTCTGAACTGCTACTCCGACTCTTACAGACCTTATCGGCGACGTAGGACGACCCACACATTCCTTTGACAACTACACTCGTTCAAGATGCGATTCCCTCTCGCACTCCTCTCCCTTTCCCTTGGGTTCTCCTCAGTACTCGTAGCAGCGACTCCTCCTCCCGACATGATCGACGCGATTGAGTCCGCCAAGGCAATTAATCGCAAGCGTACCCCTCAGGAAGCGGTACAAAAGCGAGGAGACGCTAATCTGGAGAAGAAATGGGTAGTCTTACCTAGTTCCGCTCTTCCTGGCCATCTCGTAAGCCGACAGTGTTTCCGAGCTCACGAAGGTGTGATCGCTCACAACTTGTTCCCGTTGTCTGAACAGCGCCCTGCTCCTCACAATTCCATTTTCCACCATCGACCCTCTGTTGCCGACGATGTCGAAGCCACAGCGGCGCCTGTAAAGAACAGGATCAAGAGAGTCGTACAGAGACGTGCTCCGGCTCCCGCTGCGAACGAGACTGTATCAGCTGCACCAGGTGAGAATCCTATTTCGCACGCTCATAATTCGTTTTTAGCTGACCCTATCGCTTGTGATCGCACTGCAGCTGAGGAGACTCCCGCACCAGCTCCCGCTCCCTCAACTAATGAGACAGCGGTCGCTTCGAGCTCCGTCAATCCCCTGAACCCCTTCGATTGGCCTCAAGCCGTTTCTGCAGAGTACAATACCACGATCGACCACTTCAACAAGATGGACTCTTTATCTGTAAGTCATTCTCATCAAGCGTAAATCAGTGATCAGCTCTCTCTGACGCTGCATCATTGCGAGAACCATTAGAAAGTAGGACTTGCCGCCATCGTTACTGTTTCCGTTCTCATCCTCCTCGGGCTCCTCATCTGTGGCTGCAAGATCTCGAGAGCACGCAAGAGAAGACGTCAAGACAAGATCCGAATCAAGGCTGAAGCCGAACAACGAATGGCAGCTTACCGTACTGAAACTCGTTCGACGACCGGATCTTCCTCGAAATCGATCTCGTCCGGTTCGCCTAGTAGTATCAACAGCGACAAGAAGAGTGGAGGCGTATTCGGATGGATGAAGAAGAAGAGTGGTGCGGGAGATTCGGGAGAAGTCTTGCCTGCGAACGATCGATTGAGGGAGATGCAGCAAAACAGCTTGAGCTGGGATCCGAAGCGAGCTAAGAGCTGGGATGCGAGGGCGAGGGGAACGGGTGGATCTCCTAACGCACCAAGAGGATTCGACGCACCTCAAGCTCCCGGAGGAAGCATGAAAGGAAGAACTAGATCTTGGGGAGGACAATAGAGAGGGAGACAACGACGACAAGATCCCCAAGTTGAGCCGCCCCATTGCTGAGTGGGTCGGATCCATTTGACGTCGAATGGAGAAAGGAGAGAGTGGAGTTGTGGGCTGTCGTTGGGAGTCGGAAATTTGCGAAGAGTCGTTTTCATCTTTTTGTCATTCTTCGTTTTCGTTTGATCTTGTAGCTATAGCACCATACACTTTGATCACTGTAGCATGTCCACTTTCCATCACTCTGCATTCCACGTGTTCCGAGTTCGCCCTGATGATGTCGATGCTGATTTGAGATTCCGAGGCCATCAGAACGAGAGGGGCGAATAGCATGCGCACTGGGCGGCTATCCGAGAGCATTACTAAAGCAGCTCAGGGCATTCTGAAGCTTCAAAGCGGTTGCAAAGAAACCGAAGAGAGAGGTGGAGATCAAGAGGGAAAGACGCAGCTCTCCCGCCCTCCACCACACCTCTCCCAGCTAAGGAGAGTATGTCCTAAGCTCTGTCAACTAGTACTTCGAACCTCCAAGATGCCACTACCTTCGCTCTCTTCCTTGTTGTCCTATCTCCCCACCGTCTCCCTTTCCCCTCTTCTACCCCTTCCTTCCAACCTTCAACAGCGTCTAGTCTCCTTTCTACTACGCAAGACTCTCGGAGGGATAGTCAAAGGTGGATTGGACTCGGATAGGATTCATGCCGATATCAGGGATGGAAGTTTCGCGATTGGCAAAGTAGATATCGATCAACAGGTTAGTCTATACTCTTCCTCACTCGGCTATGACTGTGCGAGGAGCATATGAAATACTAGATCAACGCTGACAGGCCGATTCTGTGTAGGCGATCGCTCCAATCCTCGAGTCACTTCAGACCCTTTCCTTCGTCTCTGGCACGATCTCCCAAATCTCAGCCAAAGTCTCCTATCCTCTCGCCCAACTCTCCCTGTCTCTTTCCGACATCGATCTTGTATTCCGAGTCCAAGATCGAGCTACGGCAGAGGAATGGTTGCAACAATCGACGGAAACTCTCAATGCTTACAACCCTTCGCGAGGTCGAGATGAAGAGGCCGACACGATGCACGAATCGATGATATCTATCGCAGTCGCTCAAGACTTCATTGAACACGAGCTCTCCCCCGACGAAGATGCTGAACTCCGAGCTTCTCTACACCTTTCTCCCTCAGCCGCGTCAGCACAATCCGATTTCTTTCTTCCTGGAGCCTTCGGAGGAGCGCCAGTGAAGCCTGGAGAGGAGGCGGTTGGAGAACAGGAGGTCGAAGAAGTGGAGAAGACGATGTTGGCTGGATTGATCGAAAGGATTTTGGCGAGATTGAATGTCAAGATTGGACGGGTGAACGTCAAATTGTTATGGCTGGAAGGGGATGAAGGGATGGCAGCTTTAGCGAGTCGAGAATGCGAAAACGAGCTGGAAATCAGAATAGAGGAGATCGAGTATGTAGGAGACACAGGCAATTCGGAGGAAGGGAATCTCGTAGGAGCAACTTCGCATGAGCAGTCAACACGAGCGATCAAGGCTACACCTCCTCAAGTCTACCTCAAACTCGCCCCACGTTCTTCGCCATCTCCAGCACACTCTGACTCTTCCGACTCTACCGATTCTTCCCCTTCTTCGTCCATCGACCACCTCGCCCAGTCCGTATCCTTCTCGAATTCGACCATCTCACGAGCATCAGCTCCGACCTCTTCGCACACCCTCTCACCTGAATCCTCTGAATCAGAATCAGAATCCGATTCAGGAGACGACAACGACCTTCTCGCCCTTTCCCAGTCAATAGCAGATCTGCGAACCTCGACGGCTTCCCTCTCCCAGTCAAATAGAATGGGAAGAGACTCAGGGAAGGTGAGCACGGGATTGAGATCAATAGACGAAAGCGGAGGAAGTGAAATGTTTTCAAGTGCGACATCGTTCGTCAGCGCAAGATCTTCGAGTCTCCGCACCGCATCGGAACCAACTTCTCCTGAAGCTGAACGTGACGACCCTTTCCACAACCCCGATTCTCCTCCTCGCGCTCAACCTCCACAACCCGATCCTTTCGATTCCGACGAAACACCTCAAACCACGCCATCTCGACTCATCGTTTCCCTCGGATCTCCCTCCGCCACAGAACGTCTCATCTTCTACCTCACCACGAAACGGTCTCCCCAACAAGATCGAAGCCGCTCAAAAGCCATTCTCGAACTTTCTTCGAACCTCGAATCTGGTTGGATCGCAGCTCTCACGACAACTCAGCTCACTTCTTTGATTCACCTCGCCCATCGTCTCGTACCATTTCCCGACCTCTCCGATTCCGCCTCAACACCTGCTACCACGAATTCACCCCTCAATCTATCGATTCTTCTCAAATCCCTCACTCTCATGCTCGCCTACCCCGATTCGAACTCGTCCGATTCCGATTCTTGTTTCTCGACGTTGTGGAACGCCAAAGATCCCTCGAACGTGCCCGCTACAACCCTCAAAGTCCCGCACCTTCGATTCAAAGTGGACGACGTTGGACTCAGAATGCGAGACGGAAATGTCGAATTCGGTGTCAGGGAGATTACGCTCAGCGAAGTGATGTCGGAGATTGTGGGAGACAAGCAAGCGTGGAAAACGTTACCAATCTTGGTATCGGATAATGGTTTGACGAAAGAGGGTAACAAGGAGATAGGAGGAGATTGGTTAATCGAAGGAGCTGGTTTGGGGAAGGATTGGAGGGTGAAAGCACCGAGCTCAGTAGGATTTGGTGCTGGAGTGAGACGAAGAGCTAGCGATGCGAAGGATGTACTTGAGGTGCAAAGAGTCAAACAAGACGCGGTCAAGGTCTTGCTCGACAAAAATGGGAGAACGGAAATCGAGCTTTCGCCTATACACCTCTTCATCGATATGAGGCTCCTCTCGAGACTCTCACCCGTACTCGAGGATCTTGTCGCAGCGATTCCGACAAAGGATTCGATTTCTCGAGATGGAGCATCAACTCCAAGATCGACCAACCCTCGCCCGCAACTTTCATTATACTCTAGACCTCGCACTCCAGCCTATCACTTCTCGCAAGACCATGTTCTCAACGATCTCTCAACCTTTCCTTCCTCTCGCCCACTCGATTCCACTCCGAATTCCTCAATCTCGTTCAAATGCCCTCTCATTCGAATCGACTTGAGATGCCCGGCGCCAAGAAGATTGAGAGTCGAGAAGGAACAAGATAACTACGTCCGAAGCGGAATCGTGGTAGTGGAACTAGAGGGAATCGAAGTTGCGAAACGAGACGACGTAGTTGAGGGAAAGATCAAGGAGATCAGGGCAGGGATACGGTCAAGAGCTGCTCGTGAGTGATCAATTCAATCTACATGCGCTCTGAAGCACGTGCTCACCGATTGTCGGTCGACAGCAACCCTTTCGAGGTTCCTCGCCATCTCGTCGCTGTCTCCAACCGAGCCCTCCGCTGTTCTTCCCTCTCTTGCTTTCTCGCCCACAGCCGACTCCTCTCCACCAACTATCCAATGCTCAATTCCGCTCGCTCATCTCAAGCTCAAGAAAGCGACGATCGATACCTTGCAGCTTTTCGCAGACGATCTAACCCAATTCCTCAACACCGAACTCTCTGCGTCGACTTTATTCGATGGTAGTCCAGCTGAAAGAGAAAGGGAGAAGATGATTGGATCGAGATACTTTGGCACGAAGAGTTTCAGGGGTTCAGAAAGATTCGGTCAAGCCAAAGGATATGGTCGAGAGAGTGAAGGAGAAACTTCGAAAGGAAGTCATCAAGATGGTCTCGTCAAGCTACAATTGGAGCTCAGCGTAACGGATCGTGAGTACCTGATCAATTCTCGCAAGGAGCTACTCGGGACTGATGGGATCGATTCGATAACAGTTGTCGTCGACCTCTTCATCCCAACTTCTCCCACGGACATTTCTGCCACTCCCATCGACAGACACGTCAGCGTACTCGCGTCAGATCTCTCCGTGCTTATCGAAAGTCTCCAAGATGCTGGAGATGATCTCCGGGCCAAGGTCGAAGTTGGCGATGCGAGAATCGAGGATGTGGGCACGGATGGTAAAGACGATAGGCGAATCTTGCTCGGTCAAACTGTTCAAGGAAATCTGGTGAGTCTCATAACTAGTGCTCTCCCCGCGCGGCAGATCTGAGTTGACTGAACTCTTCTCTCGCTGCTTAGACCGAAATGCGAACGCTTCCCGCTGTCAAGGTCAACTTCTCTACCTCTGCCGACCCTCAAACTGATCTCAAAGACTCGAAAGTCGAAGTTGGCGTTCACGGCTTGACTTACTTCTTCGATTGCGTTCACCTCGATCTTGCGCAAGATCTCGGCAATTTCGTCAAAGCGCCTCCTGGCGTGCGTTTCCTACACTCTCTTGCATCTCTACATATTTGGGAAACGCTGACCCACGTCGTGGACTGTTTCAGGTATTCGAACAAGTCGTCCCAAACGAGCTTACTCGACTCCGGCTCCACCTTTCGAACCTCTCTCTCCACCTCACTCCGCCGAAGCTCACCTCACAAGTGGTCGTCTCGCTCGGCGACGTCACCATCAAGTCTGATCTTATGCCGGATTTGCCGAGAACAAATTGGGCAATCGAAGTTCGAGATGCGAAAGTTTGGGCAATCGAAAGTCAATTCGATCTCAAAGATGCTGAACCTCGAAGCGATATCAAGGTCGACGATGCTTGGAAGGTACGAAGGCTATATTTATTAGCAAAATAAGCCCAGTGGTGCTGACGAAGCCGTCAAGGGAAACAGGCGAAAGGTTATGTCGAGTTGGTCGTTTTAGCAAAAGCATCAATCGTCGCTCGACAAGGCAACGGATTGGTCCTGCCCGATACAGAAGTGAGCTCAACTATATCTACTGCTCTTTGCTGCTGTTTAACTGACCGAGTATATCTACAGCTTCTCGTCTCGAATGCGAAAGTTCAGCTCGCTTTATGCGCGGATTCAATCGCAGCTCTGACGGCTTTCTCGGAGGACGTCATGAGCGGACTCGACCTCGCAAAGGCACCCGAGTCTTCACCTGCTACTGCGAACGCTTCTCCTGCAGTCAAGTCCAACACGAAGCGTTCAACAACCGATCTCTTGGGTAAAGCTCGCTTCCTCTCGCAGCTTCCCTCAGCTGAGCTGACGGCCCCCTTCTGACTCATATAGCGAGTGTCGATGCCAATGCCTTCGAATCAGCACCCTCAATTCACGATCTCCCCGAATTCCTCGGCGACGACGTTCCCGCCAATCTCGATTACCTCGCAGCGGGTCTCTCTCAGCGTTCGAAGAAATCGACTCGCTCTCGAAATCACCGCTCATCAGACGCTTCACAATCGGAACGACCCGGACGAGTTACGGAAAACATCGACGGAGAAACGGTGAGAATGTTCGGATCGAAAGGCTTACAGATAGTAGATGAATGGTTATCAGAGTCGAGATGTGATAACTTGGATTACTCGTGCGTGTCGTCCCTTCACTCTGTCACCGCTCTCGGAACTGACGCGTGAGAGTCGACGATGCCAGTGCACCTTCGAGTCGGACCCGCCTCCGCTTGACAAACGTCGACATCTCTGTTCACCTTCACGAAGGATATGACTGGTATACAACCCGAAAAGCGATCGAGGAGGAGTCAAAGGCCGTTCGACGTCGACTCGAAAAGATCCGTCAGCTGTTGGCGAGCGGTCAAACACCCGATGCTACCGCCGAGAACGCCGGCGTACTCATGTTCGGCTCTCATCAACTCGGTCTCCCTCCTGGAGCAGACGAGATGGCTCCGAAGGATCTCCTCGCCGCGATCGACGAAGAACTCGAGAGGGGAGGAAAAGACGACGATGCTGCAAGCACGACCGCTTCGAGCTGGCAGACGTTCCCAGGTGGAAAGACAACGACGGAAACAGGTCACAAGAAGTCGACCGCTGCTACCGCTACTGTCGGAAGGAATCGCAAACGACTCACTCGCTCAAAAGCGTTCGCAATCGAGGTCAACGTTCGAGGTTTTAACACGAGCTTCGACTCGTTCTCAGAATCAACATCCTCTGAATCTTCGCCTCGACCGGGATCTACGATCAAAGTCGACGTATCTTCGTTCGACATTATCGACAACATCAAAACTTCGACATGGCGCAAGTTCTTAACCGAGATGAGACCTTCAGACGGTGGACTCGTTCGAGCGACTGGATCGCCGATGGCAAGAGTTGAGTTGGAGACGATGAAGCCGATCGCGCAAGTCGACACAGCTCAAGAGGAGATCAATCTGAAGGTGAGCTATTCAATTTTTCGCCTTTTCCCGCATGCTATTACTTACTCTCGCTGCACAATACCAGATCAAGATCTCGCCTCTTCGACTCTACATCGACCAAGATGCACTCGATTTCCTCAAAGCTTTCGGAGCGTTTCAAGCACCTTCATCTGCTGCCCCATCGGTCAAGCCCACCTCAGCAAACGCATCGGTTTCGCAGGAACCGTTCTACCGTGAGCTCAGGGTATTCTCGAGATCGAGCAGACCTCATACTGATCTTTCGAAACTCCTCAGAACGAGTCGAGGTATTCCCGGTCAAGATCAAGCTTGACTACAAGCCGAAACGCGTCGACTACTACGCACTCAAACAGGGCAAGACTGCTGAATTGATGAACTTCTTCCACTTCGATGGATCTGAGATGATTCTCAGACATCTCGTCGTCACTGGCGTGAGTTGCACCTGTCTCCACAACCTGGATCTCACTCGAAGCTCATCTCTTCCGACACCCCTGCAGGTTTCTGGTACAACAACTCTGTCGAGTCTCGTTCAAGATATCTGGACTCCCGACGTCAAAGCGAATCAATTAGCCGATGTCATCAGCGGTATCGCACCTGTTCGATCAGTCGTCAACGTCGGTTCGGGTGTCGCAAACCTTGTTCTTCTTCCCATCGAACAGTATCGCAAGGATGGTCGAGTCGTTCGAGGTCTACAGAAGGGTGCTCAAGCTTTCGCAAAACAAACTACGCTCGAAGCGATCAACGTTGGAGCGAAACTAGCCAACGGTACTCAAGTCATCCTCGAACAAGCGGAACACGTCCTCGGAGCCAGGTTCTCTCAGCGTATCACGGGACAAACTCTCGACTCGCCTCGTCCTTCGACCAGCTCTATTGGCGATACCCTCGTTGATTTCGGAGATCTTTCCGATGAAGAAATCAAGAAGGTACGAAGTCGATTTGCAGAGCAACCTGCCGATCTTCGTCAAGGAGTGGAATCGGCGTATAAGAGCCTAGGTGATAACTTCAAAGAAGCTGCTCAAACGATTCTAGCTGTTCCGATGGAAGTCTATGAGCGTTCCGGGAACGAGGTACGCTCCTCAGCTCTCTACAGCTTCTATGACGATCCAGCGATCAAGCTGACTGCTCCACCCTCTCGCTTCTGTAGGGTCCCGTTCGCGCGGTCGTTCGAGCTGTACCGATTGCAGTCCTTCGACCTATGATTGGAGCTTCAGGGGCTGTTTCGAAGGCACTCCTCGGTCTACGCAATACTCTCGATCCAGATCAACAACAAGGGGAACTCGAAGACAAGTACAAACGACGACCCAGCTCTTAAACCTCATTCTCGATTTCGAACTTTTCCGAGCCTTCCCCGACCTTGTTCACTAGACTCCTCTCCGCTCGTCCCGCACTTCCCCGCCATGTATTTGTTTACCTCTCTCTCCCTGTCGTTGTTGTCCAGTTTGTCCCTGTTGCTTGTCTGTAGCTATTCTTTCGTAGTGTTTTTCGCAAGTTTCCTTCGCAATTCGTGTCTTGCCTCGTTCTCCTGCATTCTTCCGTCTTCGCTCCGCTTTTGTGAACCCGATGCTTAGCTTCTCGCATCAGAGCACCGGATTGAAAAGACGATTCGAAGCTGTTTTGGCGAGATCCGCTCTTTCCTCTTCTTGCCACTCTTCACTTCGCTCTGCCTCCATCCTCAAGCTACTTCGAGCTCATTCAGTACCGTCACGAAGTGTCCGTGGGTCCGCGCGACAGCTCAGTCACGAATCTCGAATCTTGTACCGCACTTCGACCTCGTCCACCGGCCTTCATTAGACTGCTCTGGCGTTGACCTACACATAGAGTTCAAGAGTAAGGTGAGTACAGGCCTCCTTTCGTTCCAGATCAACCTCTCGCTGACCTCAATCAAATCTTGCAGCTCCGTCTTGCTGCCTTCGAGACGAGTGTATCGAGGCTGAGCGAGCTATTCTGAGCTCAGCTCCACAGTACTCTCGGCATCGTGCTCTGTTCCAGGTTCTCGTTCTTCGACATCCTCGACCGCCTTTTCCTCGCCTCCTCGCTTCGTTCGTCGCGCAACTCGTGGTCCTCCGGATCGCCGTCATCTGAGAGCGTCCAGTACGACGGTGTCTGCATGTGTCGAGACTGAAGGTCCGACCGGTTCAAAAGTTGAATCACCGC
>Ga0308160_10006335_pt1 | contig 12087 bp, 7 predicted proteins | sample PhyFR1_FD_201036 | JGI IMG/M metagenome (GOLD analysis project Ga0308160, IMG submission 201036) | Phyllosphere microbial communities from UC Gill Tract Community Farm, Albany, California, United States - DLSLF.R1 | ecosystem: Host-associated > Plants > Phyllosphere > Unclassified | place: USA... | reverse complement strand
GCTCAGCCGTCAACGGTTTGCCAATGCCGGGCTGGCCTTGCTGCTCGGCCTCATACTGCTCCATCCAGCGACGGATCGCGGTCACCCCGATATCCATTGTCTGGCTCACGTGCGAGATGCTGAGGCCTTGTTCTTTGATCATACGGACGACCTCGAGCTTGAAGCTGGGGTCAAAATTGCGGCGCTGCCTGGTCATGTAAACTCCTTCGAAGGTGAATTATCCACCTATCGAGGTGTCCGGGGACATTAGACCACTACAAACAACCAAAGCCACGCGGGTTCTGCTTACCGACGCCCCAGTTGACCAGGATTGTGTAGTTCGGATTTTGATCATACATGTGAGCTCGAAATCATTTCGTAGGGTTGACAGGCTTTTGCGGCTTAGTCGCAACTGCTTTGTTATTCGCTGGGCTGACCAGTGCATCGGTTGACTGCGCAGGCGGCGAACTCCTTTCGTCCTGGATACCTTCCAAAACCAGTAAGGACGTTTTCCATTTGGCCCAGTCACCGGTGCAGACGTGCTTGGTTTCGCTGTCGGTGGCGCGCACAAGTAAGCCTTCTGCATGGAGAATGGCGGCCAGAAAGCCGGCATTGTTACTACTCCTGCCAATGAAGGCGGCCTTGAGCGCCTTCGACGGGAAGTCAGATTGCTCAATCTTGGCGAGTAGCTCCTCTATGCGAGCGACAGGGACGTATTCCCGGCTGAAGTAACCGCCGCTGGAGTTGTCTGTGATTGCTAGGAACAGTGTTGTTCGCCCAATGTTGCAGGCCGCCTTGTAGCTGATGATGCCGTCGGCGTGCTTCCCAAGCTTGGGGGTGGAGGCACATTTCAGCGTGATGTACTGTGGGCTAGACACCACTGGCGCTTCGTTCATTGCGGTTTCGTTTTCCATTTGTAGTTCCAAAATCGTCCAGCCCACCGGAGCGAGCGCAAATACGAAAAGAGCCCATGACACCGAAATGTCATGGGCCCGTCAGGACGCGGCATTAATTACCGCGAAGGGATGAGGTCGCAGTTAGCGACGATACTTAAATTCGAAAGATACATCGAGGCTGCGCGGAAGAAGCGTTTGTCTAATCGTCATCGGACCGGTGCTGACCGTAACCGGTATGCTGCGCTCCGAACTCGACGGGCCACGCGAGCTCGTGAGTTGCCATTTAGGTGCTGCCGTAATTTTCATCATGTTGCGATGATCCTTTGCTTGAATGTTCAAATATTTTTAACTGATATGCATGGTAGCCAGTACCAGCAAATTCATAATATGTGACCAAAATTTCATCAGATTCGGCCTTCCGGTTGTGGCCCAGCCTGTTAGCACCCGGCGTTACATAGAAATGCTGGCAGGAAAGCAAAAAACGCAGTACATTCGCAGCACATCAGTATCAGGATCAACCTATGAAGCGTCTGAAAGACGAAACCCTCTCGATTCGAACGTCGGCGGAGGTGAAGCAGCTGTTACGTATGGCCGCCGAGAAGGAACACCGGTCTATCGCCTCAATGGTGGAGGTATTGATTCTGAACTACGCACAGGAGCTTGGCCTGAAGGCTGACTTGTCACCTGCGGAAGGAGTGAAAAAAGAAAAGGAACTCAATGGAACTCATTGACAACATCAGTCGCCTTCTCGGTGACGACCTGAAGCAAACCCTCAACTCAGGGGTGCGATTGAAGATCGCCGCCTCCTGCTTTTCGATATACGCCTTCGAAGCTCTGAAGGCTGAACTAGAGAAGATTGAGGAACTGAATTTCATCTTCACGTCGCCAACCTTCGTTGCCAATGAAGCCACCGACAAAATCCGCAAGGAGCGTCGTGAGTTCCACATTCCTAAAGTGGACCGCGAGCGCAGCCTGTACGGCAGTGAGTTTGAGATTCAGCTACGCAACAAGCTGACCCAGCGTGCGATTGCCAAGGAGTGCGCTGATTGGATGCGGCGAAAGGCCCGGTTCAAGAGCAACCGGACTAAGGCTCCGATGCAGCAATTTGCCTGCGTGCAGGCGCGTGGTGGCGGCACAAGCGACAATGGCGATACCGCCTACATGCCCTTGCATGGTTTCACGGCAGTTGACCTGGGCTATCAGCAAGGCAATGCCGTGTCGAACCTCGTCAACAAGATGAACGAGCCGACGTTTGCGGCCACCTATCTGAACTTGTTTGACCAAATCTGGAACGACTCCGAAAAGCTAGAGGATGTGACGCAGCAAATCTGTGATCACATCGCCTCTGTCTACCAGGAGAACTCGCCAGAGAGCATCTACTTCCTTACGCTCTATAACATCTTCAGCGAGTTCTTGGATGACATCGACGAAGACGTACTGCCCAACGATCGCACCGGCTATGAGGACACGCTGATCTGGCAGAAGCTCTTCAACTACCAGAAGGATGCGGCCACCGGCATCATCAACAAGCTGGAAACCTACAGCGGCTGCATCTTGGCCGACAGCGTTGGCTTGGGCAAGACATTCACGGCTCTGGCGGTGATCAAATATTACGAGCTGCGCAACCGCTCTGTGTTGGTTCTTTGTCCAAAGAAGCTGGCGGACAACTGGCTCAACTACAACCGCAACCTCAAGACCAACATCTTCGCCAAGGATCGATTTAATTACGAAGTGCTATGCCATACTGATCTCGGCCGCACCAGCGGTGAATCGTTTGGCACACCGCTCAACCGCATAAACTGGGGCAATTACGACCTCGTGGTCATCGATGAATCGCACAACTTCCGCAACAACGATGCTTACAAGGACAAGGAGACGCGCTACCAGAAGCTGATGAACAAGGTGATCAAGGAGGGCGTGAAGACAAAAGTGCTGATGCTCTCCGCCACCCCGGTCAATAACCGTTTTGCTGACCTGCGCAATCAATTGGCTTTGGCCTACGAAGGCGATTCGGAAAACCTCAGCAAGAAGCTTAAGACAAGCAAGAGCGTAGAAGAGATCTTCCGTACCGCCCAGGCGGCTTTCACTGTATGGTCTAAGCTGCCGCCAGAGGAGCGCACCGCACGGGCGATCCTGGACTCGCTGGACTTTGATTTCTTCGAACTGCTGGACAGCGTGACCATCGCGCGCTCCCGCAAACACATCCAAACCTTCTACGACACGAAGGATATCGGCCAATTCCCGGAGCGCCGCAAGCCGCTCTCCTTCCATTGCCCGCTGACCGAGCGTTCGGATGTATTGGGTTTTAACGAAATTTTCGAGCAACTGTCCTTGCTCAAGTTGTGCGTGTACACTCCAGCCGCCTACATCCTTCAAAGCCGGGTCAAGAAGTACATCGAGCTCTACAACGCGCAATCGGGTGACAAGAAGGAAAACCTCAGCCTGTACGGGCGCGAAAAGGGCCTGCAGGCCCTGATGACTACGAACCTGCTCAAGCGTCTGGAAAGCTCCATCGAATCTTTCCGGCTGACCCTTCAAGCCCTGCGCAGCAATCACGCCAACACGCTGGCGACCGTTCGCCGCTTTATCGAAGGCGGTGGCGTCGCCGCAGATTCGTCCGAGGTCGCTGACCTCTCCGAAGTGCTGGAAAACCTGGACCCCGAAGACGACGATCTGTCTATGCTGAACGGTGGCGCGGTTGGCGGCAAGGTCAAGATCAGTCTGGCCGACATGGATTTGCCCTCTTGGGAACACGACCTGAGCGTTGATCTGGAAATCATCACTGCGCTGCTCGCCTCAATGAACAAGATTACCCCAGAGGACGACGCTAAGCTGCAACACCTCAAGACGCACGTACTGGACAAAATCGCCAATCCAATCAACCTAGGAAACAGGAAGATCATCATCTTCACGGCTTTCGCCGATACCGCCGATTATCTCTACGCCAATCTTGTGCCGGAGTTGCTGACTCAGCAGCGGCTCCACAGCGCCAAAGTCACCGGGACTGGCTCGCCTAAGTCGACGCTCGCGAAGAGCTACGACTTCCAGGAGCTGTTGACCCTGTTTTCCCCGCGCTCCAAATCGAAGGCACAAGTGCTCCCACAAGAGTCCGCCGAGATTGATCTGTTGATCGGTACGGACTGCATATCCGAAGGCCAGAACCTTCAGGATTGCGATTACCTGATCAATTACGATATCCACTGGAACCCGGTCCGCATCATCCAGCGTTTCGGGCGTGTTGATCGCATTGGCTCGCCCAACGCCAGCATCCAGCTGGTGAACTATTGGCCCGACATCTCACTTGACGAGTACATCAACCTGAAAGAGCGAGTTGAAAGCCGGATGATGATTGCTGACGTAACTGCGACCGGCGACGACAACGTGCTTTCCGCGCAGGCCAATGATGTCACCTACCGTAAGGAGCAACTGCGCCGCCTGCAGGAGGAAGTGATCGAGCTGGAAGACCTCAAAACCGGCGTGTCGATCACCGATCTAGGGCTCAACGACTTCCGCATGGACTTGCTCAACTACGTGAAGGCGCACGGGGAGCCCAGTCACGCGCCTAACGGTATGCATGCCGTGGTGTCCGCTAATCCCGCTTTGGGCCTGGAGCCAGGCGTGATCTTCACCCTGCGCAATCGCAATCCCGAGGTCAACGTCAACCAGCACAACCGACTGCACCCGTACTACCTCGTCTACATCGGGCGCGACGGCATGGTGATCAACGATCACACAGAGGTCAAGCGCCTGCTAGACCTAGTGCGCAGTGCCTGCAAAGGACGAGGTGAACCGATCTCGATCGCCTGCCAATACTTCAACAAAGAGACGAACGATGGAAGAAACATGCAGCTTTACTCTGAGCTGCTGAACAAGACCATTCGCTCCATGATCGAGGTGAAAGAGGAGAAGGACCTGGACAGCCTGTTCAGCGGTGGAAAGACCACGGCGCTGACCAATACGATCTCGGGTCTGGATGACTTCGAACTCATCACCTTCGTTGTGATTCAGGAGGCTGGATGAGCGCATCTCAAGCCTCGCATCCGGCGCTGATCAACTACCCCAAACAGGCCACGTTTGGTCGCGTACTGCCCAAAAACAAGATTTATGAGCACAGCGGGGCCAACACGCGCCTGAAAGACCTGTTCGTCGAGCAGGTCGAGCAGATTGTGTGGCAATACAAGCTTGCTCCGGAAACCATCAATCTGCCCGCCAAGCCGGGCGTTCCAGAAATACAGGTTTTCCGCATCGTTCTAAAGACGGGGGAATTGTCTATCGATGTGCTGAAGTGCATCGACAGTGCCGTGCATTTTCCCATCGTCTTCGAACTGGAGCACGAGAACAAGATTAAGGTTATGGCCGCCCACAAACGAGCCAGTGAAGCCGACGCTAGCAAGTGGGTTGTCAGCGATTATTTTTCGACCGGATGGATGCAAGCCAACGGTAAGCGTCACGACATGCCCGTGGTACTGGACTTGGCAGGGCTCTACGAGACAGTGCTGCAGCGGCTGATTCCGCTAGCTCCCCGTGCTCACGAAGATTTCACTACATTGGTCGAGCGCCTGGAGGTTGTGAAAGCCAAGCTGCGAGAAATCGAAAAGGTCAACGCCAAGCTAGCGAAGGAAAAACAATTCAATCGCAAAGTGGAGATCAACGCCACTTTGCGTCAACTGCACACAGAAATTAAGGAACTGAGCCACTGAAAACCCGTGGCCAGCGAAAAGAATATGGACAAATTGAAAATGCATTCTCCCGATCTGACGCAAAGTAACATCGCTCGTATCCGTGAGCTGTTTCCTGGCTGCGTAATCGAAGCCAAGGCGGGGCACGGGAACGTAATGCTATCTGTGGATTTTGACAAGCTGCGCCAAGAGCTTTCAGCATCACTTGTTGAAGGTCCACACGAACGCTATCAATTGAATTGGCCTGGGAAGCGAGAGGCGCTGCTGACGGCCAACACGCCGATCGCAAAAACTCTCCGTCCAAACCGCGATGAGAGTGTAGATTTCGACACCACGAAGAACTTGTTCATCGAAGGTGATAATCTTGACGCGCTCAAGCTGTTGCAGGAAGCCTACCTGGGGAAAGTCAAGCTCGTCTACATTGATCCGCCATACAACACAGGAAAAGACTTCATTTACAAAGATGACTTCCGTAGCGACGTAGACGATTACATGCAGCAGTCCAATCAAGCCGACACCGAGGGAGGCCGACTGGTTGCGAACACAGAGGCAAATGGTCGGTTCCATTCGGACTGGTTGAGCATGATTTACCCAAGGTTGAAACTCGCGCGCAATTTACTTCGGGACGATGGAGCCATCCTGATTTCGATTGACGACAATGAAGCAGATAACTTGCGAAAAGTTTGCGACGAGGTTTTCGGTGAAGAAAATTTCGTTGGGCAAGTGGTCTGGCAGCGATCCAAGAAGGGGGACTCAAAGCTCATTGCGAAAGTGCATGAGTACATCTTGTGCTACGTCCGAGATAAGGGGGCTGTTCTCGCCAATGGCTCTTGGCGTCGCCCCAAAGAGGGTGCCGACGAAGTTCTGACCAAGTACGCAGAGCTACGCGCTAGTCTGGGCAGCAACCACGAGGCCATCCGGGCAGAGATGCAGGCTTGGTACAAGCAACTGCCCAATGACGATCCTCGTAAAGCGCACAAGCATTACAACTGGTCCGATGATCGTGGCCTCTACTTCGCAGCGGACTTTGCAGGCCCAGATGACGGACGGGAATCCAGGCCCCGCCATGACATCTTCCATCCAGTCACAGGGAAGTCTTGCAAGAAGCCATCAACCGGCTGGCGATGGGATGAGGACAAGACCAAGTGGGCCCTCGCTCAGACTCCTCCGCGCATTCACTTCGGCCTTGATGAAACGACGATCCCAACACGGAAGAGTTATCTTTTTGAAATCGACAGTGAGCCTTACTCATCGGTGTTCTACCGGGATGGGCGCTCTGCAACGCTTGAAGTCGAAGAACTGGTCGGCAAGGGCTGGTTCCCCTTCCCGAAAAACACCGATGTGCTGATGGAACTAATTGAACTGACCACCAAGCCCGACGACATTATCTTAGACTTCTTTGGTGGCTCTGGTAGTACTGGACACGCGGTTATGAAGGTAAACCAAGCGCATAGCTCCAAGCGCCGCTTCATCTTGGTTCAGATTCCAGAAGAAACGGGGCGAAATGGCTACGCCACGATTGCCGATATCACAAAGAAGCGACTGCGCGAGGCTGGCAAGAAGGTTGCCGCCAGTGTCGGACAATCTAATGTGGATATTGGTTTCCGTACATTGAAGATCGACACCTCAAACATGGCTGATATTTACTACGCTCCCGATGAGCTGGATAAGGCCAACCTTCAACTCTTCGTAGACAATATCAAACCTGACCGCACACCGGAGGACTTGCTGTTTCAGGTCATGCTGGACTGGGGTGTCGATCTGGCATTACCAATCTCAGCGCAGACTATTCAAGGTAAAGAGGTCTCCTTCGTCGATGGCAATGCATTGGTCGCATGCTTCGATGCCAATAGTGGTATCGATGAAGGCCTCGTCAAGGAACTGGCGAAGTATCAGCCCCTGCGTGCAGTGTTCCGCGATGCCGGCTTTAAGGATAGTGCGGTCAAGATCAACGTTGAACAGATTTTCAAGTCATTGTCGCCGTCCACCGAAGTGAAATGCATCTAAGGAGCGGGTGATGAAACTGAAATTCAAGACTCAGCCCTACCAAAGTGCTGCCGTTCAGGCCGTCGTAGATTGCTTCAAAGGACAAACTCCGCAGCATGGCGGGGTACGCTATCGTCTTGATCCTGGCGTGAAAAAGCCGAAACTGGCTAGCCCTCAGACCGTACTCGATCTAGAGGCGAATTTGATCGCAGACCAAGAGGCGGCGTTCCGCAATGCTGATATGACCTTAGCGGAGGCTGCCCTGCTGGACAACATTCAACACGTACAGCGCTTACAAAACCTGCCTGTTTCGAAATCGCTTGATGACTACTTCACTATCAACGGAAATAAGGAACGCATTCCCGCTACGAAGCAGTACAAAGACGGCGCCAAGGCAATATCAAAAGTCCATCTGGACATCGAGATGGAAACCGGTACAGGCAAGACATACTGCTACATCAAGACGATCTTCGAATTGAACAGGCAGTATGGTTGGAGCAAGTTCATCATTGTGGTGCCCAGCATCGCTATCCGTGAAGGGGTTGCGAAATCGCTTGAGATTACGGCTGATCACTTTCTTGAGACGTACCAGAAGAAGGCCCGCTTCTTTATCTACAACTCCAAGGCACTGCACCATCTAGAGAGCTTTTCGTCTGACGCGGGTATCAACGTGATGGTGATCAACGTTCAGGCTTTCAATGCGACAGGCAAGGATGCCCGCCGCATTTACGAAGAATTGGACGACTTCCAGTCACGCAAGCCGATCGACGTGATCAGCTCCAACCGTCCCATCCTAATCCTAGACGAACCCCAGAAGATGGAAGGTGGCAAAACTCTCGATTCGCTGGTCAATTTCAAGCCGTTGATGGTGTTACGCTACTCCGCTACGCACAGGACCACGCACAACAAAATCCACCGTCTGGATGCGTTGGATGCCTACAACCAGAAACTGGTCAAAAAAATCGCTGTGCGCGGCATCTCGGTCAAGGGTTTAGCGGGCACTAACGCCTATCTCTACCTGCAAGGCATCGACGTTTCGACCCGGAAGCCGCCAGAGGCCCGTGTCGAGTTCGAACAGAAACTCACCAGTGGCCAGATCAAACGCGTGGTACGGAAACTGAAGAAAGGAGACAACCTTTTTTCAGCTGGTTTTTCGAACGAACTGGACCAGTACCGTGGCTATGTGGTGTCTGACATTAACGCTATCACCGACACACTGAGTTTCACCAACGGTGTCGAGCTGTTAGTGGGCGAAGCAGATGGCGACGTGAATGAAGCCGCACTGCGCCGCATTCAGATTAGGGAGGCGATCAAAGCCCACTTTGACAAGGAACAAGCGCTGTTTCAACAGGGCATCAAAGTACTGACCCTGTTTTTTATTGACGAAGTCGCTAAGTACCGTGACTACAGCGCGCCTGATGAAAAGGGCGAGTATGCTCACGTGTTTGAAGAGGAATACCAGCTTTACCTGAACGAAGTGCTGGACTTGGACGAAACGCCCTACATCAAGCACCTCAAAAGTATTGCGGTCGAGAAGACTCATAGCGGCTATTTCTCGCTCGACAAGAAGACCAAAAAGCTGGTGAACCCGGAAATGGGCAAGAAGGCTACCGAATCCGATGATGCTGACGCCTATGACCTGATTTTGAAGGACAAGGAACGCCTGCTGTCCCTGACAGAGCCGGTGCGTTTTATCTTCTCGCATTCGGCACTACGCGAAGGCTGGGACAACCCGAATGTATTTGTTATCTGTGCCCTCAAGCATAGTGACAACACCATTTCCCGCCGTCAAGAAGTGGGCCGTGGCTTACGCCTCTCAGTAAACCAGCATGGTGATCGAATGGATCATCCATCCACCGTCCATGAAACTAATGTGCTGACTGTGGTGGCGAGTGAAAGCTACAAGGACTTCGTGGCAGCTCTGCAAAAGGATATTAGCGAATCTTTGTCAGCTCGCCCGCGAGTGGCCGACAAGGCGTACTTCGCCGGCAAAGTGATCAATGCCCCTGAAGGCCCGCTTACAGTGTCCGAAGATCAGGCGACCGATATCGAGTTTTATCTGATCCAGAGCGGCTACGTCGATAAGAAGCGCAATATCACCGAGAAGTACCATCAGGCCAAGAAGGATGGTACGTTGGAAGCGTTGCCGGACGATCTGCAACCTTACGCAGAACAGGTTTTCCAGCTGATCGACAGCGTGTTTAGCCAAGTCCAAGTCATGCTGCCGGAAGATGGTCGTAAGATGAAAAAGCTTGAGCCTAACGCTAACTTCGAGAAGCAAGAGTTTAAAGAGCTTTGGGCCAGGATCAACCGCAAGGCAGCTTACAGCGTACAGTTCGACTCCGATGAGCTTGTGAGCAAAGCAGTCAAAGCCCTGGATGACCATCTGCGCGTTGCACCGTTGCAGTACACCATCCAGCACGGTGAACAAACTGCACATGTCACGTATGACGAGCTTAAAGGCGGGGAAGCTTTCGTATTAAAAGATTCTGCCGTCGAGACGCACCGCAATTCGATACATTCAGCAGTCAAGTATGACTTGATTGGAAAACTCGCTGAGGGTACGCAGTTGACTAGGCGGACCGTGGCAGACATCCTGCGTGGAATTAATGTAGCTGTTTTTGGGCAGTTCAAAACCAATCCTGAGAGTTTTATAGCCGAGGCCATCCGACTAATCAACGAGCAGAAAGCTACGATGATTATCGAGCACCTTGCCTATGATCCTGTCGAGGACAAGTTTGACTTGGATATCTTCACTGCAGGACAAACAAAGAGGGATTTCAGCAAGGCCGGAAACAAGCTCCAACGTCACATCTACGACTACGTGTTGACAGACTCCAACGTGGAGCGGGAGTTCGTAAAGGAACTTGATACCTGCACCGACGTAGTCGTGTACGCTAAGCTGCCTCGTGGCTTCCTCATTCCTACCCCTGTAGGCGATTACAATCCGGACTGGGCAATTTCGTTCAAGGAAGGTGCCGTGAAGCACGTGTACTTCGTCGCCGAAACCAAAGGTACCATGTCATCGATGAACCTGACACCGATTGAGCAGACCAAAATCGACTGCGCACGTAAGTTCTTTGCTGAGATCAACAAGAAGTACGCACTAGAGAACATAAGGTACGACGTGGTAAATAGCTTCGGGAAGCTGATGGAACTGGTGAAGTAAAACTCGAAGATATGGTACTGGACCAGAAATGGACCAGAAGCAAAAAAGGCTTACGCGGAAAATTCGCGTAAGCCTTTGTTTTTATTGGTAGGCCTCCCCGGAGTCGAACCGGGCACCAACGGATTATGAGTCCGCTGCTCTAACCAGGCATGAGCTAGAGGCCCGGAAATCGGGACAGTGGCAAAAAGAACGCTCGCCACCCGCTTCAGCGGCGCAGAACCGTAAAGCAGAGTGGCGAGAGGATATTGCTTTTAGTATAGAGCCGTCAAGCCTACACTGATGTTGGCCGCCAAAATGCGCAGCTGGCGGCTACACCGAATCAGCTACTGCCCTCCAGGAAGCTCTTCAGCTTGTCCGAGCGCGACGGATGCCGCAGCTTGCGCAGCGCCTTCGCCTCGATCTGGCGAATCCGCTCACGCGTCACGTCGAACTGCTTACCCACCTCTTCCAGCGTGTGATCGGTCGACATCTCGATCCCGAAGCGCATGCGCAGCACCTTGGCTTCGCGCGGGGTCAGCGAGTCCAGCACGTCCTTCACCACACCGCGCATCGAGGCGTGTAGGGCCGCATCCGACGGCGCCAGCGTGTTGTTGTCCTCGATGAAGTCGCCCAGATGCGAATCGTCGTCGTCGCCGATCGGCGTTTCCATCGAGATCGGTTCTTTCGCGATCTTCATGATCTTCCGGATTTTGTCTTCCGGCATTTCCATCTTGATCGCGAGCGTTGCCGGGTCTGGCTCGGCGCCGGTTTCCTGCAGAATCTGGCGCGAGATGCGGTTCATCTTGTTGATGGTCTCGATCATGTGCACCGGAATACGGATGGTGCGTGCCTGGTCGGCGATCGAGCGGGTGATGGCCTGGCGGATCCACCACGTCGCATACGTCGAGAACTTGTAGCCGCGGCGGTATTCGAACTTGTCCACCGCCTTCATCAGGCCGATGTTGCCTTCCTGGATCAGGTCGAGGAATTGCAGGCCGCGGTTCGTGTACTTCTTGGCAATCGAAATCACCAGGCGCAAGTTCGCCTCGGTCATTTCGCGCTTGGCCTTGCGGGCCTTCATTTCACCGGCCGCCATCTGGCGGTTGATGTTGCGCAGGTCCGGCAACGGCAGCACGACGCGCGCTTGCAGGTCGATCAGCCGTTGCTGCAACTCCTTGATCGTCGGGATATTGCGGCCAAGGATGGCGCTGTAGGCGTGGCCGGCGTTAACTTCGCCGTCGACCCATTCCAGGTTCGTCTCGTTGCCCGGGAACACTTTAATAAAGTGCGCGCGCGGCATGCCGCAGCGGTTCACGGCCACGTCCAGGATCTGCTTCTCGATGTGGCGCACTTCGTCGACCTGGCCGCGCAGGGTGTCGCACAGCTTTTCGACGACTTT
>Ga0308160_10006333_pt1 | contig 12089 bp, 9 predicted proteins | sample PhyFR1_FD_201036 | JGI IMG/M metagenome (GOLD analysis project Ga0308160, IMG submission 201036) | Phyllosphere microbial communities from UC Gill Tract Community Farm, Albany, California, United States - DLSLF.R1 | ecosystem: Host-associated > Plants > Phyllosphere > Unclassified | place: USA... | reverse complement strand
CTGGCTTGCCGCAGCCGAAGCCGGCGGCGCGCGCCGGTCGGGTGCACGCCAGTCAGGGGCAAGCCGTCCTATTGTGCGTCGAGCCGGGTCCTTGGAAAGGCGTGGTGCACGACCCCGTCCAGCAGCCGTCCGGCGCGCGCGGGCGCCGGACGAGTCCTTGTGCCCGCCCGCGCGCTGCCAGTCCCGGCCCTGGCGACGCCCGGCGCGGTGGTTCCCCGCCGAACGTTTTATTTCAACAACCAATGCGCGCTTTATCTGCGTAATAATCGGCAAACTGTTCAGTCCGACAGGAGCCGGTCTCGTGCACAATTACGACGCGGTAGCCGCAGCGGTGACGGAGGGCGCGCATGCGCTCTGGGTGCGCCTGCGCGGACACGACCAAACCGGGCAATCGCCGGTAGCAGCCAACCAGGGCTACTGTCGCCGCGCGATCGTCAAGCTGGGGGAGATGCTGGCTGCGACCACCCGGGCCAGGATGCAGCACGCCGAGCTGGCGCAGAGCCGGCTGCGAGGCTCGCCCGCCTACGCCGATGGCATTGCCCTGCTGGTCGACCACTTCAAGACGTTTCGATGTGCCGGTGCGCCTGCCTGGACGCTGGCGCAGGCCTGGCTGGCCGAGGCGCCGGCCGAGGCGGTCGCCCTCGTCGAGCATGACGACGCCCGCCGCATGCTGTATGCCAAGCAGACCTATCTCTACCTGCAGCAGGCCGGCGCACGTCACGTCCGGCCGGCGCCGATCCCGGATCACCTCCTCGACCAGCGGTTGGCCGCGCTCGGGGGCGCGCAGCACTTCCTGGCGTTCGCGGTCAGTTGCGCGATCCTCGACCGGGTGTGCACGTTTGGCGACGTGGCACTTGCCCGCTATCCGGATAGCCGAACGCTCGCGAACGATCTGCCCCTGCTGGCGCACCCGGGCCTGCGCCCGCGCGTTGCCGGCGTCGAGGCCTTCTGGTGCAGTGGGATTCGGCCCCTGGTGGGGCTGATGGGCGCGCTCGGGGATGAGGAGGTCACGCATCTGGCCATGCTTCTGTTGCAGCAGGACCAACGCCTGGCCGACGTGTTCGACGAAGGGCAGGCGCAATGCGAAGGTGCGCGGCGCGACGCCCAGCTGGCGCAGCGCCGTGCGGCGAGCGTGCAGGCCGAGCTCGAAGCGCTGCGCAGGCGCCTCGACCATGCGAACGTGCAGGTTGCGCAGCTCAGCCGCCAGGTCGCGGCCGGCGAGGTGCGCGGCACACACGCGGCGGTGGCGCTACGCGACGGTGCGCCGGACGGCGAGCTGCGGCGCCTGCGTCGCGAGCTCGAGCTGGCGCGCGCCCGCGAACTCGAGCAGGGCGCCGAGTTGCTGGCGCTGCGCGAGTTCTGCGGGCTGCGGCGCCAGGCTGTCGGCCCCGACGCGCCCGCGACCGAACCGGCAGACCGCGAGGTCGACCTGCGCGACGCACGCGTGATCGTGGTGGGCGGCAGCGAGCGCTTTCACCACAAGCTGCGGCCCATGCTTCCGCGCGGCGTGTTCCTGCATCCCGACCTGTCCGCCTGTCCAGCCGATGTGTTCACCCACGCCGACTGCGTCTTGGTCTGCTTCGATCATTGCAGCCATGCGCTGGCCAGCGCGGCGCTGAAGCTGGCGCGCCGTCATGCGGTGCGTTCGGGCTATACGCACCGCGCCAATCCGGATCTCGTGCTGCGGGCGGTACGCGACCTTCTCGCCGCGTGAGTGCGACGCCAGGGCTTTGCGTACGCGATGCCTGTCCGGCCGCCAGGGCCTTGGCTTCCGGAAGGGGGGAGATTCAGCCAAAGGCGTAAGGGTCGTCAAAGAATTTCGCCGCAGGCCGACATCAAACCTTGGCGATGTGTTCCGCCGCGGCGGTCTACCGAAGTACTTGATACCGCGGCAAAAGGCGCGCTATATCCGCATTGTTCTTCGAAAGGATACGTTAGACATAGATTACGGTAAGCACTCTCTTTGAAAATAGCGTTTCGATTGCGTCCAATGCAAAGGAGCGGCTTTGCCGTGTCGTTCGAATATCCAGGCCCCGTTTTTCTGTACGAAGATATAGGAGTCCGTGTAGCGAGAATCGGTCGTAACATCTGCCCATTCGACTAGGAATTGAAGTTGATGCTCGTTATCGCTTCGCCAGCAATAAATCGTCATGAAGGGATAACGGCTTGCAACAGGAGGGGTCGCCCTGGGGGGCAAACGCAACATTCCGCGCGACTCATCCGTAACATGCCGTAAGTCGGTTACAGTTTCTCCAACCGCATTATGCATATCCACTAGGAACTCGATAATCGAATTGCTCGCATCGGCGATTTTCGGCAAAAGCGGCCGTTCACGCTCTCGCACGTAAATCGATCCCTTGAGCACGAGGTACGGGGATGCCGGACGGTAAATGCTCTGCTCGATCGAGGGCGTAGCGGTACCAACTGCACCTGCCTGCGATATCAAGGCAGCGATTGCTATCACAGTCAGGTGAGCACTCATAGATCAAAGGAAAGGTTCTGGATACGGAATCATGCCATGCTATCGGCAGCACCATGCATCGTTTTTCGCACCAGTCCGCATGTGCTGCAGGATAGCGTCTAAGGTCGTGCGAAACGCCACTTTGGAATGGACCGTTGGCCGGATAGGGAAACGTTAAAATGGACTCATTCAACTGCTGTTTCAGCGCTGACGACGGCATCCTGCGCACAGAAGAGCGCGCGCTGATCTATCCTGGACTTACACGTTCCGAGTGGGTCAGTGGCCCCGGCCAGCACACGACTTCCCGCGACACCGGCCCGGGGTTCGTGATCTTTTCCGGTTGGTCCGTCCAGCTCTGGGGACAGCGCTTCCTGGGCGACATCACGTTCTTCAGGGACGTGGTGTATGGAGCCATGCTGACGCTCGAACAGGGTAAGGTCGCCAGGCTGGGTTACGACGCCACGGAAAAAGACCTCCTGGCCGAGAAAAAGAAGCTGACGGCGATCGTCTCGCAGCAACTGAGCTGCTCACCCTCATCGTCATCACTTGGTGCCGACGTGTTCGAATTCCCTTGGGGCGGCGTACTTTCGAGAGCGGATCTGAAGTCGACGTGGTGCTATCTCGAGGTGCGGTATTTATCGGCGCATGCCTGATCCCGACCAAGGCGCGATGCCGGCATCGTGCCGGTGCAGTGGGTGTGGTATGCGATCGCTGCCGACATTCTCCCGACCGTGCCCTGCCGGAAAAAGCGCAACAATTCCCCATGACGGAGCCGATACTCGATGATTAATCTCATTCAGGGGCAGATCAATATTGGGGAAGCGATTATCAAGGTCACTTCCCGTTCCGAAGAACTGGATGTTCTCGCCGATCGCGGCTTGATTGAGAAACGGGAGAATCCTGGAGACCTGCGTTACCACCTCGAATCCGAAGCGGACCGGTTGCGCTTCGCCGTTTCGATCTCAGTGCGAGACGACAGGATCGAGTGGCTGCTGTTGCGCTGGTTGGACAGTCCTATGAAGAGTTGGGATGACGTCACTAAACAGCTGGTGACGGACGAGTATCGTCTGCTGTCAAGCTTCGTGAAAAGGCAGGTCGGCGCGCGGGCGGATAGTAAAAGATTTCGAACTCGCACCTGGCACGTCAAATGGGGGAAAATTGACGTGAACTGTAACGAGCACGAATTCAGTGTTTCCATCTGCATGATGCCGAAGTGAGCTATAAATGCATCGGCTCTTACGACGCGCACGGATGGGGGACGGTCACCTGCGGTAATCCCCCCACAAAAGAGCGCGTTCAGAAGTAGAATTTTCTACTTAAGACACAGAAAGCTCTACATGAAGACCTCCCGCTATACCGACAGCCAGATCATCGCCATCCTCAAACAGGCCGAAGCCGGCAGCCCTGTACCGGAGCTGTGCCGCGAGCACGGCATCAGCAATGCCACGTTCTATAAGTGGCGCTCCAAGTTAGGCGGCATGGATGCCTCGCTGATGGCACGCATGAAGGAGCTGGAGGAGGAGAACCGGCGCCTCAAGAAAATGTACGTCGAAGAGCGCCTGAAGGCCGAGATAGTTGCGGAGGCGCTCACAAAAAAATGGTAGCGCCATCTCAGCGGCGAGAGATGGCGCAATGGGCCGTAACGGAGCGATCAGCCACGGTCAAGCTGGCGTGCCAAGCGTTTGGCATCAGCCAGACGTGCTACCGCTACAAGGCCAAGCTGGACGCGGAAAACGTCCTCATTGCTGACTGGCTGGTACGGCTGACGAATAACCAGCGCAACTGGGGTTTCGGGCTGTGCTTTCTGTACCTGCGCAACGTGAAGAACTTCAGATGGAACCACAAGCGCATCTACAGGATTTACCGTGAACTCGAACTGAACCTGCGAATCAAGCCGCGCCATCGCCTGGTGCGCGAAAAGCCATTGCTGCTGGCGGTGCCGATCGCGATCAACCAGAGCTGGTCGATGGACTTCATGCATGACCAACTCGCTGACGGGCGCAGCATCCGCTTGTTCAATGTGATCGATGACTTCAACCGCGAGGCACTGGGGATCGAGGTCGATTTCTCGCTGCCGTCTGAACGCGTGATACGCTCGCTCGACCGGATCATCGAATGGCGAGGCAAACCAGAAGCCATCCGATGCGACAACGGCCCTGAATACATCAGCGCAGTGACCTTGGCCTGGGCTGCAAAGCGCGGCATCCGCATTGATTTCATCCAGCCTGGACAACCGCAACAGAACGCCTACGTCGAGCGATACAACAGGACCGTGCGCTATGACTGGCTCGCCCATCACCTGTTCGAGACGCTTCAGGAAATCCAGGAATTTGCTACCAACTGGTTGTGGACCTACAATCACGACCGGCCCAACATGGCGCTCGGCGGTATCACGCCAAAACAGAAAATGGCACTTGCCGCTTAACCTCTACTTTTAGCGTTCTCTAAAAATGGGGGATTACCATCGAAGGTGCCGGACACGGCGGCGAGTCGTTCGAGACCGAAGCCAATGTCGCGAGGATCGTCCGATTCCTGGACCAAGTCATCCCCCCGGCGAAACGCTGACCGCCGACGCTGCCGTTGCAACGTCGCGGCCCTCGTTCATGCTCGGCGCCCCGGGATCAGACGAACGTGAACACCTGCTCCTCGGGCAGGCGCGATTTCGGGAGGGCGGCATTGAAGTCGTCCTGCGCGCGGTAGCCGAAGCACAGCATCGCCAGGCTGCGCAGTCCCTGGCCGTCCAGCCCGAACTCCGCGTCCAGCGCCTGCCTGTCGAAGCCCTCCATCGGCGTCGCGTCCACGCCCAGCGCGGCGGCGCCCAGCAGCGCCGTCCCGAGAGCGATGTACACCTGCTTCTCCATCCACGACGAGAGATCCCTGTCGAGGTCGCGATGCATCGCGATACATCCTGCGCGGGCACCGGCCAACGCGGTCCTGGCGGCCTCGCTGGCGAAGCGTCCGTCGCGCGCTTCCTGCTCCAGCAGACTGTCCAGGTGGTCGCCGTCGATGTTGGTACGCACGCACAGCAGGACCACGTGGGACGCATCGCGCACCTTCGGCTCGTTGAAGCCGAACTGGCCCTGGACCCCCTTCAGCATGCGGGCATTGCCGGCCGGGTTGTCGGCCACGATGAAATGCCATGGCTGGCAATTCACCGAGGACGGACTGTGGCGTAGAAGGCCGTAGATCTGCTGCATGGCCTGTTCCGGTACGCGGCGTTCCGGATCATAGGCTTTGACGGCGTAGCGCTCCTTGGCGGCAGCGAGAATGTTCATGTTCTTCCTTTCGTTGGGTAGCCGCCGTTAGCCGCGCAGCCTGGTGGTCGGGGCATCCTTGCGCGCACCCGCGACGGTGTAGACTCCGGCCTTGGCCGCCTTCGCATTGCCCTGCCCGGGCAGGAGGAAGTAGCCGAGCGCCGGCAGCAGGATCAGCGCGCCCAGCATGTTCAGCAGGAACATGAAGGCCAGCAGGATGCCCATATCCGCCTGAAACTTAATCGGCGAGAAAGCCCAGGTCGCCACGCCAACCGCCAGCGTCACACCGGTCAGCATCACGACCTTGCCGGTAAATAGCAGCGCACGGTAATAGGCCTGGGAGAGGCTCATGCCCTCTTTCATGCGAGCTTGCACGACGCTCAGGATGTACAGCGCATAGTCGATCCCGATGCCGACGCCGAGCGCGATCACCGGCAGGGTCGCGACCTTCACGCCGATCCCCAGGAACACCATGAGTGCTTCCGCCAGCACAGACGTCAGCATCAGCGGCAGTACCGCCACCACCACCGCGCGCCAGGAACGGAAGGTGATGAAGCACAGGACGATCACCGCGCCGTACACCAAGAACAGCATTTCGTACCAGGAGCGCTTGACCACGATGTTGGTCGCTGCCTCGATGCCGGCGCTACCGGCCGCCTGCATGAACTGGATGTCGCTGGTGTTGTTGGCTGCGGCGAAGCCTTCGACGTGATTCACGATACGCGCCAGTGTATCGGCCCGGTGGTCCTTCAGGTACACATACATGGTCAGGAGGCTGCAGGATTCGTTGTACAGCCCGCGTGGCGCGCCGGCCGTCACGGTGTTCAACATATCCTGGTTCTTCACCAGTTCGTACCACTTCGGGTTCGCCTCGTTCAGGCCGCTCAACATGCGCCGGTTCAGCAGCGCCAGTGTATTCACCGATTCCACGCCTCCCAGTTGGCGCAGTTCCCATTCCAGGGCATCCACGCGCTTGAGCGCCTCGTAGCTCGAGCAACCGCCATTGTCCGGCGTCTTCACCAGCACCGCGTAGACGTCGCTGCTAGCGCCGTAATGCGCGTTCATGAAAGCCACGTCCTGGTTATAGCGCGAGCCTGGACGGAGTTCGGGCGCGCCGGGATCGAGGTCGCCGATCTTCAGGCGCTGGCTGGCCACGATGCCGCCGGCGGCGAGGCCGAGCGCGCAGGCGACGGCCAGGGTTGCATAGGGCTTGCGCGTGAACAGGTCGAGGAAGCGCCACAGGCCTTCCTTGTCGCCACCGCTGCTCTCGGCGGCTTCCGCGCGCAGGCTGCGTGCGGCAGCGTTCGCGCTGACACCGGTATAGGACAGCAGGATCGGCAGCAGGATCAGGTTGGTGAAGATCAGGGCGGCCACGCCGATACTGGCTGCCACGGCCAGCTCCTTGATGACCTGGATGTCGATCACCAGCAGTACCGCGAAGCCGACCGCATCCGCGAGCAAGGCGGTTAGGCCGGCCAGGAACAGGCGGCGGAAGGTGAACCTTGCGGCCACCAGCTTGTGCGCGCCTCGGCCGATATCCTGCATGATGCCGTTCATCTTCTGCGCCCCGTGGCTCATGCCGATCGCAAAGATCAGGAAGGGCACCAGCATCGAATACGGATCGAGCGCATACCCGAGCGTCGGCAGCAGGCCGAGCTGCCAGACGACGGCAATCAAGGAGCTCACCACCACCAGCAGGGTCGAACGCGCGCAGCGTGTGAACCAGTACACCATGGCCGCAGCGATCGCGATGGCGACGCCGAAGAACAGCAGCACCTGGCGTAGGCCGTCGATCAGGTCGCCGACGATCTTGGCGAACCCGGTGACGTGAATGCGCACGCCGTGTGCTTCATACTTGGCGCGGATTTTTTCCAGCGAGTCCGACAGCACGCGATAGTCGAGCGCATGCCCCTGTGCATCGGCCGCGCTCAAGGGGACGTAGATCACGCTCGAACGCGCGTCCAGCGCAACGGTCTGGCCAATCTCGCCCGAGCGCGCGATGTTGGCTTCCAGCTTCTGCAGGCTGGCGGCCGCGCCATCGTAGTCTTCCGGAATCACCGGACCACCTTCGAGCCCCTCTTCCGTGACCCCGGTCCAGCGGGTGTTCGGCGTCCACAGCGACTTCATGAACGGGCGCTCGACGCCGGGGAGCAGGAACACCTCATCGTTGATCTTCGCCAGGGTCTCGAGGTAGCGGCGGTCGTAGATGCTACCGGCCGGATTCTCCACTACGATCCGCACTGCATTGCCCAGGCCGCTCAGCTCTTTCTGGTACTTGAGGTAGTTGGCGATGTAGGGATGACTGGTCGGGATGGTCTTTTCGAAGCTGGCGTTCAGGCGCAGCTTACCGGCCTGGAAGCCGAGCACGGCGGTGACGAGGGCGCACAGCAGGACCACGACCAGCCGGTGGTTGAACAGGAGCCGCTCCAGGAAGGAGCCAGAGTGCGGATCGAAGCTCGCCAGGTCGGCGGCGCCCGCATGTTTCGATGGTTGGCTTGGAATCATTTTGCGACCGAAGAATCGTTGGTGGCGCCGGCAGTTGCTGGCAGGCGGCGGGCGCCGAACATCGTGGCCACGACGATGCTGCCGTCGGGATGGACCAGCACGTCGTTCAGTGCCGGCAGTGCAGACGTCTTGAGGGGCACCAGGGCTTGCGCACCCGGGCTAGAAGCCAGCAGCTGGCCGGCCTGGTTGGCCAGCAGCAGCGAGCTGCCGGGACGCACACTGGCGGCGGTGATCGATGCCGGCGCGGGGACATCCAGTTTGCGCCAGCTCGCGCCGCGGTCTCCGGAGCGGTAGACGTTGCCGCGCAGGCCCGCCACGACGACCTCGTCGCCGCCGGGCACGGCCACGGTGAAGAAGCTGCCCTTGTAGCCGGTATCGGCGCGCTCGAAGTGCGCTCCGCCATCCGTCGAGCGCAGCACCAGGCCCTGCTCGCCCGCAATATAGACGGCGGTGCCGGCGGCCTGTACCGCGTATAGGTGATTCCCCCTCGGGTTGTCGAGTTGGCCCATCAGGGGTATCCAGCTCCTGCCACCGTCGCGGGTGCGGAAGGCCAAGTTGTAGGCGCCGACCACGATGCCGTTTTGTTCGTCGCTGAAATGCAAGCCCAAGAACGGCTTGTCGGGACCATCCTGCACCAGGCGCTGCGCGTCCGCCAGGTAGCGCTGCGCAGCTGCGCCCTGCCCGCTTGCCGCCTGGGCGTCGCGCAGGGCCAGCTGGGCAGCCTGTGCGCCATCGAGCTGCCGGGTCCAGGTCTCGCCGCCATCCTCGCTATGCAGGATGACGCCATAATGGCCGACGGCCCATCCCTGCCTTGGCGACGGGAACTGGACCGCGGTCAGGCTGGCACTGGTCGGCACCCTGGCCTGGCGCCAGGATTTGCCGCTGTCGTCGGAAAGCACGATGACGCCGCGCTCGCCGACCGCCACCAGGCGCCTGCCGGCGAGCGCCAGGCCGGCCAGGTAGGCCTTGGCCGGCTCGCGCACCATCATCGCGGGACGGGAAGCGGGATCGCTCACCGTCGCAGCCGCCGCTGTGGCGGCTGACACCGGCGCAGACCCCGCCACGCATGCGCAGGCTGTTGCCAGCAGCATGAGAACATACTTTGGATACATGAATCACTCCACGATGGGCGGGCCGCCCGCAGGCCGCCCGCCACGATGACGTCCGGGATCAGCGCTGACCTTCGCCGGCCATGGCGTCCGGGGTGAAGACCGTGTTGCCGTAGTGCGGCATGATCTTGTACTGCTCGGCCTTTTCGTTCAGCACGCCATTGACGTACCAGGCGCCGGACACCAGGTCATAGAAACCGAATTGCTGCGTCGGCGCGGTGGCCGGCAGGTCGGGCATGACGACCGGGTTGGAGAAGATCGTTTTCCACAGCTGGCCATTGGCATCCCAACGGTCGCCCAGTACGGCGGTCCAGGTGTCTTCGTCCAGGTAGTAGCGGCCCTTCGGCGCCTGGTGGCGCTTGCCCGGCGCCAGGCTGGCCTCGACCACCCAGACGCGGTGCAGTTCCCAGCGGACGTAGTCCGGATTGAGGTGGTCCTTGCCGATCAGCTCCGACATCTTCGGCTGCAGCATCTTGTTGGAATTGTAGGGAATGTACATTTCCTTCTTGCCGACCAGCTTCCAGTCGAAGCGGTCGAGGCGGCCATTGAACACATCCACCTCGTCGAACGACATGATGCCCGCCGTCGACGGCGTCGGCGTGTCGCAACACGCCACCGGCAGTTTCCGTACGCGGCGCTGGCCGGTCAGGTAGACCCAGGCCTGGGTCTTGTCGGGACGGATGTTCTCCCGCCCGACGATGGCTTCGCCGGCACGGATCGGAGGGCCCGCATTGACCAGGCGGATCATCCAGTACTCGCCATTGAAGGACGCTGCACTGCCGTCCTTGTAGTAATACGGCATCTGGAAGTCGCCACGCCCATCGATGGTCACGACCGGCTTGCCGTCGGCAGTGACCTGGACGCCGCGGAAGTCGACGTGCCAGTCCGAACCGCGCCAGTGCAGGATGTGGTTCCACATCGCTTCTGCGCCGCTCTTCGGGATCGGGAACGGGATGCCGCCGTACACGCCTTCCGGTACCAGGCCGTTCAGCTTGCCGTTGACCGCGTTCTTCGCGGTATTGTCGTACACCCATTGGGGGGCGGCGGCGGTGCGGTGGGTCGGATAGACGTCCAACCGGAAGGTGTCGGGATACTTCTTGAGCATGGCCTTGACGCCATCGGTCAGCTTGTCGGCATACTGGGCCGCGTTCTTGGCGGTGATCGTATATAGCGGCTTTTCGTTGGCGAACGGATCGCCGCGCTTGCCGCCATTGGTGAAGCCCGGCAGCGACTTCGTGTAGCCGCCGTCCCAGGCAGGGATGCTGCCATCCTTGTTGCCGGCGCGCTCGGCGCCGAGCGGGGTCAGGGTGGTCTTCAGCTGTGCAGCCTCCTCTGGCGTGACGGCGTGGGCCGCCGAAGCCAGCGCCAGTGCGCTGCAGACGGCCGCCAGGGTCTTGATCTGCGGATGGGTCATGATGGTCTCCTTGATTTATTAGAAGGTGCGGCGCACGGACAACGAGACGAAGTCGCGGTCCTTCAGGCTTTGTTTGAACGTCTGGTTCGCGAGTGTGATCGGTACGAGGAAGGTGCCGGACGGGCCGAAGTAATGCGTGTAGTTGATCCCGAGGCGCCAGCTGTCGAGATAGGTGCCGTTCACGCCGATACTGATGTCGCCGCCATGGGGGACACCGAAACCACCGACCACCGACGACTTGCCGCTGGGGGTATAGCCGAGTCCGACCGGAACGCTGATGTCGAGGCCCGCCAGCGCCTGGCGGTAGCTTGGTTCATAGATCGTACGCAGCGACCAGGCATCGCGTGTCGTGTTCGGGTCCAGTGCGTTGGCGTTCTTGCTGATGCTGGTCCGGCGGTTCCAGGCCACCTCGCCCACCCAGCTTGCTTCGCTCGCGATGAAGCTCGGGCCCAGCGAAGCGATCCAGGACAGCTGGGCCTGCAGGGAATTGCCGACGGCGTACAGGGGATTGTGATTGTTGTCGCTGGTGCCGGTCAGGTCGGTCTGCGCGGTACTTTGCAGCCCGAGGTTGCGGTGCACCGAAATTTCGCCGGCAAAGTTCACGCTGCCGACCGAGGTGCTGGCGCTGACGCCGTAGGTGCGGGTATGTTCGTGATAGGCCAGCTGGTATTCGCCGATCTGGTTCGGCGCCAGTGCCGGGCTGCTGAACTGGCCCGGTTTGACCAGCACCTGGAAGTTGCGGTCGTTGTACTGCAAGGCATAGAAACCGAGGTCGATATCCGGGTCCTCGAGGCGGTACTTCAGCTGCAGGCCGCCCTGGCCCGATTTGCCCGCCTGCATGTCAGCGGCGCGGCGGAAGAAAATCGACGTACCCTGGCCCGGGACGTACAGCATGTCGGCACCCGGCAGCGTGAAATCGGGTGCGATCGACGAGAAATAGCTGCCGACGCCGGGCAGCCGGTTCTCTTCCCAGCTCAGTTTGTAGTAGCCGGCCACCGAAACGTTTGGCGACAGCTGGACCTGGGCCGACACCTGGTTGTCCGGGCGGATCAATTCATTGAAGCGCAGGTTCGGCACGGACAGCGCCTTGTTGACATCGATCGGCGCCTGGCCGTTCGCGATGCCGTTACCGCCGAAGAACAGGCTCTCGCCCCAGATCAGGGCGTGGCGGCCGAGGCGGAAAGTGACCGGCTTGCCCGCCGGTTCGAAGCGTCCGGAGACGAAGGCGTCCAGGATCTCGGCGTCGCGTCCGTTGACCTTCCTGGTCTCACTCGGGAAGCGGTCATGCGCTACACCGAAGGCGTTCAGGGTGCTGGGCGAGCTGTCGTTGTCATTCGACTTGTTGT